>Ga0105237_10000183_pt1 | contig 88412 bp, 78 predicted proteins | sample KBSC24metaG_FD_81520 | JGI IMG/M metagenome (GOLD analysis project Ga0105237, IMG submission 81520) | Corn rhizosphere microbial communities from Kellogg Biological Station, Michigan, USA - KBS C2-4 metaG | ecosystem: Host-associated > Plants > Roots > Rhizosphere > Soil | place: Michigan, USA...
ACCACGGGCGACCAGGCCACCGCGAGCCGCGGCGCCGTCTACAACCCGAACACGGGCGAGGTCACGACCTTCGAAAGCGTCCGCGGCGAGAGCGGCGGCGTCGCGCGCGTCGGCGACGACGTGTACGCGGGCCGCGACGGCAACGTCTACCGGCACACCGAGGGCGGCTGGGAGCACTACTCGCCGGGCGGGGGGTGGTCGCCGGTCGAGGGCGGACGCCCCGGCGAGGGTGGCGGGCTCGCGCCCGGTGCGGGTGCGGGTGCGGGTGCGGGTGCGGGTGCGGGTGCGGGTGCCGGTGCGGGTGCCGGTGCGGGTGCCGGTGCAGGTGCCGGTGCCGGTGCAGGCGGGGGTGGCGGAGCCGCGGTCACGGTGCCGCCGCCGCTTACGTTGAAGGCAAGCACGCCGTTGGCGCTGACCATGAACGTACCGCCGGGCGACACGCTTACCTGCTGCTGTCCGTTGACGCTGGCCACCGTCACCGAATAGCCGGTGTTGGGGACCAGCTCGGTGATCACATGACTGGCGGCATTCGCGGGCACGGTGTAGCGGATGGCCCCGCTGACGGGCGTGCCGGCGGCCCCGGCGCTGTTGATGACCACGTCGTTGCCGTCACTGCCCGACAGGCTCACGCCCACGATGGCGCCCGCGTTGACGGTGACGGGAGTGGCGGAGGCCACGAGCGTCGGCGACGACGAGGTATCGAACACGTTCAACCACTGCTGGCTGGGGCCAGCGGTCGGCGCGCGCTCCTGCACCTGCCACACCTTCACCGGGTTGCTGCCCGGATACAGACCGACCGTGGTCGTGGTCGCATTGGCTGGAAGCACCGAGGTCATCGCGCCGGCATAGGTTCCGTTGTAGGTCACGTCCAGCCGTGTCTCGCCGGTTGGCGCCGAGCCCTTGGCCGGGGCGGCCGGGAAATGCCACGCCAGGTACTGGTCGTAGGCGCTGCTGCCGGCCGTGGTGCGGTCGTGGACGACGAACCGGTGCGGCCGCAGGTACACCACCTCGCGCGACCAAGCCGCCACGGCCGGGCCGGCGGAGAACTTGCGATACATGTCCTCGATATGTTCGGCGCGGGTGTAGACGTACTGCCCGCCGTCCTCGAAAGCCGCGACGTGCGTGCGCACCTGGTTGTCTTCGGTTGTGTACGCTGCCTGCCCGCCGGGTTCGACGATCTTGCCGCCGCTTTTGTTGAACACGTAGAAGATGTTGTAGAGCTGGCGGTTGCCCATGTAGAGCGTGCCGTCGCTGCTGCCGTAGTTGTCGTTGTAGATGCGGTCTTCGTCCGCGCTGCCGGTAGGCCCGTGCACCATCCAGCCGCCGGCATTGACCAGCAGCGGAGTATTGCCCTGCGTCAGCGCCAAGCTGCCTTGGTCGAAGTACTGCTCGCCCTGCGCCGGCGCATTGGTGTACGGCCCCGCGCGGAACGACATCCAGCTGGCAGCGTTGCCCCAGTCCGAGCGCGCCGCCACCGCGTTCATGCCACTGGCGAAGTACGACAGCGGCAGGGACGTCAGCGATGTGGTGGGCGCGGCGGGATTGGTCTCCAGGAACAGCAGCCACGGGTCCGAGGAATTGAAGCCGTTGGTGGCCGTGCTGACTTCATTGAGGTACTCATGGAATACGCCGACCTTGGGCGATTTCCAGTATCCGATTTCGCCCAGGATCATTTCCGCCAGGCCCACCTGCGTGGTGCCGGGCATCCCGATGCCGATCGGCGAGCCATCCGCGTGGTTCATGTCGCGGTCGTCGAAATACGCACGCGACGGCCAGGTGAAATGGATCATGTAGTCGGCGCTGTCCACCGGGTAGCTGTACGGTGCCGCCTTGGCGTGGACGATGTCCGTGCCGGTCGCCGTCATCACTTCGCGTGCGGGCAAGCTCATGTTGAGGATGCCGAGCGGCGCGTAGTTGCCATAGCCTTCCGGCCAGCCGCCGCCGGTCAGGTGCTGCGCGTAGAACGGCTGCACGCGCTGGCCGAACTGGTTGGTGTACCAGTCGTTCCACTGCGCCGGCGCACTGGGGTTGTCCCCGTAGGTGCCCAGTGCAATGGCCGCCTTGGCGTGGAAATAGCCGGCGAAGTAGTTGCTCTGCGGGTGGTTGTATTCGAACGTCTTCGTTTCGAAGGACGTCACCCACGCATTGGCGGTGGTGTAGACCTGCGTCCGCTGGGCCGGGGTCAGCAGGTCGTACAGCCAGTCGTAGCCCAGACCGAAGCCCACGCCGTAGAAACGGATGGCGTAGCCGTCATCGACGTTCGGGTTCTCACCCTGGTTGCCGTACGGCGCAGCCATCTTCATCAGGATATCGACCGCCTTGGCGCCGTAGGTGGCCGCAGCGGTCGGGTTGCTGGCCTTCAAGGTCTGATAGCAGAGCCCCTCGGACAGCAGTGCCGGCAGGTAAGATTCGCCCTGGTAACCCGAACCGATATTGGGCAGGTTCGGGTAGGCGGTGCCGGTCGGATAGTTCACCGTGCCGCCGATGTACGAGTCACAGACCGACTTCAGCATCTGCCACTCGGGCGTGTTCGCGGCGGCGTTCTGGCGCAAGGCCGAAAGGGTCGGCGCATCGAGGATCAACCGGGGATGCGCCGCGGTCACGGCGGGTGCCGTCGCGGCAAAAGCATTCGCGGACAGCGTGGTCAGCAGCAGGGTCAGCAGCGTGGCGCAGCCGCCTGCGCCCACGCCGCGCAGGAACCTGGACGGCTTGCCCAAGGCACGCGGATCGGTGGCTACGGCAGGGGTTGAAGCAACGGCAGGGGTGGAAGCGAGGGCGCACGCGAGACGCCCCGCCGGAACATTGCGGGGAAAATTCATTTAACACTCCAAGACTTGTCGTTTCCCCGGGTGCCTGCGACAAGCCTTCGTCTACATCTCGGGGGGAATGGATCAGGTCCGATCCAGCATTGCAAGTTACGCAGGCGAACCTTTATCAATCGTTAGGCCCGCCTCAAGGCGATGTAGAAAAAACGTGATCCTCATCACCCTTTCGAAATCAGCCCCGCCTGACGGGGTCAACCTGACCCCGTTCTTCCGGCGTTCGCTGGGCCGACGTCGATTTCCGAAGGCCCCGTTCGTCTTCCTGTCGCAGGGCCGACAAGCCCGAACCCCAGGAGGACGACTCACGATGATCACGGTCTTTGGCGAGGGAAGAGGCTTTCGGGTCGTCTGGTTGCTGGAAGAGATGGGGCTCGCGTACCGCTTGCGGCCGGTGGACCTTCTGGTCGGCGTCGAGAAAGACCCGGAGTTCCTGGCCATCAACCCTGCCGGTTTCATCCCGGCGATCCGGGACGGCGACGTCACCATGGTCGAATCCATTGCGATCATGGAATACCTGATGGCCCGCTACGGGCCAACCCCGCTGGCGCCCGCCCCGCACGATCCGACGTTCCCCGCTTATCAGCAGTTCCTTCACCTTGGCGAAGCCGGCCTGGCGGCCTCCGTCTACTTCGTCGTTGGCGCGCGCAATTTCGCGCCGGAGTCCGAGCGGCAGAACTGGAGCGCCGGTCAGGCGCTGGACGTTTTCCAAAGTCGGCTGGGCCTGGTGGCGCGGCAGCTGGCACGCACGCCCTATCTCGCTGGCGAGATGTTTACCGCCGCCGACATCTCGGTGACGTACGCGCTGGAATTAGCGCAACACGGTGCAGGCATCACCCTTGGCGAAACAGAGAAATCCTATATCGCCCGCACCAGCGCACGCGACGGCTACCAGCGCGCCATGGAGACCTGCCAATCCAGGAGGGCATGGTTCGCCAGAACGCCTGTTCAATGACCGCTTTTGGCTAGCTGGCCGGATCAGTGCAGAACGAACAACAAACGGCGCGGATAAAGTGCACCGTGTCCCCGAATTTTCGGTTTGCAGCGCTCGGGACTTGAGTACTCACGCCGCAATCCGCTCAATCTGGTCGACAGCCTTGCCGAGCATCCGATGGGCCTCTTCCAGATCGTAGTCCGCCTGAAGCCCCAGCCAGAAGCGCTCGCTGGTCCCGAGGGCAGCGGCCAGACGCACGGCGGTATCCGCCGTGACACCGCGCTTGCCGAGCACGATCTCGTTGATGCGGCGCGGCGGCACGCAGGCAGCGCGCGCCAAGGCGTTCTGGCTGATACCCATGGGCGTCAGGAACTCCTCGAGCAGCACTTCGCCGGGATGGATGTTGGGCAGGCTCTTCATGATCGACTCGTTGGCGTCAGTGGTAATCGACGATTTCCACGTCGTGGGCGTCGCCGTCGATCCATCGGAAACAGACGCGCCATTGATCGTTGATGCGGATGCTGTGCTGTCCTTTGCGTTGGCCCTTCAGGGCTTCCAGCCGATTGGCCGGAGGAATGCGCAGGTCATCCAGCACCGAAGCGTTTGCCAGCATGCGCAGCTTGCGGCGCGCCACGGATTGGATATCGGCAGGCAGGCGCCGGGAAGGCGTTCCGCCCCAGATCTTTTCCGCCTCCTTGTCGGCAAAGTTTCTGATCACGGGCAAACCATAACGCCATCCGTCATATAACGCAAATCGTCATGGCCTGGACTTCGGGAATGCCAACCATTGTCCCTGGCCCCTTTTCCAGGCAGCAGCCACGCAGAATGCGGTGCGCTGTCCATGGGCAAACATGCGCGCCCGGCATGCTGGATCTTGTCTTGCCTGGTAACCTGGTCCGGCGCCGAGGGGACGCCGATGACGAACGCCGTATTCACCGCTTCCGCCAGCTCGATCTACGACGATTTGATCGAAGAGCGGTACCACTTTCCGAAGACCTATCTGCGGCAGGTCGAGGAGGCGGTTGGCGACTGGATCGTCTACTACGAGCCAAGGCGGACCACCGGACCACACAGCGCCACCGGCCGGCAAGCGTACTTCGCCATCGCACACGTCAAGAAGGTCGTCCAGGACCCCGTCCGCGCAGACCACTTCTACGCGCAGATGACCGGCTATATGGAATTCGACCAACCCGTACCTTTTCGAGATGCATCGGGTTACCGGGAGTCGAAACTCCGGCGAGAGGACAGCCAAACGAACAAGGGCGCCTTTGGGCGTGCTGTGCGAGAGCTTCCTCGTAGCGAATCGAAGACATCGTGCGTCGTGGCATCAGCACACAGCCGGAGCCTTGGGAGCGGGCGCACGCCATCGCGGAGGAGCCGCCCGAGTACGTCGCGCGGCCCATCGTGGAGACACTCACGGCACGGAAGGTGCGTGACGCCTGCTTTCGGCGCCAGGTGCGCGCCGTTTATCGAAACACCTGCGCAGTCACCGGGCTGCGCCTCATCAACGGCGGCGGACGCCCGGAAGTACAGGCCGCTCACATCCGCTCCGTCGAGGCGGATGGACCGGATGCCATCCGCAACGGCATCGCCCTCACCGGCACCGCGCACTGGCTGTTCGATCGTGGCCTGATGACCTTCAGCGATGACTTCCGCATCATCCTTTCGCCGCACGGGGTACCTGACGACCTGGACAAGCTGATACGCCCGGATCGAACGCTAGGCATACCGGACGATCCAGAACTAAGGCCACACCCGACCTACTTGCGTTGGCACCGTGAGCACTGCTTCAAGGCTTGAACGAGGAGACCAAAGGGGACGGAAAAAATTAAGAGGCCGGGTTTTCAAGTGACAGCGTTTAATTCCCCTTATGCCTCAAGTGTCCCGAATTCCCTGAACTTCTTGCGCCGCCTCAAGTCGATGAAGAGCCTGCCCGGCCCCTGTCCGGGCCATCGACGGGAGACACGCCTTGAACAGGATGTACCTGAAAGCGGGCGGCGCCCTTTTGCTGGCCGTGATGTTCGGCCAGGCCCGGGCCACCGAAGCAAGCCACGCCGTCACGCCGCAGCGCATGCCGGACAGCTATGCGCAGGCGGCGAAGCTGATCGGCATTGGCCATGGCCGCCATCTCAACCTGCGCTGTTCGGGCAGCGGACCGCAAACCGTCTTGCTGGAGGCCGGCGCGGTCGCCGATTCCTCCACCTGGTTCAAGGTGCAGCCGCTGCTGACCGCCCACGCGCGCGTCTGCGCGTACGACCGGGCAGGCTTCGGCTTCAGCAGCGAGGGGCCGATGCCGCGCGACCTCGACGCCGACGTGTCGGATCTGCACGCGCTGATCCAGCACGCCGGCCTTGCAACCCCACTGGCGATGGTGGGCCATTCGCTGGGCAGCAACATCGTTCGGCAGTACGCGAGCCGGTATCCGGCGGACGTGAGTGCGATGGTGCTGCTCGATCCGCCCGCGCAGGACATCGGCCGGTTTGCCCCCGGCTGGCAGAAGGATGAAGACACCCTCTCGGTGCAGCGGTTCGCGTTTCTTCGGCAATGCGAGGCGGCCGCCGAGAAGCACGCGCTGCCGTCCACCGATGCGGAGCTGAGCCAGTGTCTCGGCGGGCCCGATCCGCACGCCAGCGCCAAGCTCAACGCGGTGAACCTGGCCCTGATGTCGAAGCCTGCGTACTGGCACACCGTGCTGTCGGTACTCCAGGACAATGTCCAGGTGTTCAAGCAACCCGTGTCAAAGCAGGAGACGCACGGCGCTACACCCCTGATCGTGCTGTCCGCCGCCAACACCTATGCCGATGCGCTGCCGCGCGACCGCAAAGGGCTGGAAGAAGCCCGGGCCCACACGCAGACGCAGATCGTCGCCACCTCTTCCCGCGGCACGCTGGTGCACGTTCCGGATAGCTCGCATGACATCGAGATCGATCAGCCGGGGGCGGTGGTCAAGGCGGTCGTGCAGACGCTGGGGATGGTGCAGCACGTATCGAAGTAAGGCTGCCTCACAGGAAAGGTGTCAGGGCAATGCAAAACAGAGGTCAGGGTCGACTTTTCAAATTAAGTGCACTCTGACCCCTGTTTTCCACCGCGACCATCCCGTGGCTCAGGGATTGCTGAAAACGGCGCCGTGCGGGATGGCGCTTCCTTGCCAGCCATCCGGCCATGCGCGCGTGAAATCGATGCTTGATGGTTCGAGTGTCAGTTTTCCGGTGCGGCGGTCGATCGTGGCGAATCGGACCCGGGTGTTGAGCGCGCCATAACCCGTGATGACCAGACGATCGCCCCCCGGCTCGAGCGCAAGCCAGTGCGGGTATTCATTCGGCGGCAGAAGGATGCGGCTGACTTCGCGCGGATGTTCCGGATCGCGTACATCCAGACTCACGATGGCGTGTCCGCTTTGCATGGCTTCCACCAGAAAATCGCCTGCAACCACTGGCACCTCGCACGTGCGGTATCCGGAGTCATGCACATGTTCCAGGGTCGGATCATCGCCCGCCAGATTCCGCACCATGAAGACCCCGCAGTTGAACGTCGGAACCAGCACCGTTTTGCCGTCTTCCAGCACGCGCGGCTCCGACGAGTCGGCCGCCGTGTCGTAAATCCAGTCGGGTGGCGGCGGCAGTTGCATGGTCTTGATCAGCTTCAGATCGGAGAGCCGCCAGACCTGGACGACATGGCTGACCTGCGCCGCCATCATGTCGGCGCTGCTGGTGACGACGCGGTCGAGCTTTTCGACGACCGTCAGACTGTACGGGCGAATATTCGGATATCCCGGCACGACCGCCGGGGCGGATCTGACCACCTGGCCTTGCGGATCGAATTCCACCAGTCCACCCGCCGCGTGGTTGAACCCGCCGGAATACTGGAATGTCGCCAACGTATCGCCGTTGGAAAGATAGACAAAAGAGTGCGGATAGCTGAAAGCACCGACGCTGCCGAATTTCCGCATGAGCCGCGGATGCGGCGGATCGCGAAGGTCGAACACGTAGGTGCGATTTCCGAGCCAGTCGTTGGCATACAGCACATCGTTCGCAGGTTCCACGTAGTTCACATGATGGGCCTGCACCGCCTTGCCAACAGGCAGCATCGTGACGAGTTTCCCGAACGACGGGCCCGGGCGCACGTCGAAAACCGCGAGGAAGTCTTTGCCAAGTCCAAGCGCGGTGCGCTGCGCCGCCTCATCGGCAGGCTTGCTGAAGGCCATCGTGGAGGCTTGAGGATGGCTGGCTTCCATCGCCCACACGAAAAGATAGTCGCTGGATATCGGCGTCGCCTCCGCGATCAGCGGGAGGGCTAGAACCAGCAGAAAACAGCAGGATATGGCGTTTTTCATGGCTCGTCCCCGTGGCGACCCTGGCAGATGGTTGAGTGCCACTTGCACTGTTGTCATAGCCTGGCTCCAGCGCAAAAACGGGGTCAGGTTCACTTACAAAACAGGGGTCAGAGTCGACTTTTCAAATTAAGTGCACTCCGACCCCTGTTTCCTACGGGTCCTGAGGCAGAAGTCTGACCAACACGCTCGCTATCCTGCAGTACTCCCAAAGTCGCACGCACGGCGAGGGCAAAAGCCAACGTCCCTACACCCAGCATCACGATACTTCCCACCTTCATGGTCACCTGCTCCGATAAAGGGTCTTCATGCATGGACCCGTGCGATGAAATTCGACACTTATCAGCAAACGCGTCAGGGGCAATACGGAGACCGTGGTGGTCCGCCAAGTGATCGAGTGCTCCATTCTTGCCTCAGCCCACAGACATTGTCCCTGACATCTTTTTCTTGAGGGCGTCGGCGAGGATGAACTGCTGAGCATCCGTGCGCACCTCGAACAAGAGCGAGCGCTGGGCGACGCCAAGTTCCAGGCCATGATCGAAAAGGCGCTCGGTCGCCCCGCCCAGCTGCGCCGGCGCGGCCGGCTACGGCGATCCACCACCCGACCGGGAAACGTTTAATCCCCTCCGTCCCCTTATGGCTTTCCTTGTCACCTCTTACTTGCCTTTTCCACTCGCTTTCGTGCCCTCAACCATGGCCGCCCCATCCCCTCTGTTTCCCGCTGCCGGGCCCAAGTTGCTGGCCAGGAACGCCAACATGCGACTGTAGAAATTCTGCATGTCTGCGGGGTTGCTGAGGCCGTGCCCTTCCCATTCGTATTCGACGAACTCCGGAGGGTGCCCCGCCTTCTTCAGGGCGGAGCGCATGGCCGATGCGTACTGGATCGGCACGCGGCCATCCAGCTCGCCATGCGCCAGCAGGACGGGCACCGTGATGGCGGCGGCGCGCGAAATGGGCGAATCGGCGATGAGGGCAGCCTTGTCCGAGCCGAGCACCACATTGAGGTAGTACATGCCATAGTCGCTGCGATGGATGTCGCCCCAGCGATAGAGCTTGCTCAGGTCATACGGGCCGGCCAGCCCGATCGCGCATCGGTAAAGCCCGGGTTCGCGCGCCGCCCCCATGAGGGCGGCGTATCCGCCGTAGCTCGCGCCATAGATGCAGATCCTTTTGGGGTCTGCCACGCCCTGCGTGATGGCCCAGCGGGTGGCATCGGTGACGTCGTCCTGCATGGCCATCCCCCACTGGCGATAGCCGAGTTGCATGAAATGCAGGCCGAAGTCCGCCGAACCGCGAAAGTTCACGTGCAGCACGCTGTAGCCGTTGGCCGCCAGCAGCTGGGTTTCCTGGTCGAAGTTCCAGTCGTCCGCGACGAAGTACGGGCCGCCGTGGACGATCACCACCGTCGGTGCCGGGCCGCTCACGCCCTGGGCACGCGTGAGGAAACCATGCAGGGTCAGCCCGTCCCTGGCCTTGAACGCAAAGGGTTCCATGGCGGCCATCTGCGAGGCATCCAGCCAAGGCCGGGCATGGAATAGCAGCTCGGCCTTGTGCGTGGTCCGATCCAGCGTGTACCACGAGCCGTCGTCCTTGTCGCTGTAGGTGAACACCACAATGGTGGAACCGTCGGCGGTGCTGCTCGGCACGCTGACCACATTCCCGGGAAACGCCTTCATCAGCGCGCGATGCCATTTGGCGTCGTCGCTGTTCGGCGCCCAGTAACGCGCTTGCGGACGGCCGGGACCGAACCAGGCGCCGATGGGCTCCTCGCCATCCATGGAAAAGATGATGCCAAGCGGATCCGATACCGGGTCGCTCAGCAGCTCGGTGCGCTTGCCGCTGGCAAAGTCGTAGCTCTCGATGACGTCGGGACCGTCGGTGCGCTCACGCTCCAGGAAGGCGGTCTTGTTGTCGCGGGAAATGCCGACCGGCACCATGTCGACGTGCGACGCGTCGCTGTCGTTCAGCGGGGACCATTGCCCGCTGTCGCTGCGCACGTAGAGCTGGCTCCGCGCGGTTTTGCTCCAGGCCCAGGCAAACCGCACCACCCCGGCGTGGTCGACCATCATCGACGCATCGCCCAAGGGGGCCACTGCCAGCTCCTGCCCCTTGTCCAGCCAATGGTCGATGTCCTGGCGCCACAAGCTGAAGCGGCACTCATGGTCCTTGCTGAAATCTTTGCATTCCCGGACCAGGAAATGGTGATCATCGCCATGCATTGTGCCGAAGAAGTTCGCTGGCATGGGCAGCGGATGCTTCTTATGGATATCCACCAAATAAAGTATGGGATTGAAGATGGGCGCGTGATACGGCCCCGTATCGCTGTTTGCCGCGATCAGCAAGTGATCGGACCCCAGCCACGAAAGCTTTTGAATCTCTCCATGGGCGCCTGAGCTGATCCGCGCGACCGGCTGCAGATCCGAACGCCGCAGGATCGTGACCATCGTGTCGTCGTCCTCGCGATGGGCGATGGCCAGCAAGGCCCCATCCGGCGATATCGCCACGCGCTCGTATTCGGGTCGCCGCAGCAGGTCCATGGTCTTCGGACCACTGCCCGCGAAACAGGCGAACGACACCGAAACCAGCAACCAAGCCAGCCAATAGCGCCACATCATGCATCCCCCTGATGCCATGAGCCCCGGAACACACATTACAAAAAAACGCCCGCGAAGTGCGGGCGTTCAGTGGTCACGTCGTTTTACATGTTCCGCCGGTACTCCCCACCCACGTCATACAAAGCATGGCTGATCTGCCCCAGCGAGTGCGTCTTGACCGCCTCCATCAGCGCCGCAAAGACGTTCTTCCGATCGCGCGCAGTGTTCTGTAAGTAGGCCAACCCATGCTTGTCATGCACCTGCGGCACCGGCGCGTCGGTGGAATCAGTGCCATGCGCATGTGACGTCTCGCCTGCAGGCGCCAGCGCATTGCGCGCCTTCTGGAACGCCTGCACGTTGGCAATCTGCTGCCCCTTCTCCTCCTCCGTCGAGCGGATCAGCTCGATCTCGGTGGCGATCTCGCCGCCGCGGTCCTTGGGCAGGAAGGTGTTGACGCCGATCAGCGGCAGGCTGCCGTCGTGTTTCTTGTGCTCGTAGTACAGGCTTTCTTCCTGGATCTTGCCGCGCTGGTACATGGTGTCCATGGCTCCGAGCACGCCGCCGCGCTCGCTGATGGCCTCGAACTCCTTGTACACGGCTTCTTCCACCAGGTCGGTGAGTTCCTCCACCACGTAGCTACCCTGCCAGGGGTTCTCGTTGAAGTTGAGGCCCAGTTCCTTGTTGATGATCATCTGGATGGCCACGGCGCGGCGCACGCTTTCTTCGGTGGGCGTGGTGATGGCTTCGTCGTAGGCGTTGGTGTGCAGGCTGTTGCAGTTGTCGAACAGCGCGTACAGGGCCTGCAGCGTGGTGCGGATGTCGTTGAACTGGATTTCCTGCGCGTGCAGGGAGCGGCCGCTGGTCTGGATGTGGTACTTCATCATCTGGCTGCGCGCGCTGGCGCCGTAGCGCTCGCGCATGGCGCGGGCCCAGATGCGGCGGGCGACGCGGCCGATCACGGTGTATTCCGGGTCCATGCCGTTGGAGAAGAAGAACGACAGGTTGGGCGCGAAGTCGTCGATCTTCATGCCGCGCGCGAGGTAGTACTCCACGATGGTGAAGCCGTTCGACAGCGTGAAGGCGAGCTGGCTGATCGGGTTCGCGCCGGCCTCGGCGATGTGGTAGCCGGAGATGGAGACAGAGTAGAAGTTGCGGACCTTGTGCTCCACGAAGTACTGCTGGATGTCGCCCATCATGCGCAGGGCGAATTCGGTGGAGAAGATGCAGGTGTTCTGCGCCTGGTCCTCCTTGAGGATGTCGGCTTGCACGGTGCCGCGCACGCTGCTGAGCGTCTCGGCCTTGATGCGGGCGTAGGTCTCCGCGTCCACCAGCTGGTTGCCGGTGACACCGAGCAAGCCGAGGCCCAGGCCTTCATTGCCCTTGGGCAATTCGCCGGAATACTGCGGACGGCCGTGGGGGTACATCGCGGCGATCTGCTTCTGCGCCGTGGCCCAGCGCGCGGGGTCTTCCTTGAGGTACTTCTCCACGTTCTGGTCGATCGCGGTGTTCATGAACATCGCGAGGATGATGGGCGCGGGGCCGTTGATGGTCATCGACACCGAGCTGGTGGGCGCGCTGAGGTCGAAGCCGGAGTACAGCTTCTTCATGTCGTCCAGCGTGGCGATGTTGACGCCGGAGTTGCCGATCTTGCCGTAGATGTCGGGGCGTGGCGCCGGGTCTTCGCCGTACAGCGTGACGGAGTCGAACGCTGTGGAGAGGCGCGTGGCCGCGCCGCCCTGGCTCAAGTAATGGAAGCGGCGGTTGGTGCGCTCGGGCGTGCCCTCGCCCGCGAACATGCGGGTGGGGTCTTCGCCGCTGCGGCGGTACGGGTACACGCCGCCGGTGTAGGGGTAGTGGCCGGGCAGGTTTTCCTTGCCGAGGAACAGCAGCTGGTCGCCCCAGCTCTCGGTCTTGGGCGGCGCGACTTTCGGAATCTTCTGGTGGCTCAGCGATTCGCGGTAGTTCTCCACGCGGATGGTCTTGTCGCGCACCTTGTATTCGTTGACGTCCTTGGTCACCGACTCGCGCAGCTTCGGCCAGTCGCGCAGCAGGTGGATGGACTCGTGGGTGAGTTCCTTCAGGGCGGCGTTGTAGCGTTGGCGAAGGAGCAGCAGGGTGCGGTCCACGGTGTGCGGCGCTTCGACTTCGCCCGCCTTCGGCGAGCTACGCTCAGCGTGAACGGTTTCCTGGGCATCCGCACTATTCCCCGTTCGTCCTGAGCGTAGGTGCGCAGCACCGGAGTCGAAGGACCCATGCAAATCTTCAGCGTGGTACAGCTCCAGCGGCTTGGGCAGCTTCGCGTCGCCCAGTTCCTTCAACGACTCGTAGTAGTGCTGCGCCTTGCTGGCCGCCTCGGCCTGGTGCGCGACGGAGGCGTTGATGCCGCGGCCTTGCTCGGCGATCTCGGCGAGGTAGCGCACGCGGCTGCCGGGGATCAGCACGGTGGCGCGCGGCTCCTTCAGCGTGGTGTCGAGCTGCGGCGACCACGATTCGGCCGGCAGGTGCAGCTTGTCGCGCATCAGCCGGCACAGGTTGGTGAACATCCAGGTGACGCCGGGGTCGTTGAACTGGCTGGCGATGGTGGGATACACCGGCACGTCCTCGTCCTTGACGGCGAAGGCGGTGTGGTTGCGCTTCCACTGCTTGCGCACGTCGCGCAGCGCGTCCTCGGCGCCGCGGCGGTCGAACTTGTTGAGCACCACCAGCTCGGCGAAGTCGATCATGTCGATCTTCTCCAGCTGGCTGGCCGCACCGTAGTCGCTGGTCATCACGTAAACCGGGAAGTCGACGAGGTCGACGATCTCCGAATCGCTCTGGCCGATACCGGCGGTTTCCACGATCACCAGGTCGTAGGGCTGCGCCTTGAGGAAGTCGATGCAGTCGTGCAGCACCGCGTTCGTCGCGGTGTGCTGGCGGCGCGTGGCCATGGAGCGCATGTAGACGCGGTGGCTGCGCAGCGCATTCATGCGGATGCGGTCGCCCAGCAAGGCGCCGCCACTGCGGCGACGCGTGGGATCGACCGCGAGCACGGCGATGCGCATCTGCGGGAACGCGTGCAGGAAGCGCAGCAGCAATTCGTCCACCACGGACGACTTGCCCGCGCCGCCGGTGCCGGTGAGGCCCAGCACGGGCGTGGCCTTGCCGGCCAGCTTCCACTGCTTGCGCAGGTGGTCGAGGTCGGCGGCGGGGAGCTTGCCCTCCTCGATGGCGCTGAGCATGTGGCCGATGGAGATCTCGTCGTCCACGCTCACTTTCGACTCGGCAGTGTCGGGCGCGCGCTGCGCGGCGGCGCTGCGCGCACGCGCCATCACGTCCTCGATCATCTCGGTGAGGCCGAGCCTCATGCCGTCGTTGGGGTGGTAGATGCGCTCCACGCCGTAGGCCTGCAGCTCGCGGATTTCCTCCGGCGTGATGGTGCCGCCGCCGCCGCCGAACACGCGGATGTGGCCGGCGCCCTTCTCCTTCAGCATGTCCACCATGTACTTGAAGTACTCGACGTGGCCGCCCTGGTAGGACGAGAGCGCGATGGCGTCAGCGTCCTCCTGCAGCGCGGCGCGCACCACGTCCTCCACCGAGCGGTTGTGGCCCAGGTGGACCACCTCGGCGCCCTGGCTCTGGATGATGCGGCGCATGATGTTGATCGCCGCGTCGTGGCCGTCGAACAGGCTGGCCGCGGTGACGAAGCGCAGCGGGGTGGTCTCGGCCTGGGGGGCGCCGGCGGGGACGTGCTTGGCGGGGGAACTCATGGCGACTCCGACATCGTGTGCTTGAACCCGACGATTCTAGTGGGGATCGCCGTGAAGGGCTTGCTGCACCGCGTACTGGAACGTATGGAGCGATGGCCGGCCGATCGTCGAAGCCATCGCGGCCGGCTTATCCGGTCCATGATTTACCTGCATACTTGACGCCGGCAGCAGGGCGCCATCCGTGCGTCCATAAACGCAACCCGGGGGAAATCGCATGAAGAAGGCAATGCTGGGCGCACTGCTCACCGTGGCGGCGATGACCGCCCAGGCCGCGACCGAAAAGGCCGTCGAAGCCTCCGCGATCGTCAATGGCACCATCGTGCTGGCCAAGGACGGCACCGTGCAGACCGCGGCGGTCGACGACCCGGCCAAGTACGGCCAACCCATCGCGGACCTCGTGCAGAAGGCCGCGCTGCAGTGGCGCTTCAAGCCCGTGCTGCGGGACGGCCAGCCCGTGGTGGCCAAGGCCAGCATGCATGCCCGGGTGGTGCTCTCGCAAAAGCCCGATGGCGACTACAACGCGCGCATCAGCGGGGTCACGTTCGGTGACTACGACCCGAACGACACCGATACGCTGCACGGCACCGCAGACAATAAGAAAATCATTCCGCGCTACCCCGGGTCAGCAATCCATGCCCGTGTGCAGGGGGAGGTGTACCTGGCGTTGCGCGTGGACCGCGGCGGCCACGTGACCGATGCCGTCGCCCAGCAGGTCAACCTTGACAACATTGGGCCGGACAGCCTGCTCAGGGAATACCGGAAGATCCTCGCCGATGCGGCCCTCAAGGCGGCACGCCATTGGACCTACACGATCCCCACCACGGGCAAGTTGGCCAAGCTGGACAGTTGGACCGTGCATGTCCCGGTCATCTTCAATCTGAAGGGAGGCGGCGTAGCCGAGTTCAACAGGGTGTGGCAGACCTACGTCCCCGGCCCATACACGCCGGCCCCTTGGGTCGACAAGCCCGATGTGGGCGCCGGCGACGCCATCGCGGATGGCGGACTGCAGACGGATGGCGCAGGCCCGACTCTGCTCCCTGCCGCATCCAACCACGGCTGATACGCGCCGCAGCGCCCACCCGGAGGGCGGGTCTTGTCGGCCTATTTCGCGTGCCAGCGGCCGTCGTCGCCCCTGGCGTACCCCTGCTTCACCGCCGACCATGCCACCTTGCGTGCCACCTCCTCGCGCGATTCGTCGCTGCGACGCTTGTCCTCGTCGGCGTATTCCTCCCAAGCGTGGTTGAACGCTTCCTTGTAGATCTCCTGGGCATGCCTGGGCAGGTGGACGCGCACCGCATCGGGCAGTTCGCTGAGGGTCCGGTAAGGCATGACGGCGCTCCGCAGACGGGCCTGCCAGCTTGGGTGATGCGGGATAAAGCGGCCGTCAAGCGGCGGCGATGGCTCAGTGCACGCCGGTGCCGGGATCATCGGGCATCGGCTTGCTTTCCAGCGTCCGTTTCATGGCCGCGGCACCCAGCTCCACGTTCTGGCCGATGGGCCCGGCCAGTTCGTCCGGCAGGACGTCGGTGATCCAGACCAGGCGCGTGCGATGCTCGCCGTCGGCAAAGACCTGGAAGGACGCGTTGTGGTGCGCCGCCCGGCCACCGACGGAGGCATAGACGAAGCGGCGGGCGTCATGGTCGAGCGTGACGATCAGCTCGCGCACCACCAGGCCGTTGGCGAAGGTGACGATCCTGGCGTCTCCATCCAGCCGGGTGTCGACCAGCACGCCCGGCACGAGGCGTTCGTGGGCCGCGCCGACGTCGCTGATGGCCGCCCAGACATCCGCAGGGTCGGCATCGAGCAGGATTTCCTTGCATATCGAGGCCACGACGCCTCCTCGTCACGGATGGTCGCGTTTCTCGTCGGATCAGCCGCCCAGCGTGTCGACGGAAGTCCAGGTTGGGACCCAGGTCCTGCCTCCATCCGTCGAGATGGCCCAATCCTGTCGGCAGGATTTCGCGGTGATGCCGGACCAGACGTTCCGGGTCAGCACGGTCTTGCCGTCGACCTCGTCCATGCCGATGAAGGTGCCCACGCCGCCCTTGAATGCGCCCACCATCGGCGGGGCCAGCGTACCGGTCTTGCTGTTCGCGAAGTAGACCCGCCACTGCTGCGTCTTGCGGTCGTACAGGCGAAGCGCGAGGTCCTCGACATGGCCGCCGGGCCCATCGACTTCGAGCTGGCCCACGTTGGCCCAGTCGTCCCATACGCGATACACCGCATGCGCGCCGCCCAGCTTGCTCCACGCGCCGGGGGCGGACAGCGGATTCAGCACGGCCCGTATCCGGGTCGACCAGCGCCCCATGTTGAAGTCGAAGCCGTGCTCCGGCCCGGCACCTTGGGCGTGGGGCACGTCGTAGTCGGGCGCCTTCTTCAATCGGGTGAGTTGCGCCACGAAGTTCGTGACCCAGGTCTTGCCGCCGTCGGTCGAAGAGGCGATCTCGTAGTGGTAGGAGTCCGGCGTGATGTTCGACCAGATGTCGCGTTCGAGGACCTTCTTGCCATCGACCTCGGTCAGGCCATGGAACACGCCGCGCCCGTTTGCGAACGCTCCGTACGAAGGCTCCTGCATGGTGCCGTCGCTGCTGCCTGCGAACTGCTCGCTCCACTGCCCGGACTTCGGGTTGTACAGAAAGAGTGTCAGGCCCTGGAAGTGACCGCCGGAGCCGGAGGCCTCGATCTTCTCGATGTTGGCCCGCCCGTTCCACAGAGGCTGGTCGATCACGGTTCCGGTGAATTCGGTCCATGCGCCGACGCCCGAGGCGGTGACGTCGCGGCTCTGGATGTGCGTTTGCCACGTACCGAAGTGGAAGTCGAAGGCATGCTGCTGGTCGGCGCCTTGCACCGTGCCCGCGGCCGATGCCGACGGCCATGCCGTCGTCACCACCAGGGCAAGCAGGCAGGTCCGCAAGATCGTCGTCGTGTACATGAGATTCGTCCTCCCGTATGGAATACGTATCGACGTCAATGGACGTAGTTGATCGCGATCGCCGGCGTCAGCGAGCGCGTCGCGTTGTGCCCGCCCACGATCACGCGCGCCCCCAGCAGCACACCGAGGCTGGAGTTGAAGCTGTATTCGACCGCGGGCGCATAACCCCAGGCATCGCTGGAGCCGGCCCGCAGATGCACGGGTGTGGGCAAGGCATCGACCGGATCGGTGGTGCCGTCGACGCGGGTGGCCGCGCCATGGCTGCGGAACAGGTCCAACGCCAGCACCCAGCGGCGGGTGAGGCTGTATTCGAACGAGGTGCCGATGTAGAACGCGTCGCCCGGCCGTGCCGTGCCGCGGAAACCGGGCGCGGTGCCGTAGACGCTGGCGCCGGTCACGTCGGCGTGGCCGTTGAAGGTGCGGGTGAGGTTGAGCCGCACGCGCAGCAGGCGGCCGTTCGGCATCCAGAAATAGCTCTGCGCGTTGAGGCCCAGCGTGGTGGCCCAGGCGCCGCCGCCCATGCCGTCGCTGGCGCGCGCCAGCCGGTCGTAACGGCCGGTGGGCAGGGTTTCCTGCAACTGCACGGCGAGCGTGGGTAGCCAGCTGCCTTCGTGGAAGCGGGTGAGCCGGTACTGCGCCTGCACGATCTGGTCGCCGAGGCCGATGCCCGAGCTGTTCGGCGCGCCGCTCACCCGGTTGTAGCCGATGATCGGGATCAGGCCCACGGTGAGCCGGTCGGTGAGCCCGTACAGCACGTAGGCGCGCGAACCGAACGCGTCCGCGCCCTTCGAGGTGACGTCGTAGACGTAGGGCTCAATCAGCATGTGCCCACGCGGCAGCGTCTCGGCGGAATTGGCCAGCATCGGGCCGGTCCACCAGGCGTCGTCCAGCGCCTGGCGCGGCGGGCCGGCGTCCTGCGCCACGGCCGCGCCGATGCCCAGCAGCCCGGCACACAGCGCCGCGAGGCGACGCACCGTCCGCCGCGCCGTTTTCACCTGCCAACGCATGACCACCGACACCTCCGCAGTTCGCCCGTAAGGGGCAGACTAGGCAGGCAAGTGGTACGAGCGAATAGCCACCGGGCGAGAACATGACATGACCACTCGGCAAAGCGTGACGAAGCGCGTACCTACCGGCCTAGTGCCGACGATCGCGCTGGACGGCGGCGGGCCGATCTACCAGCAGCTGGCGGAATGGTTCCGCCGTGCGATCGCCGAAGGCCGGCTGCGTCCGGGCCAGCGCGTGCCCTCCACCCGCGCACTGGCCGGCGAGCTGGGCGTCTCGCGCCTGCCGGTACTGGGCGCCTACGAACAGCTGCATGCCGAGGGCTATCTGGAAAGCTTCACCGGCGCCGGCACCTGCGTGGCGGCGGCGATCCCGCACGAGGGCGCGGGCGCGTCGCCGCGGCGCGCGCCGCGCACGACGCCCGCATCCGCGCCATCGGCGCCGCGCCGGGTCGCCGCGCGGGTGGCGGCGATGGCCGCGCCGCCGCAGAGCTGGCTGGAAAGCCAGGGCGCGTTTCGCGTGGGCGTGCCCGCGCTCGATCACTTTCCGCACGGCGTGTGGTCGCGCCTGCTGAGCCGGCACGCGCGCCACGTCGGCGCCGACGCGCTGGTCTACGGCGACACCCTGGGCCATGCGCCGTTGCGCGAGGCGATCGCCGAATACCTGGCGACGGTGCGTGCGGCGCACACCGGCGCCGGACAGATCCTGGTCACCAGCGGCGCGCAGCACGGCTTGCAGATCTGCGCGCACGCCCTGCTCGATCCCGGCGACCGCGCCTGGGTGGAGGAACCCGGCTACCCCGGCGCGCACCAGGCGCTGGGAACCGTGGGCGCCCTGCCCGTGCTGGTGCCGGTGGATGCGGAGGGACTGGACGTGGCCGCGGGCATCCGTTGCGCGCCGACCGCGCGGCTGGCCTACGTCACGCCCTCGCACCAGTTCCCGCTGGGCGCCACGCTGAGCGCGGCGCGGCGCATCGAGTTGCTGCAGTGGGCCGCGCGCACGGGCGGCTGGATCGTCGAGGACGACTACGACAGCGAATACCGCTACGGCAGCCGGCCGATCGCCGCGCTGCAAGGGCTGGATGCCGACGCGCGGGTGATCTACGTGGGCACCTTCAGCAAGGTGCTGTTCCCCGCGTTGCGGCTGGGTTACCTGGTGGTGCCGAAGGACCTGCTGCCGGCCTTCCGCGCCGCCCGCGACGCGCTGGATACCTGCTCGCCGATGCTGCCGCAGCGCGCGCTGCACGACTTCATCCGCGAAGGCCACTTCGCGCGGCACATCCGCCGCATGCGCGTGCTGTACGCGGCGCGGCGCGCGGCGCTGCAGGCGGCGATCCGCCGGCATCTGCCCGGCACATTGCAGGTCGTGGGCGCCGAGGCCGGCATGCAGCTGACCGCCTTGCTGCCGCCGGAGGTGGACGACGTGGCCCTGTCGCTGCGGGCGGCACAAGCCGGCGTGTCGGTGCGACCGCTGTCGCCGTGCTATCGCGGCGACGTGAAACGCAGCGGCCTGATCCTGGGCTACGGCAGCGTGGACGAGCGCGCCATCGAGGAGGGCGTGCGCCGGCTGCGGCGCTGTCTGTAGGAACGTCTTTGCTCGTCACTCCTGCGCAGGCAGGAGTCCAGTGCCGTTGCCATCGAGAGCATCGAGAGTCGCTGGGCCCAACCTTCGCTGGGGCGACAGTTTTTTCGGCGCTGCCGTAGCGAACAGCGCTCAAGCCACGCCGAACGGCAGCTCGCTCGTGCCGATCACGCGCTCGCCCACCGCTTCGCCGCGCACGAAGGCCAGCGCGGCGTTGATCGTGTCCGGCGCGTCCAGCACGCGGCGATGGCCCAGCCCCTGCGTGCTGAGCAGGCGTGCGCCGGGCCAGTAGCGGGCGTAGCGTTCGCCTTCGCTCCACGGCACGTCGGCGTCGTCGAGGTCGTGCACGATCAGCGCGGGCTGGCCCAGCGCGGGCAGGCGGCGATGCACCTCCAGCTGTTCGACGCTGATGCCGGTGCGGCGCAGCAGCCAGTCGTAGAAGGCCTGGCGCAGGTGCTCGCCCAGCCGCACGAGATGGAAGTAGCGGCTGGCCGCGTCGGCCATGTCGGCGGCGGGTGCCACCAGCACCAGGCGCTGCGCGTGCCAGTCCTCGTCCTGCGCCAGTACCAGTGCGGCGCCGCCCAGCGAATGCCCCACCGCCAGCGCGGCCTCGCCGTAATGGCGGCCCACCGCGCGGATCGTGGCGGTGAATTCGGGCAGCGTGCACAGCCGGCCGCTGCTGCGGCCGTGGCCGGGCTGGTCGAACGTCACCACGGCGTAGCCCAGCGCGCGCAAGCCTTCCACCCACGGCAGGAAGCGCAGGCCGAAGCTGGACCAGCCGTGCGCCAGCAGCGCATACGGTTGGGTGGCGGGATCGCCCCAGACGTAGGTGGCGATGCGCTCGCCACCGATCTGCAGTTCGCCGCGCTGCATCGCAGCGCCCTCCGGCGCCGCCAGCGCGCGGCTGCGGCTGCTGGCGAACGGCGTGGCGAACAGCCGCGCGGCGCGGTCGGCGGTGCGTTTCGGTGACAGCCTGCCGCCGAGCATGAAGCCGGCGCGCAGCGCGCCGAGACGCAGACGGGTGGAAACGGAAGCGGCATGCGGGGACATGGGGAGCGCCTCGTGCAGGAAAGGGTCAGGGTTGCCAGCTGCGCCACAGGCGCTCGAATGCCGCGGCGGTGTGGCGCTCGGCCTCGTCGTAACCGAACAGGCCACCGTCGTGGTGCAGGCCGAGCAGCAGCGCGTAGATCTCGAACGCGAGCTGGGCGGTGTCGGTGTCGGCGCGCAGATGGCCCTCGGCCACCGCCTGCGCGATCGCCTTCTGCAGCTCGCGGCGCCAACCGGCCTGCTGCGCCACCACGGCATCGTGCAGCGCGCCGTCGCGGCCGTCGTATTCGCTGGCGGCGGAGAGCAGCACGCAGCCACTCTGGTGCTTGCGCGCCCAGACGAACCAGTGCGCCACGATCGCGCGCAGGCGCGGCAGGCCGCGCGGCTGCTTCAGCGCAGGCAGCAGCACGTTGGCCATGAAGCGCTGCGCGCCCAGGTCGAGCACGGCCAGCTGCAAGTCCTCGCGCGAACCGAAGTGCGCGAACACGCCGCTCTTGGACATGCCCACGTCGGCCGCCAGCGTGCCGATGGACAGCCCTTCCAGCCCATCGCTGCGCGCCAGCACGTAGGCGTGGTCGAGAATGGTGTCGCGCGTGGCGGCGCGCTTGCCGGCGGGAGTTGCGGTTTCCATGGGTCATAAAATAGCACGACCGTTCGTTTTATTTCCAGCCTCGTGACGACCCTCGCACGAACCTGCGCTTATGCTCGGAACTCAGCCCGTAAGGAAGGAAGCCCATGCGCCTGCATCCCCTGCCTGCACTGTTCGCCGCCGCCCTACTCGCCGCCTGCGCCACCTCGCCCACCGGCCGCCCGCAGCTGATGATGGTGTCCGACGACACCATGAGCCAGATGGGCCTCACCGCGTTCAACACCATGCGCCAGCAGGGCAAGTTCGTGGATGCGCCGCGCGAGCGTGCCTACGCCAGCTGCGTCGCGAATGCGCTGATCGCGGTGCTGCCGCCGCCATGGAACGCGCAGCAATGGGAAGTGCAGATCGTGGGCGACGACAGCGCCAACGCCTTCGCCCTGCCCGGCGGGCGCATCGGCGTGAACCGCGGCATGTTCAAGATCGCCACCGACCAGAACCAGCTTGCCGTGGTGCTGGGCCACGAGCTCTCGCACGTGGTGGCGCGACACGGCGCCGAGCGCGTGTCGGACAACTACGCGGCGCAGGCCGCGGTGCTCGCCGGCACGGCCTACGCCGCCAGCCGCGGCAACGATGCCGGCTATGCCGCCGCGGCCTTGGGCGCGGGCGCGGAACTGGGCATCCTGCTGCCGTTCTCGCGCACCCAGGAAAGCGAGGCCGATGAGCTGGGCCTGCGCACCATGGCGCGTGCCGGCTTCGATCCGCGCGCCGCCGCCACGCTGTGGACGAAGATGGAGCAGCAGGGCGGCGCGAAAGTGCCGGCCTTCCTCTCCACCCACCCCTCGCCCGCGCATCGCGCGCAGACGCTGGCGGCCGAAGCGCAGACGCTGATGCCGACCTACGCACAAGCCCGCGCCGGCGGCCACGCACCGGACTGCCGTTTGTAGGAGCCTGTTTATGATCTCCCCGTGGCTCGCGCCGGGAGCTGTTTGCGCGTAGGCCAAGGAAGAACGATGGAGTGGACGTCCGTCCACGACTGAGTGATGACGCAGGGATGCGGGCAAACGGACCCGGCCCCGGAATGGATGGGTGCAGGGGTTGCCTTGCCGTGGCCGCCATGCGGCAGCGCGCGGCTTGACCCCCGCTTTCGCGGGGGCAGGCTCTGCCAGCCGGGTAGGCGCTGCACCATGCGCCACCACCTGACGGCCACGGCAAGGCAACGAGGGCCATGGGGAGGTCATGAACAGGCTCCAAGTGCCCCACCCGGAGCTGAATGCGGCGCAGCACTCGCGTCAACACGCGCCGCAGGGCGGCGTTCTCCGTACCGCACGCCGCCTCCTTGCGGCGAACACGGAGAACCACACCATGAGTCGCAAGTCTTCCGCCCTGATCCTGTCGACCGCGCTGGCGCTGGCCGGCGCCGGATTTGCCGCTACGCCCGCGGCACAGGCCGCGCCGCAGGTGTCGGTCGGCGTGGGCGTGGGCATCGGCGTGGCTCCGCCGCCGCCGCGTTTCGAGCGGGCGCCGCCGCCGCGTCGCGGCTACGCCTGGGCGCCCGGCTACTGGTCGTGGAGCCCGCGCCTGCATCGCCACGTATGGGTGGGCGGCCGCTGGATGCGCGTGCATCCGGGCTACCACTACATGCCGGCGCGTTGGCAACAGGGGCCGCGCGGCCACTGGCATTTCAGCGCCGGCTACTGGGCCCGCTGAACATGCAACAACCTGCGGCGCGAGCGGCGATGCCACGCCCGTTTCGCCGCAGTTTTCGCCCCCTGGACTCACCGTCGCTTTCCACGGCGCGGCAACGCCATCCACGCTTCACCACACTCAACGAGGGGAACCCATGTCGTCACGTCTTGCAGGTCTGCTGATCGTCTCCGCCGCCGCCGCGGTGGCGGCCGGTTGCGTCGAGGAGCGCCCGGTCTACCACCCGCGCCCGGTGCAACGCGAAGTGATCGTGGAGCGCCAGGCGCCGCCACCGCCGCCCGAAGTGGTGGAAGTGATCGCGCCGCAACCGCCGCCGCCGCGCATCGTGGAAGTGATGCCGCCGCCGCGCCCCGGCTACGTCTGGGTGCATGCCTATTGGCGCTGGGAAGGCGGCCGTTACGTCGCGACCGCCGGCCACTGGCGCGAGGCGCGCCCCGGCTACCACTACGTGCATCCGCACTGGGAGCAGCGCAACGACGGCTGGCATTTCCATGTGGGCGTGTGGGTGAGCGGTTGAGTCAGAGCATTGCCCATGGCACCTCGGGTGACGCAGGTCGGGATTCATCCCGACTTGCGTCCCGGAGCGCACGGTCGGGATGAATCCCGACCCACGACGTACCGGTTTCGGTGGTTTCCGGCGCGATGTCGAAGTCGCTCCTGGCGCCTGTTGCATCGCAGCCCGCGAGACGAGGCACAAGGACACTGACGGGGACAATATCCCCGCGGTCGGTGACAATCCCGGCAGCAAACGCCAGCCAGGACCCCCGTGCCAGTTCCCTCATCCGCAACCGCCGCAGACGCCATCCAGCCCGGCCTGATGGTCGTGCACGGCAACCACCTGGAAGACCTGCGCGACCTGCTGGTCGAGTGGCTGGCGCGCACGCCGCTGGCGCCGCTGGAAGACGAGACGATGCTGGTGCAAAGCAACGGCATCGCGCAGTGGCTGCAGCTGGCGCTGGCGCGTCCGCGCGGGGCCGGTGGCATGGGCATCAGCGCGGCGGTGGAGATGCAGCTGCCCGGCCGCTTCCTGTGGCGGGCCTACCGCGCGGTGCTGGGCCGCGATGCGGTGCCGGCCGATTCGCCGTTCGACAAGTCGCGGCTCACGTGGCGGCTGATGCGCCTGCTGCCTGCGCAACTCGGCGACGAGGCCTTTGCGCCGCTACGGCACTTCCTGGGCGAAGGCCAGGCTGACCCGGGCAAGTCTGATCCAATCAAGCTTTTCCAGCTCGCACAACAGATCGCCGACCTGTTCGACCAGTACCAGGTCTATCGCGCCGACTGGCTGGATGACTGGGAGCACGGCCGCGACGTGATGCGCGACGACTTGCGCACACGGCACGAGTCGTTGCCCGCCTCGCAACGTTGGCAGGCGAAACTGTGGCGCGCGCTGTTGGAAGATGTCGGCCCCGCGCAGCGCGACAGCCATCGCGCTGCCATGCATCGCGCCTTCCTTGCGCACGCCGCGGCGCTGGAGCAACGCCCCGCCGCCTTGCCGCGGCGCCTCGTGGTGTTCGGCATCTCCTCGCTGCCGCAGCAGACGCTGGAGGCGCTCACCGCGCTGGGCCGCGTCTGCCAGGTTCTGCTGCTGGTGACGAACCCGTGCCGGCACTACTGGGCCGACATCATCGAGGACCGCGAGCTGCTCAAGGCCGCGCAGCACCGCCACGCCGGCAAGCCCGGTCTGCCGGAAACACCGCAGTACGAAGAACTGCACCTGCACGCGAACCCGCTGCTCGCCGCCTGGGGCAAGCAAGGCCGCGACTACATCCGCCTGCTCGACAGCTTCGACCGTCCCGATGCCTACCGCCCCCGCTTCGCCGCGCTGGGCCGCGACATCGATCTATTCGTCGATCCCGGCCGCGACAGCCTGCTGCACCAGGTGCAGCAGGCCATCCTCGACCTCGAACCACTGCCGGCCGATCCCGTGCAACGCCAGCCGCTGATTTCGGGCGACGACTCGCTGCGCTTCCACGTCGCGCACAACCCGCAGCGCGAGGTGGAGATCCTGCACGACAACCTGCTGGCGCTGTTCGAGCGGGCCGCGCGCGATGGCAGGCCGCTGGCGCCGCGCGACGTGATGGTGATGGTGCCGGACATCCAGACCTACGCGCCGCACATCCAGGCCGTATTCGGCCGCCTGCCGCCAGACGATCCGCGCTACCTGCCCTGCAGCATCGCCGACCGCCCCGCGCGCGGCGCCGCGCCCCTGCTGGTGGCGCTGGAACAGCTGCTGCGCCTGCCCGAATCGCGCTACGCCGCGGGCGACATCCTCGACCTGCTGGACACGCCCGCGCTGCGCCGCCGCTACGGCGTGGAAGAGGCCGGCCTGCCGGTGCTGCGCCGCTGGATCGAAGGCGCCGGCATCCGCTGGGGCCTCGACGGCGCGCAAAAGCAGACGCTGGGCCTGCCGCCCGAGGAACAGAACAGCTGGCGTTTCGGCCTGCGCCGCATGCTGCTGGGCTACGCCGTGGGTGACGGCGCATCGCTGGACGGCATCGCGCCCTACGCCGAAATCGGCGGCCTCGATGCTGCCCTGGTCGGCCCGCTGGCGTTGCTGCTGGATCAGCTCGACCACTATGGCCAACTGCTCGCCACGCCGGCCACGCCCGCGCAATGGGGTGAGCGCCTGCGCAGCCTGCTCGCCGCGATGTTCGACGCCGGCCGCGACGACGACGACGCCGTGCTGTTGCAACGCCTGCACGAGGCACTGGAGGCGTGGGAACGCGCCTGCAGCGAAGCGGGCTTCGCCGACACGCTCCCCCTGGCCGTGGTGCGCGAGCACTGGCTGGCTGTCGTGGATGAGAACCGCCTGTCGCAGCGCTTCCTCGGCGGCGCGGTGAGCTTCGGCACACTCTTGCCGATGCGCGCCATCCCCTTCCGCGTGGTGTGCCTGCTCGGCATGAACGACGGTGCCTACCCGCGCCGCGCGAATGCGCCGGATTTCGACCTGATGGCCACGCCCGGCCAGCAGCGCCCCGGCGACCGCTCGCGCCGCGAGGACGACCGCTACCTGTTCCTGGAAGCCCTGCTCGCCGCCCGCGATGCCTTGGTCGTGAGCTGGGTGGGCAAGAGCGCGCGCGACAACAGCGAGCTGCCGCCTTCGGTGCTGGTGGGCCAGCTGCGCGACTACCTCGCCGCCGGCTGGGTAAAAAGGGGTCAGAGTCGCCTTTCGGGCGAGGCGATCGAATCAGAAACGGACCCGTCATCGAAAGGCGACTCTGCCCCCCTTTTTGCCCTCACCACCGGCTACCCGCTGCAAGCCTTCAGCCCCAGCTATTTCGACGCCGCCAGCGACGCGCGCCTGTTCACCTACGCCGCCGAGTGGCAGCGTGCACGGCAACCCCGCCGCGAAACCGAAGCCGCCCCGCTCACGCCGTGGCCGCGCGAAACACCCTTGACCCTCGCCCTGCTGCAACGCTTCCTGCGCTCGCCGGCCAAGCTCTTCTACGCCGAACGCCTGGGCGTGCATTTCTCCAGCGACGACGATGCCGACACGGACCACGAGCCCTTCGCCCTCGATCCGCTGGAAAACCACCAGCTCACCGACGCCCTGCTGCGTACCGCCATCCACGCCGGCAACGAGGCGCTGGCGCCTGCCGCCGAGCGCCTGCACGAACAAGGCGCGCTGCCGCCAGGCAGCTTCGGGGCGCTGACGCTGGCGCCGATGGAAGCCGTCGCCGCGCGCGTCGCCACGCGCTGGCATGCGCTGGATGCCCACTATCCACTCACCGGTGAAAGTCACGCGCTGCACGGCGTGGCGCACGGGTTGAGCATCGAGGACGCGCTGGACGATTTGCGCACGGACGACGACGGCGGTCACGTTTGCCTCGTGGCCACGGCGAGCCAGCTCATGCCGGACAAGAAGCTGCGCCACGACAAGCTGCTGACCCACTGGGCGGCGCACTTGCTGGCGAACGCCAATGCGCTGCCCGTCACCACCCACATCGTGGCGCCCGATGCCATCGTGCAACTGCTCCCGCTGGATACCGCCGACGCACAACGCCATCTCGGAGCGCTGCTCGCCGCCTTCGCCGCCGGCCTGTGCGCGCCGCTGCCGCTCGCACGCAAGACCGCGTTCGCCTGGCTGCAGGTCGAGGCGGCAAACGCAAAAGCCCCGCCGGACAAACAGAAGTCCGCCGCCGCCCTCGCAGACGCAACCGCTGCGGTCGCCAGCAGGCACTACGACCACAGCGACGGCGAGCACGGCCGCGGCGAGGTGGACGAGGAGCCCGCCCTCGCCCGCAGCTGGCCCGACTTCGCCGCCCTGCGCGCCGCCGGCTTCGAGGACTGGCTGCACTTGTACCGCCCCCTGCTGGACGCCGCGTGCGTCGTGGACGACGACGCATGAACAGCACGCAAGCGCTCGACCCGCTGCGCCTGCCGCTGGCCGGCACCCAGCTGATCGAAGCCAGCGCCGGCACCGGCAAGACCTGGACCATCGCCGCGCTGTACCTGCGCCTGGTGCTGGGCCACGGCGGCGGCGCGCCGCTGTTGCCCGCGCAGATCCTGGTGATGACCTTCACCAAGGCCGCCACCGCCGAGCTGCGCGAACGCATCCGCACGCGGCTGGCGGAAGCGGCCGAGGCCTTCCGCGACAAGCGTGCGCCCGACGATTTCCTCGCCGCGCTGATCGCCGACTACCCCGACGCCGAGCAACGCGCCCGCGCCGCGCGCCAGCTGGAACTGGCCGCGCAGTGGATGGACGAGGCCGCGGTGTTCACCATCCACGGCTGGTGCCAGCGCATGCTCAGCCAGCACGCCTTCGCCAGCGGCGAGGCCGCGGTCAGCGATACCGTGGCCGACGAAGCCGAGCTGCTGGCCGAAGCCGTGCGCGACTACTGGCGCGGCCATGTGTTCACGCTGGGCCGCGAGGCGGCCGCCGTGTTCCTCGGCGCGTGGAAGACCCCGGCGGAGCTGCAAAAGGCACTCGCGCCCCTGCTGCCCCACGCGGATCGCTTGCAGCTGGGCGGCCAGCCACTGCCCGCGCCACGCGAACCGAAGGACCTGCTCGACGTCCCCGCCGGCGCGCTGCACGAGGCCGAGGCCACGGCCCGACAAGCGTGGCTGGCCGCTGTCGACGCGATCGAGGCCATGCTGCTCACGGCCTCGGATACCAAGGTGCTCAAGGGCAACCTGGTCGTTCCGAAAAACCTTCCCGGCCACCTCGCCACCATGCGCGCGTGGGCCCAGGGCGGCGAACTCGGCGACGACACGCTGGCGCGCTTCACGCAGTCGCGTTTGACCGAATGCACCGCCAAGGACAAGCGAACCCCTGCGCACCCGGCCTTTGCCGCGCTGGAACACTTGCAAGCCCGCCGGGCCGAAACCCTGGCGCTTCCTCCGCTGCTGCTCGCCCACGCCGCCCCATGGGTGGCGCAGCGCGTGGACGAAGCCCGCCGCCGGCTGGCCCAGCTCGGCTACGACGACATGCTGAAACGGCTGGACGCCGCCCTGCATGGCGCGGCGGGCGACGCGCTGGCGCGCCTGATCGCTGTGCAATACCCGGTGGCCCTGGTGGACGAGTTCCAGGACACCGACCCGCTGCAATGGCGCATCCTGCAACGCAGCTACGCGGGCATCGAAGGCAAGGCACTGCTGCTGATCGGCGACCCCAAGCAGGCCATCTACGGCTTTCGCGGCGCCGACATCCACACCTACCTCGCCGCGCGCGAGCAGGCCGGCCAGCCGCACTGGACGCTGGGCACCAACCACCGCTCCACCGAGGCGCTGGTCAAGGCCGTCAACCGGGTCTTCCTGTTTGCCGACCAGTACGACGACGGTGCTTTCGGCTTCGGCAAGGCGCTGCCTTTCATCGAGGTGGGCGCCAGGGGTCGCGCGGAGCAGCTGCAGCTCGACGGCGAGACCCTGCCCGCCATGCCCATGGCCGTCCCGACGTCCACATCGACACTCAGCTCGGGCGCCTGGCGCGAGAGCATGGCCGAACACGCCGCCGCGCAGCTGGTGGCGTGGCTGAGCGCCGCGCAACAAGGCCGATGCGGCTTCGCGGACGAACACGGCCAGCTCACGCCGCTGCGGCCCGGCGACATCGCCATCCTGGTGCGCGACCGGCACGACGCCGCGGCGATGCGCGCGGCGCTGCACGCGCGCGGCCTCGCCCACGTCTATCTCTCGGACAACCAGTCGGTGTACGCCAGCGCCGAGGCCACGGAACTGCTCGCCTGGCTTGCCGCCTGCGCCGAGCCCGGCAACGACCGCGCCATGCGCGCGGCGCTGGCTACGCCGTGCATGGGGCAGAGCCTGGCCGAACTGGATCGTCTGAACACCGACGAGGCGCACTGGGAAGCCTGCGGCGAACACTTCCGCCAGCTGCACGCGCTGTGGCAGCGCCACGGCGTGCTGGCGATGCTGCACGAGCTACTGCATCGCTTCAGCGTGCCGGCGCGCCTGCTCGCCCGCGCCGACGGCGAACGCGCGCTCACCAACCTCCTGCATATGGCCGAGTTGCTGCAGCAGGCCGCCAGCGGGCTGGATGGCGAGCACGCGCTGATCCGCCACCTCGCCGCGCAAATCGCCAACCCCGCCGGCGGCGAGGCCGCCGAGGAGCAGATCGTGCGGCTGGAGAGCGAGGCCGCGCTGATCAAGATCGTCACCATCCACAAATCCAAGGGCCTGGAATACCCCGTGGTGCTGCTGCCCTTCGTCTGCGGCTTCCGCGAAACCAGCGACAAGAAACCGCTGCTGTGGCACGACGCGCACGGCGCGGCGCACTTCGACCTGCGCCCCGATGCCGATGCCTGGAAGCAGGCCGAGGCCGAACGCCTGCAGGAGGATCTGCGCCTGCTCTACGTGGCGCTCACACGTGCCCGCCACCTGTGCTGGCTGGGCGTGGCCTGCCTGAAGAACGGCAACGGCAAGGCGTCGGAACTGCACAAGTCCGCCTTCGGTTATGTGCTGGCCGGCGGCCTGCCCATCGAGCCTGCGGAGCTGCGCACGCGCGTCGACCGGCTCGCCCAAGGCCAGGACGCCATCCACGTCGCCGAACTGCCCGAGCAGGCCGACACGCAGCGCTACCGGCCCCAAGGCAACGCGATCCAGTCGCGCGATGCACGCCGTTGCACCCTGCCCCCGCACACGCCGTGGTGGATCGCCAGCTACAGTGCGCTGGCCCAGCACGAGGCAGATGCGTCACACGGTGCGCCGGAAACCGCAGGCCAGTCCACGCTGGCCGAAGCCATCCAGACCATCGACGAAGCGACAGCCGCATCCGGCGAGACTGCCTTGCCAGCAGAAGCCGTACCCATGGTGGATACCGGCGTTGCCGGTATCCAGGCCAACATCCACGCCTTCGATCGTGGCGCCGCGCCCGGCACCTTCCTGCATGAGCTGCTGGAGCACTGCGCCGAGGAAGGCTTCGCCCGCGCCGCCGCGCCCTCGCCGCTGCTGCTGGAAACCATCGCGCGGCGCTGCCAGGCCCACAACTGGAAACGCTGGATCGCGCCCTTGAGCACCTGGTTGCCCACCCTGCTGCGCACGCCCCTGCCGCTGCCCAGCGGCGACACCATGCCGCTGGCCGCGCTCACCGATCCGCAGCGCTACCGCGCCGAACTGGAATTCTGGTTCGAGGCGAATCACGTGCAGGCGCAGGCGCTGGATCGGCTCGTCACGACGCATACCCTGGCCGGCGCGCCGCGCCCCGCGCTCGCGCCCACGCTGGTCAACGGCATGCTCAAGGGCTTCATCGACCTGGTGTTCGAACACGAAGGCCGCTGGTACGTGGCCGACTACAAGTCCAACTGGCTGGGCCGCGACGCCGGCGCCTACACTGCGGCGGCGATGCGCGAGTCGGTGCTGCAGAGCCGCTACGACCTGCAGTACGCGATCTACACCCTGGCCTTGCACCGCCAGCTCCAGGCCCGCCTGCCCGGCTACGACTACGAGCGCCACATGGGCGGCGTGCTCTACCTCTACCTGCGCGGCGCGGATGGCGCGGGCCACGGGGTGCACCGCGAACGGCTGCCGTTCGAGTTGGTCGACGCGCTGGACAAGCTGTTTGCCAACGGGGGGCTTGCCCGTGCACATGCTTGAAGAGCACCCCACCCCAACCCACGATGCTCCCGCCCCCGTGAGGACGTCATTCCCGCGAAAGCGGGAATCCATCGGCTCGACGAGCTTCCACGGCAACATGGATGCCCGCTTCCGCGAACATGACGACCGCGGACAACCGACGTCGGAAGCATGGCACCGGGAGGATGCATCCCCATGAGCACCGATCTCTCCGCCCTGCTCGACCGCGCACTGGAACAGCAGCGCCTGCGCCCGCTGGACATAGCCTTCGCCCGCTTCCTCGCCGAACGCGACGCGCGGGGCGCGCCCGCGCTGCTGTGGCTGGCCGCCGTGCTCAGCCGGCAGCTGGCCGACGGCCATCTGTGCCTCGATCTGGAGCTGCTGCCCACGCTGGCGCAGGAACAGGACTGGCCCGCCGACTGGCGCGCGCTGGCCGACGAGCTGCGCGCCGGCGGCCTACCCGCCTCGCCGCTGCTCGCCGCGAACCGCGCGGGCGAACCGGATAACGCACCGCTGGTGCTGGACGGCACGCGGCTGTACCTGCGCCGCTACTGGAACCACGAGCGCCAGGTGGCGCAAGGCATCCTCGCCCGCGTGACGCGCGCGGAACCGTCGTCGCCGCACCTCGCCGAGGAATTGGCGCGGCTGTTTCCTCCCGACCGTAGGAGCGGCTTCAGCCGCGATCACGCGCGGCACGAAATCGCGGCTGAAGCCGCTCCTACGACAGGCACGGCACCCGACTGGCCGCGCATCGCCTGCGCGCTGGCCGCGCGCGGCGCCTTCGGCGTGATCACCGGCGGCCCCGGCACCGGCAAGACCACCACCGTGGTGCGCCTGCTCGGTCTGCTGCAGACGCTGCAGCTGCGCGAGCACGCGCAACCGCTGCGCATCCGCCTCGCCGCACCCACCGGCAAGGCCGCGGCGCGGCTCAATGCCTCGATCAGCGCCCAGCTCGCACGGCTGGACGTGGACGCGGCGGTGCGTGCGGCGATCCCCGCCGAGGTCGTCACCCTGCACCGCCTGCTCGGTGCGCGGCCGGACACGCGCCGCTTCCGCCACGATGCGCGCAACCCGCTGCACCTGGACGTGCTGGTGATCGACGAAGCTTCGATGATCGACCTGGAGATGATGGCGGCCGTGCTCGACGCGCTGCCCGGCGACACGCGGCTGATCCTGCTCGGCGACAAGGACCAGCTCTCCTCGGTGGAGGCCGGCGCGGTGCTGGGCGACCTGTGCCGCCGCGCCGAAGCCGGCCACTACGACGCCGCCACTGCGCAATGGATCGAAGCCACCACCGGCGACGACATCGCCGTCTTCGTGCAGCCCGGCGCGCAACCGGTGGACCAGCGCATCGCGATGCTGCGCGTGAGCCACCGCTTCGGCGCAGGCAGTGGCATCGGCCGGCTGGCGCACGCGGTGAACGCGGGCGACGCATCCGTCGTGCAGACCTTGCTGGCCGCGCCGCCCGAGGATCTCGCGTGGCTGCCGAACGCCAATGCCGCCGCGCTGGAAGCGCTGGCGATCGACGGCATCGCCGCTTCGCCCGAGCACGGCGACGCGCCTTGCGGTTATCGCCACTATCTCGCATGGCTGCACGCCCATCGCCCCGCCGCCGACGCCGACATGGAGGCGCACGAAGCCTGGGCGCGCGGCGCGCTGGACGCATTCAACCGCTTCCAGTTGCTGTGCGCGCTGCGCCGCGGCCCGCACGGCGTGGAAGGCCTGAACCGGCAAGTCGCCGCGGCATTGCGCGCGCGCAGGCTGATCGAGAACGAGCATGGCTGGTACGAAGGCCGCCCGGTGCTGCTCACCCGCAACGACTACGGCCTGGGCCTGATGAACGGCGACATCGGCCTGTGCCTGCGCCTGCCCGCCGCCGACGGCAGCGGCGGCACGCGATTGGCCGTGGCCTTCCTCGCCACCGACGCGGATCGCGCGGGCGGCACACGACTGCGCTTCGTCGCACCCTCGCGCCTCGCCGACGTGGAAACCGCCTGGGCGCTCACCGTGCACAAGTCGCAGGGCTCGGAGTTTGAGCACACCGCCCTGCTGCTGCCGCCCGAGCCTAACGCCGTGCTGACGCGCGAACTGCTCTACACCGGCATCACCCGCGCCCGCCGCTGCTTCAGCCTCGTCGGCAATGCGGCGGTCATCGAGCAAACCATCGACCGCCGCACGCAGCGCCACTCGGGGCTCGCGGCGCGGCTGCAGGGGGATTGAGTTCGGAAACCTGTCCCATGCCTCCGCATGGGACGGGCTCTCACCAGCAACCGGCCGTGGCCGGCTCGCGTGCACCGGTCTGGTCTAGCGAGAGTATGCTGCACTGGCTGTCACGGCTGGCCTGCGCGCCCTGCGGTGTGGCCGTCAGGCGATAGCTGGCCGCCGCAATCGCCGACGTGGTGTAGCTGTAGTCATTGCCGGTCCGCGCTGCCGACGCGCAATCCAGCACCAGCGTCCCGGCGGAAACCGGGTTCGCCACCGGTGTGGTGCTGGTGTCCTTGTCATAGCGCAGGTTGGTCGTGTAGTAGCGCTCCATGTAGTTCGCATACTCCGACAGGCAGGCCTGCGCCGCCACACGCTTGGTCTTCACGACATGACGCGTGTACGAGGGGAACGCGATGGCCGCCAGGATCGCGATGATCGCCACCACGATCATCAACTCGATCAGGCTGAAACCGGAACCGCGCGCCATCTTTCGATGACGCCCGATCCACCTGCCCATGGACGCAAGACTTTTCATCACTCGTTCCTCAATGGACGATCAGCTCGCGCCATGACACGCGCTGCAGTGCGCCGGTCGAACTCGCGGTCTGGGTGCTGGACGTGCTGCCGTTGTCGAAGCTGGTCAGCATCGCGCTGCCGACGAAGATCGGATTATTCGGCAGCGAACTGAAACCGAGGCCCGCGGCCGGCTTGCCGTCGATCGTGTCGTTGGAATCCACCTTGCCGTCGCCGTTGAGGTCGAAGAACGGCTGCGACGGATTGGTGCCGGTGAACGGATCCAGCGCCAGAATCCAGCCCCGGCCCGACGGGTTGCAGGGATCGCTGGCCTTGGGAATGCGCGTGGTGCCCAGCAGCAGGTTGCCCTGGAACTGGTTGGGCGTGACCATGCGTTCGCCCTCGGCACCGGCGATCGGCGACTTCAGGTCGATGTACCAACCCGACTTGCCGGTGATCGACGCATCCGCCGCAGCCGCCTCGCCCAGCGTGGTGACGGCGCGCGCGTTGCCTGCTTCGGCCGTGATGGAACGTTGTACGAGGTTGGCGCTGCGCGTCATGCCCGAAGTCACCGCCAACCCGCTGGTGCCGGACTGCACGATCAGGCCGTACCAGCTCTGCACGCTGGTATCGGTCAGGTCCGTCGTGCTCAGGTAGCGACCGGTGCCGAAGAACACCCACGTGTTGCCGGTGGCGGGATCCTTGCCGACCAGCATGCCCGCGGTGATCGGCTGCACCTTGTTGCTGGCATCTTTCGCGACGAAGATCTTCACGCCATCGCTGTCCGGCGTCGCCGTTGCGCTGGTGCCGCTGGAATCATTGAGCGTGAACGACCACACGTTGCCGTTCGCGTCGCCCGCGTAGGCCACCGTGCTGATGCCGTTGCCCGACGGATCCATCCACACCGCCGGTGCGGCCAGGCCGCTGGTGTCGGTGGTGGCGTGCGCATGCAGGGCGCCGTTCGCAAGCTCGAATTGCAGCAGCGCCGACTTGCCCGCTGCACTGTTGTAGCCATTGCCCATCAGTACCGACCAGCTGCCATTCGCGGTCTGGGCAATCACCGGCTTGCCGGACATCTGGCCGATGTAGCTGCTGTTCGTCAACCCATCGCTCGCCGAACGCTCCCACAGGAATTTCACATCGGCTGGGTCGGTGACGTCGAGCGCGTATACTGCCTTGGCGACGCCCCGCCCGGTGCTGCCCACCAGGACCGTCTTCCAACCTGCCGGACTGCCGATATAAACATCGGCCACGGTCAGCTCACCGTCGTTGAAGAAACCGTGCGCCACTGCGCTGCCATAGTCCGGGCTGGCCAGCGCGCCCAGGCCGGCCGTGATCACCGCGCCCGGCAGATAAGCGAACTTCTCGGCACCTGTGCCCGCGTCAACGCCGTGCAGCATGCCGTCATTCGCCGCCACGTAGACCGTGCTGGCCCGACCGCTTTGGTCGCTCGCGTATTTCGCGAACACCGTCGAGCCGGTGAAGCTCTCGGTATAGAACTGGTTCGCGTTCGGTGCGCCCACATAGACCGGTTGCGAGTTGACGATGTCGCCCACTGGGGTGTCGCGGTTGCGGTAGCTGCCGCCGTTGGACTGTTCCTTCGAGGCATCGCCGCTCAGGTAGTTGATGAGGTCGGCCTCGCTCGTCGCTGTGCCTGCCACCGAACCCAGGGCCGTGTGCTGGGCCGTGGACAGCGCCGGCAGCGCATTGCCCGCACCCAGCTTGAACGCCACGAACTGGCTGCCCGCCGTGGCTGCCGGATTGAACGTCATGATGTTGCGACTTGCCAACGTGGGCAGCTTGGTCGATGCGGTCCAGGTGGGACTGGTGGCGATCGCGCCGGTGGACGAATCCACCGCCAGCGACTTGAGGTCACCCTTCCATTTGGCCGTCCAGTAGTTCGCCTGGTAGGCCACCGTGCCGGTCTGCAGCTGCGTGGAGTTCGCGGCCAGGCTCGCGCCAGTACCCACGCGCTCGGCGGCGCGCTTCAGGGCTTCCTTGAGGCCGTTGGCGAAATCCTCGGGACTCTTGGCTGAGTAGAAACCGCCATGGCCGTTGACTGCAGCGTGCGCGAGATCGGCAATGTTGGCGATGTCATCGCTGCTGGGCTGGGGCCAGGCGAATCCGCTGATCGCCTTGCTGCTGTCGCCATTGGCCCAGGCGAAGACTTGGTCCATCGGGATGACCGGACCACCTTCGTAGTAAACCGGCGAAAAGCCCATGCCCAGCGTGAACGTGGTCATGTGCTGCCAGAACGCCGGATCCTCCACATTGGTCGGCACCTCGTTTTTCGTATTCGGGCGCAAATCCGTCTTCCAGTACTTCATCGCCACATCGGCAAGTGTGTCCTGGGTGCCAGCCGCATCCGTGTAGTTGAACGTGCACCGACCGCCCGAGTAATAGCCATCGCTCCAACCGTTGAGCGATCCCGTGATCGATTTGTACTGCTGCTGGCACGCAGCCTTGTTGCTCTGCTTGGCCGAATACGCCTTCGTCTGCGACCCGTCCGCATAGGGCAATTGGGCCTTGTAGGCGAACTTCTGCCCGTTCTCGCCCTGGATCTCGCCCGGTCCGTCGACGCTGTCCTGCTCACCAATACCCGCAGGTACGCTCCCATTCCAGAAACCGTCCGTTGTCAGGATGGTGTAGGACTGGCGGCAGGCCAATTCCGAACTGCCCGCAGCGGTGCCGTTGTCCGGATCCGAACTCATCCCGGACCACGGCTGGTCCGTCTGGTAGTACTTGCCGACCGCATTCAAGGCCTGTTGTAACGGCGTGGCGGAATTGGCTTTGCCGCTGCTCACCCACTTCCAGAAATTGGCTTTCTGCGTAACCGACGAACCGTCGCCGAAGGGCTTGACCGTGGCCATGACGTTGCCGTTGCTGCCGTTCGTCCAGGTCGCACCGGACGCACTCGGCAGATTGCCATCGTTGTTGCCATTGATGGAACCGAAACCCACGCGGAATGTCGCATCCAAGGTGGCGAACGCGTTCATCAGCCCGCTCTTGGCCATCAGGATGCGTGTGCGGTAGTACGAGAACCAGTTGGCCACGTTCTGCTGAGCCGAGACACTATCGTCGCAGACCGCCTTCTGGGCATCAGGAAGGCTGGCGCAACTTCCCACCACACCGACGTAATTCTGGGTGTTTTTCGTGCCGGTCGTATAGGTGAAATAGTACTTATTGGTCGTCGTGCTTTTCGTGCACTGTGAACCGTTCACGGTGTCGCCGCTGTCGCAGGTAGGGACATTCGGTGCGTAATAGGTGTAGGTTGGGTTCTTGGTGGTACCACTGTTGTGCTGGCACTTGCCGCTGTTTGCCCCGCTGGTTTGCAGCGCATCCCCCGAAGCACACGCCATCGTCGCCGCATAGGTGCTCGTCGTCACGATGGCAAACATCGTGTAGTACGGGAATTTGGTCTGATATGGGCTCGAATATCGGGTCACGTCCGTCGTGCTGGTATCGAGAAAGCCGTCCTTGTAGGCGCTGGTCAACCCAGGTGAATTCGGATAAAACGTGCCGTCGGCCTTGGGCGGTGGCGAATAGGTCACGCTGGGGTTGTAGTAGGTTCCGTTGATGCCGGCGTTGCGCACAGCGTCATTGGCGGTGCTGCTCAAATAGCCCCAGTCCGGCATGTAATCCCAAGCCATCGACCCCGAATCGTCCAGCATCAGCACCAGGTTGGGCGGCAACGAACGCTGGATGATCAGCGGCGACTGGTCGACGCTGACGGTGGCCGCCATCGCAGGTGCAATACCCGCGATGCATACCAGCAGGCTGGTGGCGAGCAGGTTGGCCAGGAACTTGGCGGCCTTGCTGCGCAAACGGGACACGATGCTCATGGCGGCTCGCTCTTCGGAATGGCGCGGCATGGAACGGCCCATGCGCCCGGTCGGACTCGTGGAAGGCATGCGGGGTCAGCCCTGCCTGACCATGGCCTGCAGCACCACCACGGCGCGATCGTCCACCAGGGCAGGATCGCCGCTGCGCGCGGTGACGCGGTAGTACACGGCGGTGGTGGAGGTGCCTTGGGCGCCGTAATTGTGGGAGTTGGCACTCTGGCCGTAGCCGGTGCTGGTGCTGGGGTTGTACCAGTTGCCCATGTTCTCGATGACGTACTGCGGCTGGCTGGCTGCCAGCGTGCCGGCATCGAACTGGCCCGTGCCGGCGCCCTTGGCGACCGTGATGATCTTGGAGGCATCAAGGTTCGGGTCGTCGAACGGGTTGCCCTGGCAGAACACGCCACCTGCCTGACAGTTGCGCGCGATGTCGCCGGGGTTGCTCGCGATGAGCGCTGTGGCGGCGCGCATCGCCGCCTCGGCGCTCTGGAAGGCGACCTGCCGGTCGAAGTGGTTGGCTGCCATCCGCTGCTGCATGATCGTGCCGCGCACCGCGGCCAGGCCGACCAGGGTGATCACCACCAGCAACAGCAGCGCCACCACCAGGGCGACGCCACGCTGTGCCGCGCGTCGTGGCATGGGTCGATGGCAGGACGAACGGATGGTCGTTTCGGTGGGCATGTCAATTCACCCGGTTGCGTACGGTGGTGGTGGCGGTGAAATTGCGCTGCAGGGGCTTGGCATCGGTGCCGGCGTGCTGGTCGGCGCTCTCCAGCCACAGGCGCACCTGCACGGCATCGACCTGCGCCCAGTTGCTCACGCCGCTGGCCGCCACGAAGCCGGCATTGCCCGACTGGTGGTAGGCGATGCTCATGTTGGTCACCCCGCGTACCATTTCCTCGGCGGTAGGAGTGGGCACTCCGGCGTTGTTGGCCAGGCTGACGCGATACAGCGACCGGCCCTTGTCCGGGTTGTTGCCCACGTACCAGTCGGCCGCACGCAAGCGGGTGATCTGCGCATTCGTGGCGAACACATAGCTGGCGCTGCTGCTGCAGACGGTGGGGTAGTTCAGGTCGGTGGTGCAGTTGCCCGGCGAGCCGGTGGCGCCCACGTGGCTGAGCGTGGTGCCGCCCAGTCCGGTGATCTGCACCAGCGTGGCGTGGTCGGGATCGCACACGACCATCACGTCGCCGGTCTTCAAGTCAGTGCTGGCCTCGTTGAGAGTGAACGTGGCGGCTGGCTCGGCATTCGCCTTCACGCTTGCGCCCACGCCCTCGCCGCCCAGCAACGCCAGGGAATCGGTGCCGCTCACCCGGTTCCTCTCCGCCGTCCCGGTGGTCACGGCCGGATCGGTCTGGCTGCCGCCGTAGCCCACCACCGCGTGGTTCCAGTTCGCCCACCAGGCGCTGCCACCGGCGGCCGGACCGTTGTTGAGCACGTTCGCAACCCGACCGTCGTTGCTGCAGCCGGTGAGGCCGGCATCGCGGATATCCCGCGCCATCATTTCGAAGGCGATGCGGGTGTTGTCCTGCACGTCACCCAGCGCGAGGTTGGTGCGGTGCGCACGCTGGTTGGCGAGGAACACGCTGGTGACGCCGGCGATCACGACCAGGCCCAACAGCATCGCCACCATCAGCTCGATCAGGGTGAAGCCCGCAAGCGGATGGCGTTTCATAGCATGGCCCTGGTGGCGACGGTCTGGACGTTGCTGCCGCCCGTGCCGGCACGGCTGTCGTCGAAGGTGATGGTGACGGTGCAGTCGGCGGTGTTACCGGCATCGGTGCAGGACACCTGGCCGGTGGTGCTGTCCACCGCGCCCAGGCCCTGGGCCAGCTGCGCACACCACTGCCCGAGCTGCACGTCGGCCATTGCGCCGGTCGCATCCGGGCAGGCACTGGCCGCGAGTGCCGAGCTGCCGGTGCGGTTGTAGCTGCCGGCCCGGGCACTGCCGACATCCGCGCGCATGGCGTCGAGGATCGAGTAGCTGGCGATGGTGGCCAAGCTGCGCGCCATCGCGCTGTTGCTGGTGGCGAGCGAGCGTGCCTGCAAGGCCGCCACCCCGAGGAAGGCGACGGAAAGCACCAACACGGCAACCAGCACCTCGATCAGACCGACGCCGGCCTGACGCACGCGTGGGCGCAACGTGTGCCGCACGGGAAGGCTGGTGCGGCTCATGGGCAGTCTCCGCTGGTGGTCGTGGTGGCGAGGATCGAGCCCGCCGTCATGGTGATCCTGCGGTGGTTGTCGCTGCTCATCTGGCTGGTGCAGATGTCCGCCACCAGATCGTTGAAAGGCGAACTGGTGCCCGCCTTGCGGGCTTGTCCCTGCGCGGTGAATTGCAGCGCGGTCACATCTCCGTTGATCCGGACCGGCTCGGCGAGGCTGACCGCACCAGCGAGCACCGGGCTGGCTGCGCCGCCACGCATGGCCCAGACCGCGCCGGTTTCCGTGCCGCAGGCGCTACCGAGCGTCTCGCTGGTGTTGGCGCTGGCCGAGTTGCTGCAGAACTGGGTGCTGGCGTTCCGCTTGACCGCCTCCATGCGCGCAACGCTGATCGCGTTGACCAGGTCGTTGGCGGCGGTATTGAGCCGGTTGGAAAGTGTGATGCTCTTGAAGCTCGGCACCGCGATCATGAGCAGGACCGCCGCCACCGCGACCGTGATCATCAGTTCGACGATGGTGAAGCCACGCTGGGAACTCCACGCGGTTGCCTGGCCACCGACTGCACGGCCCCCGCGCGCCTCGCCCGACAAGATGCCCCATGACTGCGGCTGGACCTGCATGATCACTCCCCTGAACCATGGATTCGCAGGTTAGTGACGCAAGTTAATTCGTCAAGTATTTACGATGACGAACGGCAAGAACTTGCCGACAGACGGCATGCCGGCGTCGCGAAACCGGATCACCGTCACGCATCCGGCCCCGATTGGGATGCGCTGCGGGCGGAATTCAAAAGATGTTCTGCCGGCCGCTCAGCCTTGTCGCCCCCGCGCAGGAAAACCGCAGGCACCCCGGACGACAAAAGGCCCGCATCGCTGCGGGCCTTTTGTCGTGACCTGGTGCCGGAAACAGGAGTCGAACCTGCGACCTACGCATTACGAATGCGCCGCTCTACCAACTGAGCTATTCCGGCGATGGCGAGCCGCGAAGTTTACGGGGCGGCCGGATGGGGTGCAAGCCGGATCAGCCCGCCGCCGGGCCGCTGTCGACGACGCGCAGTTCCTTGGGCAGGGCGAAGGTGATGGTTTCCGCCTCGCCGTCCAGCTCGCGCACCGCGCCGGCACCCCAGGATTGCAGGCGGGCGATCACGTCGCGCACCAGTTTCTCGGGCGCGGAGGCGCCCGCGGTGAGGCCGATGCGGCCCACGCCATCCAGCCAGGATCGTTCGATGTGTTCCGCACCGTCGATCAGGAACGAGCGCACGCCCTGCTTCTCGGCCAGCTCGCGCAGGCGGTTGGAGTTGGAGCTGTTCACCGAACCCACCACCAGCATCAGGTCCACCGCGTCGGCGAGCCGGCGCACGGCGTCCTGGCGGTTCTGCGTGGCGTAGCAGATGTCATCCTTGCGCGGCCCCTCGGTGTCGGGGAACTTCGCGCGCAGTGCAGTAATGATCGCCTTGGTGTCGTCCACCGACAGCGTGGTCTGGGTGACGTAGGACAGCAGATGCGGGAACTTCGGCATCAGTACCGCCACGTCCTCCACCGATTCCACCAGCAGGATCTCGCCGCTGTTGGCGGGGTTCCACTGGCCCATTGTGCCTTCCACCTCGGGATGGCCGGCATGGCCGATCAGCACCACGCTGCGGCCGATGCGGCCCAGCCGCGCCACTTCCATGTGCACCTTGGTGACCAGCGGGCAGGTGGCGTCGAACACCTTGAGGCCGCGCTGCTCGGCCTCGCCGCGCACGGCCTTGGAAACGCCGTGGGCGCTGAAGATCACCGTGGCGCCGTCGGGCACCTCGTGCAGTTCCTCGACGAACACCGCGCCGTCGTGGCGCAGCTTGTCCACCACGTAGCGGTTGTGCACCACCTCGTGGCGCACGTAGATCGGCGCGCCGTACGACTCCAGCGCCCGTTCGACGATGGCGATGGCGCGGTCGACGCCGGCGCAGAAACCGCGGGGATTGGCGAGCAGGATGTCCATGAAAGCACCAGCAGAACGAAACCGGTGTAGGAGCGCACCCTGTGCGCGATGGGGCTTTTCGCGAAGGGCCGATCGCGCACAGGGTGCGCTCCTACGGGCAAGCGCGGATTATCGCATGCCGCCCTGCCCCTTGCCCCCGAACAGGCCGAACGCCACCAGCAGCACCGCGCCCACGGTGATGCCGCAGTCGGCGAGATTGAACACCGGGTAGTGCCACTGGCCGAACTGCACATCGATGAAGTCGGTGACTTGGGCGGCGTGCAAGCGATCGATCAGGTTGCCGATCGCGCCGCCGATGATGAACGCCAGCGGCAGCGCCGTGCGCCAGTCGCGTCGCGGCGTGCGCGCGAGCCACACCACCAGCACCGCACCGATGACCAGTGCCAGCACCACGAACAGCCAGCGTTGCCAGCCATCGCCCATGGCCAGGAAGCTGAAGGCCGCGCCGGGATTGAACGCCAGCGTCCAGTTCAGGAAACCGGGAATCACTGGATGCGGCATGCCCTCCGGTTGCAGCGTGGCTAGCGCCCACCACTTGCTGAGCTGGTCGAGGGCGATGACGAGGGCGGAAAGCAGCAGCCAGGGGAGTGCGTTGGGTTTGGTGGTCATATGCGAGTCCGGAGCAGTTTCTCTAACACTCCGTTCGCCCTGAGCGTAGGCCCGCAGGGCCGAAGTCGAAGGGCCTCCGCGCGCGCGGCCCTTCGACTCCGCTGCGCTACGCTCAGGGTGAACGGGACTTTCAGGTCAGAACCAAAGCCGCACCTCACCCGGCCCTTCCACGTTGCTCACGCAGCGGCCGCAGAGTTCCGGGTGATCGGCGTGCTGGCCCACGTCGTCGCGGCGGTGCCAGCAGCGCACGCACTTGGCCGCCTCGCTGACGGTGGCCGAGACCCATACGTCGGCGCCTTCCAGCTCGGTGAGCACGGCGTCGTCCGGCTGGCCGCCGGCCTGGCCCAGGCGCACGTCGGAAGTGATGAAGAAGAAGCGCAGCTCATCCATCGCCGGCGCGTAGCGCGCCACCGTGGCCTCGTCGGCGTGGATCGCCAGCTTCGCCTCCAGCGCGGCGCCGATCTGCCCGTCCTTGCGCATGCCTTCGAGCACGCGCGCGGCGGTGTCGCGGATCGCCAGCAGGTCGCTCCACCAGCGGTGCTGTTCCAGCGAGGCCTGCGTGGCGGCCAGGCCGTCGTACCAGGTTTCCAGCAACACGCTCTCGCCGCGCCGACCGGGCAGCGCCTGCCAGATTTCCTCGACGGTGAAGGCGAGGATCGGCGCCAGCCAGCGCACCAGCGCCTCGGCGATGCGGTACATCGCGCTCTGCGCGCTGCGCCGGCCGTGGCTGTCGGTCGGCATGGTGTAGAGGCGGTCCTTGGTGATGTCCAGGTACAGCGCGCCCATCTCGTTGGTGCAGAAGTTCTGCACTCGCGCCACCACCTCGGGGAAGTCGTAGCGCTCGTAGGCGGCGACCACCGCCTGCTGCACGTCGAACGCCTGCTGCACGGCCCACTGGTCCAGCGGCAGGCTGTCTTCCACCTTCACCAGATGCTTCGCCGGATCGAAGCCGTCGAGATTGCCGAGCAGGAAGCGCGCGGTGTTGCGCAGGCGGCGGTAGCCGTCCGACACGCGCTTGAGGATCTCGTCGGAGACGCTCATCTCGTTGCGGTAGTCGGCCGAGGCCACCCACAGGCGCAGCACGTCGGCGCCCAGCGTGTCCATCACCTTCTGCGGCGCGACCACGTTGCCCAGCGACTTGGACATCTTGCGGCCCGACGCATCCACGGTGAAACCATGGGTGAGCACGTCGTCGTAGGGCGCGCGGCCGTGGATCGCCGCCGAGGTGAGCAGCGAGGACTGGAACCAGCCGCGGTGCTGGTCGGAGCCTTCGAGGTACATCACCTTGTACTGCGACGCGCTGCCCTGCTGCAGCTCGGGACGCTGGCCGATCACGCCGAAGTGGGTGACGCCGGAGTCGAACCACACGTCGAGCACGTCGGTGACCTTGTCGTAATCCTTCGCCTGGTCGCCCAGCAAGTCGGCGGGATCGAGGTCGTACCACGCGTCGATGCCGCCCTGCTCCATGCGCTTGGCCACCTGCTCCATCAGCGCCACGGAATCGGGATGCGGCTCCTGCGTGGCCTTGTGCACGAACAGCGCGATCGGCACGCCCCAGGTGCGCTGGCGCGAGATGCACCAGTCCGGGCGGCCGGCCACCATGCCGGCGATGCGCTCCTCGCCCCAGCCCGGCACCCAGCGCACGTCCTTGATCGACTTCAGCGCGGTGGCGCGCAGGCCGGCCTGTTCCATGCCGATGAACCACTGCGGCGTGGCGCGGAAGATCACCGGCGTCTTGTGGCGCCAGCAGTTTGGGTAGCTGTGCTCGATCTTCGCGTGCGCCAGCAACACGCCGCGCCCGCGCAGCAGCTCGACGATGGCGTCGTTGGCCTTCCAGATATGCATGCCGGCCAAGTCCAGCTCGCCGGCCTTTGGCGTGTCGTCGCGGTAGGTGCCACGCGCGCCGATGTAGTTGAGCAGGCCGATGCCGTGCTCGCGAGCGGCCACGAAATCCTCCACGCCGTGGTCGGGCGAGGTGTGCACCGCGCCGGTGCCGTCCTCGGCGCTGACGTGCTCGCCGAGGATCACCGGCACGATGCGGTCGTAGAACGGGTGGTGCAGCTGCGTGCCGTTGAGCGCTGCGCCCGTGGCATGGCCCAACGCGCTCCCCTCTCCCGCTTGCGGGAGAGGGGTTGGGGGAGAGGGTTGCTCGGTGGAACCGGAAAGCTGCGCTCTGCCCGTACCCTCTCCCGCCCTTCGGGCACCCTCTCCCGGAGGGAGAGGGGAATAGCGTTGCAGCGCCTTGTCGACCAGCGCACTGGCGATCACCAGCAGTACGCGCCTGCCATGGCGCGCCGGGCCTTCGACCAAGGCGTATTCGAGTTCCGCACCCAGCGCCACCGCCTGGCTTTCCGGTAGCGTCCACGGCGTGGTGGTCCAGATCGGCACGGCGACGATGGCGTCGCCCGCGTCCACGCCGAAGGCCGCGGCCAGCGCTCTCGCATCCACGGCGTCATAGGCCACGTCCACCGCCGGCGAGACCTTGTCGCCGTATTCGATCTCGGCCTCGGCCAGCGCCGAGCCGCAGTCGAAGCACCAGTACACCGGCTTGGCGCCGCGCACCACATGACCGTTGGCGACGATGCGCGACAGCGCGCGCACCATGTCGGCCTCGTACTTGAAGTCCATCGTGCGGTACGGGTTTTCCCAGTCGCCCAGCACGCCCAGGCGCTTGAAGCCGGCGCGCTGGGTGTCGATCTGCTCGGCGGCGTATTCGCGGCACTTCTGGCGGAACGCGCGCGCGTCGAGCTTCTCGCCCGGCTTGCCGTGCTGCTTCTCCACCGCGATCTCGATTGGCAGGCCGTGGCAGTCCCAGCCCGGCACGTAAGGCGCGCGGTGGCCGGCGAGCAGCTTCGAGCGCACCACCATGTCCTTGAGGATCTTGTTGACCGCGTGGCCGATGTGGATCGCGCCGTTCGCGTACGGCGGCCCGTCGTGCAGCACGAAGGCCTTGTCGCGGCCGGCGGTCTTCGCCTGGATCTGCGCGTAGCGGCCCACCTGCTCCCACTCGGCCAGCCAGCCCGGCTCGCGCCTGGGCAGGTCGCCGCGCATCGGGAAGTCCGTCTGCGGCAGGTTGATCGTGCTCTTGTAATCCGTGCTCATCGGGTGCCTCGGTGGTTTCGCCCCGAAGCCGCCCGGCCCGGAGCGCAGTTGTACCGCCCACCGCGCGCGGCGGCAGGCGCACGCGCTGCGGGCGGATGCCTTAAATAATAATGACGATGGCCGCAGGCGCGGGAACGCGCTCACTGCAGGAAATCAGCTTGGGCTTTTCGCGGTACGTCATGCGCGGGCCAGTACGGGATTCATGCCCAGGATCTCCCGGGCCGAACGCGCATCATGATCCATCTGCGCCTTCAGTGCATCCAGATCGTGGAATTTCTGCTCGTCGCGCAGCTTGGCCACGAACTCCACCGCCATGCGCCGGCCGTAGAGATCGCCCTCGAAATCGAACAGGTGCACTTCCAGCAGCGGCTGGCTGACCTGGTTCACCGTGGGCCGCACGCCCAGGCTGGCCACGCCCGGCCAGCTGCATTCGCTTTCGCCCAGACCCACGCGTACCGCGAAGATGCCCTGCACCGGACTGACCCGCTTGCGCAGGTGGATGTTCGCGGTGGGAAAGCCCAGTGTGCGGCCGAGCTGGTTGCCGTATTGCACCTTGCCCTCGATCACGAACGGACGGCCGAGCAGCGCGGCTGCCCCGGCGAATTCGCCGGACGCCAGCAACTGGCGCACGCGGCTGGCGGAGACGCGTGCGCCATCCAGAAGGATGGCCGGCATCACGCAGCCAGCGAAACCGGCCTTTTCGCCGAGCTCACGCAACAAGGCCACGTCGCCGCCACGCTTGTGGCCGAAGCGGAAGTCCGCGCCCACCCATACTTCCCTGACAGCCAGGCGCTCGACCAATACGCGCTGCACGAAATCCTGGGCGGACATCGCCGCCAGCTCGGCGTTGAAGCGCAACATGTGCACCTGCTCGAAACCCGCCGCCGCAAGGCCGAGCAGCTTCTCGCGCGCGCTGGAAAGGCGGGGCAGCGGCTCGGATGAGAAATAGGTGCGCGGCAGCGGCTCGAACGTCACCACCGCCGGTGCGCAGCCCAGGGATCGCGCGCGGCGCTGCACTTGCGCGAACAAGGCCTGGTGTCCCCGATGCAGGCCATCGAACGCACCGATGGCCACCACGCTGCCGTTGGGTGCCAGGCAGGGGCCTGCGATATCGCGGGAAAGTTTCGTCATCGCGAAAGTATATCGGGCAAGCATTCGCACGCGAATGCCGGGGAAGCAGGCCGTTGCGAAACGTGCGGCCACGGATGGCCGCTGCTTGACCTTTGCGATCACGGAGGATCGCAACCATGCCGGTGCGGCCATGGATGGCCGCTTCTTGATCTTCGCGATCAGGGATGATCGCAATCACACAGGACGCCAGTCGGGATTCATCCCGACGGCATGGGGAGTGTCGGGCTGAAGCCCGACCTACACCGCCCGCAAGTCCTTCAGGCGCAGACCCGCCGCAAGCAGCGTCGCGACATATGCCGCCGCGCCCGCGGCCACCAGCACGGCAAGGCGCCAGACCCGGGTGAAAGTGGCGGCGTGGTCCCAGTCCGGCCACAGCCAGCGCCCGAGCAGCAGCACCGCCATCATCGCGACGCAGGCCAGCACCAGCCGCAGCCAGTGGCGCAGCCAACCCGGCTGGCGTTCGTACACGCCGGCGCGCTTCAGCCAGTGCCACAGCAGCACGAAGTTGAGGTAGCTGGACAGCGTGCTGGCGATACCCAGCGCCAGGTGCAGGCCCGGCACCTGCGCAATGCCGGACAGCCAGCTCTCCTGGCGCACCGCGACCGGCGCCCACAGCTCGAACAGCAACGCGATGAACAGGAAGTTGCCCAGCATGTTCACCACCAGCGCCGCCACGCCGGCGCGCACCGGGGTCCTGGTGTCCTGGCGCGAATAGAACGCGGGCAGCAGCACCTTCACCAGCGCAAACGCCGGCAGGCCGCAACTCAAGGCCAGGATCGACAGCACGGACATGCGCGTGTCGAACGCATTGAAGCGGCCATGCTGGAACAGCGTGGCCACGATAGGCTCGGACAGCAGCAGCAGCGCGCACATCGCCGGCACCGAGATCAGCAGGGTGAGCCGCAGGCCCCAGTCCAGCGCCCGCGAGAAACCTTCGCGATCCGTGTTCACGTGATGCCGCGACAGCGAGGGCAGCACCACCGCGCCCAGCGCCACGCCGAACACGCCCAGCGGGAGTTCGAGGAAGCGGGTGGACAGCGACAGCCAGCTCTGCGAACCGGTGACCAGCAGCGAGGCGATCACGGTGTCCAGCAGCAGGTTGATCTGCGCCACCGAGGAGCCGAACAGGGTCGGCACCATCAGCCGGAGAATGCGCTTGACCTCGGGATGACCCCAGCCCCAGCGCGGCCACACCAGCAGGTCCAGCTTGCGCAGCGCCGGCAGCAGGAACAGCAACTGCAGCACGCCCGCCACCAGCACCGCCCAGCCCATCGCCATGATCGGCACAGCCAGGCGCTTCGACAGCCACAATGCACCCGCGATCATGCAGATGTTGAGGATCACCGGCGCCAGCGCCGGCAACGCGAAGCGATGGAAACTGTTCAGCGCGCCCGCCGCCAGCGCGGTCAGCGACACGCACAGCAGAAACGGAAAGGTCAGTCTGAGCAGGTCGATGGTGAGGTCGAACTTGTGCGGCTGATCCAGCGCGCCCGGCTCGAACACCGTGGCCACCTGCGGCGCGAAGATCAGCCCCAGCGCGGTGATGACCAGCAGCACCGCGCCCAGCGTGCCGGACACGCGCGCCATCAGCTCCTTCAGGTCCTCGTGCGTGCCCTTCTCCTTCACCTCAGTGAACACCGGCACGAAGGCGGTGGAGAACGAGCCCTCGGCGAACAGCCGGCGCATGAAGTTGGGGATGCGGAACGCCACCCAGAACGCGTCGGTGACCGCATTGGCGCCGAACACCACGTTCAGCGACATGTCCCGGACCAGGCCGAGCACGCGCGACACCATCGTCATGCTGCTGAACGAGAGCAGCCCGCGGAACATGCTGGGGGACTTCATCCGGTGGGGAATCCTGGATCGGGCGCAAAAGGCAGGCAACGGGCGCACAGTCTGCCAGCCGGCACGGGCAAGATCACTGGCGGATCATGGCCGAATCCGGGCAGCGCGACGAGCAGGCGCCATTTCGGCGCGGCCTAAATGCTTGACGCATGGGCGAATCGCCCGCATAATTCGCCTCTTTCTCCACCCTGCAACCCGCGATTCGGGAGTTCTACCTTGGCCAACATCAAGTCCGCGAAGAAGCGTGCGCGCCAGTCCGAGCAGCGCCGCCTGCGCAACATCAGCGCCCGTTCCATGGTGCGTACCGCGCTGAAGAAGGTCGTCAAGGCCATCGAGGCCAAGGACAAGGCCGGCGCCGTCGAAGCCTTCACCGCCGCCCAGCCGGTCATGGATCGCTACGCCGCCCGCGGCCTGATCCACAAGAACAAGGCCGCCCGCCACAAGAGCCGCCTGAACGCGAAGATCCGCGAACTGGCGTAAGCCGCTCGCAGCGCGCGTCACGAAAAAGCCGGCCTTGGCCGGCTTTTTCGCGTTGAGGAATCGCGGCTGAAACCGCTCCTACGCGCGCCCCTGCCATGTGTAGGAGCGGCTTCAGCCGCGACCACGCAAGCCCGTCACCGGCAAGCGTCGATCGCCTGCCCCAGCCGCTCCACGCCCACCACTTCAAGTTCACCCACGCGACCGGACTTCGGCGCGTTCGCCTTCGGCACGATGGCGCGGCGGAAGCCATGATGCGCGGCCTCCTTCAGGCGCTCCTCGCCGTTCGGCACCGGGCGGATCTCGCCGGACAGGCCCACCTCGCCGAAGGCCACGGTTTTTTCCGGCAACGGCCGGTCGCGCAGCGAGGAGAGCACCGCCAACAGCGCCGGCAGGTCCGCCGCGGTCTCCTGCACGCGGATGCCGCCCACCACGTTGATGAACACGTCCTGGTCGTAGGCCGCCACGCCGCCGTGCCGGTGCAGCACCGCCAGCAGCATCGCCAGGCGGTTCTGCTCCAGGCCCAGTGCCACGCGACGCGGATTGCCAAGACTTGACTGATCCACCAGCGCCTGCACCTCGACCAGCAGCGGCCGCGTACCCTCGCGGGTCACCATCACCGCGCTGCCCGGCGTGGGACCGGCGTGCGCGGAGAGGAAGATCGCGGACGGGTTCGGCACCTCGCGCAAGCCCTTGTCGCCCATCGCGAACACGCCCAGTTCGTTCACCGCGCCGAAGCGGTTCTTGAACGCGCGCAACACGCGGAAGCGACTGCCCGATTCGCCCTCGAAATACAGCACCGCGTCCACCATGTGCTCCAGCACGCGCGGGCCGGCGATGCCGCCCTCCTTGGTGACGTGGCCGACCAGGAACACGGACGTGCCGGTTTCCTTGGCGAAGCGCGTGAGTCGCGCCGCCGACTCGCGCACCTGCGACACCGAGCCCGGGGCGGCGGTGAGCAGTTCCGTCCAGATCGTCTGGATCGAATCGATCACCAGCACGCGCGGCCGTGTCGCCGCGGCCTGCTCCAGGATGCGCTCGATGCAGGTCTCGGCCAGCGCCTGCAGCGGCTCCAGCGGCAGGCCCAGGCGCTGTGCGCGCGAGGCCACCTGGGCCAGCGATTCCTCGCCGGTGACGTAGACGCTGGGCAGTTGCACGCCCAGCGTGCCCAGCATCTGCAGCAGCAGGGTGGACTTGCCGATGCCGGGGTCGCCGCCCACCAGCACCACCGACCCCTCGACCAGGCCGCCGCCCAGCACGCGATCCAGCTCGCCGATGCCGGTGAGCGTGCGCGCCTCGGCGGTCAACGCCACAGCGGTCAACGGCATCACCTGACTGGCGCCGGCGGCCTTGCCCGCGTAACCGCCGCGCGCCGCGCCCGCCGATTTCACCGCCGGCTGCAGCACGATCTCGGACAGCGTGTTCCACGCGCCGCACTCCGCACACGAGCCCTGCCACTTCGGGTGCTCGGCGCCGCAGTCGGTGCAGACGTAAGCGGTCTTGGCCTTGGCCATGGAGAGTTCCGCTCCTTGTGAATAGTGCGGCCAAGGATGGCCGCTTTTTGATCTTCGCGCTCATGGATGAGCGCAAAAGTTATGAATAGTGCGGTCATGGATGACCGCCTCTTGATCTTCACACTCAGGGACGAGTGCAAAAAGTGACGAATAGTGCGGCCATGGATGGCCGCTTCTTGACCTTCGCGCTCATGGATGAGCGCAAAAGCGATGCAAGACAAGCCTAGCCGACTCGCATCGCAGGCGACGAGACGACAAGGCCGGCGTAACGCGTCAGCCTTCGTCCTCGACGAACAGCACGCGGCGGGTCATGCCACAGGTGAGGTCATAGGCAATCGTGCCGGCATGGGCCGCCACGGTTTCCACCGGCAGGCCGTCGCCCCACAGGGTGACGCGGTCGCCCACCTTCGCCTGCGGCGCCTCGCGCAGGTCCAGCGTGATCAGATCCATCGAGACGCGGCCGATCAGCGGCACGCGCCAGTCGCCGACCCGCACCGGCGTGCCGCTGGCCGCGCTGCGCGGGTAGCCGTCGCCGTAGCCGATCGCGGCCACGCCCACCGGCATGTCCTCGGGACAGGTCCAGGTGCCGTTGTAGCCGATGCGCTCGCCCTTGCCGACGCGGTTGATCGCGATCAGCCGCGTGGACAGCGTCATCGTGGGGCGGAAGCCGAAGTCGGCACCGCCCTGCCCGTCCACCACGGACAGTCCGTACAGCAGGCCACCCGTGCGCACCCAGTCGGCACGTGCCTCCGGCCAGCCCAGCACGGCGGCCGAGTTGGACAGCGAGCGTGGCCCGCCCAGGCCTCGGGTCGCTTCGTTGAAGCGTGCGATCTGTGCACGCGTGACGTCGCCGCCGAACACCTCCGATTCGGCGAAATGCGTGAGCAGGCCGATTTCCGGAGCGATGCCCGGCATCGCGGTAAGCCGCGCATGCACCGCGGGCACCTGGTCAGGCGCGAAGCCCAACCGATGCATGCCGCTGTCGATCTTCAGCCACACGCGCAGGCGCCCGCGCCTTGCGCCGGCCTCGGCCAGCCAGGCCAGTTGCGACTCGTGGTGGATTGCGGCGTCCAATTCCAGCCGCTGCATCTCGGCGATGTCGCCTGGCTGGTCGGGGCCGGACAGCACCACGATGCGCTGGCGATGCCCCGCCGCGCGCAGGCGCAGGCCGTCGCCCAGCGCAGCCACCGCGAAGCATTCCGCCTCGGCATCCAGTGCCCGTGCCACGCGCTCCAGGCCATGGCCGTAGGCATCGGCCTTGACCACCGCCATCACCCTCGCCGGCACGGCCATGGCCTGGATGCGGGCGAGGTTGTGGCGCAGGGCGCCGAGATGGATGGTGGCGACGGTGGTGCGGCTCATGCGTGGCGCGCGACTACTCGAACCCGCCCACGAACGAGTCGGCGGCGTAGTTCTCGAACTTGGTGTAGTGGCCGAGGAAGGTGAGCTTGACGGTGTCGGTGGGACCGTTGCGCTGCTTGCCGATGATGATCTCGGCGAGACCCTTGTCCGCCGATTCCTTGTTGTAGTACTCGTCGCGGTAGATGAACATGATCACGTCGGCGTCCTGCTCGATGGCGCCCGACTCGCGCAGGTCGGACATCATCGGGCGCTTGTCGGCGCGCTGTTCCAGCGAGCGGTTCAACTGCGAGAGGGCGATCACGGGGACGTTCAGTTCCTTGGCGAGTCCCTTCAGTGAACGCGAGATTTCTGAAATCTCGGTGGCGCGATTCTCCTTGTTGCCGGGCACCTGCATCAGCTGCAGGTAGTCGATCACGATCAGGCCCAGGCCGCCGTGTTCGCGGTGCAGGCGGCGCGCGCGCGAGCGCAATTCCACCGGCGACAGGCCCGGCGTGTCGTCGATGAAGATCTTCGCCTCGGACAGGATCGCGATGGCATTGGAGACGCGCGGCCAGTCCTCCTCGGCGAGGTCGCCGTTGCGCAGGTGCTGCTGGTGGATGCGGCCCACCGAGGAGATCAGGCGGAACGCGAGCTGCGAGGCGGACATTTCCATCGAGAACACCGCTACCGCCTTCTTCGCGCGCAGCGCGGCGCTCTCGGCGATGTTCAGCGCGAACGCGGTCTTGCCCATCGAGGGGCGCGCGGCCACGATGATGAGATCGGAGGGCTGCAGGCCCGAAGTGAGGTTGTCGAGGTCGCTGAAACCGCTGGTGATGCCGGTGAGCTGGCCCTTGTTCTGGTAGCGCTCGGTGAGCAGGCGGAACGCGTCCTTCACCGCCTCGCGCATGGAGACGGAATCCTTCTTGCCGCGCGCGCCGGATTCGGCGATGTGGAACACGCGCTGCTCGGCGCTCTCCAGCACCTCGTGCACGCTCTTGCCCTCGGGGCGGTAGCCGTCCTCGGTGATCGAGGTGCCGGCGTCGATCAGCTGGCGCAGCACGGACTTCTCGCGCACGATCTCCGCATACGCAGCTATGTTTGCGGCACTCGGCGTGCCGTTCGCCAGCTCGATCAGGTAACTCGCGCCACCGATCATCTCGCCCAGGCCGTTCGCCTCGAACCAGTCGCCCAGGGTCACCGCGTCGCAGGGCATGCCCTTGTTCGCCAGCTCGTTGATCGCGCGCCAGATCAGGCGGTGGTCGCGGCGATAGAAATCCTCCTCGCCGAGGCGGTCGGCCACCTTGTCCAGCGCGTCGGGCGCCAGCATCAGGCCGCCCAGCACCGCCTGCTCGGCGTCGATCGAATGCGGCGGCACGCGCAACGCCTCGATGGCCGGCGACGAAGGCTTGCGATCGGGCACGAAGGACATCGGGTTACCTCGGAGAATACGGACCGGCCGCCGCGGCGCGGGCCGACACGCGGTGACGAACAAGAGCCCATGATGCGCGGCGCCGTCTCATGCGTCGAGACAACAAGTCTGTGCAAAAGCTGGGGATAGCTGGGGATAAAATCGGGATGGTGGATGCGTCGAATCCCGGTCGAAACCGGCCTGATCGGCAAAGCTTGGCCGATTCCCCGCCGCTCGCCTTGGGCGCAGACCCGTTGGGCCGAATTCGAAGGGTGATCGCCGATGGACGCTACGGCTTCGCTTGCTGCCGCAAGCCGCGCCCGGCGTGAACGGGTTTTCCAGCCGGGCTTCGTCGCCAGCCAGGAAAACAAACGGGCGCCCGAAGGCGCCCGTTCGCACGATGCCAAGTGGCGGGATTACTTCTTCTCGCCGACCACGATCACCTTGACGCTAGTCTGCACGTCGGCGTGCAGGTGGATCGCCACCTCGAACTCGCCGGTGTTGCGCAGCGGGCCTTCGCCCAGGATCACTTCGCCCTTGTGGATGTCGTGACCGATCGCCTGCAGCGCCTCGGCGATGTCGCGCGGACCCACGGAGCCGTACAGCTTGCCCTCGGGGCTGGCGTGCGCCTCGATCGTCACCGACACCTCGGCCAGCTTCGCCTGGCGGGCCTCGGCCTCGCTCAGCGAACTCTTGGCGCGGGCTTCGTACTCGGCGCGGCGCTGCTCGAACGCAGCCAGGTTGGCGGCGTTCACGCGCACGGCCTTGCCCTGCGGGATCAGGAAGTTGCGGCCGTAACCCGGCTTCACGCTGACCTTGTCACCGAGGTCGCCGAGGTTGCGGACTTTCTGCAGGAGGATGAGTTCCATGGGTATTCCTTTTCGTTAGCGCCGAAATGGCAGGCGCAGCCGTGGACGGGTGTCCGAAGGGTTCCGCTCCCCACCCTTGCGGGCGAGGGAGCGAAGGCACGATCAAACGTCGTGGTTGTCGGTGTACGGCAGCAGCGAGAGGAAGCGCGCGCGCTTGATCGCGGTCGCCAGCTGGCGCTGGTAGCGCGCCTTGGTGCCGGTGATGCGGCTGGGCACGATCTTGCCGTTCTCGGTGACGTACTGGCGCAGGGTGTTGAGATCCTTGTAGTCGATCTCCTTCACCTTCTCCGCAGTGAAACGACAGAATTTGCGGCGGCGGAAAAACTTGGACATGGTCTGTGCTCCTCTCAGTCGTCGCTGTCGCGGTCGTTGCCACGGCTGTCGCCGTCGCCATCGCTGTCGTCGTCACGGCGGCGCGATGAACGGGCGTCGTCCTTTTCCTTGCTCTTGAGGATGAAGGACGGCTCGGTGTCGGCGGCGTCGCGCTTGATGACGAGGTGGCGCAGCACGGCGTCGTTGAAGCGGAAGCCCGACTCGAGCTCGTTCAGCGCGTTCTGGCCGACTTCGATGTTCAGCAGCACGTAGTGCGCCTTGGCCAGGTTGACGATCGGGTAGGCCAGCTGACGGCGACCCCAGTCTTCCAGACGGTGGATCTTGCCGCCGTCGGTCTCGATCAGCGCCTTATAGCGCTCGATCATCGCCGGGACCTGCTCGCTCTGGTCAGGGTGGACCAGAAACACGACTTCGTAATGTCGCAGGGACATCGTGGTTCGACTCCTTGTGGATGCGGCCGAAATGGCCTCGCAGCCTCCCGCCGGATGCGGTGAGGCAAGTGTCCGTCACACCCCTTGCAGGGCGGACAGAAGCGGAATTGTACGCGAAGCGCAGAATGCCGCGCAAGTAACTGAATTTGAAGAGTGCGGCCATGGATGGCCGCTCATTTGATTTTCGCGATCAAGGACGATCGCAAAGAACCTTGAAAGTGCAGCCAAGGATGGCCGCCCGTTTGACCTTCGCGCTCACGGACGAGCGCACGGGTACCGCACGCCGCTCTCAGCCCACCGTGAAACTCTCGCCACAGCCGCACTCGCCGGTGGCGTTGGGGTTGTGGAACACGAAGCTGGCGTTGAGGCCCTGGCGCTGGAAGTCGATCACGGTGCCGTCCACCAGCGGCAGGCTCTTGTCGTCCACCACCAGCGGCACGCCGTCGACGCTGACCAGCCGGTCGCCTTCGCCCACCGACTGGGCCAGATCCACCACGTAGCCGAAACCGGAGCAGCCGGTGCGCTTCACGCCGAAGCGCACGCCGGCAGCACCCGGTGTCTGCGCGAGAAACTGGTGCATGCGTTCGCTGGCGGCAGGAGTGATCGTGATGGTCATGGCAGGCAGGTTTCGTGCAAAAGCGGAAATCGCGCACGCCGGAAAGGTCGCGACGCGGGCAAGGCCTACATTATCATGCCGGTTTGTCCACGCGCTCCACGGGACGCGCGTTCCAGCGATCCATGCGCCCGAGATGCGGCGCACCCACGGGAGTTTCAATCCATGACGGCGGTCCGCCCCACGGCATGCAGTGTGAAGCAGGCACTTTCCGGCAAGCTCGCCGCAGGCAGCCCGGTGACCGTGCGCGGCTGGGTGCGCACCCGCCGCGACTCCAAGGCGGGGCTCTCCTTCGTGGCCGTCAGCGACGGCTCCTGCTTCGACCCGATCCAGGCCGTGGTGCCGGCCACCCTGGCCAACTACGAGTCCGAGGTGAAGCACCTCACCGCCGGCGCCGGCGTGATCGTCTCGGGCACGCTGGTGCCCTCGCAGGGCAAGGGCCAGGCCTTCGAAATCCAGGCCGATGCGGTCGAGGTCACCGGCTTCGTGGACGACCCGGAAACCTACCCGATCCAGCCCAAGCAGCATTCGATGGAATTCCTGCGCGAGGTGGCCCACCTGCGCCCGCGCACCAACCTGTTCGGCGCGGTGACCCGCGTGCGCCACACGATGATGACGGCGATTCACCGCCATCTCACCGAACAGGGCTTCTTCTGGATCAACACGCCGATCATCACGACCTCGGACGCCGAGGGCGCCGGCGACATGTTCCGGCTGTCCACGCTGGACCTGGCGAACCTGCCGCGCGACGACAAGGGCAAGATCGACTTCCGCAAGGATTTCTTCGGCCGCGAGGCCTTCCTCACCGTGTCCGGCCAGCTCAACGTGGAGGCTTACTGCCTCGCGATGAGCAAGGTCTACACCTTCGGCCCCACCTTCCGCGCCGAGAACTCCAACACCCCGCGCCACCTCGCCGAGTTCTGGATGGTGGAGCCGGAGATCGCGTTCGCCGACCTCGCCGCGAATGCCGACTGCGCCGAGGCGTTCCTGAAAGCGATCTTCAAGGCCGTGCTGGAGGAGCGCCCGGACGACATGGCGTTCTTCGCCGAGCGCGTGCAGCCCGACGCGATCAGCCGGCTGGAAACCTTCATCGCCCAGCCGTTCGAGCGCATCGACTACACCGAGGCGGTGGCGATCCTGCAGAAATCCGGGCAGAAGTTCGAATATCCGGTGGCCTGGGGCATCGACCTGCAGACCGAGCACGAGCGCTACCTCGCCGAGAAACATATCGGCCGCCCGGTGGTCGTAATGAACTACCCCGAGGCGATCAAGGCCTTCTACATGCGCCTCAACGACGACGAAAAGACCGTGGCGGCGATGGACGTGCTGGCGCCGGGCATCGGCGAGATCATCGGCGGCAGCCAGCGCGAGGAACGCCTGGACTACCTCGACCGCCGCATGGCGAAGTTCGGCCTCGACCCCGTGACCTATGGCTGGTACCGCGACCTGCGCCGCTATGGCACGGTGCCGCATGCCGGCTTCGGCCTCGGCTTCGAGCGCCTGCTGGTCTATATCTGCGGCCTGTCCAACATTCGCGATGCCATCCCCTATCCGCGCGCGGCGGGGACGGCCGAATTCTGAGTACTGCCCATGACGCATCGGTTCCCCACCCTGGCCCTCGCCCTTGCCGCCACCCTGCTGCTGGCTGGCTGCCACACCGTGAAGGATCTGGTGCCGACGACCCTGGTGCCGCCGAACCTGCGCGCGCCGGAGAACACCGACGACCCGCTCAAGCAGGCACAGCAGCGCCTGCTCGATGCCACGCCGTGCTGCACCAGCTTCGCCGACTTCTCCTACCAGAACCTGCTGCCGTGGCAGCCGCAGCCGTTCACCCTGGGCAGCGGCAGCAGCGTGGCCAACCTCGCCGGCACGCACAGCTACTTCCTCGCGTTCCGCCTGCCCGAAGGCGCCAAGCTGCCCTACCGCGTGGCGTTCAAGTCCGAATTGAACGGCCGCTGGCTGAAGTCCAGCTACCTGTTCGCGCCCACCGTGGTGATGCTGGACAGCGGCTTCCAGCCGATCGGTTCCAGCGCCGACATCTCGCTGTGCGAACACATGGGCTGGAGCGACGCGGCTTCCGGCGCGTTCGGCAGCTACACCGTCGACAATCCGCTGGCGCGCTACCTGCTGGTCTACAGCTCGGCGGCACAACAGACCGGCAAGACCTATTGGGAGCAGTCCCCCGCGGCGTTCAACAGCAAGGCCACGCTGGACATGAACTCCAGCGGCAGCTTCAGCGTGCCGCACGGGCCGGACGGCACGATCTGGGTGGGCATGATGGACAACACCTACGCCAAGGCCGTGGACAACGCGATCTGCAAGAAGCCGCAGGAAGGCGACGGTGTGCTGAACACCTTGCGCACCGCCCTGCCGCTGCCATGGAACAGCAACACCAGCAGCACCGGCCCGAACAGTACCGGCACCAGCGCCGGCGGCAGCACCACCAAGGCCAAGGGCAGCTGACGTGCTGGCCATCTACCTGGGCCTGCTGACCGCCGGCGTCGCCCTGTTCGTGCTCTCCTACGTGGCGCCGTTCCGGGTGGCCGCGCTGATGCGCCAGCGCCATCCGCAGCACTGGCAGGTGGTGACGGAGGGCACCGACGGCAAGCTCGGCGCGCTGCGCACCTGGATGCGCATGCAGTACGTGCTGCGCTCGCCCGCCCTGCCCCTGCTGGACGACCGCGATATCAACCGCTGGCGCAGCATCTGGCGCTACAGCCAGTGGCTGGGCTGGCTGTGCTGGCTCGCCGCGCTGGCGATGCGCCTGCGCTGGGGCTGATCCGCACCTTTCGAAACCCCACGGGAGCACGCCCATGCGACTGCAACTCGACGGCCGCCATGCCCTTGTCTGCGGCGCCTCGCAAGGCATCGGCCGCGCCAGCGCGATCGAGCTGGCGCAACTCGGTGCCAGCGTCACCGTGCTGGCGCGCCGCGCCGAGGCACTGGAAGCGCTGATCGCCGAGCTGCCGCGCACGCACGCGGCGCAGCGCCATGGCTTTCTTGCAGTGGACGTGAGCGACACCACCGCGCTGCGCGCACAAGCCGAGGCGCTGGTCGCGGCATCGTCGGTGCACATCCTGGTCAACAACAGCGGCGGTCCGCCGCCCGGCAGCGTGCTCGACGCCACGCCGGACGATTTCCTCGCCGCCTGGCGCCAGCACCTGCTGGCCAACCATACGCTGGCGCAGGTCGTGGTGCCGGGCATGCGCGCGGCCGGCTGGGGCCGCATCGTCAACGTGATCTCCACCTCGGTGCGCGAGCCGATCCCCGGCATCGGCGTGTCCAACACCACGCGCGGCGCGGTGGCCAGCTGGGCCAAGACCCTGGCCGGCGAGCTGGCGCCGTTCGGCATCACCGTCAACAACGTGCTGCCCGGTGCCACCCGCACGCCGCGCATCGAGCAGATCGTCGCCGCGCGCGCGCAGAAGACCGGCAAGCCGCTGGCCGAAGTGCAGCAGGCAATGGAGGCCGAGGTGCCGATGCGCCGCTTCGCCGACCCTGCGGAAATCGCCGCCGCGGTGGCCTTCCTCGCCTCGCCCGCCGCCAGCTACATCACCGGCGTGAGCCTGCCGGTGGATGGCGGGCGGCTGCGGTCGCTTTGAGTGACGGGATTGGGGATTGGGGATTCGGGATTCCCGAATCCCCAATCCCGGCCCCCACATACCCCGGCGTCCGGTGCAATCGCGTGCCTCGCAGCGTAAGCTTGCGCGGATGCCCATCACGCGCCTCGCCAACCTGATCGACGGCCGCCTCGTGCCGCCACGCGCCGATCACTGGCTTGATGTGTTCGAACCCGCTACCGGCGAAGTCTTCGCCGAATGCCCCGACTCGAATGCCGCCGACATCGCCGCCGCGACCGATGCCGCGCAACGCGCCGCGCCGGGCTGGGCCGCCATGCCGGTCGAGCAGCGCGCGCGCCTGCTGCAGCGCCTCGCCGACCTGGTCGAAGCCCGGCTCGACGCATTCGCCGCCTTGGAATCGCGCGACAGCGGCAAGCCGGTGGCGCTGGCACGCCGCGTGGACATCCCGCGTGCGGTGAGCAACCTGCGCTTCTTCGCTGCCGCCGTCACGGCGTGGGGCAGCGAGTCGCACGCGATGGCGCTGGGTCCATCGGATCAGGGCGCGATCAATTACACGCTGCGCCAGCCGCTGGGCGTGGTGGGCTGCATCAGCCCGTGGAACCTGCCGCTGTACCTGTTCACCTGGAAGATCGCGCCCGCGCTGGCCGCGGGCAACGCGGTGGTGGCCAAGCCCTCCGAGATCACGCCCTGCACTGCCGCCCTGCTCGGCGAACTGGCGATCGAGGCCGGTCTGCCGCCCGGCGTGCTGAACATCGTGCATGGCCGCGGACCCACGGTGGGCCAGGCCATCGTCGAGCATTCCGCGGTGAAAGCGGTGTCCTTCACCGGCAGCACCGCCACCGGCGCGCACATCGCCGCGGCCGCCGCCACGCAATTCAAGAAGGTGTCGCTGGAAATGGGCGGCAAGAACCCGGCGATCGTGTTCGCCGACGCCGACCTTTCCGACGAAAACCTCGACACCCTCGTGCGCTCGGGCTTCGCCAACCAGGGCGAGATCTGCCTGTGCGGTTCGCGCCTGCTGGTGCAGCGATCCATCTACGACGGCTTCCGCGAGCGTTATCTCGAGCGCGTGCGTGCACTGCGCGTGGGCGACCCGAACGACGACGCCAGCGAGCTCGGCGCGCTGGTCTCGAAAGCGCATCACGACAAGGTGCTGGCCTGCCTCGCACAGGCGCGTGCCGAAGGCGGCCGCGTGCTCTGCGGCGGCGAGGCGGTGATCGTGCCCGGTCGTTGCGAACGCGGCTGGTTCGTGGCGCCCACGGTGATCGATGGCCTGCCGGACGCGGCCGCCACCAACCAGCAGGAAATCTTCGGCCCGGTGGTGACGCTGATCCCGTTCGAGGACGAGGCCGAGGCGCTGGCCATCGCCAACGGCACCGGTTACGGCCTGGCCGCCTCGCTGTGGACGCGCGACCTGTCGCGCGCCCACCGGCTCTCCGCGCAACTGGATTTCGGCATCGTGTGGGTCAACTGCTGGATGCTGCGCGATCTGCGCACGCCGTTCGGCGGCGTGAAGCATTCCGGCGTCGGCCGCGAGGGCGGCGTCGAGGCGCTGCGCTTCTTCACCGAGCCGAAGAACATCTGCATACGCTACTGAAGGACACCGATGAATTCGATCAAAGACCTGCTGGCCAACAACCGGCGCTGGGCCACCGAAACCACCGCCAAAGAGCCGGACTTCTTCGAGAAGCTCGCGAGCCAGCAGTCGCCGAAATACCTGTGGATCGGCTGCTCCGACTCGCGAGTGCCGGCCACCCAGATCGTGGACCTGCCGCCCGGCGAGATCTTCGTCCACCGCAACGTGGCGAACGTGGTGGTGCACACCGACCTCAACGCGCTCAGCACCATCCAGTTCGCGGTGGACGTGCTCAAGGTGAAGCACATCCTGGTGGTCGGCCACTACGGCTGCGGCGGCGTGGGCGCGGTGCTGAAGGAATCGCGCCTCGGCCTGATCGACAACTGGCTGCGCCACATCGGCGACATCGCGCTCAAGCACCCCGACAAGCTCGATCCGGCCATCGAATTTGCGGTGCGCCACGCGCGCCTGTGCGAGTTGAACGCGATCGAGCAGGCGCTCAACGTTTGCCATACCACCGTGGTGCGCGAGGCTTGGGAGCGCGGTCAGCCGCTGGCCGTGCATGCCTGGATCTACGGTCTGGACAACGGCCACATCACCGACCTCGGCCTCGACGTGCGCGGCCACGAACAACTACCTGCCGCCTATGAAGGTGTGCTGGCCAGCCTCACCGGGCGCTGGAGCGCCGCGGCATGAGCGACGTCGTGCGCACCGACGCGGCACCAGCGCCGGTGGGCGCCTACCCGCACGCGCGACGGGTGGGCCACCTGCTGTTCCTGTCCGGCGTCGGCCCGCGCCAGCCGGGCACGAACGCCATCCCCGGCAACGTACACAACGCCGACGGCAAGCTGGTCGCCTACGACATCGAGGCGCAGTGCCGCCAGGTGTTCGCGAACGTGCGCGCGGTGCTGGAAGCGAGCGGCGCGCGCTGGGAGGACCTGGTCGACGTCACCGTGTTCCTCACCGACATGGCGCGCGACTTCGCCGCCTACAACCGGCTGTACGCCGAGTGCTTCGCCGGCGTGGACGCCTGCCGCACCACGCTGGGCATCACCGCGTTGCCCACGCCGATCGCGATCGAGTTGAAGTGCGTGGCGGTGGTTGGTCTTGGTCTTTGCGATCGTCCCTGATCGCGAAGATCAAACGGGCGGCCATCCTTGGCCGCACTTTTCAAGAGCTCTTTCAACCATCCCGATCATAAAAAAACCCGCCGGCGTACTGGCGGGTTTTTCGTGATACCGGGAATCCCGGCGATCAGCCAGCCGTGGAGGCCGAAGCGGCTTCTGACTTCTTGGCGGCCTTCTTGTGGCTCTTGTGATGCTTGCTGGATTTGTGATGGCTGGCAGTCTTGTGCTCGGAGGTCATGGCGTGTTCGGCGGCAGGGGCTGCGGCCTGCGGAGCCGCGGCCGGAGCAGCCTGCTGGGCGGCTGCCGGAGCGGCGGCCGGAGCGGCCTGCTGGGCCAGCACGGACCCGGAAAGGGCCACACCCGCGACAAGCAGAGAAGCAATGGCAAGCTTACGGATCATGATGGTGCGCCTCGATGTAATTGTTGTATCGCGAACCCGGCCGGAACCCGGCACCACGGGTGGCGCGACGGGGGCCACAATAGCAGCACGCCGGACGTACCGGCACTGAACGAGATACGCATTTTGCGGAATGCATCGACTACGGATATCCGGGCTTCAGCTTGGTGACGATGCGTATAACAAACCGGTCCCACGCGGCCTGCCGGCACCGGTTCGCAAGCCGTGCGGGCGACGCCGGCACGCGACCGGAACGGGAGCCGGCGCAGGCCCGGCAACGGCGTCGTCAGAGGCCGAAACGCGCCGGCGCGTAGGGCAGCGGATCGAGCACCGGCGTGGTGCCGCCCAACTGCGCGGCGACCAGCTCGCCGGTGGCGGCCGACATGCTCACCCCCAGCATGCCGTGCGCCGTGGCCAGGTGCAGGTTGGACCAGCGCGTGCTGGGACCGATGATCGGCACCTCGTCCACACTCATCGGCCGCCAGCCCCACCATTCCTCCAGCTGCCGCGGACCCTCCGGCTCGTGCAATCCGGCGGCCGCGCCGCGGCGCAGCGCGTCCAGGCGGGCGCGGTTGAGGCCTTCGGCGTAGCCGGAAAACTCCATCGTGCTGCCCAGCCGGTAGCCGCTGGCCCAGGTGGTGACGCAGACCTGCGCCTCGCGCAGCACCAGGGCGTGACGCGGGGCACGGGCGGGACGCGTGTAGGTGATCGAATAACCCTTGCCCGGCTGCATCGGCAGGCGCAGGCCCAGCGTGCGGGCCAGCAGCGGCGACCAGGCGCCCAGCGCCAGCAGCACGCGCCCGCCCGCGAATGCGCCGCGCGAGGTACGCACTTGCGTGATGCGCCGGCCGTCGACATCGAAACCCTCGATGCGCGCGCCGCTCTCGATCACGCCACCCAGCTCGCGCACGCGCCGCGCCAGTTCGGCTACATAGCGGTGCGGACGTAGCCGCGCATCGCCGGGATGGAACAGGCCGCCGACCACGCCGGGCTTCAGCGCCGGCTCCATAGCCTCCACCGCGTCGCCACGCAGGCGTCGCACCTCGACGCCGAGGCGATCGAGCACGGTGGCATGGTGGCGCTCGTCGGCCGCCATCACCGGCACGCTGCGATAGACGTAGAGCTCGCCCTCCTCGGCGAATTCGCAGTCCAGTGCCTCGTCGCGCACCAACTCGCCCAGCAGTCGGCGCGAGCGCTGCAGGATCGCCGAGCGCGCCGTGGCGGCGCGATGAAAGTCCGTCCAGTTGCAGTGCCGGGCGAAGCCCAGCAGCCAGCGCAGCCGCGGGCCGTCGAAACGGGGATTGAGGTAGAGCGGCGCGTCGGCGCGCAGCATCGAGCGCAAGGCCACGCCCAGCGTGCCTGGCATCGCCAGCGGCGCGGCATGGCTGGGCGTGATGGTGCCACAGTTGCCGTGCGAGGCGCCGCAGCCGGGCGTGCCCTGTTCCAGCACGCGCACCGATGCTCCCTGGCGCAACAGGAACAACGCGCAGGCAAGGCCGATCACCCCGCCGCCGAGTATCAGTACGTCCCCACCAGTCGTATCCATCCGGCCATTGTAGCCGTCTGCTGCGACGCGTCATGCGCGGACTGCAGGCAACGTGCACGATGCGAGGTGCCTATTCCCCAAAGGCGTGACCATGCTGGCCAGACTCGCCGTTCGTGCAGGCTTCGTCGCCGCGCTGCTGGCTTGCGCCAGCGCCGCTGCGCAGTCGTTCGACCCTTCCTCGCTGAAACTGCTGCAGACCATGGAGCGCAAGCCGACCACGCTAGCGCGCTACCAGTACCTCGTCCAGAAGGTGTCGACACTCTCGCACGACGACCAACTGCTGGCGCTGCAGTTCATGGCCTTTTCGCAGGCCGAACTCGGCCTCTACGACCAGGCCGTGTTCGGCTTCCCGTTGAAGAACGCACTGCCGGACGGCTTCGAGCTGCCGTCACCGACGGAGTGGAAATCGGCGGACGCGGTCGACGCCATCGCCGCGCTCGCGGCGCAACGGCGCATCGTGATGGTCAACGAGGCGCACCACGACGGGCATACCCGGCAGCTCACGCTGGAACTGTTGCCGCGGCTGCGCGCGCTGGGCTTCACCTACTTCGCCGCCGAGGCGCTGGGCGACGACGATCCCGACCTGGCCAGGCGCGGCTATCCCGTGCGCAAGAGCGGCACGGAATACCTGCGCGACCCGATGTACGGCGACATCCTGCGCGAGGCGATCCGGCTGGGCTACACGATCGTCCCCTACGACAACGCGCTGACCGGGGAAGCGCGCGAAGCCGCGCAAGCCGAGGCCTTGTACCGGAAGGTGTTCGCGAAAGACCCCAACGCACGGCTGTTCGTGCATGCCGGCTACGCCCATATCGACAAGGCACCAGGCCGTCTGGGCAAGTGGCAGCCGATGGCGATGCAACTGGAAAAGCTCACCGGGCTGGTGCCGCTATCCATCGACCAGACCGACTTCCTCGAAACCGGCCTGGACAGCTCGGATGCCTACCACCGGCTCGCGCACGCATTCCCGTCCGACAAGCCCGAGATCCTGCTGAACCGCCAGACCGGCCAGCCGTGGAGTGCACGACCAGCGGCCTACGACATCAACGTGATCCTGCCGGCCACCCTCAGCATCGAGGCTTTCGGCAAATACAAATACGGCGGCCGGCTCAACTACGAACAGGTCGGCCTGCCGCACGTGATCGACACCAACGAAATGCAGCGGGCGGGCTGGCTCACGCTGGGCGGCAAGCGGCGCCCCTATGCGATCGAGGCGGCGCTGTGCAGGGGCACGATCCCCTGCGTGGTCGACGCACACTACCTTGGCGAACCGGACAACGCCATCGCCGCCGACCGCTACGCCTTCATGGGTCCCACCGAAACGAGCAAGCTCTACCTGCGCCCCGGCTCCTATCGGCTGCGCGCCAGCGACGGCAATGACCGCACGCTGTCGGAAAGCACCATCAAGATAGCGCCGCCGTAAGGACGCTCTGATCAACCCCTTGCGCCAGAAAGATTACGGGCGTAGTCTTCAATGAGACTACGCCCGTAATCCTTTGCAGGTGCAACCATGCCGAACCCTGTTGCCGCGATCAGCGAAGCCGAAAGCCGCGTGATGGAAGTGCTGTGGCGCAAGGCGCCGCAGACTTCCGAGGACATCGTCGCCGCCGTGCAACAGGACAGCGACTGGCACGAGAAGACCATCCGCACCCTGCTCGGCCGCCTGCTCGGCAAGGGCGCGGTAAGCGCGGAGAAGGATGGCCGGCGCTACCTCTACGCCCCCGTGCTGAGCCGCGAACAATGGCAGTCGCAGGAGAGCCGCAGCCTGCTCGACCGCGTGTTCGGCGGCAAGCTCAGTCCGCTGCTGGCGCATTTCAGCGAGCACGAGAAGCTCGGCGCGAAGGACGTGGCCGAGCTGCGCAAGCTGCTGGCCGCCATCGAGAAGAAGGAACGCTGAGATGGATGCGAGCCTGCTGCGTTGCCTGCTGCTCGTGACCGCGGCGCTGGCCTCGGTGCTGCTGGCGAGACGCTCCGTGCGGCGGGCCTTCGGCGCCGGCCCGGCCTTCGTCCTGTGGCTGCTGCCCATGCTGGCGATGGCGCTGCCGTGGCTACCCGCCCTGCCTTCACAGTGGGGCGCCCTGCCGGCCATCCACGTCCTGCCCGACGGTTTGGCCGCCGGAACGGCGGGCGCCGTGGCCAGCACGCACGCGCCGTGGCCGCGCTGGCTGTGGCTGGCCGGCGCAATCGCGATGCTGTCGCGATTGGTCGCGCATTACCTGCGCCTGCGCCGGCAGTCTCGTCCATTGCCGGCGGCGCTGGCGACGGGTCTGCGGCAGGAACTGCACGACCTCGATCCGCGTCGCCTGCGCCTGCATCCGAGCGGTCCCGCCGTGCTGTGGGCGCCGCGCAGCCTGGTGCTGCTGCCAGCGGACTTCCTCGAACGCTTCGCCGCCGCCGAACGGCGCCTGGTGCTGCGCCACGAACTGACCCACCTGCGTCGCGGCGACGCGCTGTGGAGCCTCGTCGCCGAACTGGTACTTGCACTGCTGTGGTTCCACCCGCTGGCTTGGCTGGCGCGATCGCGCTTCCGGCTCGACCAGGAACTGGCCTGCGACGAGCGCGTGCTGCGCGACGCGCCGCGCGACGCCGCCGGCTACGCCCACACCTTGCTGCACAGCGTCGGCCTGTCCCCCGTGCCGGTGCTGATTCCCTGGCTCGCCGAGCCCCAACTCAAGGAGCGACTCACCATGATCCAGCGTCATCGTCCCGGCGCCCTGCGCCGCCGTGCGGGTGTTGCCGCGCTAGCCGTGCTGATGGCCGGCAGCGTGTTCGTGGCGCAGGCCGCGACCAATACCCAAAAAGCCAGTCAGGATCTGACCTACAACTCGAAGATCATGCCGCGCTATCCGGCCGCAGCCATCAAGGCCCGTGAGCAGGGCACCGTGCTGCTGAGCGTACTGGTACATGCCGACGGCACCGTGGGCACCATCACGTACGACCCCAAGCACAGCACCACCACCTCCGCCGACCTGATCGCGGCGGCCACCGATGCCGCGAGGCAGTGGCACTTCAATCCACCCTTGCAAGACGGCAAGCCGATCGATGGCTACGCACGCGTGCCCGTGGAGTTCAGCCTGACACCGCTTTCCGGCAAGAACAGCACAGGCGAAGTTGAGAAATCAAGTTCGAAGTAAACAAAAGTCAATTGATTTGCATGTGAATTATTGAATTGATAACCTCGGCGCGTCCCACGCCGAGGTTGTCTCGTGAATCCGCAGCGCGCCGCCCGATTCGCAACTTCGCCCGCGCGCATCGCCCGGCTGGCGCTGCTGATCGTCGCGATCGCCCTGCTGGCCGCCTGCGCCAGCGCGCCCCACCGCAGCGGTACCACCCCATCCGCCCTGGCCAGCGAACCCGCACGCGGCCCCAAGGGCGAGATCGCCGCCGCCAACGACGTGCTGTTCCGCGCCATGGCCCTGGTCGGCACGCCGTACCGCTGGGGCGGCAACAGTCCCGCCGGCGGCTTCGACTGCAGCGGCCTGGTCGACTACATCTACCGCAACGCCACCGGCCTCGAACTGCCGCGCACCTCCGGCGAAATGGCCGACATGGACGCGCACAAGGTCAAGCGCATGACCCAGCTGGTCAGTGGCGACCTGGTGTTCTTCGACATCGGCGGCCGCATCAGCCATGTCGGCGTCTACGTGGGCAAGGGCCGCTTCGTGCATGCGCCGAACAGCGGCGGCACCGTGCGCCTGGACGATATCGACGGGCCGTATTGGGCCGAGCACTTCGCGTTCGGGAAGCGGGTGCTGGACTGATGCCCGTCGCGCCCGGAACGGGCGCGAAGTGGACGCCCGCCTCACGGATACGGGCCTAGGCTTGGCGGACAGGCCAGCACGATATCGGCTGCACGGCCCGCCGCCTGCCTGCGCGATGCCGCCCCGACGGCCACCCGTCGCTTCCCCACCGAGGATCGATCCATGAGCATCAGCAAGATTCTGTACACCGCCACCTCCACCGCCAAGGGCGGCCGCGAAGGCCATGTCCACAGCAGCGACGGCGTGCTGGACTTCGACCTGAAGGTACCGAAGGAACTGGGTGGCCCGGGCGGCCGCGGCAGCAATCCGGAGCAACTGTTCGCTGCCGGCTATGCGGCCTGCTTCGAGGGTGCGGTGCGCTACGTGGCGCGCGAGAAGAAGATCGCGCTGAAGGACGCCTCGGTGACCGCGCACGTCGGCATCGGACCGCGCGAGCCGACCGGCTTCGGCATCGCGGTGAGGCTGGAGGTGAGCCTGCCGGGCCTCGACCGCACCGTGGCGCAGGAACTCGTCGACACCGCCCATCGCGATATCTGCCCGTACTCGCACGCCACGCGCGGCAACGTGGACGTGCAGATCAGCCTGGTGTGATTGCTGGTCTGGAACGACTGTTGGCCCACCGGCCGGGGCTCGGCCTGGTTCGTCGCCGGCGTGTCCCCTCTCCCCAACCCTCTCCCGCAGGCGGGAGAGGGGGCGAACGTAAAAACGGCGTCCTTTCGGACGCCGTTTTTGCTTGAGTCACATTGATGCGGGACGCCGTTTTGCTTTTACCGTTGATCCGCCGGTCAGTGCTCCGCACTGCCCGGCGGATGGGCGTGGCCGTGCTTCAGTTCTTCCTCGGTGGCATCGCGTACTTCCTGGATCGCGACGTCGAAGTCCAGCGTCTTGCCGGCCATCGGGTGGTTGAGGTCCACGTCGACCGCGCTCATGCCGACCTTGTGCACGGTGACCGCGCGCTGGCCGCCTTCCTTCAGCGCCAGCACGGTGGTCATGCCGGGCTTGAGGTGTTTGGCGTGCTGGAAATACTTCTTCGGCACACGCTGGATCTGGCCTTCCTGGCGTTCGCCATAACCGTCGGCGGGGGCGATCGTCGCCTGCACGTTGTCGCCGGCGGCGTGCTCTTCCAGCGCCTTCTCCAGGCCCGGGATCAGCTGGCCGTGGCCGAGCAGGATCCACAACGGCTCGCCGTTGTCGTGCGAGCTTTCCACCTTCGCGCCGTCCACGCTGAGCGTGTAGTGCAGCGCGACGACCTTGTCCTTGCCAGCCTTCATTGCCTGTCTCTCTGATGATGCAAAGGGCGTGATTCTATCAGGAGCCCGGCTTGCCGAAGCCCACCCCACGCGCCTCCGGCCCCAGCCACACCAGTGCGGCGAGCACCACGGCCACCACCGCGACCCACAGCGACATCGCCCAGGCGAAATCGCCGCCGTGCCGGTGCGCCAGCCAGGTTTGCGCGGTGGCAGTGCCGGCGGCGAGCAGGTTGCCGAGCTGGTAGGCGAAGCCCGGCAGGGTGCCGCGCACCGCGTCGGGCGACAGTTCGTTGAGATGGGTGGGCACCACGCCCCAGGCGCCCTGCACCATCACCTGGATCAGGAAGGCGCCCAGGCCGAGCAGCCACAGCGAGCCGCCGTGCGTCCACAGCGGGATCACCGGAATCGCCAGCAGCGCGGCCACGATCATCGCGCGCCGCCGCCCCACCTTTTCCGACCACGTGCCGAAGAACAGGCCGCCGGCCAGCGCGCCGAGGTTGAGCAGTGCCACCAGCAGGAAGGCCGCGCCCGAACCGGTGGGCAGGCGCAGGTTCACTTCCTCGAAGGTGTGGTACATGTCCTGCGAGCCGTGGCTGAAGGCGTTGAACGCGAACATCAGCACGATCATGTAGGCGAACAGCTTCCAGTGCCCGCGCATCGCCTCGCCCACCCCGACCTTGCCGTGCGCATGCTGCCCGGCCTGCCACACCGGCGACTCCGGCACCTTGCGCCGGATGTACAGCACCAGCAGCGCCGGCACCGCGCCCACCACGAACAGGCCGCGCCAGCCGATCGCGTCGACCAAGAGCCAGTTCGCCAGCGCGGCGAGGAAGAAGCCGCAGGGATAGCCGCTCTGCAGCAGGCCCGAGACCAGGCCGCGCGATTTCGGCGGGATCGCCTCCATCGCCAGCGAGGCGCCGATGCCCCACTCGCCGCCCATCGCCACGCCGAACAGGAAGCGCAGCACCAGCAGCATGGCCAGCGAGGTCGAGAACGCCGTGGCCAGTTCGAACACCGAGAACAGCACCACGTCCAGCATCAGCACCGGCCGCCGCCCGTAGCGGTCCGCCAGTCGGCCGAAGATCAGCGCGCCCAGCGGCCGCGCCGCCAAGGTGAGGAACAGGCCGTAGGTCACCGCCTCGTTGTCGGTGTGGAACTCCTTCGCCACGCCCACGATCACGAAGGTCAGCAGGAAGTAGTCGAACGCATCCAGCGTCCAGCCGAGGAAGCTCGCCAGCACGGTGTGGCGCTGTTCGTGGCTCAGTTCGCGCAGGGACGACAGCGGCGACATGGCAGGCACTCCGCAGGGCGACGGCGCAGGCTAGCACGCGATCCCGGCAGCGCCCGCCCGCTTCGGCTATACTCCGCGCACGGCTTCCCCGCCGTTGCGGCTTGCGCCGCCCCATTTCCCAAGATCGCAACACGGTTCCGCATGAACGCTCCGGGTTGCACAGGAGTGTTTTCATGTCTTTCGAATCGCTGGGCCTCGCGCCCGCGTTGCTGCGTGCGCTTGCCGAACAGGGCTACGCCGAACCCACCCCGGTGCAGGCCGGATCCATCCCGCTGGTGCTGGAAGGCCACGACCTGCTCGCCGCCGCGCAGACCGGCACCGGCAAGACCGCCGCGTTCGCGCTGCCCTTGCTGCAGAAGCTGTCCGGCGCCGGCCCGACCATGACGCGCCGCCCGCGCGCCCTGGTGCTCACGCCCACCCGCGAGCTGGCCGCGCAGATCCACGACAACCTGCGCGACTACGGCAAGCACCTGCGCGTCAGCGCCACCACCATCTTCGGCGGCGTCGGCATGGGCCCGCAGATCAACGTGCTGCGCCGCGGCGTGGACATCGTGATCGCCACGCCCGGCCGACTGATCGACCACATGCAGCAGCGCACGCTGGACCTCTCCGGCGTGGAGACGCTGGTGCTCGACGAGGCCGACCGCATGCTCGACATGGGCTTCCTGCCGGCGCTCAAGCGCATCCTCGGCGCCGTGCCCAAGCAGCGCCAGACCCTGCTGTTCTCCGCCACCTTCGCGCCCGAGATCAAGGCGCTGGCGATGCAATTCATGCGCGCGCCGCGCGAGGTCTCGGTGACGCCGCCGAACTCCGTGGCCACGCTGGTCAGCCACCACGTGCACCCGGTGGACGCGGCGAACAAGCGCGAGCTGCTGCTGCACGTGCTGAGCCAGGACAGCCGTCGCCAGACCCTGGTGTTCAGCCGCACCAAGCACGGCGCCGACAAGCTGGTGAAGTACCTGGAAGTGTCCGGCCTGCGCGCCGCGGCGATCCATGGCAACAAGAGCCAGAATGCGCGCACCAAGGCGCTCGCCGACTTCAAGAGCAGCCGCATCACCGTGCTGGTGGCCACCGATATCGCCGCGCGCGGCATCGACATCGACCAGCTGCCGATGGTCATCAACTTCGACCTGCCGATGGTGGCCGAGGACTACGTGCACCGCATCGGCCGCACCGGCCGCGCCGGCAGCGAAGGCAAGGCGGTGTCGCTGGTCAGCCACGACGAATCCGGCCTGCTGCGCGACATCCGCAAGCTGCTCAAGGACGAGATCGCCATCGACAACGTGCCCGGCTTCGAGCCTTCCACGCCGCTGCGGCTGGATGCCGGCGCGCCGCGTCCGAAGCAGGGCCAGCGCCAGCCGCGGCCGCCGCAACGCCAGAGCAGCGGTGGCCAGCGTCAGGGCGGCGCGCATCGCCCGCACGGCCACGCGTCCTCGAACGGCGGCGGCGAACACGCCGCGGGCAACCGCAAGCGCCATCGCCGGCCGCGGCCGGCAGCGAAGGCCTGACGAAACACCGATAGGAGCGCACCCTGTGCGCGATGGCTCTGGCTTTGATCGATACCAGAGCATTCGCGCACAGGGTGCGCTCCTACAGTTTCGTCAGCGCTCCTGATCGGTGGGCCGCATCAGCACTTCGTTGATGTTGACGTGCGACGGCCGGCTCACGCAGAAGGCGATCACCTCGGCCACGTCCTGGCTCTGCAGCTGACGCATGCTGTCGGCCCAGGCGTTGAGCGCGTCCTTGGTCGCGGCATGGCCGATGTGTTCGCGCAGCTCGGTCGCCACCGCGCCCGGCTCGATCACGCTGACGCGGATGTTGTCCTTGTACACCTCGCGGCGCAGCGCCTCGGAGAACGCCACCACGCCGAACTTGGTGGCCGAGTAGGCCGCCGCGTTGGGGTTGGCCACGCGCCCGGCGGTGGAGGAGACGTTGACGATGTGACCGTCGCGCCGCGCGCGCATGCCGGCCAGCGCGGCCTGCGTCGAGGCGATCAGGCCCAGCACGTTGAGTTCCAGCATGTGCCGCCAGCGGCCGAGGTCGGCCTCGGCGACCGGCTCCAGGTACATCACGCCGGCGTTGTTGACGAGGATGTCCAGACGACCGAAATGCTGCTCGGTCTCGCGCACGATGCGTTGCGCCTCGGCCTCGTCGGCGAGGTCGGCCACCAGCACCAGCGGCTCGGCGCCGAGCGAGGCCAGCTGCTGCGCCAGTGCGTCCAGGCGTTCGCGCCGGCGCGCGGCGATCGCGACCTTGGCGCCGTGCCGCGCCAGTTCCAGCGCGGTGGCTTCGCCGATGCCGGAGGAGGCGCCGGTCACCAGCGCGATGCGGTCTTTCAGGCGGTTGTGCATGTTCGTCTCCCAATCAAAGGTTCCGTTCGCGCTGAGCGTAGCTTGCGCCAGCAAGCGGAGTCGAAGCGCCACGCGATGCCCTTCGACTCTGGCCCTTCGGGCCGACGCTCAGGGCGAACGGCACAAATCTCAGACTGTTACAATGCCACCATTCTCCCGCATGCCGCCGCGCATGCCACCTCGAGGTTCCCCCATGTCCGCCCCGTCTCCCGATTCCGCCCCGGCTGTCGCCGGCTTCGGCGCGCTTGCGCTTTCGCCGGAGGTGCTGCGCGCGCTCACCGACGTGGGCTACGAGTCGCCCTCGCCGATCCAGGCCGCCACCATCCCGCCGCTGCTGGAAGGCCGCGACGTGCTGGGCCAGGCGCAGACCGGCACCGGCAAGACCGCCGCGTTCGCGCTGCCGATCCTCTCGCGCATCGACCTCAAGCCCGGCAAGCCGCAGGCACTGGTGCTGGCGCCCACGCGCGAACTGGCGATCCAGGTGGCCGAGGCGTTCCAGCGCTACGCCGCCCATCTGCCCGGCCTGCAGGTGCTGCCGATCTACGGTGGCCAGAGCTACGGCCCGCAGTTGCACGCGCTGCGCCGTGGCGTGCACGTCGTGGTGGGCACGCCGGGTCGGGTGATCGACCATCTGGACAAGGGCACGCTCGATCTTTCCGAGCTGAAATATCTGGTGCTCGACGAAGCCGACGAGATGCTGCGCATGGGCTTCGTCGACGACGTGGAGAAGGTGCTGGAAGCCACGCCACCCACCCGCCAGGTGGCGCTGTTCTCCGCCACCATGCCGGTGCCGATCCGCAAGATCGCGCAGAGGCACCTGAAGGAACCGGTGGAGATCGCCATCAAGGCCGCCACCACCACCGCGGCGAACATCCGCCAGCGCTACTGGTTCGTCAGCGGCATGCACAAGCTGGACGCGATGACGCGCATCCTCGAGGCCGAACCGTTCGACGCGATGATCGTGTTCGCGCGCACCAAGCAGGCCACCGAGGAGCTGGCCGAGAAATTGTCGGCGCGCGGCTTCTCCGCCGCCGCGATCAACGGCGACATCGCGCAGCCGCAGCGCGAGCGGGTGATCCAGCAGCTCAAGGACGGCAAGCTCGACATCCTGGTCGCCACCGACGTCGCCGCGCGCGGCCTCGACGTGGAGCGCATCAGCCACGTGATGAATTACGACATCCCCTACGACACCGAGAGCTACGTGCACCGCATCGGCCGCACCGGCCGCGCCGGGCGCAGCGGCGAGGCGATCCTGTTCGTCACGCCGCGCGAGAAGGGCATGCTGCGCGCGATCGAGCGCGCCACCCGCCAGCCGATTCAGGAGATGAAGCTGCCCACCGTCGAGGCAGTGAACGACCAGCGCATCGCCAAGTTCATGCAGCGCATCAGCGACAGCCTCGCCACCGGCGAGCTGACGCTGTTCCAGCAGCTGATCGAGCAGTACGAGCAGGAACACGACGTGCCGGCGATCGAGATCGCCGCCGCGCTGGCGCGCATCGCCCAGGGCGATCGCCCACTGCTGCTGGCGCCGCCGCCGAAGCGCGAAGCCGCACCGCGCGAGCACGTCGAGCATCACGACCGGACGGAGCGCCGCGAGCGTTCCGAACATCACGGCAAGCCCGAGCGCGAACACCCGCGCGCGCCGACCGGCCACGCGCCGCGTCCGCACCACACCGAGGCGGGCAAGATCACCTACCGCATCGAGGTCGGCCACGACCACGGCGTGAAGCCCGGCAACATCATCGGCGCGATCGCCAACGAGGCGGGGCTGGACAGCCAGTACATCGGCCGCCTCAGCATCCGCGGCGACCACAGCCTGGTCGACCTGCCCGACGGCATGCCGAAGGAAGTCTTCGAGCACTTGAAGAAGGTCTGGGTGGCGCGCCAGCAGTTGCAGATCCATGCGTGGGACGGCAAGGATGACACGACCGGCGAACACGGCGTGCATCCCGCCCGCAAGCCGGGCGGCTTCCGCAAACCCGGCGGTTTCAAGCCCGGCGGCGCCAAGCCAGGCCCGCGCAAGCCGCGTGCGCACGACGGCAAGCCACCACGGTCGAAGTAGGTCGGGCTTCAGCCCGACTTGCCTTGCGGAGATGTCGGACTGAAGCCCGACCCACGCCCGGCACGGCGCCAGCGTTTCCGCAAGGCAACGCTGCGTTCGCTTCGCCGTTGATGCAAATGCCGTACGCGCCACCATCTTGGGCCGATCCCCCACGAGGCGATCCGCCATGCCCACCCTGCCCAGCCTGTACATCTCCCACGGCTCGCCGATGACCGCGCTGCAGCCGGGCGCCACCGGCGCGCGGCTGGCCGAACTGGCGCAGGCGTTGCCGCGCCCCAAGGCCATCGTGATCGCCAGCGCGCACTGGCTGGCGCACGCGCCGCTGGTGGGCGGCGCCGCACAGCCGGACACGATCCACGACTTCCACGGCTTCCCGCCCGCGCTGTACCAGCTGCGCTATCCCGTGCCGGGCGCACCCGCGCTCGCCGCGCGCGTGATGGACTTGCTCGACCAAGCCGGCCTCGCGCCGCAAATCGACCCGCAGCGCGGGCTGGACCACGGCGCCTGGGTGCCACTGCGCCTGCTCTACCCTGACGCCGACATCCCGGTGGTACCGCTGTCGATCCAGCCCGAGCTGGGTCCAGCGCACCAGTACGCGCTGGGCCGTGCGCTGGCGCCGCTGCGCGGAGAAGGCGTGCTGCTGATCGGCTCGGGCAGCATCACCCACAACCTGCACGACTTCCGCGCCGGCTACAGCGCGAAGCGCGAGGCACCCTACGTGCGCCCGTTCATCGGCTGGATCGAGCAGAAGCTGGCGGCGGGCGACGTCGACGCCTTGCTCGACTACCGCCGCCAGGCGCCGTTCGCCCAGCGCGCCCACCCCACCGACGAGCACCTGCTGCCGCTGTTCTTCGCGCTGGGCGCGGCCGGCGACGGCGCGCAAGCGCAGCGCATCGACGCCGGCATCGACCTCGGCTTCCTCGCGATGGACATCTACCGCTTCGACGATCCGGCCACCGTCACTTCACGATGACCGTGCCGGTCATGAACGGGTGCACCGTGCAGTAGTAGGTGTAGGTGCCCGGTTTGCTGAAGGTGGTCACGTAGCGGTCGCCGGTGTCCAGCGCCTTCGACGGCGCGAACTGCCCGTTCGCGCTGACCACGATGTGCGGCTCCTCGTCGCGGTTGATCCATGTCACCTTCGCGCCCGCCGGCACGGTGAGCGTCTTCGGCATGAACATGAAGTTGCGAATCTCGATCTGGCCAGGCTTGGCCGCGGCGTCGACCGCGGCATGCGCCGCCAGCGCCGGTGCACCCACGGCCAGCCACAGGCAGGCTGCAAGGACAAGACGACCGCTCATGCCATCGCCTCCTCGGTGACGGCCAGCGCATCCTTGCCCTGCACGTGGCGCACGCTGCGGATGCCGAGATAGCTGCGCAGCCGGTCGGGCGTCACGCTCTTCAGCGGCCCCGGCACCGGTCCCGCGCCGGGCGCGGGCTGCGGGTAGGCGGTGGAGCGCGCGGTGTGGAACGTGATGTTGCCTTCCACCTTCTGCTGGATCTGGTGGATGTGGCCGTTGAGCACGCTGACCGAGCCGAAGCGGCGCAGATAGCCCATCGCCTCCGCGCTGTCGTCGGTGCCCCAGCCCCACTGGGGGTACAGCGACCACATCGGCATGTGCGCGAACACCAGCACCGGCGTCTCGGCGGAGAGCGGCGCCAGGTCCTGCTTCAGCCAGGCGAGCTGGTTCGCGCCCAGGTAGCCGAGTCCGCCGGCCTTGAGGTTCAGCACGTTGACCAAGCCCACGAAGTGCACGCCGCGATGGTCGAAGCTGTACCAGCCCCCCTCGTGCTGGCGCTCGCCGAAACGACGGAAGAACTCCGCGCCGTTGTCGCCGATCACGTCGTGCTCGCCCGGCACGTAGAGCACCTTGCCCTTGCCGGCACGCGACTCCTGCATGAGCCCCTGCACGGTGGCGAACTGGTCCGGCCGCGACAGGTGGGTGAGGTCGCCGGTGTGCAATACAAAATCCGGGCGCACCGGCAGCGCGTCGACCTGGGCCAGCGCCGCGCGGAACGTGGCCGCCGGGTCCGGGTTCGGCGCGAGGTGGAAGCCGATGTGCGAATCGCTGACCTGGGCGAAGCTGAAGGTGGCGTCCTTCGCCTCGGCGCCCGCGGCGGCGCCCAGCGTGCGCGCGTGCAGCACGCCGCCCTTCATCAGCAACAAGGTGCCGGTGCCGGCCCAGGCCATGCACTTCATGAAGTCGCGGCGGCCCATCGTGCGGTTGTCGTGTTCGTCTTGCATGGTTTTCCACTCCACGGCGCCTGGGATGTGCGCCCTTCGTGATCCATTACCGGGCGGTCCAATGGCCTATTCCGGTTTTTTCGCGCCGGGAATAAAGTCGTTGCCCGCGCGGTAACCCCTTTATGCCCATCGAAGCGCCAGCCGCCTCCCCGCCCCCGCAGCCCGCCATCGGCGCGCGCTTCGAAGCCCAGGTGTTGCCGTGGCTGGACGCGGCCTGGAACCTCGCGCGCTGGCTGGCCCGCGACGATGCCGAAGCGCAGGACGTGGTGCAGGAGGCGATGCTGCGCGCGCTGCGCTACTTCGACAGCTTCCACGGCGGCGATGCGCGGGTGTGGCTGCTGGCGATCGTGCGCAACACCTTCTTCACGCTGCGCAACAAGACCCTGCCCGAGCACCTTACCGAGTCGCTGGACGAGGACACCCATCCGCTGGTCGACGAGCAGGCCACGCCGGAAGCGCTGGCCCTGCTCGCGGTGGACGTGGGCTCGCTGCGCGCCGCGCTGGAACGACTACCACCGCCGTGGCGCGAGGCGATCGTGCTGCGCGAGCTGGAGGAGTGCTCCTACAAGGAGATCGCCGCGATCACCGGCCAGAAGATCGGCACCGTGATGTCACGACTCGCCCGCGCCCGCGAGCGGCTGAAACTCGAACTGACCCACCGATCCGGGGAGGCGCGCCGCCATGATCTGCGCTGACGCCCGACTGCTGTTGCACGCCTATATCGACGACGAGCTCGACGTCGCGCAGAGTGCCGCGATGGCCAACCACCTGCGCGACTGCGCCGCCTGCGCCACCCGCGTGCGCGAACACGAACGGCTGCGCCGTGCGCTGGCGCAACCGGAGCTGTACCGGCACGCGCCGGCCGCGCTGCGCGAGCGCTGGACGCCGCGACACGAATCCGTGCCGCCGGCGACCATCCCGCGCCCGCGCCGCGCACCGATCGCCTGGGCCGCAGCGGCCGGTTTCGCCGGCGCGCTGCTGCTGGCCACGCCGCTGTACTACGCCATGCAACCGCGCAGCGCGGCCGGCGAGGCCCTGGTCGACGACGCGGTGTCCAGCCATCTGCGCGCGCTGCAGCCGCAACACCTGATGGACGTGGTGTCGACCGATCAGCACACGGTGAAGCCGTGGTTCAACGGCAAGCTGGATTTCTCGCCGCGGGTGGTGGACCTGGCCGGCGCGGGCTTCCCGCTGGTGGGTGGCCGGCTGGACGCGTTGGAAGGCCGCAGCGTCGCGGCGCTGGTCTACCGCCGCCAGCGGCATATCATCAGCGTGTACGAATGGCCCGCCGCCACCACGGATGCCAACGCCGCCCAGCACGAATCGCGGCAGCATGGCTACACCGTGTTGCGCTGGATCGACGACGGCATGCACTACGTGGCAGTCTCCGATGTCGACCCTGCCGCGCTGCGCACATTCGCGCAGGATCTGCGCCGGGGCAGCGGCAGCAGCGATGCGCGTTGACTGATCCCATCCCCACCGAGAGGACGACCGCAATGAAAAATCGATACATGAATCTCATGACGGCAGGCGCGCTCGCGGCGTCGGTGTTGCTGGCCGTGCCGGCATTCGCCGCGCTGAACCAGGGCGCCAAGGCGCCGGACTTCACCGCCGAGGCCAGCCTGGCCGGCAAGGATTTCAGCTTCTCGCTGCAGGACGCGCTGAAGAAAGGGCCGGTCGTGGTGTACTTCTACCCGGCGGCCTACACCGGCGGCTGCGACATCGAGGCGCACACCTTCGCCACGCAGAAGGCCAGCTTCGACAAGGCGGGCGCCACCATCATCGGCGTCTCGGCCGACAGCCTGAAGCGGCTCAACACGTTCTCGTCCGACCCGAACTACTGCGCCGGCAAGTTCCCGGTCGCCTCCGACGCCGACGGCAGGATCGCCGCGTCCTACGGCCTCAAGCTGCAGCCGGCGGAACCCGGCATGACCGATGTGCGCGGCCAGGTCATCGATCATGGCTTCATCCCGCGCACCACCTTCGTGATCGGGCGCGACGGCAAGATCGTCGCGGCGTTTTCCTCGGAAGCCGACCACCTGCACCCGCAGGACCACGTCACGAAATCGCTGGCCATCGTGCAGCACCTGCAGGCGGGCGCCGCGCCCTGATCGTGGCGTTGCCGGCTAGGAGCTTGGGCGGTAGAAACATTCGAGGCGAAAAGCCTGCCGTGCGAGGGCAGGTTTTCGACGATTCGCCGCCCCATAGTGGTTCTATGGGGCAAGAAGCGACGGAAAGATGCACCGCACGGCGGGCTTCGCAGCCCGGATGATTTCTGCCGCCCAAGCTCCTAGGCCGCGCCCGCTCCGTCGACGCCGATCCAGTCCTCCGGCGTCAGCGGCGCCAGGCCATGGGCGATGCGCCCCTTGTCGCACTGCAGGCTGTGCCGGCCGAACTCCCAGGACGGCTCCACCTCGCGGCACACCGAGGGCTTGATCGGATGGATGCCGCAGTGCGCAGCCTTGCCGATCTCGCCGACCAGCGCCACGCAGCGCATGGGCTGCGAGTGCGTGCCGCGCATCACCACGCGGTGCGGGTCGAGCTTCTCGGTGAGTCCCGCGGGCACCGTGCCGCCCAGGAAAGGCTCGGTTTCGGACCAGTGGAAGGCGATGCGGAAATGGGCGCAGCAAGCGCCGCAACTCAGGCAGGGATGGCTCATGCGGGCCGGCGAAAGCGCACCCCGAGGTGCGCAGGAGGCGAATTCTAGGGCCAGCCGCACGCCGGCGGAAGATGGGGTCGAACCGGCATTTATTCGCCCGTAGGAGCGGCTTCAGCCGCGATTCCACCCGATGACGATCGCGGCTGAAGCCGCTCCTACAAGGCCGGTGCCGGCGCTCAGGGCTCGCCCGCGAACGTGTTGCAGCTGTTGATGTCGCCGCTGGCCATGCCGGTCTTGAACCACTTCACCCGCTGCGCCGAGGTGCCGTGGGTGAAGGTGTCGGGCATCACGCTGCCCCGGGTTTCCTTCTGCAAGGTGTCGTCGCCCACCGCACTGGCCGCGTTGAGCGCGGACTCCACGTCGCCGGGCTTCAGCCAGGCCAGGCGCTGCTGCGTGCGGTTCGCCCACACGCCGGCGAAGCAATCGGCCTGCAATTCCTGCCGCACGGACAGGCCGTCGGCTCCGTCCATCGGATAGCCCTGCTGCTGGAGTTGCCGCACCTTGTCGAAGACGCCGAGCAGGTTCTGCACGTGATGGCCGACTTCGTGTGCGATCACGTAGGCGCGCGCGAAATCGCCGGAGGCGTGGAATCGATCCTGCAGCTCCTGGAAGAAGCCCAGATCGAGGTAGACCTTGCGGTCACCCGGGCAATAGAACGGCCCCACCGCGGTGGAGGCGGCGCCGCACGCAGTCGCCACCTGGCCCTGGAACAGGTGCAGTTTGGGATCCACGTAGGTTTGGCCGGCCGTAGCGAAATAGTCGCCCCAGGTTTTCTCGGTCGACCCCATGATGTGGCAGGCGAAGGAGATCTGTTCGCTGGCGGGATTCTGGCAACTGACGGCCTGCGCCGGCTGCGTCTGTCCGCTGGTCTGCTGCGCAACGCCGCCGTCACCGCCCAGGAAAGGGGTGATGAGGTCGCGCTTGAAGATCAGGCTCAGCACCACGAGGACCAGGATGCCGCCCAGGCCGAGGTGGACCCCGCCCGGCCGAAAACCGCCGCCACCACCGCCACCGTCGCTGCCTTCCTCGACGTTGTCGCTGTTCTCGCCCTTCTGCCAGTCCATGTCCGCGCTCCCGTGCCGGTGCCCGTGGCGACGATAGCGCCTCGCCCGTCGCCGCCGCTACAGTGGCGACTCCCTCCGGACGAGATGCGCCATGCTTCAGCAACTGCCTGCCCTGGTCACCCTGCTCACGGTGCTGCTGATGTTCGGCACCGCTACCGCGGTGGGGTTCGCGCGTGGGAAATACGGCATCAAGGCACCGGCCACCAGCGGCCATCCCGCGTTCGAGCGCGCGTTCCGGGTGCAGATGAACACGCTGGAAGCCACGCTGATGTTCCTGCCGCTGCTGTGGCTGGCCGCGCATTACGGCCTGGGCAGCTGGGCCGGCCTCGCCGGGCTGGTGTGGGTGGCGGGGCGCGTGTGGTATGCCGCGGCCTACCTCAAGGAAGCCAGCAAGCGCGAAGGCGGTTTCGTGCTGGGCTCGCTGGCCTTGCTCGCGGTGCTGGTGCTGGCCGCGTTCGGCACAGGCCGCGCGCTGCTGATGGGTTAACCCGCGGCGGGTACGACCCGCAGCCGTTCGATGCGCGCGCCATCCATCGCCACCACCTCGAACTGCAGGCCCTCGCTGGTGAAGCGGTCGCCCTCCGCGGGCAACCGCCCCAGCTGCTGCAGCACGTAGCCGGCCAGGCTGGCGAAGCCGTCGTCGCTGCTCAGGCGGTGGCCCAGCAGGTGTTCCACCCGGCGCAGGTCGAGGCTGGCATCCAGCAGCCAGGCGCCGTCGCTCTCCTGCACCGCGGCGGGGTCGCCGCTGTGCTCGTCGGGGAATTCGCCGGCGATCACCTCCAGCACGTCGGCCGGGGTGACCAGGCCCAGCACGCTGCCGTACTCGTCCACCACCAGCGCCACCTGCAGCGGCGAGCGGCGGAACTCCTCGATCAGGCGCAGCACGCTCAGCGATTCCAGCACGCTCATCGGCTTGCGCACGACGCCGTCGGTGTCGATGCGGCCGTGTTCGAGCAGGCTGGCCAGCAGGTCGCGCGAAGTGGCCACGCCGATCAGCTGGTCGAGGTCGTCGCCGGCCACCGGCAGCCAGTGGTGGCTGGAGGCGGTGACTTCGGCGCGCAATTTTTCCGCGTCCTCGCGCGGGTCGATCCAGCTGATCTCCGGGCGCGGGGTCATGATCGAGCGCACCGGCCGGTGCGCGAGGTCCAGCACGCCCTGCACCATCACCAGTTCGTCCTTGCCGAACATCGCAGCGCCGCTCTCGGCGGCCGCGTCAGCGGCCATAGGCGTGTCCTCCTCGTCCTCGCCGCCGGCGCCGAGCAGGCGCAGCACCGCCTGCGCGGTGCGGTCGCGCAGCGTACGCGAACTGCTGAACAGGCTGCGCCGGCGATTGCGGCGCATGGTCTGGTTGAACGCCTCGATCATGATCGAGAAGCCGATCGCGGCGTACAGGTAGCCCTTCGGGATGTGGAAACCGAAGCCCTCGGCGACCAGGCTGAAACCGATCATCAGCAGGAACGACAGGCACAGGATCACCACCGTGGGTCGCGCGTTGACGAAGGTGGTGAGCGGCTTGCTGGCGCTGATCATCAGGATCATCGCGATCACCACCGCGATCATCATGATCGCGAGGTGGTCGACCATGCCCACTGCTGTGATCACCGAATCCAGCGAGAACACCAGGTCGAGCACCACGATCTGCGCCACCACCAGCCAGAAGCGGGCCCGGGCCCGGGCGGACTCGCCGTGCTCGTCGCCGGCCTCCAGCCGCTCGTGCAGCTCCAGCGTGGCCTTGAACAGCAGGAAGGCGCCGCCCAGCAGCAGGATGATGTCGCGCCACGACAGCGCGAAGCCGTGCCAGTTGAGGATCGGCGCGGTCAGCCGCACCAGCCAGGACATCGCCGCCAGCAGCAGCAGGCGCATCACCAGGGCGAGGCCGAGGCCCATCAGGCGGGCGCGGTCGCGCTGTTGCGTGGGCAGCTTGTCGGCGAGGATCGCGACGAAGACGAGGTTGTCGATGCCGAGCACGATCTCCAGCACCACCAAGGTGAGGAGACCGGCCCAGGCGGAGGGGTCGGCGAGCCAGTCGAAGGCGAACATGGGTTGGGCGCGCGGCGCCGTCATCCTCCTGGGAGCGGCCGATCACTATAGCAAGCGGCGCGGCGCAGCCGGCGCGACGCGCTCAGGCCAGTTCGACCGGCACCGCCGCGCTGACCACCCACAGCCGGTACGGCACGACCATCGGCTCGTTCGCGTGGCGCTCGGCCAGCATCGCCATCAGCTCCACGTCCAGCCGCTGCACGCGCGCCTCGTCGCTCAGCGCCGCCACGGCGGGGCAGGCCCGCACGCGCTTGCGCCAGGCCACGTGGCTGCAGAGCACTTCGATGTCCAGCGACCAGGTGCGCAGGTCGCCGAAGCCGGCCTCGGCCACCTCCTTCAGCCACAGCGGATGCAGGCCGCTGCCGCTGTGCGCCGTCCAGCCGGGGTTGCAGGCCAGGATCAGCCGTTCGCTGTCCTGCACCACGTTGCCGGCCAGCGGCAACCATTCGTATTGCACGATCAGCAGGCGTCCGCCCGGGCGCAGCCAGCCGCGCGCCAACGCGAGCGTGCGCGGCCGCTCGCAGGCCTGCCAGCACTGCCCGGCGGTGACCGCGTCGAACGAGGCGGCCGGGAAATCCGCGTTCTCCACCCGCGCCCGCCACTGCGTCACCGTCACCCCGGCGAGCCGGTCGAGTTCGGCGGCATGGGCCAGCAGGGGGGCGGAATGGTCGATGCCGGTGAGCGCACAGCCGCGCAACGCCAGGCCGCGTGCGAGGTTGCTGCCGCCGCAGTGCAGGTCCAGCACGGCGCCGCCCGGCGGCAGGCTGCCGTCGGCGAGCAAGCGCTCGAACAGGACCTCGGGAAACTCGGTGACCGGTCGCAGACGCTCGACCGCGCTGCGCACGAAATCCTCACCCACTGCCCCTCCCTTGCAGCGCAAGCCGCCTGATTGTCAGCCGGACAGTCTCCAGCCCAATGCAGGCCAGAGCGTAGCACCGACCCGACCGTGCCGGATGGCGTATTGCGCCGGCTCGCGCGCAGCGGCCAAGATGCGGCATCGGGGTGCGGCGCCGCGCGTCCCGGCGATTTCGTCCATCAGGCGCATGGGTTCCACGTCCGATGGATGCACCGCGCCACAGCCTGCCACCTGCCCTGCCACCGACCTTTGCCGCGCCCCCTTTGCCCGGACTGCCCGGCATCGGCGGTGCGCTGGGCCTGATCGCGCTGTACTTCGCCATGCAGGTGGTGACGGGCTTCGTGACGGCGCTGCTGCTGGGCTTCGGCTACCGCTTGCTGCACGGCGCCACGCCCGTCGACCTGCGCGCGCTGGTCACTCGCCCGGACATCAGCAGCGCGGTGGTGATCGTCACCTTGTGCGGCGCCGCGCTGGTCACGTTGTGGGCGGCGCGCGCGCGCTGGCCGCGTTTGTGGGCACAGGCGCAGCCGCCCGGCTTCGGTTTCGCCACGCCCGCGGCGGCGTACTGCCTCGCCGCGGTGGCGCTGGGGCTGGTGGTGCCGCTGGTCGGCGGCAAGCTCACTGAACTGCTGGCGCACGGCCACGCCGTGCCGCAGGACGTGAAGCAGCTGGGCGGCGGCGCCGGCACCGGCTTCCGCATCGCGCTCACCCTGGCGGTGGCCAGCATCGGCCCGCTGGTGGAGGAGCTGCTGTTCCGCGGCGTGCTGCTGTCCGCCCTGCTGCGCCGCCTGCGCACCGTCTGGGCGGTGCTGGCCAGCGCCGCGCTGTTCGCGCTGGTGCACCTGCCCGACCTGCACTGGCTGTGGTACGCGCTGCCCAACCTCGCACTGCTCGGCGTGGTGCTGGCCTGGCTGCGGCTGCGCTCAGGCTCGTTGTGGCCTGCGGTGATCGCCCATGCCAGCAACAACCTGCTGGCGATGCTGGCGCTGTTCGCGTCGCTGGCCCATCCGGGATGACTTAGAGCCTGTTCAACGTCTCCGCGTAGCTCGCGTTGCCCATGAATGGCCGTCAGGTGGTAGTGCGTGGTGCAGCGCCTGCCTGGCTGGCAGGTCAAGCCGCGCGCTGCCGCATGGCGGCCATTCATGTGCAACCCTTCGGGCCGGGTCTGTTTGCCCGCATCCCGGCGTCATCACTCGGTCGTGGACGGACGTCCACTTCCTCGTTCTTCCTTGGTCTGCGCGCAAACAGCTCCCAGCGCGGGCCACGTGGAGACATTGAACAGGCTCTTAGCCGATGACGCCGGCCTCGCGCAGGAGTCGCGCCGTCTCGAACAGCGGCAAGCCCATCACGCCCGAGTAGCTGCCTTCCAGGTGCTCGACCAGCGCCGCGCCGTGGCCCTGGATCGCATACGCACCGGCCTTGCCGAAGGATTCGCCGGTGGCGACGTAGGCGGCGATGGCGGCCTCGTCGAGCGCCGCGAAGCGCACCCGCGACACGCAGCAGGCGTTGCGTTCCGTATGCGCGCCGATCAACCACACTGACGAAATCACCTCGTGCGCGCGACCGGACAGGCGGCGCAGCATCGCCGCCGCATCCGCCGCATCGCACGGCTTGCCGAACACCTCGTCGTCCAGCACCACCTCGGTGTCCGCGCCCAGCACGCGCGCATCGGCGTCGCCGGCCAGCGCGGCCAGCCCGGCGCGCGCCTTGTCGCGGGCGACCCGACTCACGTACTCGCGCGGCGATTCCTGCGCGGCGCGCCGCTCGGGCACGTCCACGTCGACCACGCGGAACGCCACGCCGAGCTGGGTCAGCAGCTCGCGGCGGCGCGGCGACTGCGAGGCGAGATGGAGCATGTGGATACCCTTCAGAGTGTGAGCGCGTATTCGCGGAACTGCGTGTCGCGCTGCCAGCCCAGCGATTCGTACAGCGCCTGCGCGGCCAGGTTGTCGTGCGCGGTGGAGAGCGAGAGGCTGGCCGCACCCTGGTTCCGCGCCTGCGCGGCGGCGGCTTCCAGCAAGGCCTTCGCCACGCCTTGCCGCCGTGCCGTGGCGGCCACGAACAAGTCGTTGAGCAGCCAGGTACGCACCATGCGCACCGAGGAAAACAGCGGATAGAGCTGGGTAAAGCCCAGCGCCGTGCCGTGCGCGTCGCGCGCCAGCAGGATCATCGACTCGCCGAGGCGCAGACGGGCGGTGAGGAAATCGCGCGCCCCCGCCTCGTCGGACGGCTTGCCGTAGAACCGGCGGTAGCCATCGAACAGCGGCACCAGCGCATCGAGGTCGTGGAAGGTGGCGCGGCGTATCTCGAACGGCATGGACTTTCCCTATGGCGACGGAGGGAGTGCCCAGCTTACCGTCACGTACGATGGTAGGGATGCCCCGCCACGATGGTGGTGGCGCGGTAGAGCTGCTCGGCCAGCACCAGTCGCACCAGCATGTGCGGCAGGGTGAGCGAGCCCAGCGACCAGCGCTGGTCGGCGCGCGCGAGCACCTCGGCCGCGTGGCCGTCGGGGCCGCCGATCAGGAAGGCCAGGTCGCGCCCGGCCATGCGCCATGCCTTCAGCTGTTCGGCCAGCTCCTCGCTGGACCAGGTCTTGCCCCGGCCGTCCAGCGCGACCACGTGCGTATCGCGCGGCAGCGCGGCGAGGATCGCGGCGCCTTCGTCCTGCATCGCCTTCGCGTCGTCGCGGCCCTTGCCGCGCGCGCCGGGTTTCAGCTCGACCAGTTCCAGCGGCAGCTCGTGCGAGAGGCGCTTGCGGTATTCGGCAAAACCCTCGGCCACCCACGAGGGCATGCGCTCCCCGACAGCGATCAGGCGTGCGCGCATGATCGCAGTTCAACAATCAAAGCCGGCGCGCAGCGCCCGCGTTCGCCTCCTCTCCCCTTGGGGGCACGCGGGGAGCGGCCATGGATGGCCGCAGTCTTGAGGAGCGAGGAGAGGATTGAGGTGAGGGGTCGGGGCTTGCGGATGTGCTTGTCGAAGCAGCGTTTTGCTTCGTAGCCGACCTGCGGCGAGATTGCCCCCTCACCCCAGCCCTCTCCCCGAAAGGGAGAGGGAGAAAACCACATGCTCACCCTGCTCTCGCGGCGTCGGCATCCGGCTCGCGGTCACCCACCGTCCACAACCTTTCCAGGCCATAGAACTCGCGGATGCGCGGCAGCATCACGTGGACGATCACGTCGCCCAGGTCCACCAGCACCCATTCGGCTTCCTGTTCGCCTTCCACGCCCAGCGGCATCACGCCGGCCTTCTTGGCGAACTTCACCACTTCGTCGGCGATGGATTTGACGTGGCGCGCGGAGGTGCCGGAGGCGATCACCAGCAAGTCGGCGATGGAGGTCTTGCCGCGCACGTCGATTTCGCGGACGTCCTTGGCCTTCAGTTCTTCCAGCGCGGCGATAACGGTCTTGCGCAGTTCGGCCGTGGAGTCGGCCTTGGTCTTGCGGCTAGTGCTCAAGATAAGCGAGCCTCGATACGGGATCACGCGCCCGGGCGGCGCGGCGGCAGTATAACGCCCGCCCCGCGGGCGCAGGTCAAGCCGGCGTGGCGTCCAGGGCCCGGGCTCAGGCGACGGCCCTGGCCAGCTCGCCGGGGGCCAGGCCATGCGGCGGCAGCGGCTCGCCGGCCAGCCGGTACATGCGCGCCACCGTCGCCTCCAGCGCCGCCGCCATCGGCAGGCCGCGATGGCTGAACAGGTCGGCCAGCAACTGGTAATACATCAGGGTGCCGCCGCGGCCGCCGGTGAAGCGGCCGAACACCGTCGGACCCACGGCCGGATTTTCCAGGTCGCCCACGATGGCGCGTGCGTTGTGCAGCTTGTCGCAGCCGGACACCAGCAGCACGTCGTCCGCGGCATCGGCGAGGTGGGCAAGGTAGGCCTGCTTGCGCGCCAGCCAGTCGCACCGCTTCGCCACGGCATCGACGTGTGCGGCCTTGCCTTCGGCGCTGCCGTCGGTGCAACCCAGCACGATGGCCAGCACGCGCTCGCCGAAGCGCTCGCGGATCAGCGCCACCTGCGCCTCGCCGCAGTCCTCCACCGCGTCGTGCAGCAGCGCCGCGATGGCCTGGTCCTCGTCGCCGCCGTATTCCAGCACCAGGCTGGCCACGCCCAGCAGGTGGTACAGGTACGGAATATCGGAACCCGTGCGTGTCTGCGCGGCGTGCGCGATGCGCGCATGGTCCACCGCGGCGGTGAAGCGTTCGCTCAACATGGTCATGGCATCCCCCTTCGTCGGATGCGCGCAATATCGCGTCGCCGCGTCTCAACGTTCGCGACAAGGCGTCCGGTTCAGTGCGCCAGCGCCCGCCGCGCCAGCCTGTACTCGTGCATCAGCCGCGCCACCAGTTCGGCGGCGGGCTGCGGGCGCACCCGCGCGGCGGCCTGGCCGCACCACTCGGAGACCAGGTCGGCGCGGCCGGCCGCAGCCGCCGCCCGCCGCAGCGGCGCGGTGAGCGCGTTGAGCACGGGATAGGCCGGCAACTCGTCCGCCGCGCCTTCCATTGTCTCCACATAGCGGTTGCGCAGGCCGCGTGCGGCGCGGCCCGAGAAGCTGCGGATGGTGGCGACGTGGTGATCCTCCGCCGTCGCCAGGTCGCGCTTCCATGCCTCGGCCGCGGAGGATTCCGGGCAGGCGAGGAAGGCCGTACCGAGCTGGCTGGCCGCGGCACCCAGCACCTCGGCGGCGAGCATGCCGGCGCCGTCCATGATGCCGCCCGCGGCGATCACCGGCACGCCATCGCAAACCGCCACCGCCAGCGGGATCAGCGCGAACAGCCCGATCAGCGGCGTCTCGCCCGCATGCAGGAAACCGCCACGGTGACCGCCCGCCTCGGCACCTTGCACGCACACCGCGTCGGCGCCGCGCTCGGCCCAGGCACGTGCTTCGGCCGCGGTGGTGGCGGTGCCGATCACGCGGATGTCGCG
>Ga0105237_10000185_pt1 | contig 88301 bp, 80 predicted proteins | sample KBSC24metaG_FD_81520 | JGI IMG/M metagenome (GOLD analysis project Ga0105237, IMG submission 81520) | Corn rhizosphere microbial communities from Kellogg Biological Station, Michigan, USA - KBS C2-4 metaG | ecosystem: Host-associated > Plants > Roots > Rhizosphere > Soil | place: Michigan, USA...
AGCCGGGACGCTTGCACCCACATCGCGCCTCTTCCCTCTGTGGGAGCAGTCGTCACCGAAGGGTGTACCTGGTACCCGACTGCAGGTCTCCGTACCTGTCTCATTCGGAAAGGGATGTCCAACATTCGATTACCAGGCGACTCTTCCAGGTGCGTAGCTTCTGATTGAAGGCCACATATGTGTAAGAGTCGCCTGGCAAATGACCTTTGGACACCCCTTTCCGACTATTACAAGCCCACTGGTGGGTCGGAGACGGGGTAAGCCGCGACAGCGGCGGGGGGAGAGGCTTGGCTACCTCGACTCCACCGGCGCCAAATACCGCACGATCTTCTCGCCTCGGCGCAGCAGCACGAGGGGCTGACTGACACCCACCGGGCCGTCTGTCAGATGACGATGGAGGTCATCAATGCTGCCGATAGGATGACCGCCGAACTCTATAATGACATCGCCCTGCTGCACACCGGCGAACTCAGCCGGACTGCCCGGCTCGGCTGAAGCGACAACGACACCGCTCTCATTCGGCAAGCCATAATAACGGACGATCCGGCGCGGCAGATCCGTGGTCTGCCCGGCAATGCCGAGCCAGCCTCGCCGTATCCGGCCATCGATCATCAGCTTTGCCGCCACGAACTTGGCAGTATTGATGGCGATGGCGAAGCAAATACCCTGTGCCGGAAGGATCACGGCGGTGTTGACGCCGATAACCTCACCTCGTGAGTTGATCAGCGGGCCGCCGGAGTTGCCGGGGTTAAGAGCGGCATCGGTCTGTATGATATCGTCGATCAGCCGCCCGGAACGAGAGCGCATTGACCTGCCCAGAGCGCTGACAACTCCCGCGGTTACAGTCGTCTGGAAACCATACGGATTGCCGATGGCCACCGCGATCTGTCCGGGGCGGATAACCTTCGAATCACCCAGCGGAGCGCTCTGCAAGCCCAGGGCATCTATCCGGATCACCGCAAGGTCCGTATCAGGATCGTCGCCGATGAGGTCGGCCGATACACGCCGACCGTCAATGAGTGTCACATGGATCGTGTCTGCCCCGGACACGACATGGCTGTTGGTAAGTATGTAGCCGTCGGGCGTAAATATAAAGCCCGTACCGCTTCCGCCCTGAGGGCCTCTCGATCCTTCGGGACCGCCCCTGTGCGTAACCTCTATAAATACGACGGCCGGGCTAACCCGTTCCGCCGCCGCAATAACTGTGTTGGAATATGCGTCCAGCAGCAACCCATCGTCACCGCTAATTATCTGACTATCGCGCGCGTCGCCGAGCAAGCCTGACGCATCGAAGCGATCGATTGTCAAAGCCATCCTGTGCCTGCCTCTCATCCACAGGGCCGATCGACATGAGTGCCGCGCTTTGGCCCGCAGTGTGGTGTCTATTACGACACGCTGCGTCTCGAAAAAGAACCGAAGTTTTGGGGGCGTTTGCTCGTTAGGAACCCCTCCTCGCGTCCTCCCCGAAGGGGAGGGCCGTTCGCCTTGACATTAGGCTATCACCACTTAGCGTTTTTGCCAAGAAGCAGAGCCTTTTGTGTAGGCGAATGTGCCCTCCTCGCCCAGAGGGCAACCCCGGGGATGGGGTGGGTCCTAACGAAAAAACGCCTTCGATTGTTTCGAGGAGAAGCGTCTCTTAATACTGATGGCGCTTATTGGGGGATGGTGAGCAGTGGCATGTATCCCAGAGTTCGGCCTCGCCGCGGAGGACAGAATCGAGCTTCTCCAGCTCAACCTTCAATTTCTCCTGTGCATCGGTGCAGGGCGCAATCTGAACGACGGTCACGTTATCCGTATACGTGTTCTGGCCCTCGCGGTGCATGCCGTAATAGAGGCTGACAAATGCTGTGCAGTACTCCACGGCCGGTGTGCCCGGCTCGTGATTGGGATCCGAAGCGTGCGCGGTTCCATAACGGATACTCCGGCACATCGTAAGGTTATGATAGCTGTCTTTCGTCTTCACCCACATCGCTGCGACCTCCTGAACAAGACAATAAAAACTTGTAGAGCCGTCGATGTATCCCAAGATCCGAACTCAACTATATTGGGGCATCTCAGAGGTAGTGTATCACTGCCACCATTGCTTGTCAACGTTCATGACATATTTGTTTATCGCAATGATGGAACGGGCCTAAAATTGAGCCCTGAGGCGACAAAATTGGATAACGCTTCTAATATTGTTATAAAAATTACAGATTTGCGTCCCGCTAACAGCTCAGCGAATATCTCCCCGCACAATCTGATTTTCGTATCCCGCCGAAAAGTGATTCCATGGGACTCACGTCGTGGTAGAATGATGCTGCCGCACAGCACATGACGGGTGTGCGAAATCTCCGCAGGAATCGTACGCGACCGGCGGCAATTTTCATTTCAAAGCGGAACCGGCATCAACCTGCATGGTACGGAAAGATCTAACCACGTAAACGCTATGATAGACAGCATCCCCTTAAACCAGGTCCTACTCGGCGACTGTGTCGATATCATGAACGCTCTCCCGGAATGCTCCGTGGATCTCGTCTTCGCCGATCCGCCATACAATATGCAGCTCACCGGTGAACTGCGCCGACCGGACAACAGCAAGGTCGACGCCGTCGACGACCACTGGGATAAGTTCCCCTCCCTTACGGAGTACGACGATTTCACACGCCGCTGGCTTACCGCGGCGCGGCGTGTCCTCAAGGACAACGGCACTCTGTGGGTAATCGGCTCCTACCACAACATTTATCGGGTCGGCGCAATCCTCATGGACCTCGGCTTCTGGATCCTCAACGATGTCGTCTGGGTCAAGCATAACCCGACGCCGCATATGAAGGGAGTCCGGTTCTGCAACGCCCATGAGACACTCCTGTGGGCCAAAAAGTCGGCCGAACAGACTCGATATACATTCCACTATCGAGAGATGAAGTCGGGCAACGAAGACAAGCAGATGCGCTCCGACTGGTACTTCCCGATCTGCCAGGGAAATGAGCGAGAAATCGCAGACGGCGAAAAGGCGCATACGACACAGAAGCCGGAAGCGCTGCTGCACAGGGTTATCTCGGCGACATCCAACCCCGGCGACCTGATTCTGGACCCATTCTGCGGAACGGGCACAACTGCCGCCGTCGCAAAGCGCCACAATCGTAACTTCATTACCATTGATCGCGAAGAGGATTACGTTCAGGTAGCGCGCCGGCGCGTAGAACGCATTATTCCCGAGCACAACCCGTCTGGACCGTCAACCCTTATCGACGGTCCCCGCGAGAAGATGCCGTTTGTGACCCTGGTGGAAGCAGGCGTCCTGCCGCCCGGCAGCCAGCTTGAGCTTGGCCAGACAGGCATTACAGCCCAGGTGCATTCGGATGGAACCCTCTCCGCCCGTGGATATCGCGGGTCGATCCATAAAGTGGGTAAGCAGCTGCTGGGTATGCAAAGCTGCAACGGCTGGTCGCACTGGTATTTCCATGATCCGAAGAGCGGTCGCAGCCGTCCGATCGATGACCTGAGATCGCCGAAGCGCAAAGGCGACGAGAGCGGTCAGGTAGCGTTCGCATTCTAAGGCCTTACTCAAAAATAACCGCTTCGTAATAAATGGCAACAAGGGCAGTCGCCACGGGGAGTGCCAGTCGGGCCGCAGGCACCCTTCCGAGGGGCGACTCCTTCGGTACCCGACTGCTGCACTTTGCCCGACTGCCATAGAAGGCGCATTGAGAAGGAAATCCGCCCTCGAATGGAATCAGTAATTGCCGCATGCGGCCCAATCGGTCCGGATACGCCGGCAAAAGATACGAAATCAGAGTAGGAGAAACCGAAAATGCCGCTTGGAGGCGAAATCGCCAAAAGAGAGCTCCACTTTTTCTTTGTCTGCGACTGTTCCGGATCGATGTCTGTGGACGGAAAAATCGACGCCCTGAACCAGGCGATACGTGTCGTCATCCCGGAAATGCAGAAGGTCGCCGCAGAAAATCCGAACGCCGCCGTCAAAATACGCGTTCTTCGTTTCAGCGATCAGGCCGTATGGCACATTGCCGAACCGATCGCGCTGGAACAGTTCCGCTGGGATAAGGATATGTCCGCGGACGGCCTCACGCGCCTGGACAAAGCGCTCGACCTTTTGACGGATGCTTTTAAGGATCCGAACCTGCCCACCCACATGCTGCTGCCCGTCATCCTGCTGATCTCGGACGGCCAGCCCAGCGAGCGCTGGCAAAGCAGCTGGGAGAACCTGATATCTACGTTCTGGGGCGGCAGAGCCATTCGCCTGGCAGTCGCAATCGGCCGCGATGCGGACCGGGATGTGCTGCAGGATTATATCGGCAATGTCGAGATCAAGGTTCAGGATGCCAACAGCCCGCAAGCGCTGGTCGCAATGATCCGCTGGCTATCCACGGAAGCCCTTCGCGTATCGACGAAGAGCAAAGCCGCCGGCGCGCCGGATACGGCGTTCTCTGCGCCCGCCGTCGAAGATTCAGGCGATTGGCTGGATTAGGCCGCCCGCGGCATTTATTGCTTCATTTCAAGAGCGGGTTGCCTTCTCCATGCGCTTACATTTCCGAAGCGCTTATTGCTGAATGAGGCCTTAGGGCTGCAGGAAAGGAAGGCATTATCCAGATGAGTCTCCTCAAGCCAGGCGACATCCTTCGCAATGAAAACGGCGGCCAGGAATGCGCCGTAAAGAGCTTCCTCGGTGGAGGCGGCCAGGGCGAAGTGTATTCTTGTGTCGTGGATGGACGGCCTGCCGCGGTCAAGTGGTATTTTTCTTCGTGGCTCAAGCACGATGTAAACCTGAGGCAGCGCCTTACGCGCGCAATCGATGAAGGCGCGCCCAGCGACAGGTTCCTCTGGCCTGAGATGCTTGTAACGAAACAGGGTGTCCAGGGTTTCGGATATGTTATGCCACTCCGTGAAACACGGTTCAGCGGCCTGTATGATCTCGTGTCCGGCCGAATCAACCCGAGCGCCGGTGTCCTCAGCATTGTCGGTTTCGAGCTGGCGCACGGCTTTTCCCTGCTCCATTCCAAGGGAATGTGTTATTGCGATATCTCGTTCGGCAATGTCTTCTTCGATACGTCCGACGGCGACATCCGGATATGTGACAACGATAATGTCGATATTAATAGCGCCGGGACCAGGACAGTCGGCGGCACGCCCAAATTTATCGCCCCCGAGATAGTCCAGAATCTAGGTGGACCGAACATCCAGACCGACCAGCATTCTCTGGCTGTCCTGCTCTTCTACATGCTCCACCTGCACCATCCTCTGGAAGGCAAACGGTGCCTGCGTATCCGTGACGATTCCACCGAGAAAGCGCAGGATGTCCTCTACGGATCAAAGGCGCTCTTCATTTTTGATCCGCAAAACAACGAAAACGAAGCTGTCAGCAAAAACACCGATCCAACCGGCCTATCCGGTCATAACGCCATTTTAAACTGGATCCTCTATCCGCCGGCCGTTCGCGATGCGTTCGTCAAAGCGTTCACAGCCGGGCTGCACGATCCATATAGCCGGGTCACGGAGACGGAGTGGAAGTCGGCAATGATGGATATGCGCGACGGCATATTCCCGTGTACGTGCGGCGCGGAGATCTGCTTTCAGGGAGAAGGCGTCGATCACTACTGTTACAACTGCGCCAGGCAGGTTCCCCTGCCCCCGCGGATAACCGTCAACCGTGTTAGCTACCGCAGCACAATACTGGCCTCGCCCGGCAAAACTCTCCTTCCGCTGCACATCGATATCCAGAAAGCCTCGGAGACAACACCGTCCATTGGGGAGATTATCGAAAGACCTAATCAGCCAGGCGTTTTCGGTCTCAAAAACACAAGCGCGCAAACCTGGGCGGCGACGACTGCGGACGGCTCACATAAGAGCATCGATCCGGGCAAAGTCATGCCGCTTTCAAACGGATTGCGCATTCATTTCGGCTCGGCAGAGGCTGTCATCGTCATATAGAGTCAGCCTCTCCGGCCGGCGTCATTCTGCAAGACCTTGGAACTTATGGGCGAACAAGAAAGCAATCAGCCGGCATGGACGACTTTTGGCGCAAGCGTGCGCGGATCGTCCCACATGCGCGACGGCCTCCCCAACCAGGACGCTATCGCTCTGTTGCCTGAAGACACCGGCTCAGCCTCCATACGAAACTGTCCGATCATTGCTGCCGTTTCAGACGGCCACGGGAGCAAACGTTACATCCGAAGCGAGCATGGCGCCCGCCTCGCCGTAAAGTCCGTCACGGCCGTTCTGCGGGAGTTCTACGGCAAATATGCAAACGCCGGCAATGTGTCGTCAGTCAAGCGCGAAGCCGAAGAAACTATCCCCAGACTTCTTGTATCCGAATGGAGAAACGCAGTCGACGAGCACCTTGCGACGCAGCCGTTCACCGAAGACGAGTACGCAGCCCTGACCGACGCCGGATTTACAAATTGCCACGATGAACTCTCCGCAGATCCCCACCGCGCCTATGGCGCAACTTTGATAGGCGTTTTGGTGACACAGGCGTGGCTTCTGTATGCTCAGCTCGGCGACGGAGACATCCTCGCAGTGGATTCGTTGGGGGTCGCCTCACGCCCTATTCCCAGGACTTCGGATGATCCTGTGGGAGAGGAAACACATTCCCTCTGTCAGGCGCACGCCTATCGTTTCGTTCAGATCCGGGTAGCGCCTCTCGAAGACATCTATTCTCCGGCCATGATTCTGGCCAGCACCGACGGACTCAGTAAGTCCTACATACACGACAAGGGCTTCTTGCAAATCGGCGGCGATCTGCTCAAGATGATACAGACAGACGGCATAGATTCCGTTAAATCCCAGCTACCAGGCCTGCTTGACGAAGTTTCGCAAGCAGGAAGCGGAGACGACATCACCCTTGCGGGGGCAGTTCGTCACAATCTTACAATCGTTTAGAGCGCCCGCACTCTGCCCATCCGATTTCTCATGCCAAATTACACGCAACCTCAGACCGAAGCATTGGCAGCCCTCAAGCGACTGGTATCGAGCGGCTCAGAACCGGAGTACGCCGTACGCGGTCTTACGGACCTGTGTCCATATCACAAAGCGGAAATCCACATTCTCAAAGATACTCTCGAATATGTTTCGCGTTTGAGGACGGACAGACACTCAACTACTGCGAGCATAGCTTCCCTCTCCGCCCTGATGGCAAAAGAAACTGGGCGCGCTTTAGAGCAATGCCGCTGGGCCGTCGAATGCTGGGCCGTTGCATTCGAGATGATTACGCCGGAGGAAATGAGCGCGATCACCGAAAGTCCGGCGACTACGATGCCGGCCACATCTCTACCTGATGACTCTTCCGTTCAATATGAGATGGGATGTAAGTATGCTCAAGGGATCGACGTTGCACAGGATTATGCCGAAGCAACGAGATGCTTTCGCAGAGCTGCTGACCAGGGGCATGCCGCCGCGCAGTACAACCTCGGCCTTATGTATGAGAACGGGCGCGGTTTTGTACAGAGCAATCGTGCAGCAGCCGAATGGTACCGGAAGGCAGCGGATCAAGGGCATTCCACAGCACAATACAACCTCGGAAGGATGTATTTCAGCGGGCGTGGAGTTCCACAGGATGACAAGCTTGCCGTCGATTGGTACCGCAAGGCGGCGGATCAAGGTGACATCGATGCTCCGTTCAGCATTGCCAGAATGCATTTCTCAGGGCGTGGTGTGCCCCGCGATGACAAGATGGCGGTGGAATGGTATCGCAAAGCAGCAAAACAGGGAAATGCAAAGGCGCAATGCACGCTCGGTTGGATGTATCTCTCAGGACGTGGGATCCCCCAGGATGATGAAACCGCCATCGAATGGTTTCAGCAAGCCGCCGACCAGAATGACGCCGAAGCCCAATATAATCTTGGCTGGATACATGAGAACGGCCGGGGTGTCGCAAAAGACCTGAATATGGCAAAATATTACTATGAACAGGCAGCCGCAGCCGGCAACAAAATGGCAGCAGAATGGCTGCGCAAATCGCAGAATTAGTCATGTAGCCCTTTAGTGAACACTTGAAATGCCAAATCATACGCAATCACAAACTGAAACCCAGACGGCGCTTGAGAGACTGGTTGCCGGCGGCACAGAACCGGAGTATGCCGTCCGGGGTTTAATGGATTTGTGTCCCGAGCATAAAGCAGAAATCCGTATCCTCAAGGACGCCCTCGACTACGTTCCAAGACTAAGGGCGGACCATCATGCGACACCTGTAACATTGACGGCTATATCCTCCTTGATGACAAAGGAGACCGCTCGGCCCATCGGTCAGTGCAGATGGGCGATCGAGTGCTGGGCTGTGGCGTTTGGGAAGATGAAGTCGGAAGACATGACCGCTGCGAATGCTGTCTCGCCTGCGACACCTGTTCCTATTTCGCGCCCCACTCCTCCCGATGAAGACCCACAGGTTCAGTACGCGATGGGATACAAATATGCCCAGGGTAACGGAGTCGCCAGAAACGATGCCGAAGCGGTTCGTTGGCTTCGGTTGGCCGCAGATCGCGGGCATGCGGCTGCCCAATCCGATCTTGGCGTGATGTACGAAAATGGCCGGGGAGTAGCCGAGGACGAGAAAGAAGCTGCCCGGCTTTATCGCATGGCCGCAGATCAGGGGCATGTGGTAGCGCAGTTCAACCTTGCCCAGATGTACTTGAACGGACGCGGAGTGGCGCCGAACGATATGGAAGCCGCTCAATGGTACCGGAAAGCAGCCGATCAGGGTGATGCGGAAGCTCAGTGGTATCTTGGATGGATGCATACACACAATCGGGGAATTGCGCAGGACGATACCCTGGCTGTCGAATGGTTCCGTAAAGCAGCCAATCAGGGCAACGCTCAAGGGGAATGGAATCTGGGCTGGATGTATGAAAACGGCCGTGGCGTTCCTCAGGACGATAAGCAGGCTGTTAAGTGGTACCGAAGGTCAGCCGAAAAGGGAAATGAACTGGCCCAATGCAACCTGGGGATGATGTACGCCAACGGACGCGGTGTGCCGCAGGATTACAGGCAAGCTATCGAATGGCTGCGTAAGTCCGCAGTTCAGGGCCAGCCTCAAGCAAACTGCAACCTCGGCATACTGTTCTCAAACGGACGTGGTGTGGACAAAGACCTTGACAGAGCAATAATGTACTTCGAGCGAGCCGCGGATCTGGGAAATGCGCAAGCACAGTACAACCTTGGCGTGATGTATGAAACTGGGCGCGGGGTCTTGAGAGACCTGAGCCGGGCGAAAGATTACTATGAACAGGCGGCCGCTGCCGGACACAAGTTAGCCGCAGAACAACTCAGCAAGTCATAGATCTAGAACTCAAATGTCAAATTTCACGCAAGCACAAATCGAAGCTATTGCAGCGCTTGAGCGATTGGTATCCGGCGGATCGGAGCCTGAATACGCTGTCCGTGGATTGATGGATCTGTGCCCGCAACACAAGGCAGAAATCCGTATCCTCAAGGACGCCCTCGACTACGTTCCAAGGCTAAGAGCGGATCGGCAAACGACGCCGACAACGATTGCCTCCCTGACAACATTGATGGGCAAGGATACAGGACGCTCCCTTGACCAGTGCCGCTGGGCAATCGAAAGCTGGGCTGTCGCACTTGGCAGAATGAGGGCTGACAGCATGGCGGCTGCGAATGAAGATCCGCTTGCGTCACCCACTCCTACCGCGACGACTCCTGCGGCGCCTACTTCTCCACCCGATGACGACCCGCGAACTCAGTACACGATGGGCTACAAGTATGCCCATGGGCTTGAAGTGCCTCAGAACGATGCCGAAGCCGTTCGATGGTTTCGGCTGGCTGCAGATCGCGGATATGCGCCGGCCCAGACCAGTCTCGGTCTCATGTATCAGAAAGGCCGGGGCGTAACGAAGGATGAAGGCGAAGCTGCGCGCTGGTATCGATTGGCGGCGGATCAGGGCAATGCCGCGGCTCAATACAATATGGGGCTTGTGTGTTTGAACCGTCAAGGCGCCCCACACAACGATATCGAGGCCGCTCGCTGGTTTAATAAGGCAGCTCACCAGGCCGACAAAGAGGCTCAATTTTCCATGGGCTGGATGCACATGCAAGGGCGCGGCATTGCTCAGGACGACAAACTGGCTGTCGAGTGGTACCGCAAAGCCGCCGGAGCAGGCCATGTCGATGCGGAGTGGTACCTCGGCTGGATGTATGAAGCCGGACGGGGCGTGCCGCAGGATGACGCTCAAGCGGTTGCCTGGTACCGCAAAGCGGCAGACCAGGGCAGCGCGCCCGCTCAGTGCAATCTGGGAATGATGTACGCCAACGGACGCGGCGTGCCCCGTGACGATCGCGAAGCGGTTATCTGGCTTCGTAAAGCTGCCGATCAAGGAAATGCGCCGGCTCAGTGTAACCTCGGCATTATGTTTGCAAACGGCCGCGGTGTCGTAAGAGATATCAGTATCGCAAGAGCGTATTACGAAAAATCCGCAGCCGGAGGTTACGCAAGAGCGGCTGAGTTACTGCAGAAGCTTCGTTAAACTGCCGCTGCAGCCAATACCGGCCGCGTCCTCCAGTAGTTCAAGGCGATTGCGGCAGTGACTGCCTGGACGCATACGATCAAGGCCACGCACGCCGGCCATCCACCCCAATGCCATGCAATACCCGGCAGCCATGCGCCGGCGCTTCCTCCGAGGTAGTAAAAGGTGACGTAGAGACCGGTGGCGAGTGAACGCGCCTTCTTTGCCGCCACCCCCACATGTGATGATGCCGCCGATTGGCACACGAAAACTCCGCAGCACAGACAGGCAAGCCCGACGACCACTGCGACCAGCGAATGGAGCAGCGTCAACAGCATTCCAGCCGACGACACCAATACAGCGGCCGCAAATGTTGAACGGTGCCCACTGCGATCGATCCACCGGCCGGCAATGGGAGTCGTCACCACACCTATCAAGTAGACGAGAAACAGCGACGCAAGCGCGGTTGTGGACAGGTGAAACGGCTTGCCGGTCAGGTAAAAGGTGACGTAGGTAAACGTTGCCACCTGCGAGAACAAAACGTTGAACCCTGCCGCATAGGTTGCGACCAGTGCAGGCGTCCGAAGATGGTCAGCAACGTCGTGGAGGATGCCTGACTTCTTTGCCGGTTCAGCGACTTCCAAAGCCATGTCATGTGCAACGTTCTTGTGAGTCCGCCGCGACGGCGGGAGCCAGCGAACCACGGCGAACGCGCCGGCAAGGTTCAAACTCCCAAGTACAAGAAACGCCTCCTGCCAGCCGCCATGGCCCGCAATCAAGCCCGTAATGAATCTTCCACTGAAGCCACCGAGGACATTGCCGGTAACGTAAGCCGACATTGCGCCTCCGCTGCCGCCCTCCGACCACTCCTCCGCAATATACGCCATGGTGACGGCAAATATCCCGGGCATAAATATCCCCTGAAGAAGCCTCCATCCGATCAGCGCATTCAGGCTCGACGATGTCGCGGCAAGAAGCGTTGGTATCGTCAGGGCAAATATGGCAGCAGTGATCACGGGCTTTCTGCCGAAACGCTCCGAAAGCGCGCCCGCGAACGGCGCTGCCAGCGCAACAGCCAACGTCGTAACACTTACGGTAAGGCTGACCGACATCTCCGTTGCGTGGAACACGCGCTGCAAGAGAGGCAAAAGCGGCTGTGTCGCATAGAGGTCAAGGAACGTGCAAAAACCGGCCAGGGACACTGTAAGCAATCGAAGGCGTTCCGTGGTCAGGCCCTTGGGTTTCACTATACTCTCTTCACTCTGCGGAACTACAATATTTCGATCTTCGGTAACCATTGTCTGTGGACTTCCCTCATTTGTTATTATCCGCAGGATACTGGTACCTGTCCAATACATATATGACCACTTCTAATACCTTTAAGGTATAAATAGAAAGTGGAACTCAGACACGTTCGCTATTTTGTGGCGGTGGCCGAGGAGCTGCACTTCGGCAAGGCAGCGGAGAAACTTCACCTTGCTCAGCCACCGCTCAGCCGGCAGATCAGGCAGCTTGAGCATGAGTTGGGTGTCGAACTGTTTACGCGCACAAAGCGGCGCGTCGCTCTCACACACGCCGGAACGGTATTCTTAGACGAAGGCCGCCGGCTTCTGGCGGATGCCGAGCATGCCGCGCTCGCCGCCCGCAAGGCGGCACTGGGTGAGACGGGATCGTTAAGCATCGGTTTCGTGAGTTCGACCGCTTATGTCTTCCTGCCAAGAATTCTTCGCGCCTTTCGGGATAGATTTCCAGGGGTCGATCTGGCGCTGCACGAGATGACCTCCGGCGAGCAGCGCGATGCCCTGCTTGAGAAACGTATCCAGGTGGGTTTTGTCCGTCCGGCCATGCCGCTCCCTACCCTACAGCACGAACTGGTGCTCAGCGAGAATGTTATTGCAGCCCTGCCAGCAGGTCATCGGCTGGCGGATATAGCGGCCGGAGATGCGATTCCACTGGCATTATTTGCCGAGGAGCCGTTCGTGTTGTTTCGCCGGCTGCCTGCGCCATCGTTTGGCGAACAGACCGTGGCATTCTGCGCCGAGGCAGGCTTCGCGCCGCATGTGGCACAGGAAGCGCGCGAGATGTCCACGGCATTGAGTCTGGTTGCAGTCGGCATGGGTGTTGCGCTGGTGCCGGAAACGGCGCAGGCCATTCCCTGGCCCGGTGTGGTGTATCGAGCGGTAAAAGATCCGACTCCGCAAACGGAGCTTATGATGGTATATCGAAAAGCGGAGGCATCGCCGATTGTGGATGCGTTCCGGCAAATCGTAAAGGAGAGCGCCAATGGCGGATACTAGGAAGTCGGCGTCAGAGTGCCATGCCGTTGTCAAAACGGGGATCGATATCCTCGCAGATGAGAACTTTGCGCGGCTGCGCGGCAAACGTATCGGCCTGGTAACAAATCACACAGGTCTCGACTGCGCCGGCCGCGCAACAGCCGACCTGCTGCACAACGAGACAGATCTTACATTGGCAGCCCTATTCGGCCCGGAGCATGGCATTCGGGGCGAACACGATGAGCTTATCGGCGATTCTCAGGACCCACGGACAGGCCTGCCCGTCTACTCCCTCTATGGCGCTCGCCAGAAGCCATCCCCGGAGCAGCTTGAGGGATTGGATACGATCGTATTCGACATCCAGGATATCGGATGCCGCTTCTATACATATATCAGTACGCTGGGCAATGTTATGGAGGCGGCTCAAGAGCTTGGAATCGAAGTAGTCGTGCTGGACCGGCCAAACCCGATCAATGGACTGAATGTCGAAGGCTCTTTCCCGGACACCGGAAACCTATCATTCACTGCGTTTCACACCATCCCTGTTCGACATGGCATGACAATCGGAGAGATAGCAGTCATGTTCGCTGCAGAACGCTTCCCAAATGTTCACCTGGGTATTGTACGATGCAGCAGATGGGATCGCTCGATGTGGTTCGACGAGACGGGGCTGACATGGACCAATCCATCCCCGAATATGCGCTCGCTCACGCAGGCGACACTGTATCCGGGCGTTGGGCTGCTGGAAATGACGAACCTCTCCGTGGGACGCGGAACAGACACGCCTTTCGAACTGATCGGCGCGCCATACATCGATCCCCAGCCACTCGCAGCCGCTTTGCGCTCCCGGGCGATACCCGGCGTGGCAGTGACACCCACCTACTTTACTCCCCGCGCCAGCAAGTTCGAAGGCGAGCGCTGCGGCGGGCTGCAGCTGCAGGTAACGGATCGCACACTGTTCCGTCCTGTCCGTTTTGGTCTGGCCCTCGGTACCACACTACGGCAGCTTTGCAGCGAATGGGAGACGGATCGCCTGAACGTGCTCCTGGCCAATGAGCAGATTGCGGAGGCGATCCGCAGCAACGTTGGGTGGCATAGGATTGAGGAACTCTTCGCGGCGGCGAAGAGAGAGTTTGAGGAGAAACGCTGGGCTTATCTGATTTATTGAGGGAGAGGGCCCCCAGTCAATAGACAGACAAGCCAGATCTCCCGGCGGTTGAAACCGCGGCTACGTGCAGAATGCCTTCGGCATAAGTCCACGCGTCCCGGCGGTTAAACGACCCACGAGTGGGTACTCCGCTACATTGGGGCCGCCTTCGGCGCAAAGTCCACCTGCGTGGACTCCTGTCTGTGTCGCTGCGCGATTATTTAAGATTGTCGCGAAGCGACACCTCAAGGAACCCACGAAGGTGGGTTTGTCACCAATGGTGATCTTCGGCTAGCCGCGGTTTCAACCGCCGGGAGCATAGGAACCCACGAAGGTGGGTTTATCACCAAAGGTGATCTCACTCTAGCCGCGGTTTCAACCGCCGGGAGGAGTCCGGCGCCTCTCTCACCGCCCCACCCGTCTCGCCGGCGTAAGCACAAGGGCGTCTTCCACTTCGATCAGCATATCGCGCATCGATTGGCGACTGGACTTTGCATCGCCTTTTTTCAACGGCTTCATAATCAACTGAAGATTACGCAGCCACCGATCAACGACAGTCATATTCTCGCAGGCTTTAACGGTATCCGCGCTGAGGAGGTCGTCGTAGAGGGCGATCGTCGTTCCAAGCACATCGTTGCCGGCAGCCCGCGCGAGGTTCGTGTGGAACGAAACCGTCCAGCGCGCGAAGATCACGGCTACGCTGCGCTCGGATTCTGCTTCCTTTAAAATGCCGGCTAAGCGCTCCAGGTCTTCGTCACTGTGGCGCTCTGCCGCAAGTCCTGCCGTATCGGACAGCAGCAGACGCCTGGCTTCCGCAACCTTATGCAGGTCCAGACCTGCCCCCGCCCCGAGGTGAAGTCCCAGGCATCGCGAGACAGCCCCTAAAGATGGCCGTCGGATCGTAGTGCCGCTTCCTGCTTCAACCTGAAGCAACTCCTTTGCGCCCAGGGCAGCCACTGCCTCACGAATGACAGTGCGACTGACCCCGAACTGCCGGGCAAGATCGCGCTCAGCAGGCAATCGGCTGCCGTCACGCAGGCGGCCGTCGCCGATCATCGCTTCCATCTGAATAATTACACGGCTGGTGAGTGTCGATTCGCGCTCAAGCGCCTGAAATACGTCTGCGGGGCCGTCTGTCTGCTGCTCCAAGTCCATGAATATGCCTCCAGTGTATATGATGGCATACCATGGACCATTTTTGGGACACCCAGTTACAAAACAGCATGTACGAGAATGAAGGGTTCTTCTTTCCAGCGGCCATGGGAGAGCGATACGGGCCAGCGCATTCCCACTGAGACGACATTTGAGAGGCGTACGGCTCCCGCAACGGCAGGTCCATGCAAACCTAATTGTCCGGTTATAGCAAAGCGGCCCGCCTCGTCGAAGTTGAACAGGTGGTAGGACAAGGCAGGCGTGATGTACTCGGGGCGGCCGAGCAGCAGACCGACCTCGATCGTCCCAGATTTCAGTGTAGAAGGCAGCCTGACGTCGTCTTTACCGGCAAATCGTTCCTTTAAGAAATGAACCCCTACATCCGAGATCTGCGCTTCGCCCAGAGCAAGCCCATAGTGGCCGGTGTTCATCCATACCACACGAGCGCCTCCCAGAATCGAGCCAAGCCGTACAGCCTGGTCCGGCCGTACGATCAAATCGTAACGCCCGTTAACGAGGAACGCATTCTTCGGATCGAACTCTTTGATCCATGTTTTCGGCTCAACTGGCGCAATAAGATCCTGAAACTGCGAGTAGTCTATCCCCTGTCTGGCGATCTTTACGCGCAGCGCATGGGTCATCGGACTGTTCCAGATAATGTCGCTGATGTCCGCGCCGCCGTCGAGCGAAACGATGAGTGAGACACGTGGCTCAGCGCCGGCGTACAGCGCCGCCAGCATCGCTCCCAGGCTGATACCCGCCACGCCGACATGATTGCTGTCAATGTTAGGCTGTGTGAGGACCCAATCTAAACCGCGCCGCCCATCGACGATAGACTGTCTGAGATTGCGCACCATCCTTGGGACAATGGGCGTCAGCAGTTCCGCTTCCGGCACATGCGGCAGCGGACGGCGATTTTGACTGAATGGCTCGATCACCATGAGCGCCGCGATGCCGACATTTGCCAGGCGCTCGCAGAGGGATTCGTCGAGCTTGAGGTTCTTTGGCAGCCACTCGTGATACACGATTACGACGGGGTGCGGCCCCGGCGTCGTGGGATCGTAGAAGTAAGCCTTAACGAGGTCGTTAGCCGGATAACCCGTATCAACCGGGCTTGGATACGTCACCTCGGACAGCCGGAAGGCCGGTGTCGAACGCTGCTCCGTTACGGTAACAGGATATGTAGCTCCGGCATCGTAGTTGTAATAGTCGGCAGGAACGGTGGTGTCGGCATTCGCAGTCGGCAGAACGTTCGGGCAGAGGCACGCTATGCCTGCGGCAAAAGCGGCGTTGATTTTTTTGTAATTCATAGGGTTTGCGCGCATGAAGCGCGCTTGTAGCCCGAGATCGCTTTGCCGGAACGGCATTTGCGGCGAGGAGGGGGCAGAAATGAGTATACACGGCGGCATTTGCGCGAGTCAAGGAAGCGCGCATTAGAATAGGTCGCGCTAATACGTATATTTGTCAACAACGTAATTTAGTAGCGACTACAGCACGTTTTGAACCACCAGGGCAAGTCAGTTTGCGGCAGCAGGCATCACTGAGACCGATACTATTGCCGGATATTTTGTATTTGACCGGCGTGGTAGACATCGTGCGCGGCCACGCCGGTGATGAGTGAGAAAGAGTTTCCGTGGACAGTTCGGACACGCTCTTCTCGCTAGGCTACTTGCTTCAGTTCCGATGTGCAAAACGCGCAGCGCGTTGCCGCCATTGGCACTTTGCTGAGGCAGTACGGACATTCACGAGTTTCCGGCGCGGTCGGCGTGTCTGTCTTGCGCCTCGACATCAACCAGTTCACAGGCTTCACCACAAAGAAGAATACGACGGCGGCGATGATGATAAAACTGATTACCGTATTAAAGAAATCGCCGATGAGAAACTCACTCCCGTTAATCTTGAACTTGATCTCTCCCAGGCTTATTTTGCCTGGTATACCAATGAGTGGCGTAATGACATCTTTCGTAAACGCCGTAACAACACCGGTAAACGCCGCCCCGACTACGACACCGACAGCGAGATCGACAACGTTGCCCCTCAAGATAAAATCGCGGAATTCCTGAATTGCGCTCATTGCATCCTCCATATGTCTACATCACTTGCGGCTGTGTAAGTACGTGCGTATTATGTCGTATTCGAGAGGAAAATTACATTACTACGCCGTTTCTACCTGATAACGAAGAAAAGGCGAGCGGTCAAATAACCACTCGCCTTTCGGATTTATGCCAGCTACTCGCCGGGGCCGCCACCGCCAGGGCCGCCTCCCCCAGGTCCGCCGCCATCGCCGCCAGGACCGCCGCCTCCGGGACCGCCACCGCCATCAGGCGGACCGCCGCCGTCACCGGGAGCTCCGCCGTCCATACCGCCATTCCCATTGCCGTTGGCGCCGCCGGCAGGCGCTCCACCTTGATTATTGGGCATGGCGTCGCCGTTGTCAGGCCCTGCCGGCGCATTGTCGGGCGCTTCGACCGGAGAGCCGTCCGGAGCCATCAGATAAGTCGGGATCTCGCCATTGATAGGCGGTTTTTCCGTATCAACATCGGGCGGAGTTGGAGTCGGCGGTCCAGCAGCTCCCGCCGGCGTATTCTTATCCAGAATGGTTACCGATGTATTGATATTCGCAGGAATCGTTTCAAGTGTCTTCTTTTCAAGATCCTTGAGTGAATCAGCCCTAAGTTTGCGAGCCTCTTCCGGATTGGCCACAACACGCGGCGTCAGGAATACCAGAAGTTCGGTCTTCTTCTTCTCTTTGCTCTTCGATCTGAACAGTGTTCCCAGTAGCGGCAGGTCGCCGAGAACAGGCACCTTGTTGACCGTTGACGAAAGCGACGTATTCATGATTCCGCCTAGAACCACCGTTTCGCCGTTCTTGACACTGACCGTCGTCTGCGCTTCTCGCTTTGCTACGTCCGGAGCATTGAGCGCTGTAATCCCCAGTAAGTCGTTGGCCGTCTGTGTCACGTCCATGGTGACATACCCGTTCGACGTAATACGCGGGGTTACTGTCAATACGATACCGACATCGAGATACGCATAGCTCGAAGTTGAGCCGCCGTTGATGTCCGTGATCGTGCTCGTGACGTACGGAATGCTTTCGCTGACATTGATCTGCGCCGACGCATTATTGGTCGTGAAGATTCGCGGCGTGCTGAGAACGGTGAACTTCGTGCTTGAGTTGATCGCCTTGACAAACACCGAGTATTGGCCGGACGTCAGGCTATATTTGAATCCGTCAGGATTTGTTGGATCGGTGTCTGCATTCGCGCCCTTTAATCCAAATTGCTGCGATCCTACTCCGTGCAGGAAGGGCAGGTTCCACTCCACGCCGAGTTTATTGGTATCGTCGAGGGTCGCCTCCACAACGAGAGCTTCGATCATGACCTGCTTCGGCACCCGGTCTAGCTCATCGAGAGTGTTCTTGATGAGCGGCCAGTTTTCCGGCGCGGTAACCACAATAACGCTGTTGCGATCAATATCGGCGACAGTTGTGATCTGACCGGTAAGATCGCGAACGTTGACGATGCGGCCGTAGCTGTCCTTGCCCGCCGTAATTTGCGTATCCGCGCTGGCAGTCCGGGACGTATTATTGGTCTGCGTCGTACGGTTATTGTTATTGGTGGTCAACGAGAGCGCGCTGCCGGTGCCTGAACTCGATGCCAGCCCCTGAGAAATCGTCGTTCCGGTGACCGATCCGCCCGGGTTCGTCGTCGAGCCGCCAAGCCGGTTGCCGAACGCATTGTTCATGAGCGTCGCAACGATATCCGCTCGAGCATTCTTCAATGTATAGACGAACGTCGTGCTGGAGTAGCGTACGGGCTTATCGAGCTGCCTGACGACCTGTGCTACGGTATTGAGGGTATCGGTTGTGCTGGTAACAATAAGCGAATTACTGCGTGTATCCGCGACCACAGTGCCGTTCGATGTCGAGTTGTTTCCGTTACGGTTATTGCCGCCTCCGAACCTTCCACCAAATCCGCCAAAACCTCCGAACCCGCCCCGGTTGTTGTTATTTTGCGTCGTGGACGTGGTGCTCCCACGCCCCTGTGTGGCGCTATTGGCAAGCACGTTCTGAATAACGGTCTGCAGGTCAGCCGCAGCGGCATACTGAAGCTTATAGACGCGCGCCTGCTGCGCAGATACGGTCGGTTTGTCTATCTGACCGATGATCGTGTCAATCTGCTCCTGCTGCCGGCTGGGAGCGTTCACGATCACGGAGTTGCTGTACTCTTCGGCAGATGCCTTTACAACGGATTGGTTGCTCGCGCCCCCGCGGCCTCCTCCATTGCCTCCGCCACCGCGGCCTCCACGGCCGCCACCACCAGTATTATTATTCCCGCCTTGCACCCCAGCCGCAGGAAATCCTCCACCTGGAAAACCGCCGCCTGGGAAGCCTGGAAAGCCGGTCTGGGCCAGAGCCGTCTGCAGCGCATCGGCGGTCATATTGGCGAAAACGTCATTGATGACCTTGGCCACCTGGGTCGAGCTGGCATACTGAAGCTTGTACACCTTGAGCACACTCTGTGAGGAGTTTGCGCCTCCGCGTCCCCCAGTGCCACCCGTAAAACCGCCGCCGGGAAAACCCAGTCCACCACGCCGGCCTCCACCGCCCTGCGGTTTAGGCTGAATCAGGAGAAAATTTCCCTGCTTAACCATCTGGTAATTGCGAAGGCCAAGGGCGGCATTCAGCATACCAAAGGCATCGTCAAGGTCCTGGGCCTTGGGGCTCTGAAGGGTAAAACCACCGGTCAATGTGGGATCCTTGATGATCGCAATTCCGCTGGACTGGCTCAGCAAATGCAAGATGGCATCCAGATTTGCGTTCCGGAAATCCAGTTTGACTCGCGCCTTAGGGTTCAGCTTGAATTGCTGCCATGCCGGAGCGGGCGTGGATGGCGTATCGTCCGTCATGTCGAACTGGCCATGAGCGGCGGTTGCAAATGTCGTAATTGCGAGCACTGTCGCTAAAGATCGATATAGCCTCATATTAATTTGAGCTTCTTTCAAAAGATCGGCGGGACCGTAGCGGGGGGAGCGGCTGGATCGGCATAGGAGCCAGCTGTCCGCCCGACTGCGGCAGCGCATAAGGTGAAGACGCAGTCGTGTTGGGCTGCGCCCCTCCGGCGGTCTTCGAGCGGCTAACCGCTTCATCTTCTGTCGTTACAAATGCGAGCTTCGTTTCCTGGCCGAGCGCGTTTTGAAATACTACGGCCGTATCGCTAATCCGCGTGACACGGAGACCATGCCATGTGTCTCCCGGCTTGAGAAAGACACTATCGTCTCCAGTCGAGTTTTCCACCAGGGCCGTCGTCACGCCGTCAACGGTATTGATCCCCGTGAGCGTCCATGACCCTTGCTTGCCCTGCGTGAAGGGATTATTTTTAGCAGTGTTCGCGGACGCCGGCTTCGGCGGCGCAACAACGGGCGCAAATACATCACGTGATTTGCCGGCGTATCTTGGATAGTGGGCCTTCAGGTCTTCCGGCAAAATACCGTCTGTCACCGCATCGGCCGTTTTGGTCACCTTCACACGCTTTTTCGTCGTTACGGCATCCGGTTCCGTCAGGAACAAAATTGCAGCCACAACGACAGCGCCGAGGGCTGTATAAATTATCGGGCGGCTAACCTTGGCCATTCGCGCCTCCCGTCTTTCCGGTAGTTACGACTACCGTGCTCGACGGCATGTATGCGGACAGTCCAAGTGTCGCAGTCACACTGCCCGTATTGGCGCCGGATGCCGCAAGGTTCACGGACGTCAAAGCAATCTTTCCTCCCGAGGCATCAAGAGATCCCATCAAGTCACAGATCTTTACGTAAGGCCCCGTAACCTGCGCATTAAAACGCAGCTCCGAAACGCCCGGTAAATCCTGACCTCGCTGTGGCCTGAAAGACGCCAGGGTCACCCCGTACCTTCGCGAGCGATCCGTCATCTGAGCCAATACCGCCGATGTTACCGTCTGCGCGCCGCCTGTCCACAGTCGAGCGCTTGACGCCTTCTGCAGTTCGGCCGCCTTCTCCTCAAGCGCATCCGTCTGCTTCGCCATATTGCGTCCCTTGGAATTGAATCCATGCGCCGTCTGCTTGAGTTTAGGCTGAGGCGCCAGCAGCATAAAGATCGCAGTGACCGCCAGAATGACAATCGACAGCAGGATCATCGCGCTTGGAACGACATCGTCTCTGTTCTTGAAATCGATCATTGTGCCGCCCCCGTTGCAGCCGATGCGGTAGTTGTCGATGCCGGCTTCTTAATTACCGCCTTGGGCTTGGGCGGGGTCGGCATCGGTATATTGCCGATGGCCACCGCAGTAATGTTGAACTGCACGACCGGCGTGTTGGCAATGGTGCCGCTGCTTGCAAAGACAAGCTTAACATCCCGGAAACGATTGCTGCCGCCCAGCGATGTAACCAGCTGATTTACCTGAGCGGGCGTCTTAGCGGTCCCGCGTATCTGAAGGCCCTTGCCACGTTCCAGGCCGACCCCCGTAAGCCATGCTCCGGTGGGTACCCGGTCGCTCACATATGCAATGATATCGCTCAAGGGCTGCGCAGGCTCCATGGCCGTGTGCAAAGTCTGCTGCAGGTCCAGAGCCGCGGCCTGTGTCGCCATGACAACTGTCTTGCGATCCTGCAGCTTCTTTATCTGCCGCGCCCGTGAGGCCTCGGTCCTGGCGACAGTTGCGGCTTTCTCGCTCCGATCCATCCACACGAGCAACACCAGCAGGATCGCCGAGACAAGCATGAGAGCCGCGAGCCTTGTGCGATTGGAGATGCGCTGTTTAACAGCTTTCTCGCGATCCTCACTCAATTCGAACACGAATGGCGGCGCTTCCCCAAGGAGTGAGAGGTAATCTCCGTCACTCGCGATGGCATCGGGAAGAGAAACCGAACCGGCTGTCACGACTTGAAGGTTCCCTGCCTGAGCCGCAGCCATCGTCCGGAGCGCCTCCACCTGCAGGTCGCTCTCTTTGGCGACCAGACGGCTGAAACGCAGCGTTCCGGCCCGGACAACATCCAACGCCATTCCGTTGGAATCGGATGCTGCGACAAGAGCATCGGTCTGCCGGGCGTGCGCGGCGGCTATCGGAGCGGCAAGCGCCAGGGGCAGGATACGCTCTGCAGATACCCCGGCTGACTGCAGTTCCGCTCGCAGCAGTCGCAGATCTTCAGACCGCATCGCCCCCACAATGGTCAGATTCCCATCATGGTCACGGTCATCGGTCTGTATAAAATCGTACGACAACTGGTCTGGAGGCAGCGGAAACAGCTGCGCCATCTGGACACCAAGTATACGCCGCAGGTCATCTGGAGCAGCTTTGGGAAGACGGACAGCCTTCAGGAATACGATGCTCCGGCCAATGCCTACCACAACGCTTCTTTGCCCGTTCCACAACGAACGCAGGTCGGCGATGGTAGCTGCCTGACCTCTTTCACCGGTGGCCGTGTTGACCGCCTGAACTGAGCCGGGCACCCATGAAATGTGGATAGGAGATACGGGTTGAGGTTTCATTAACCGCCTCCCGTCGTAGTAGTCATCGTGGTCGATGTATTTGTCAGGGTCGCGGCATCACTGCTCGACGCTGCGGTTTCCGACCAATCCCACCACGCAGGGATTCCGGCAGAGCTTAGCTTCGTCCAGGTAACAACCTGTGGAGTTCCATTGGTAACGCGTATGACGACTTCCAGAGCCGATCCCACTCCGCCGCTCTCCCCATAGGCTCGAACCAGGAAAGTATCGCTGCCCACGGAAAAGTAATCGGCTAAGTCCGGTATCTGCTGCGGTGTCAATCCCGCTGACGTCGCGAGTTGACCAAGGGTTGTGAAGCCGCTGCTCTGCTGGTTAATAATCGTTCCGGCAATGGCCTGTGTCATATTTGGTATTGTCAGAAGGACAGCCTGGCTCGCTGTATTCAAATTGATCTTTCCTGTATTTCGCGTGTCTGTTGAGAATGAGACGGCATTCAGTAAACGCTGTTCATCCCCAGGAGATACCTGGACCCTCGTGAACAGCTGCTGGAATGTCGTGTAAGGCGCTCTCTGCGCAATCTGAGCGGCAAGGTTGCCGTTAATTCCTATGTTCCTCAATTGGTTAGCAAGATTGCCGCCGCCCTGGCTGAGATTGATACGTGCCGAACCATCAGCCTGAACGTTAGGCGATCCGCTGTCTACGGTCAGGATGGACGCCAGAGGAAGCGTCTGCCCATTGTCATCCGCCGGCAAAGGTGCCGAAGACGATGTCGTTGTCGACGGCACATAGAGATCGTGCCCCGTCCATCCCTTAACCAGAAGCAATTCGTCTACTGTCGAAAGAGGTCCCAGTTTCGTGTTATAAGGCTGAGACAGTCCATTATAGTAACTGTCTTTGGCGCCGTCCGCTCTGGGCTCTGTTCCTGTTTCACGCCAGTCCAGCAGGCAGTCCACCTGGTCTGTCGTCAACGGAAGCTGCTGCAGCCACTGTGTCGAGGCCGTATTGACATTGATCAAGGATGCGCAGTCGACAACCTGCACCCTGAAATCCGCATCGCCGAGCGTGTAAGCGTAGTCGCCAGAATCGTCGAGCTGATACCAGGCATCGTTAGTGCTCACAAGGTTGACGTTTACCTGTTGGACCGCGCCCATTGCGAACGCCACGGCGGACCGCGCGGCCGCATCTGCTCTTCGGCGACGCAGCTGGTTCTGGATCTGCTGGCCTGCCGCGCGCTGATCGGCGGCAATCATCGCCATCAACGCAACAAGAACGATAATGATCATCAGGGCTTCTATGAGAATAAACCCGCGGTTCTTCTTTCTCATTGCGCCCCCTGTGCCGTATCGGGATTGTTAATGGTGACGTCGCTTTCCGGCACTGTTACGACAAACATATGGGTCTGCCGCTGAGTATCCGCCGCCAGAATGTAGCTGACCTGTACCGCCTCCGGCAAGCGCCGGTCCCCCAATGTCGTATCCCAGGTCGTAAGCCACTGCTGCCCGTTCCAGAACTGAAACCCCATCTCCGATATGTCCGCATCGAACACGGACTCCATTCCGCCCTGAGTAGGATCGCCGTCACTCGGGCGCTGCACCCGCTGAAACAGTCCGGTCTTCCCGCCCGCATCGCCGACGGATGTCGTCGATATGGAGACTTCCGCTACACCACCTACTGGGCCGCGCAGAGTCTGCTGCGTCTCGAAGTCATTCGTCTCATCCTGCTGCGCAGGGATCGGCACGCCGGGCGCGGTTGTGGTCAGAGTAAGACGATCACAACCGAGGTCTGTCTGCGATCCGGAATTGAGCCCCTGAAAGAAGCTCGTCGTATCAGTGGCCGTCGCCGAAAGCTTTGCGCCACGGATCATTGCCGAGATCTCATTTTCAATGCGGGCGCTCTGGTCCTGATTCGCCATCCGGACTGCATGCGACTTTTGCAGATTGGCCGCTGCGTTAAATGTAAAACCAAGCGCGGAGACCAGGATCGCGCCAAGGGCCAGGGCAAGCAGAAGCTCGATCAAGGTGAGGCCGGCTTGATGACGGCGTTTGCTGGCTCCCCTCCCCGAAGGAGAGGGGGGTAAGACAGGAGGAGTTACCACCATTCCCATCTGTCTCCCTCCCTTCGGGAGGGGCGGGGTGGGAGCCTGCGATTGTATTTCCCGATAGCAGGACTTGAAGTAGATGCCTGCGATCTTGGCATCATTCATTGCCCCGCTCCCGTCGTCGTGGTGCCAGTCGACGTTGCCGCAGGCTGAACATACAGATACTGAATGATCGCCTGACTGTCTTTCCCCTGAGTGGCGGTTAGCGTAACTTCATCCACATTGGTCGCGCTGCTCGGCTGGAATTCGAGGGACCAGGTGATGTCCGGATAACCACGATCAGCGAAGTCGCCCGAGGTGGCGGAATTCGACGGATCTTCCGTGTTGACCACGTCCTCCATCTTCTCCGCCGCAAGACGCTGCAGCAGATCTGCCGCACGCGACTTTCCATCGGCTACCTGCATCGCCCGGATTCCACCGAGCGAAGCAACCACGGCGATCGCAACCAGCATTGCCGTTACGACAACCTCGATCAGAGTGAAGCCGCTATTAACTGCGCGGGAGCAGCTGCCCCGCCGTCCATTCATCTCCCGATGTATCCGGAAGCGCCCCATCGATCCACCGAACATTTCTATCGCGCGGAATTACCAGTGACTTCTGCACTGTGCCTTCCGTAAATTCCAGGCCACCGCTGTCGGCACTACCGTCAGGGTATGCCGTCCACGTCCAGGCAGTAGGATCGACCGTCTTACTGTCCAGCTGCGTATTCTCAACGGTGATCTGATTGCCTAGCGGAACCTGCTTTAACTGTTGTGCTGCGGATCCGTCCGTTTGCGACTGCTGCATTACAAGTGTGTCGTCCGAGATCTGAAGGGTGACCGGCTTCCCCGACGACATTGCGGCGTTTCGAGCAAGCGTCGGAAGCCGGGCTATCGAGGCTTCAAGGTTAGTCAGATCACGCGATTTCTTGATTGCAATCAGGCGCGGCACGACGATCGCGACCATGGCCGACAACACCAGGACTACGAGAACGAGCTCTATGAGAGTGAACGCCTGTTGGCCCTGGCCCCGCCGCTTTCGCTTCAGCATGGCTCTAGTTATCGTCGCTGGTGACGTCCTGCGCATCTCCGTCTCCGCCCGGCTGGCCGTCGGAGCCGTACGATGTGATCAGGAAGTCCTGCCCGGCCGGACCGGGAGACTGGTAAACATAGTCAGCGCCCCACGGATCGTGAGGAATTCCCTTGGTGGTGTATGGACCTTTCCAGTTGGACGCGTCGCTGGGCTGAGTTACCAGAGCCTGCAGACCGTCCTCGGTGGCCGGGAACTTGCCGTTGTCAAGCTGATACTGCTGCAGCAGGCTGCTCAACGTAGCGATGTCGCTTGCCGCTTTCGCCACTTTGGCCTGGGCAGTGTGGCTGACCAGACGCGGGATAATGAGGGCGGCGAGGATCGAGAGGATGAGGATTACGACCATCAACTCGATAAGGGTAAATCCACGCCGCGATCTCTTGGGTTTTCTGATTTTCATTTCACTAAGTCCTGAGCTTGGAAGATTGGGAGAAGCACGGAAAGCACGACAAATCCGACAAATGAGCCGAGTGTCAAAACGATGATGGGCTCGACCAGGGCCACCAGGCGACGGACGCCTGTGTCCACCTCGAAATCGAGACTATCGGAAACGCGCTCCAGCATTTTCGGCAGGTTGCCGGTCTCCTCGCCGACGGCCACCATATGGGTCAGCACGGGCGGAAATGCTCCGGCATCGCGCATAGCTTCCGCAATGGGACGCCCCGCGCGAACTTCTTCTTCGACGACCTGCGCGCTTTTCATAAAGACACGATTGCTGGCGGAAAGACCGGCGATCTGCAGCGCCTCAAGGATAGGAACGCCGCCGTGCACCAGTGTGCCGAGCACGCGGCTGAACCTGGAAACGGTGCCCTTCATGATCACAGGGCCGATAACCGGAGCCGTGAGAAGCATGCGATCCCGCGCCTCAGCTCCGGCATTGGTGGAGAGCCATGCCCGTCCACCCACTACGATGCCCACAATGGCGATCAGAATGATCAGCCAGTTGTGAGTGATGAGGTCGGAACCTCCAAGCAGCAGCTTGGTGGACGCGGGGAGATCGCCGCCCATGTCGGAAAATACGCCTGAAAGCCTCGGTAGAACGAACGTTACCAGAAAGATCACGACGAATATCGATGTCGAGGCCAGCACTCCCGGATAAACGAGGGCGCCCACGATCTGTCCACGCCGCGCAACGTCCTTTTCCTGATATTCAGCCAACCTGCCCGCGACTTCGCCGAACTGGCCGCTTGCCTCACCGGCGCGCAGAGTTTCCGTAAAGATGGCATTGAAGTACTTCGAATGCTTCGCAAGCGCCTGGCTGACCGGCATACCCGATCTCACATCGACAAGAGCTTCCTCGGATACATGCCTCAGGGTCAGATTTTCCGACTGTTCGATAACGACTTGAAGCACCCTATCCAGTGGCAGCCCGGCAGACGACAGATCTGCAAGACGCCTGGTAAACAACGCGAGATCCTGCCGTGACGGCGCTTTTCGGCTGCCGCCGGTACTCTGAGTGACTGTTTTGGATGTTGCCGCCTGCGAAATATCCAGAACAAACCGGCCGTCCGCGGCAAGGCGGGCAACAGCGGCATCGCGCGTTTCGGCGTCTACCGAGCCGCTGCGCTTTGCGCCGGACGCATCCAGGGCCGTATACTGAAAAGTCAGGAGGGCCACTATATCGTCTCCCGGCGGCAGACGCGCAGCACTTCTTCCGGAGTTGTACGTCCCTCAAGAATAGCCAGCACTCCATCGCCAAGCAGTGTCCGCATTCCCTGGGTGCGCACGGCATGCTCCTTCATATCGTTGGAGCTGGACCGGCTTACCGTCATTCTGCGAATCTGTTCGTCCACGAGGAACAATTCATAGAGACCAACTCGTCCTCGATATCCGGTTTGAAGGCAGCGATCGCATCCGCGGCCCACCATGAAGGGGCTCTCCCCTTTCCACTCTTTGCCGGTCAGGCCAAGAGCCTGAAGCATCTCCTGCTTCGGCATGTAACGCTCGCTGCACGATGGACAGTTGCGACGCACAAGGCGCTGAGCGATCGTGCCGATAAGCGATGACGCGACCAGATAAGGTTCAACTCCCATGTCCAGAAGACGGGTTACAGCGCCGGGAGCGTCATTCGTGTGCAGGGTGCTGAAAACAAGGTGTCCGGTCAGGGCCGCGTTGATGCTGATGTCGGCCGTTTCCTGGTCGCGGATTTCACCGACCATGATGACATCGGGGTCCTGGCGAACGATGCTGCGAAGTCCGTTGGCGAATGTCAGGCCGATCGCGGGCCGGATCGGGATCTGTCCGATACCCGGCAGCTGGTACTCGACGGGATCTTCAACCGTCAGGATGTTGGTCGTGGGCGACCAGATCTCCCGAAGTGACGCATACAGCGATGTCGACTTACCGGAACCCGTTGGGCCGGTGGCAAGGATAACGCCATACGGCAGGCTGATCATCTCCCGATAGCGCGCAAGGGTGTCAGCGCGCATACCGAGCTCTTCGAGCCCGAGCATGGCCGTATTCTTGTCAAGGATACGCATGACGCACCGTTCGCCAAAAGATGTGGGAACAATGCTGACGCGGACGTCAATAGGACGCCCCGCAATAACGATTTTGATGCGTCCATCCTGTGGCAATCGGCGTTCGGCGATATTCATCTCGCCTAAAATCTTGAGACGGGATACAATCGCGGCATGCATCCGTTTTGGCGGAGTCATGACTTCTCGCAGCATACCGTCGACACGATAGCGGATTTTCACATCCCGATCGTACGGCTCGACGTGTATGTCACTGGCGCCGTCGCGAACGGCCTGGGCAAAAATCAGGTTGACCATCTGGACGACGGCCGTCTCGCCCGCCATCTTCTGAAGATCCGCAAGGTCGGTTGAGTCGTCAGCCTCAAGAAACGTACCCTGGGCGTCCGTTCCGCCGGGCAGACCAGCGAGAATTCGCTCCAGGAAAATCTCTTCGATCTTTTCGCGAACGAAGGCGGGAGACGCCAGCACCGCGCGGGTCGGCATGCGAACCAGAATGCCGAGCTCGTCGACCGCGGTCAGAGCTTCGGCTGAACCGATGGCCGCCGTGAGCACGCCGTTCTGAACGTACAGAGGCAGCACCTGGTTCTTCAGGGCAAAGTCGCCGGGCGACAGGTTGATTGCCTCTTCCGTCGGCTTGGTGACCTCAAGGTCAACCCACTCGAAGCCATCCTTCGTCTGGGATAGTTCCGTGTCCAGCAATGTTATGTTGTCGGAGATCGTTGTCATAAACCTACTCGGTCTAAGGATATTGATTGACGCCGTGACGGCTTTAGCGCAGTCACGCTATGACAGAACGTAAGTCACAAGGAAATCGTTCTGAATACCCACCACACAAAACTTGTTGCTGCTGAAGTGCGGCTTGAGAAATCGCTCCGCGGCTTCAGTTTCCGGAGGCATCTTATCAGGGCGTGCTCTCACAGTACCCAAGTAACGCCCTGATAGTTTGATACATATTGCGCCGGCTGCTTCATTCGCTGCCGCTACGCAAAATACCATGGCCGCTAGTTACCGCGGCGTCCGCCGAATGTTGGCTGCACCTGGACTTCCGTGGCAACCGGAGGCGTGCTGGAATCAAGGGTCGCGTTCACATTCTTGCCGACTTCGACATCGGTAAACGCGCCTTCTTTCGACGTCAGGATGTTGGTGTCAGCGGTCGTAGTCACCGTGTCCGTCTGGCCATCGTCCGTCTTCACGGTCAATGACGGCGTCGTTGTGGCAACTACACCTGAGACGCCACGGCCGCGGCCGCCACCGCCGCCGCCCGGTCGATTGTTATTCGGCGTTCCCGACACTACGGCGATCATACGAGCGTCGACAGTTGTGCCGTTCTCCTGGCCCATAACCCGCACATGGTCGCCAATCTTGAGATCAGAGAGAGCGCCCTTCACGGAAACGCGGTACTTGGTGGTTGAGTTTACGGAGAAAGTCGTCTCCGTATTCGTGCGGCGGCTGCTTACAGTGATTGTCTTCGCGGTCGCGTCGACTTTGGTAACCTGGCCGCGAACGCGGGTGGGATTGTCGCCGGGCGCGGCAAAGGCAACCATAGCAAGACCAAGCTGGGCGCCGACGATTACGGGCAATAACGATGTGACCTTCATGCAGAGATCCTCCTCGCAAGGAATAAGGTTTCGCGTACTATCACTAGATCCGGGGACCTTCGCTGACCTTTCTATAATGGGCCGCGAAGATGAAGAAGTTATGAAGGACCAAACGGCTGCAAATTAGTGTTTGCTTATGAGCAGTCCATCACGGTTTGAACGCGAGCAGTCCGCTCGCGCCGGACTCATTGACGCACCTTTTTGTAATGTGTTCACCCTAAATCGCTTTTTCGTCCGATTTCATAAAGATTAAAAACCCGCAGCCGAAATGCCGGAAGCGGGTTTCTTATCGTCATTGCTAAAGTGCAGCCGGCCGTTCGCCGGTCTTCCCCCAATGCTCAGGCGAGCGCCAGACGGCCGACTGAATCAATTCCCGCATAAAGAGAAGCTCCTTGGGAATGCGGTCGTAAAGCTTGATGAATAGGCGCTCATGCGACTGTATTTCCTGCTGCCACACGCTGCGATCCACTGTCATCAGCTCATTGAACTGCTCCTCGGTAAATCCTTCCATGCCCGTCCAGTCGATGTCTTCATACCGGGGCATCCAGCCAAGTGGGCTCTCAATGCTTACGGCATGGCCGCGGGAACGCTCCACAATCCACTTCAGCACTCGCATATTTTCGCCGAATCCCGGCCACAGGAACTTACCGGATTCATCTTTACGGAACCAGTTCACATTGAAGATACGCGGAGGATTGGATATATCGCGCCCGAACTGCAACCAGTGGTTGAAGTAGTCGGCCATGTGGTAGCCGCAAAACGGAAGCATGGCCATCGGGTCGTGGCGCACCTCGCCGATATTGCCCGCGGCGGCCGCAGTAGCCTCAGAACCCATTGTCGCCGCGCCGTAAACACCATAGTTCCAATTGAACGCCTGGTACACGAGCGGAGTAACGTTGCTGCGCCGGCCTCCGAACACGAACGCCGAAATCGGAACGCCTTGTGGATTGTCCATCTCCGGATCGATGCATGGGCATTGCGAGGACGGCGCGGTAAACCGGGCGTTTGCATGAGCCGCCTTCGTTCCGCTCTCCGGCGTCCAGTCCTTGCCCTGCCAGTCGATCAAGTGTGCAGGAGGTGTCTTTGTCATGCCCTCCCACCACACATCACCATCATCAGTGAGGGCGACATTGGTGAAGATCGTATTCTTCGTGATCGTCCCCATCGCATTTGGGTTCGTCTCATACGACGTCCCCGGGGCAACTCCGAAGAAGCCTGCCTCGGGGTTGATCGCGTAGATCCTTCCGTCAGAGCCGGACTTAATCCAGGCGATGTCGTCGCCCACCGTGGTGATCTTCCAATCCGAGAGACCTGGGGGCGGGATCAGCATGGCGAAGTTCGTTTTGCCGCAAGCCGACGGGAACGCTGCCGCCACATATGTCTTTTGACCATCGGGGGATTCCGCGCCAAGGATCAGCATGTGCTCGGCCAGCCACCCCTCATCGCGCGCGATGACAGAGGCGATACGCAGGGCAAAACACTTCTTGCCCAGAAGAGCATTGCCGCCGTACCCGCTGCCGTAGGACCAGATGGCACGCTGATCATCCGGAAAGTGGACGATGTACTTGGTTTTATGGTTGCAAGGCCAGGCAACATCCTGCTGGCCGGGCTTGAGCGGCGCTCCCACCGAATGAACGCAGGGGACGAAGTCGCCGCTTTCGCCGATGATATCGAAGACCTTTTTGCCCATGCGGGTCATGATCCGCATGCTGACGGCGACATAGGGCGAATCGCTGAGTTCAATGCCGATGTGGGCGATATGCGATCCAAGCGGCCCCATGCTGAAGGGAATCACATACATTGTACGGCCGCGCATACAGCCGTCGAAGAGTTTCTTCAGTGTCCGGCGCATCTCACGGGGATCGACCCAGTTATTGGTCGGCCCCGCGTCGGTCTTGCTCAGGCTGCAGATAAAGGTTCTGTCTTCGACCCGCGCGACATCGTTCGCATCGGACCGCGCCAGAAAACTACCAGGGCGCTTATCGGGGTTTAACCGGATAAATGTGCCGCCGCCCACCATCTGCTCACAGAGCGTATCGTACTCTTCCTGAGAGCCATCGCACCAGTGGATCTTATCCGGCTTGCACAGTGCGGCTGTCCGCTCCACCCACTTTTTAAGCCGCGTACTCTTTACATAATCGGGGAATTCCATCACATGTCTCCGTCCGGGGATCTTTGCTGCCTGCATCGCGTGCAGGCTGTCGTTTACACCAATAATTCATCGTTAGCGGTTCAATGCCGTATAAATGCATGCTCTCCGCAGAGTCATGGACATTATGAGACATAAGGACGCGCTATGGACCTGTAAATTATTGAATTGAGATGGAATCGTTGTACTCAACGGAAAAGAGAGGGCTCTATTGAGGGGTGGAAACATAAACAGGAGCGCCGCATCGCAATGACACCGCGCTCCATACAGAGGCTATCCGCTGCCGGCGGCAGTCCGAATAACTACTCTCCTGCCCACACTCACGTGCGGACCAGCTTAGGTCGAATGGCGAACTTCTATATGTCGCGTGTCCCGCGGAGATGCGTCCGCTTGGCAACCGCACCGGAAATGATTTACTACCACTTCCCAGTGATCGGTCAAAATTAGAACACGCCGAACTTTCGGCACTCGATTTGGCGCTTGGCTGATGCTGACTGAGACGAACGGCCCCCCGCTTCATCTGTTACGAATCTGTTCAGGGATACTCTCGACCATGGCAGCCGAGTTAAGTTCATCTCTCCCGTACACTGGTATTATTCCCTGTTTTCAGGAAATATCACATCTTCCGATTGACGGATTTTGCGGGTCTCAAAATGCGAATACTGGATCCCGGCGCGGAGGCCGGGACTCCGATTGCGCTCCCTGTCAATAAGTAGGTGCAGAGGCCTGTGAGAAACTCTTCGGTGGCGTCCCTTCCACCCCATTCGTGGGAGGCGCCCTTCGGAGTCCCGGCCTCCGCGCCGGGTCCCCTCTTATTGGCCAACCACCTCGCGCCGGGGTCCCCTCTTCTTTACCAGCCGTGCCGCGCCGAGGTCTCCTCCTATTGGCCAACCACCTCCCACGCAGAAACCTGGATTTTTGTCGGCCACGCCGTTCCAGGCGGGAGCTTTACTCACAATGAGTTGGCTCCTCCTGTCTTAAAGAACCGCCGGCCGCTCCGGCGCCAGTCCCCAGTGTTCCGGAGAGCGCCACACTGCAGACAGGATCAACTCACGGATAAAGATCATCTCCTTGGGAAGACGGTCGTATAGCTTTACAAAGAGACCGTCATGCGAAAGTATCTCCTGCTGCCACACGCTGCGATCCACTGTCATCAGCTCATTGAACTGCTCCTCGGTAAATCCTTCCATGCCCGTCCAGTCGATGTCTTCATACCGGGGCATCCAGCCAAGCGGGCTCTCGATGCTTATGGCATGACCGCGAGAGCGTTCCACAATCCACTTCAGAACTCGCATATTGTCACCGTATCCCGGCCACAGGAACTTGCCATTCTCATCCTTGCGGAACCAGTACACATTAAATATGCGCGGCGGGTTGGAGATGTTTCGCCCAAACTGCAGCCAGTGGTTGAAGTAATCAGCCATATGGTAGCCGCAGAACGGAAGCATGGCCATGGGGTCCCGGCGAACCTCTCCGATATTGCCCGCAGCGGCAGCCGTCATTTCAGACCCCATCGTCGCCGCCGCATAGACGCCATAGTTCCAGTTAAATGCCTGATATACAAGCGGATTGACCGTACTGCGACGTCCTCCGAAAATGAATGCCGAGATCGGCACTCCATTCGGGTTCTCTACCTCAGGATCGATACACGGGCATTGATCCACCGGAGCCGTAAAGCGCGCATTCGCATGTGACGATTTGCGTCCGCAGTCGGGCGTCCACTCCTTGCCCTGCCAGTCGATCAGGTGGGAGGGAGGCGTTTTCGTCATTCCCTCCCACCAGACGTCGCCGTCGTCGGTGAGGGCGACATTGGTGAAGATCGTATTCTTCGTGATCGATTCCATCGCGTTGGGGTTCGTCTCGTATGACGTACCCGGGGCAACCCCGAAGAAGCCCGCCTCAGGGTTGATCGCATAGATTTTGCCGTCTGCGCCTTCCTTAATCCAGGCAATGTCGTCGCCGACGGTCGTCACCTTCCAGCCTTCAAGGCCGGCGGGCGGGATCAGCATTGCAAAGTTGGTCTTGCCGCAGGCGCTTGGGAATGCCGCCGCCACATAAGTCTTCTGCTTATCGGGCGATTCCACGCCGAGAATCAGCATGTGCTCGGCCAGCCACCCCTCATCGCGGCCGATTACCGATGCGATGCGCAGGGCGAAGCACTTCTTGCCTAACAGAGCATTGCCGCCATACCCGCTGCCATAAGACCAGATGGCGCGCTCCTCGGGGAAGTGCACGATGTACTTGGTGTCCTTGTTGCAGGGCCACGAGACATCCTTCTGGCCAGGCTCAAGCGGAGCGCCTACCGAGTGCAGACATGGCACGAACTCGCCGTCCTTGAGCACGTCCAGGACTTTTCGACCCATGCGGGTCATGATCCGCATGCTGACGGCGACATAAGGCGAGTCGCTAAGTTCGACGCCGATATGTGAGATATGCGATCCAAGCGGCCCCATACTGAAGGGAATCACATACATCGTACGGCCGCGCATGCTGCCGTCAAACACGTTTGTGAGGGTCTTCTTCATTTCGCGCGGATCGACCCAATTATTGGTCGGTCCGGCGTCATTCTTGCTCAAACTGCAGATATAGGTGCGGTCTTCGACCCGCGCAACATCGTTCGCATCAGATCGGGCAAGGAAACTATTAGGACGCTTGTCACGATTCAGGCGAATAAATGTGCCGGCATCGACCATCTGCTGGCACAAATTATCGTACTCTTCCTGAGATCCATCGCACCAGTGGACCTTATCCGGCTTACAAAGGGCAACCATACTTTCGACCCATTTAATTAAGCGCGCGTTTTTTACATAATCGGGGAATTCCATAACATCCTCCACTCGCAATATTTTCTGACAGCTTCTTTTATGCCGGCAGTTTTGCAATATTATTTCCGACGGATTGCATAAGATTTTTCGAATTGCGCTCTCCATCAAAGACATTCATATTATGGATTGATTTGCGGTTGCAGTCATCCGCAAATCGGCGGATTGACTGTGCAAGAAAGCAAAATAATAGCGTCATACTCTATGAGTATGACGCTATTATTGAATAACGAATCGTTCCAAAATGGAAGGGTCAAGTGTGTACTTTATTCTTCGGTTCACCAGCCCGGAACGAAACGATATTCTCCTCCGTTGTGGTGAGAATTCTCTCAACGGCTTCTTTGCTGTCAAATGCCATGTGCGGCGTAATGACGAGATCGGATCTCCGAAGAAGGGCATTATTCAGCACAGCCTGGCGCAGCTGATCCAAATTCGCCTGCGGATTTCGAAGGAGCTGCTTTTCTTCTGAGAAGACATTCTCGCCTTCGATAACATCCAGTCCAGCTCCGCCAAGTATGCCTTCGTCCAGGGCGCGAAGCAGCGTTTGCGTATCAACAAGACCTCCACGAGCCGTATTGATTAACAAAGCGCCGCGCTTGATTTTGTCCACCGTGGCTTCGCCGATCAGATGATAGGTATCCTTGGTCAGCGGAGCATGGAGGCTAATGATATCCGATCTTCCGAGCAGGTCATCCAGTGTCGTATATTCGTAGCCAAGAACTTCCGCCGCCATACGGCTTGGGGCCAGGTCGTACGCCAGCACATTCATCCCGAACCCCTTGGCGATCCGGATCGCGTGCAGACCAATATGTCCCGTTCCCACAATGCCGATCGTCTTGCCCTTCAGATCAAAGCCGCGCAGGCCGTCCAGAGAGAAATCCCCGGCTGTAGTCCTAATGTACGCCTTGTGCACATTCCGGGACAGAGCAAGAATGAGCGCAAAACAGTGTTCAGCCACCGTGTTCTCTCCATATGTCGGAACATTGGAGACCACGATACCCTTCGATTCGCACACCGGCACGTTAATATGGTCGAACCCTGTAGAGCGGGTTGCGATCAGCTTCAAATTCGGAAGGGACTCGATAATTGAAGCGCTGACATGCGAGTGCACGAATACGGACAGCACTTCCACATCTTCGGCGAACGCGGCAATCTGCTCCAGTGTGGAGAGCGGATCCGAAATAAAGTGCAGGTCATCTCCGGAGAGATGTTCACTCAGAAATTTCTTGTCGAGCTCCGTGGCTTCAAATACATAAATCCCCATTAATCACCACGTCCTTTGCCAATGCGATGAACCGGTATAACCATTACAGGCAGATCAGTGCGGCGGATAACTCTCTCCGTAACACTGCCAAGATAATGCGAGTCTGACTTCTCCATGCCAAGTCCATGACTGCCCATAGCAATGAGGTCGTAATTTCCTGCCGAAGCCTCATTGACGATAGCTGCTGAGACCGGGTCGCCTTGAATTACTTTCGCGGTGTGTGTTATGCCTTGCTCGGCAAAACGTCCGGAAATTGTATTTAGCACGCCATTTGCCCGCTGCAGCATAGCATTATTGTGTTTTTCAACGTATTCCGCATCGAAGTCAGTTTCTTCAACCTTAAGAGGACTGATGGCCAATACAATGGTTACTTTGACATTGGGAGCCGACTTGAAAATTTCGGCGATTGCTCCGGTTGCTTGCAGGCTTGTCTGAGATCCGTCGACCGGTACAAGAACGTGATTGAACATAGTTGTATCCTTGTGAATTGTAATATATAGCTTTAAGCAATGGGAACGTTCACTCACAGAGATTAAACGCTCCATTAAGAGCTGATGCAGTCGTTTACGTTTCGGCATCAACTCTCCTATCCGTTCACAATATGAGACGGACCATCTAATTCCCGATATTTTCCAATGGTTTCTCAACAACGCAAATTATCGCATCTTTAGCAGCCAATTGCTTGTCTCAAACCAATCCATTGCTTACGTATCTATTGTCCCATAAAGCTCGAACTAGTACATCCCCTATTCGGCATATTATCCGGCACATTGCATCATAAACTCTTGAATATCATCATCTGCTATTTCGGGAGTATTTTCGAATGCCGAATGGTTTTGTCGTTCGACACCCAGTGATTCAGGGCGTCGAATATAAGCTGCCACCCGGCCATCGAGACTGGCAGGCAGAATGCCGGTGTGTGTGAACCAGATCTCTCTTACCCCATCAATTTCCCAGTAGACTCCGGCGTTAACGACATCGCCTGCGAGAAAATATGTAGCATTATTGAGAATCCCGTCTGGAATTCGCCGTGGTCGCGCCATTGACGGCCTCCTATTCACTAACGAGCTATCAATACGGAACACGGGCATTGCCGCGCTGCAAACTCACCAACCCCACCGATTAAATTCGTCTTTAAAGTTCCATAATGGCTTGTTCCCACAACTACGAGATCAGGGCAATGCTCGCGAGTAAACCGTTCAAGCTCGTGCGTGGGTGTGCCGATCCGCTTTATCGGTTGTGTCAGTATCTCGTAGCGGTTGATGGCATCGCGCACTTTGCGAATTACGGTCTCTTGAAAAGCCGAAACGGCATCTCCACTGCAACTGCCTTCACTCACGACCGGCACATGAACGTGAAGCGGCGATTCAAATACATGGAGGATGCTTAACCTGGATTTCAGACGCAATGCGAGCCAAGCTGCAGATTTCGCTGCGACGATCGAACTATCAGAGCCGTCCGCTGCAAGCAATATACGCCGGAATGTCGGGCAAGGAACCAGTTCAGGCTGCCCGTCACATCGGCAGGAAGAACGCGCAACAAGCACGGAGCAGCCGGCATGCCTCACGATACTGTCCGAAGCGCTTCCCAGGATAAGCCGTTCCCATGTAGACGAATGAGGAGCGCCTATAACGATTACATCAGCATCTATCTCATCGCTCAGAGAGACAATCTCCGACGCCACAGCGCCGGATAAAGCATGTGTTGTGGGCGAAAGCCCATAGGCGCGAACGTTTTGAGCAGCCGTTTCCAATATCTCCCTTTGAGACGCCGCCATGCTGCTCCCGCTGTCCACCATCATGGGAATATACGCCTCGCCACCGGCGCCACAAAGTTCTGCAATGTTTACAATATGAATCTCCGCTCCAAGATTAAGCGCCAGGACGACAGCCTTGTGCAGAGCTCGGACCGAAGCCTCAGAACCATCTGTGGCCAGCAAGATACGCGAAAACATAGTTAAACTCCCTGTGAATGCCGCTCGCAACTAGCCAAGTCCGCACAACGCTACTTTCAACATCATTGTGCCGCAACAAGCAGGGAGAGCAAATCCCCGGAAAGGCGTATTCGGCGGTCAGGAAATTTAGCGGGCGGAGTTCAGGTGAGATAGAATCGTATCGAGGCGAATTTCGGCGAGGCTGCCTGCAACGAGATCGGCAGGTCCGAGATCCAGATGCATTGTAAGGGAGTTGGGGGTTGCGAGGCAAAATATGCCCGCTCGCGTTGCGGCGAGGATGCCGTTGGGGGAATCTTCGATTGCAATCGCCTCGGCAGGCGAAATGCCAAGGATCTTAAGCGTCTTCAGATACAGTTCGGGATCAGGTTTGGCTTTCGCGACATCCGCCGACGACAAAACGCTGGCGAAGTAATGCGTTAGACCCAGGCGAGCAAGCGAGCCATGCACCCATTCGGCATTGGCGCTCGACGCCACCGCGAGGGGCAAATTTCTACTGCGAACATCCTCCAGCCAATCTGAAACACCGGGGCGGAGCGTTTGCTCCGCCATCAGCTCTCGGAACCTTTCCCGACGGCGGATCCTCAGGTCCTCAACGTCAAGTGAGCCTCCCAATCGCTGCTGCAAGTCGGCAAGCGGACTAAAGGGAATATCACCCGGCCCGCGGCCGATATCGCGAGCCCATTGCTTCAGTTCAAGATCGAAGCCGTAGGACAGGTAAACTTCACGCCACGATTGATAGTCGGGAGTTTCACTGTCAATGATGGTTCCGTCAAAATCGAATATTACAGCTTTAATCATGCGGCCGCCAGTGCAGACGAGGCGCGCTCGGCTAAGATTTCCGTCAGCCTCGGCGAACGGCCGATGTATCGCCCCATCGAGAACTCGACAGCCGGATATCTTTCACGCGCCTCCTCGATCAGTGTAGGCAGGTCGTCGGCAACATGTGTGCCTGTATGAAGGAAATACGGCACCGCAATCACGCGTTCTGCTCCGGCCCGAATACATGTTTCGATCGCCTCGGGAATACTTGGCTCGTTGCATTCCATGAATCCGGCCTCAACGATATCGAAAGCGCCGCGCGCCCGTACCACATCCACCACACGGAACATATCGGCGTTTGCGACAGGGCGAGGCGATCCATGCACCATCACCAGCAATGCAGTTTTCAATGCAATTCACTCCACTGCCGGGCGGACCGGCGTTCCTGGTTCGGGCGACCGTGGGCAATTTGGGGTGCCGTAAATAGGGCACTCAGGGTTAGAGCGGCAGCTCTTGGAAGCCGCCGCGAGGTCGTCACGCCATGCGGATGCAGGCAGCGGATCGAACGCCGCATCAATGAGCGCATCGGCAAGCGCATCATCGAACCCGATTGCCGCCGCCACCGTAAATTCGATATCCGGAAAGCTCTCGCGAGCGCGATCCAGATGCTGAGGCAGGCTGTTTGTGACGAAGTAACCCGGCACGAGGAAAAAGGGGACGATCAGGATTTTCCTGTGTCCTGCCCCATGACATCGCGTCACGGCATCGGCAAACGCGGGCGTCGAGTAGTTCATGTACCCGATCTCGACCTGCGAGAACTCACCTCGCTGCCGCAGTCTGCCGGCATGCTCCTCTAGAGCCACACCAGCCCCGCAAAGCACGGAGCCGTGAGAGAACAGAATCATCGCCGTAGGCGCGCTCTCAGACATTTTGTCCCAACGTTCCCAGTATCTCGGAGATCGAAAGATGCGCGCCACAGACAAACTCGTCGGATGCTCCATAGTACATCGTAATCGTATCGCCGTCGACGACATGACCATTGGTGAAGACGACGTTGCCGAAGAATCCGGATGTCTCGTAATCCGCGAGCGGTTCTATAAGCGGCTCTTGAGAACGCGCCAAAACTTTGCTGGGATCATCGAGGTCCAGCAGCAGAGCGCCGAGGCAATATCTGTTGTTGAAATCAGCGCCGTGATAGATCTCAAGCCAGCCGCGTTCGGTTCGGATGGGAGCGGCTCCCGCTCCGACACGCTTGGAATCCCACATATTCGGCCGCGGCTTCGCCAGACAGTGATGATCTCCCCAGTGATCAAGGTCCGGTGAAGACGCCAGCCACATGAAGTTGCCGCCGATGTCGATCCCGGATGGCCGGTGAATGCACATATACTTGCCGTTGATCTTCTCCGTGAAGAGGGCGCAGTCCTTGTTGTGCGGTGGAATAATCATGCCGTGGCGCTTATATGTTCGCCAGTCAGATGTGCTTGCCATCCCCACCCCAACACCGGATGGCGACACGGACGTAAACGTGAGATAGTACACACCGTCGATCTCGGCGACGCGGCTATCTTCGATCCCGAATGTCTCAAGATCTCCATACCCAAGCAAACTTGGCGTGGGATCCACCTTAAAATTGACGCCATCGTCACTCCAGGCAAGACGCAAGTGAGACAGCGTCGTCAGGAAGCATTCGCCCTTGTGCAGAAAGACGCGCGGATCTTTGTAATCCAGGTCAGGATCGTTTAAGTCAAACTGAACGACCGCAATTCCGGAAGGCTCCCTTGGATCGATAACGGGAGTCGATACGATCCCATCACGCTGAACGGGCCGTTCCGCCACACGGATGAGAAGGCCTGTCTTACCGCCGTATCGGAAAGCTCCGGGATTTAAGAGGCAAGTAACCTCAAGATCGCTGCGGCTCGGAATGACATCGGATGGTCGAAGGATCGGATTTTCGGGAAATCGTTTGGCGATATCTGGCATATGTTAGATGGCTCCTGATTTCCGCGCAGACAAACCGCGCAGACTTACTAAGGCAGTGTTCCCGGACGGCCATCAGTATACACCTTCAACAAGCAAGTGTCTTCGGTTGTTCCATTTTTCGTTAAGGCAGGGTTCGGCCAAACAAGCGAAAACTGGCCCCGAACGCCACGGAGGCATTCGGGGCCAGTCTACTGTATTGCTGAGAAATAATAAGAGCTGCGCTGCAATTAGACCAATGATCCAGGCTTACCGGCGCTCTCGGGAGCCCGGCTTTCGATCGCTCGCTTTAGAAGCGTCCCGATCTCATTCTCAAGTTCTTTGCGCGCTGCACGCTCGGCGATCGGCTGCATAATCTTAAGAATGCCCGTTTCCATAGATAATTCGAGATCCACGCGGACGCGGGTTCCCGAACCCATCGACTCGAAATGATATGTTGCCTCGTAGTGGTCGGTGGAGGTAGATTCCAGTGAGACGATCCTGAACCGCTTATTGCGCTCCCAATCACGAATGGCAAAATGCCGTTCGACCGTCTTGTCCTTATTGCGGCGTACTTCGAAGCCCGTTGCGCCGTTTCCGACAGCTCCTGGCGACGTTTTCTTAAGCTGCACGGTGGATCGGTTCCACTTAGTGCCATGCTCAAAGAAGCCGTCTCCAACGAACCGGAATACCTCCTCAACCGGACGAGCAACGGTCACACTCTGACTGATCTTGACCATACCGTACTCCCTGGTTGTGGTTGCTCCCACCTTTCGGCGGGGATTATCGCACGGTGCGCAATATTGCGCACCGTGCCTCATCTCTGTTGTACCACTTCAGGGACGGCATTCGCAAATTAGTTCGGCGTTTCAGCCCGCTTGACTGCGTTTTCGACTACTCGATTAAGTTCCGCCGGTGTAAGAAGGCCCTTAACGAGGAAGTCCTGCGCGCCCAGGCTAAGGGCCTGGTTCGCAATATTGCCGCTTTCGAGGCCGGTCATCATAACAACCGGCAGGGAACTTCGACCGGTTCTGCTTCGCAGAGCCTCAAGCAGTTCAAGACCGTTCATATCCGGCAGGTTGTAATCCAGAAGAACGCAGTCCGGTGACGATTCCGTGAAGCGAAGGAAGCCGAGCGCAGCCGTACCGGCATCATCGATTTCCGGCGCGCCCCCATTATTCCGCGCCAGATACCGGCGCAAGATCTTACAGTCGTCGGGATTGTCGTCCACGATCAGTATTTTCAGCTTTCGGTCCACTTGATTAATCCCATCCCAATGTAAAGTAGAACGCCGTGCCTTCGCCGACGACACTATCCAGCCGGATTTGTCCGCCGGAACGCTCCACAATTCTCTTTACGATAGCAAGTCCCGCTCCGGTGCCGCCGCCATATTGATCGCGGCCGTGCAGACGGCGGAACATGCCGAATACCTGATCGAAGTGCCGTGGGGCAATTCCGATCCCATTATCTTTCACGTAGTAGACCCGGTCCGTCTGCGATGCCCCCTCCATTGCGCGCACCGCTTCCTCAGAACCGGCCTCCCAGCAGCCGACCTGTACCGACGGATCAGGCTTATCGTTGTACTTGAGCCCATTAGAAATGAGGTTCTGGAAAATTTCTCCAGCAAGCACACGATCACATTTTACAGCAGGTAGGCGCTCCGGCACAAGGATCGTCGCGCCAGTTTCTCGGATTCGCGACGAAAGCGCATCTCTGACATCGATAAGCACCTCATTGAGGTCCACCTGCTCCTCAGCCACATCCGCTCTTCCCACTCGTGAATAACGAAGCAGCGCGCTGATCAGGTTGTCCATCCTGCCGCTAAGCCTGTGGACCGACCCCAAAAGATCAAGCCCATCAGCGCCGACCGCATCGCCATATTCCTCTGTAATCAGATCTACATATTGCCGTATACCCCGAAGCGGCTCTTTCAGATCATGCGACACGATATAGGCAAAGGAATCGAGCTGTGCATAACTCTCATTGAGCTCATCGACGGTAACGCGCAGGTTCTTTGCGGTTCGTCCGACAATCGCTGCAAGGAGCGATGCCCGAAACTCCTGTGCGACAGCAAGTTCAGATGCCTTCCACGCTGCAGATCGACCGTGAACGGCCTCCTTCCAGAGCTCGAACGACTTCCGTGGATGAAGGATCATTCTGGCCCCCTCCATCTCAGCAGTCTTCTCGGGGTTTCCTGCCCAATTGACAGTTCGAACCACTTCCGGCCGAAACCACAGGATCGCCTGCCGCTGGGCTTGACCAAGCGTAATAGCCGCGACACCACTTGCAATCGCCGGATCGATGCCGGCTTCCGACATCGCTTTCGTCAGGCATTCCGTCGCTACAATCTCCGGTTTATGCTGGTTCAATACCCAATCTAAAATATTGCCGACTTCGCCTTCGGACGGGCATTCACCAATGAGAACCGGATGATCTCCCATGCATATCGCTACACCACGCGCATTGAGCAGGGCCATCAGTTCAGCGCCACATTCCGTTAGATACGCAGAAATATCGTCCGCTTCATCAAGACCGGTCTCCAGATCGGCTCGAATAGCGCGCAGACGCTCAGCGTAGCGATTGGCCTCAAGGTCTTCCTTTGCCGTCAATTGAATGGACAATGCCTGCCCGAGGAACTCGCACGCGCTTCGGATTTCGTAGGAGATTGGCCGCGCAGTCTCATGATGACAGGCGATCAGGCCCCACAATTTCCCCTCGTGAATAATGGAGATCGACATCGATGCGCCGACACCCATATTCTTGAGGTATTCAATATGCACCGGCGATACGCTGCGCAATACCGAACCGCTCAAATCCAGCGGACGCCCTGTCGCCGGATCGTTCTCCGGGAGTATCGGAACCGGACAGTAATCGACATCGGACACCAGGCGCAGCCAGTTACGTGTATAAAGGTCCCTGGCCTGCTTGGGAATATCGGACGCCGGATACCGCAGCCCCAGGTAAGGATCCATATTCTCGCGGCAGTCCTCGGCAATCACTTCGCCGTTCCACTCCGGATCGAACCGGTACACCATGACGCGATCGAAGGCCGTTATGCGCCGCACCTCTTCGACAGTCACCTCGCAGGCTTCGCCGAGCGATTGCGACCGCTGGAGACGCTCCAGACTTCGACGCACGATGTTGTGGAAGCTGGTGAAGTTGCGCGCTTCGTCCGGACGAGCCGCCTCAAACTCCAGAACGATCACACCGCCTGATACATGGGCAACGCCTTCGAGCAGCCGATCGTCGATTGATACCGGAATCGGGTTGATATCCCTCAGCGTTCCTGCTTCGGCTGCCATGCAGATCGCGTGAGCGGTCTCTTTCGGAATGACTTCATCCAATCGCATTCCGATGATCGAATCCGGGCTTGCCCCGAGCCAGAAACGGCAATTCGCGCTGACCTGCGATATGCGGGCCGTGTCCATCTGAATTGCGAGCAGCACTCCATTCGGCTGTATTCGGCCCGGGATATGAATCGGCTCATTTGCGCATGCCGCAATAGCCGCCTCGTGAGGATTTAAGCCATTCATGCGCTCACCTCCTCCCCACAAAGGGCACGCTCCAGACACGCGAACGTCTCTCGCGCAGAGTGCACCATCTGAAGGCGCAGCGTATCATTATCTGCGAATGCCTCGGCGAAAAGGCCGAACTCACGCCATCGACGGCCAGTATCGGCTCCGTAGCAATCGAAGAACGCAACCGGCAAAGCTGATTTTCCCGCAGATGCGAAGATCCGCCGTATAACCTGTCCGCCAAGTGTTGCGCCTTCCGTGACGTACAAAGCGCCAAGCGTCTCCGCGAGGGTTTGACACGCAGGCACACATTTGCAGTCCGGAATGCCATCTAGTTCCGAGAGATTACAGCCAAGCGCCTCAAGATCACTGCCGATCATGGGGAGCTTAATGCGATCTCCCAGTCGCAGCGCCTCCGTTGCGCGGCCTTGCCATTGCAAAATGCGCGGCTCGTATTCGCGATAGAATCCATAGAAGCTTTTCAGCAGCCGACGATACCTGTCCGCATTGCCGGCAATTTCTGTTATCTGAAGCCTTTTCTCAAGGCTTTCATGCTGCGGATGGGTCTCCGCTCTCAGTATCTGCATGACCATATGGCAGATATCTACCCAGCAGGCAGGAATTTTAACACAGCGTTAGCCTGTCCCGGACGGTTCCGTAATCTGGGTATCCAGGCTGACCGGCTCGCCGAAAGCGGGAAGTCCTTCGTCATTCCAGCTGAACCGCTGCGCCCGCGTCGAACGCCCTTCATAAGTGTATTCGCTCGAAGTCTTGGCATGGTAGACGATCCAGTCTTCCGTTCCATCCGGCGACTTGAAGAAGTGATTATGCCCCGGCCCGTAAACACCGTTATCGTCACATCGAGTAAAGACGGGATCGGGATGCTGCCGCCATGATGCCGGATCTATGGGATCGGCGAGGGCATCCGCAACCAACATTCCAAGCTTGTAATCGGGCTTGCCGGTGTCACATGCGCTGTACACAAGGAAGATGTGGCCGTCACGCTGCAGCGCCACCGGGCCCTCTCGAACTTCATCGCAGCCAAATCCGCTGGCTTCAATCAACGCTCTCTCGCCCGTAAGGGTCCATGGGTTATCCATTTTGGAAATATACAGCCGGTGCCCAGGGTGGCCTGCCCACACAAAGTACAGGCTGCCGTCAGGATGGGCAATCACCGTGCCGTCGATGGCGTACAAGGCATTCACAGGATCGGTTGCAAGCTGCGCTTTGAACGCATAAGGTCCGAGAGGATCATCGCCCCCAGCCTCGCATACAAACATACGATGGTTCAGGTCCGGCCCATCACAAGCGGTGTAGTACAGGTACCAGCGACGTCCGTTCGGACCGTCCAGCAGGAAGAACTCCGGCGCCCACATCTGCTCGGAGCGCGACGGTGTATTGTCCTGCCAGACCACAACGTCCTCCGCGTCGCGCAGTTCCCGAAGGCTTGAAGCATGACGCATTTTTATTGCGGCATGGTTGGTTGCGACCAGATAATACTGTCCGTTATGATACTGAAGCCACGGGTCTGCCCCGGGATCGCGCAACGGATTTTGAAATGTGAGAGCCTTGTCTGCCGGCATTATCAGTGATCTCCTGAATAGATGACAATGAGGACAATTATGGCTGATTGAGTAGCCTAAACGATCAGGTAAATGGGAGAAACTCTGCAATATATTGAAGGCGTCTCAACTGGGTACGATCACACTATGACTAACGCGCCGGAACAAGCTCCCCTTTCCTCTCCCTTTGCCAAGTTCTGCAAGACAGCGGAGATAATTCGAGCAACGACCAAAAGGTTGGAAAAGGCTGCGGCAATCGCGGCCTACTTTGCGCTTCTTTCCGACGAGGACCTCATACATGCAGCCCGCTATTTCGCAGGCTACTTATTCCCCCTTCGGGACCAGCGCACGACCAATGTGGGCGGTTCGGCAGCAATGGCGGCAATCCGGGATGTGACCGGCCTTGATGACAAAATCCTCGGGCCGCAGCTTGTCGCTCTGGGTGATCTCGGTGACCTTGCCGGTGCAACCTTCCCGTCAGAGCGGCCGGACTCACCTTCTCTTTTGCTATCGGATGTTGCGGCTTCATTGACGATACTTGCCTCGACATCGGGCTCCAAGCGTAAGCGCGAACTGGTGGTCGACCTGCTGCGCCCGGCCACGGCGCTTGAGGCCAAATATCTCATCAAGCTGCTGTTGGGAGACCTGCGCATCGGCCTGCTGGAAGGCGCGGTCGAGGATGCCGTTGCGCGCTGGGCTGAAGTTCCGGTAGCGCAGGTCCAGTGGACCAATATGCTGCTGGGCGACATCGGTGAGACGGCGTTGCTGGCACGGCATGGCCGTCTTGGCGAAGCGACGATGCGGATGTTCCATCCACTCAAGTTCATGCTGGCGACACCTGCCGCGGACCTCGACGACGTGGCCCGTCAAATGCCCGAAGCATTCGTGATTGAAGACAAATACGACGGCATCCGTGCGCAGGCGCACATTGCTGTTGATACATTTGACGCGAAAACCCATGGCGTGCCGCATGATGGGGTTCGCGTTGCCCTCTTCTCTCGCACACTCGACGAGATCACCGAGAGTTTTCCTGACCTGGTTCCGCCATTGGCAGCGCTGGGGAGTGGCAATTTCGGGAGCGGCCTTATCCTGGATGGCGAGATACTGCCGGTCCTGGATGATGTCATTCTGCCTTTCCAGGAGCTTCAGAAACGCCTGGGGCGAAAAACGTTATCGGATGCGCTGCGTGCGAGCGTGCCGGTCGCATTCATCGCCTACGATTGTCTCTACGGCGAAGGCCGGGTTCTCATCAACGATCCATGGAACGTTCGCAGAGCTGTTCTAGAAACTGCGCTGCCGGAAACAGGCCAGGTTCGCGCAACACCTTCACGGCTATTTACAGATGCGGCTGCCCTTGACGCCGAGTTCGACGCTGCCCGCGCCCGGGGCAATGAAGGTCTTATGGTGAAAGATCCGGCATCCACATACAAGCCGGGACGCCGCGGCCGAGAGTGGCTGAAGATCAAACGAGCGCTGGCGACACTCGATGTGGTAGTCATATCCGCCGAAGTTGGAAACGGAAGCCGCAGCAAAGTATTGTCGGATTACACGTTTGCCGTACGGGCATCCGAGGATGACCCTACCCTGCTGAGTGTCGGCAAGGCGTACTCAGGCCTTACCGACATGGAGATACAGGAGCTTACGGACTGGTTTCGGGCCCACACCATCCAGGAGTTCGCGCATGGCAAAGTGTGCGTCGTAAAGCCCGAGATCGTACTGGAAGTAGCATTCGACCGAGTGCAGGCGTCGGCGCGGCATAAGAGCGGTTATGCCCTGCGTTTCCCGCGCATCGTGGGAATACGCCGCGATAAACCTGTTGCGGAGATAGACACACTCGCGACCGTTAAAAGATTGGCAGGCGAATAGTGCCCGAATTTCCGACCATACCTGCGGACACGGAACAGGCAGGCGCCGCCCTGCAAACGTTTCTTGCCGGCACACCAAAAAGCGCCCGTATCGTGTGCCTCCATGACTGCGATGCCGACGGAGTCGCGGCAGGGGTAGTGTGGCAAAAGGCGATGGAGCGCCTTGGCTATATCAATCTGCAGCGCGTGATTCCGGACCGCGAACGCAATGCCTGGACAGATGAGAATCGGAGGCGGATCGCAGCGGCTTTTGAGGGCGACCATGCGGAACGGCGGCTCTTCGTGCTGGATCTGGGAAGTCAATCACGCCAACCAGCGCCGGGCATTCAAACCTGCTACATCGACCATCACCGTCCGGAAGGCGTGTCCGAAGGCGATCTGCTGATCAGCGGCTACGAGTGGGATCCAATACCGAACACATCTTTGATGATTTACGATCTGTTCAGTACGCTTACCGATATTGAAGATCTTGACTGGATCGCCGCAATCGGCACATTCAGCGATCTGGGAGAGAAAGCGCCATTCCCTCTGATCGACATTACAAAGAAGAAATACACGGCCAAGTATCTAAAGGAAGCCACGGCGCTCGTGAATGCGGCGCGCCGGGCATCTCGTTATGAGCCGGAAATTGCGGCTAAGGCGCTCCTGGCTTACACTGCGCCAAAAGAGCTGGCCCTGGCGACAGATGAATGCGTTAAACGCCTGCGAGAAGATCGGGCTGAGGTGGCGGATCTTGCCGAGGCAAAGAAGGCAGCGCCGGTATTCTCAGGGCAGGTCGCCCTGATCCGTATCCACTCACGCTGCCAGATCCACCCGTTGATGGCTCAAATATGGCGGACACGGCTGCCGAAGTATCTCGTGATTTGCGCAAACGACCTGTTTATGCCGGACCGCGTAAATTTCTCAGCCCGAAGCGACGGCAGCATCAATGTGCTGAAGTTTCTGGGCGATATCGACCTGGATCTCCCCGAAGGCCAGGGTAACTATGGACACGGCCACGACGCCGCCAGCGGCGGCAGCCTGTCCACAGAACAATGGCAACGGTTTCTCGGGGCGCTGGGGTTTGAGGGATAGAGGCAAAACCGACAACGTATCCTTTATCGACGGCTCCCCTCCCTAAATCCCTCCCCGAGGGAGAGGGACTTTAAGAGAGGAAGTAATCGAAAACGTTCTTAATCTGAAAGCCCCTCTCCCTGGGGGAGGGGTTGGGGAGAGGAGCCACCCTCACCGCATCAAAGCAGGCTCCGGTGATATTGCGCGGCCTGCCAGCCGGCTAGCCAAATCCACTCCGTAGAAATCGCAGAGAAGTGAATACAGATCATGCATGGTTGCTGCCAGTGCGACCGGGCGTTCGAAGAAGCATTCGGTGGCGACAGCGAAAAACTCGGCGCTTCCGGATGCGCCGTAGGGATTTAGCACGGTGGGAATCCCCGCCGACGCATGCGATACGAGAAATTGGAAACCCCGAGACATGACCTGTTCCCAACGGTCGTAGTCGGATTGCTCGGGAAGCTGAGGAACGCCGTCCACCACTCCCCCTCGCCCATCCAGCTTGTGCGCGAATTCATGAATGATGACATTAAAGCCGTCATCAATGCGCCGCGCTCCGGCCAGAGCATCGCTCCATGATATCACGACCGGCAGGTTCGATGACCATGCCTCCCCGGCGCGATGCGACGTCGTACGCATCACAGTCCCGAACGGACCGGGCTTCTCCTCGGAGACAGAAAATCCCGTCGGATAGATGAGTATAGACTCGACGTTCGGATAGAAGTCGTGGGGAAGTTGGAGCGCAATCAAAATTGCGTACGCGGCAATAGTCACCTGCATCTCTTCGGTGACCACCAGCCCCTGGCATCCCTCCCAGGACTTCTCCCCAATGAAGATGCGAAGATCATCTTCCAGGCGAGCGCGCTCAAGTTCCGTCAGCCACGCGTACTGCGGGACATTGCTTTTGAGGACGGCTCTCCACGACTCGGGGAAGGGCTGCGCGGTGAACGCTCTGCGCTTTTTATCTCGTATCCAGGCGAAAACCAACCTGCGGCCTCCTGGCACAAAAGTGCTGCTATTTCTGGGTCATACGCTTTATAAGGTTAATTCGGTTCCAGCCAAGGCAGTTCCCGGCATACGAACGGCCTCGTCCGAGGTGGACGAGGCCGTTAAAGTCAAGAGAGGCAATATGCCGTTATGCATGCGTGCCTGCCGTACGGCCAATTGAGCCACTTTCAGATCGCTTCGGCAGCAGGTTTGCCAGAGAGTAACGGCCGGCGCCGGTGATGGTAAGAGCAACGGCGATCAGCAGCTGTGTCAGGGCAAATTCGATTCCGCCCTTGGTAACATCAAAGCCCTTGGAAATGTGGACCAGGAAGATCGCGCCGAGCATAACGGCGGAGATGGCGACGCCGCCTAACCTGGTTAGAACTCCTGTGGCAAACGCCAGGCCGCCACAGAATTGCGCCAGGCCAACCAGCAAGGCGACAGCAAAGGGCATATGCGCATGCTCCGAGAAGCCCGACAGGCCCGGCCCGCCGAATGCTCCAAAGAGAATTGCCGATCCATGGTAAAGAAATGTCAGAGCTCCCGCAATTCGGATTACCAGGAGCGCCAGGTCAACTTGATTAGCGGTAGGGCGGCCAACGCCCTCGTTTGTATCGGATGTATAGACGGACATCGTCATTTCCTTTCTAAGGTGTTGCAAGTTAAAGATAAGCGCCGGAGCCGTGAAACATCACGGCCCGGACTAGCCATCAATGATCTATCTTTATCGTCCCGCAGCCTCAGTCGAGGCGTCCTCTTTCGTCTTTGTCTCGTTTGCAGCCTTAAGAGCTGCTGCGATCAGCGCCGTGCGCCGCCCCTGGAACCGGGCAACTTCCAATTCATCCTCAGTGGGAGGATTGGATGTCTGCCCCGAAACGCTCGATGCGCCGTAGGGTGTGCCGGACCGAAACAAAACCGGATCGGCATAGCCCAGCGGAACGATTATCAGCCCGAGGTGCGCCATCGGCGTGTATAAACTTGTTATGGTCGATTCATTGCCTCCATGAAACGTGGAGGTCGAAGTAAACGCGCCGCCAACCTTGCCGTTGAGCTTCCCCTGGAACCACAAACCACCCAGCGAATCGATATACGTCTTGAGTTCGGATGTCACGCTGCCGAAACGAGTCGGCGTTCCGAAGATGATCCCGTCAGCCCATTCGGCATCGGCCTCGGTCGGCGCGGGATATGCAGCATTGAGGCGGTCGGCATTCTCAATCCAACCCGGCGCATGCGTCATGACTTCGCGGCTCACGACCTCACGAGCGCGGCGCAGCCGAACCTCGGCGCCAACAGACTCAGCTCCTTCGGCAACAGCCTTTGCAAGCGCTTCCGTGCTGCCGTTGCGGGAATAAAACGCGATCAAGATGTTCACTGTGCTCATTGTGTGTCTCCATGCTTCAAGATTAGTTAATTCAACATTAAGCTAATTTAACAAAAGTTTAACTTAAGATTGGGTTCCTTTGCCGAGTTTCCGGCACAAGTCTCCCAGTGTTTTCTGTTCTTCCGGCGTTAGCCTGCTGAGATCGGCAGCGATTTCCCGTGCATGATGTGGAAACACATCATGAATTACCTTGTGCCCCTCGGCAGTCAAGTTCACAGTTACGTAACGCCGATCTTCGACACTGCGTTCCCGTTTGACCAATCCGGCTTTTTCGAGGTTATCGATCACCATGGTAATGTTGCCGCTGGTCTTAAGGATCTTCTCCCCCAATTCCTTCTGGCAAAGCGGTCCCACTGAATAGAGCGCCTCCAAGACGCCGAATTGACTCGGCGTAAGACCGGATTCCGCAATCGCTTGGTGTGTCCGGCTAATGACGGACTCCGTTGCCCGTACAAGTTTCACGAACGTGCCGAGCGCAAGCCGCTCATCGGTTGAGCACTCATAACGCTCGCCGGCTTCCCCTATTTTTCTCTCTAAACCATTTTGCATTTTCGTTTAATAGTTCAATGTTGAACTATTCTCCATCATACTCTCACTGACGGCGCTTGTCAAGCTCCGTCCCCCCTGATTTTCGACATTCTATACTTCATAAAACGCGCTGCGCCGGAATGTGGTTCCCTCGGGATAAGCGCTCTTCCATCGGTAACGACCTGCAGCCAGAAAAACATTTTTCTCAATTGCAAACCTGGCATAGGTAATGCAAACTAGGCGATCAGACATGGACATCTCAAAGACGATCATGAAGACTATTTTTAGCGATTTGGGAACATTCCGCTTTCAAGGGAGCAAGTGATGAAGAAGAGACTGAATAAACGGCCGCCAGGCAATCGATGGCGATCTGCGCAAATCTGCGGCATATCCACGGCAATGTTGGGTGTTGCAGCCATCTTTGGAGGTGCAGTTGGGGCGCATGCGCAGGGACTGGCTTCCGTCGCCGGAGCTGTGTCCAATACGGGCTTTGCCCCGAATGCAGCTGGACAGCCCGCTGCCGGATCGATCTTGCATCTCATAATCGGGCTTAACGGCGTTAAGCGTGCCGAGCGAGATGCATTTCTAAAATCGCAGTACACGCCAGGTTCGCCGGACTACCATAAGTGGATCACCGCCGACGAATACGGCAGGCGCTTCGGCGCATCGGACTCCGATGTTCAGGCAGTCGTAGCCTATGCCCGCTCCAACGGTTTGTCTGTGACCAAAGTATGGCCGAACAAGTCGTTCGTCTCTGTAGAGGCTGCCGTTCCGCAAGCCGAAGCTGCATTCAAGGTCCATATTCAGGGCTTCAATCGCCCGGCGCATCTTGTGGCGCTTGGAGAGCCGGCGACTTTCTTCGCGCCGGATCGAGCTCCCCAGGTTGCAGCCTCCGTTGCCTCCAAGATCAGCTTCGTCGGCGGTCTGAGCAACCTAGGTCAGACTCACCCGCACAGCCGTCAGGCGCCGGTTGCCGTTTCAGACCCAGTTCCAAACGTGCTGCAAAACGCCGTCATAGGACAGTCGCCCGCCACGGCGTTCTCAGGCCCTGTCAGCCCCTCAGAGCTTTCGCAGATCTATAATATCGACTACATACATAGCCTTGGCGCAAGCGGCGACGGCATGCGAATCGCAATCTACTCGCCCACCCTCAGGTATGCATCCGATGTCACCACGTTTGCATCCTACTACGGTATCTCGGGCTTCACCATTAACGACATCAATATCGACGGTGGCGCAACCGCCTATGTCAGCCCGGGTGAAGCGGCGCTCGATGGTGAAGTCATTATCGGACAGGCGCCCCATGCGACCGTAAATTACTATTCCTGTCCTAATGACATCTCGAAGGCGCTCGATGCATTCAATCAGATGGCGGTGGACTATCCGCATGTCGTCTCTTCCAGCTGGAGCATCGGCGAAGCGACACTCCAGACTTACGGGTTGCAATGGTATGCCACCTCCTTCGACGATATCACCGCGCAGATGGCAAATGAAGGCATAACCTATTTTAATGATTCCGGCGACTGGGGCGCGTACGATCCGAACACCAGCGCGATAACTGTACAGTCGGAACCGGCCAGCCCGAACGTTGTAGGTGTCGGCGGCACGAGCCTGCCCAGCACCAACGGCGGGTACTGGAATGCAGAAGATCCCTGGTCCTACTCCGGCGGTCTCGGTTCCGGAGGCGGCGTAAGCATCCTGCGGGCTCAGCCCTGGTGGCAGACCGGCCCCGGTGTCTCCAATGCATTCAGCACCGGCTTCCGTCAGGTCCCGGATGTTGCAGCCCTCGGCTTCTCACCTTATTACCGGATCTATGCCAGCGGCGGTTGGGCCGGATACTATGGAACCAGCGCATCGACGCCACTATGGGCTTCCACGGTTCTCCTTTACAACCAGTTGATCGGCGGCCGGATGGGCAACCTTAACCCGTCGCTGTATTTCCTTGGCGCAAACGAGCCATTCCCATACCATGATATCTTCGGTGGATCGAATGGCGTTCAGTCGGGTACTGCCGGCTGGGACTACATTACCGGATGGGGTTCAGCCGACTTCGGACGGCTCTTTATCGACCTGACACAGGGCGCTGCGCTCAGGCACTTCGACAGCACGGACACCGGCAGCACAATCTGGAATGGAGCGATCCACCTGGAGCTTCCAGGCAGCCAGTCCGAGCCGGTCAGCCTCGACGATCAAACCAATTACGAAATCGGCCTGGCGGCATCAAATTACGACTATGTCCACCTGGACGCCGCCGATTCGCCTCCGGTACACTGTAAGCTGCTTATCGACTCGACGCCGTATTACTGGACAACGCCGGCGATGTCGATAAACAACTACAACTATATCCTTAACGCAGTCACGACGAAGTTTACTGCCGGTACGCATACTCTGACGTTCATCGTCAACTATGATAAGGCGATCAAGGACATTAGCGCCTTCGATGACACCTATACCCGCACAATCAATGTGACGCATGTGCTCACCCCGGCGATCACTTCCGTGACACCGAACCCGGTCGTTTACGGCAGCGCAAATGTCTCGGCGACAATCAACGGCACAGACTTCGCAGCGGGAGATACGGTGCTCATTAACGGCGCATCCGTAACGCCGACAAGCATCACAGCGACAAAGATCGTCGTTCCCGTTGCAAACGCGCTGTTCCAGTCCTCCAAGCCGATTTCGGTACAGGTCAAAACCGGAACATTCTCTTCGAATATCGCCTACATCAACATCAAATCCTGCCCGACAACGGCAACGCTCAGCACTGTTCCTGCCGTCCCCGTCGCAGGCAAGCCGGTGACGTTGATCGCGACGATCACGGATCCATCCGGCAACGTCGTTCCCACCGGAACAGTCACGTTCTCCAAATCCGGCACAACGATCGGCTCGGCAACGCTCGTGGCTCCGGCAAGCGGATACGGTTCTATAGCCACTATCAGCTATTCCGGATTGCCTACAGGTCTCAGCCAGATCACGGTAGCCTATAGCGGCGACTCCGTATTCGCCGCAAACAGCACGGTTCTTCCGATTACAGCCACGGCCGCCCTCGCATCGCAAACAACTATCTCCGTATCGCCCGCATCGGCGGTCGCCACTCAGGGCCTCGTATTCACCGTGGGCGTTACCGGCGCCGGCGCGGCTCCTACAGGCAGCATCACCCTGTATCCGGCCGGGCAGGCGGCTGTAACGGCGCCGCTCGTAAACGGTGTCGCTTATGTTGGTAAGACGCTTGGTGTCGGCACAAACTCGGTATATGCCAAGTACCTCGGCGACGGCACATACCTGCCGTCCAACTCACCCACCATTTCCGTAGTCGTTTCGAAAATGAATACGACGACTGCGATAACGTCCAGCGCGCCGTCATCCACCTTCGGTCAGGCGGTTACGCTGACGGCGCTGGTCAAGCCGGTCGCTCCCGCAGCCGGCCCCGTTACAGGCAGCATCCAGTTCCTTGACGGCGCAACGGTGCTCGGCACAGTCGTGGTCGATTCCAGCGGCTATGCCAAGATCACCAAGAGCAACTTCACCGTGGCAAGCCACACCATCACGGCCAAGTATCTTGGCACAAGCAATGCAAACGTCAGCAGCGGACAGGTCACACAAACTGTCACGCAGGCCAAGCCAACCATTGCGCTAACAGGATCGAATATCGTCCTGTACAAGCAGAGCAACACGATCACAGTCACCCTCACGGGAGCTGCGGGAAGCATACCGACCGGCACTGCCACCTTCATGGACGGCGCTGCCACCTATGCCACCAAGACACTCGCCAATGGCGTGGCAACGATCAACACCAACACGCTGACAGTGGGAGCGCATTCGTTCAAAGTGGTGTATTCCGGTGACGCCAACTACAAGACGGTCACCTCTACCAATCTGAGCGTTTCCGTTAAGGACAACACGACCGTTACCATTCTCGCTGCCAGCCCGACTACTGCGTCAGCCGGCGCGCCGGTGACGCTGACAGCAACTGTAAATCCCACGACAGCCGGTTTTGGAGCCGCTACAGGGATCGTGAAGTTCCGTGAAGGAGCAACCGATCTTGCGACGGCTACACTGGTAAACGGAGTGGCGACATATACGACATCATCGCTAAGTACGGGCTCCCATAACCTGGTGGCGCTTTACGGCGGCGATGCCAAGTATAAGACCAGCACATCGGCTGCTATCGTTGTGAAAATCACACCATAGCCGAACGTTTACCATCGTATCTTGCCCCTTGCCCGAATTTTTTCGGAGCAAGGGGCCTTTTTTTCGTTGAATACCGTACAATTACGTCGATGCAGTCAGATATGGAATATCTCCTGCGCGATCTGGCACGCCCTGTGCCATTTCATTCACCGAAAGCAAGATTGAGGGCATTCCCAGCAGGCAGAGCGAGACTGCATGCCGGCGCTCGTCCATCGCCGCAATTTACATCAATCATGCCCATCCGCCACACCTCAGTATGGCATTTCTCGCAGGAGCACAAAAGATGAACAATCCTCCGTCATCGTGTAAGCGATACAGACGATCGTCGTTGATCAGACGGCTTTCCGTACCCATTGCGCTTGCGGCAGTTATTCCATTTTTATCGCCGGGCTTAGCAAATGCGCAGTCGGCTGTGCCGGGCGCGGTAAACACGCTTGGACAAATCCCCAACGCGGCGGCAACACCGGCATCGAACTCGGTGCTGCATCTGGTCCTGGGCCTGAACGGTATCAAACGCGCCGAGCGCGACGCCTACTTGAAAGCGCAATACACGCCGTCATCGCCTAACTATCATAAATGGCTGACACCGGATCAGTATGGCGAAAAGTACGGAGCGTCGCAGCAGGATGTAGAGGCCGTCGTCGCCTATGCAAAATCGCAGGGATTTACGGTTACAAAGGTGTGGCCGAACCGATCTTTCGTCTCTGTTGACGCCTCAGTCGGCCAGGTGGAAGCGGCGTTCGGCATCAACCTGCGCGGCTACAACCGTCCTGCCTATCTGGTGGCGAAGGGCGAACCGGCGACGTTCTACGCTCCCAGCGCGGCTCCCTCCGTCTCGTCCGCGGTTGCGCCCAAGATCGCCTTCATCGGCGGCCTGACCAACCTTGCGCTGCTGCATCATGGAGCCGCCGCGCCCGGTGTGAAGCCAATCAATCCGATCAGTTTCACACCAGGTGGAAATCCGTATTCCGGCGCCGTTAGCCCCGCACAGCTTTCCGAAGTCTACAATTTCGATGCTCTGCACAACCTGAGCGCGCAGGGAGACGGCCAGACAATCGCCATCTATTCGCCGACACTCCGCTATGCGACAGATATAACGACGTTTGCAAGCAACTACGGCATTGCCGGATACACGGTCAACGACATTTATGTCAACGGCGGCCCTGCCGACTATAGCGGCTCAGGAGAAGCGGCGCTTGACGGCGAAGTGATATTGGGACAGGCGAACCATGCCACCATCAATTACTACTCGCCGCCGAACACATCTCAGGACCTGCTTGACGCCTATAATAAAATCGCCACGGACAATCCTTCTGTCCTGACATCCAGCTGGAGCATCTCCGAATCGATCCTCCAAACTTACGGGCTTGCGTCTTACGCTCAGGCCTACGACGACATCGTCGCCCAGATGGCCAACCAGGGTATCAGCGTTTTCAACGATTCGGGTGACTGGGGAGCATACGATCCTTCCAATCATGCATCGGTTACGGTGCAGATGCAGGCGGCAAGCCCCAATGTAACAGGTGTCGGAGGCACAAGCCTGCCAAGCAGCAACAATGGCGCATGGGAGGCAGAGGATCCCTGGTCGTTCGACGGCTCGGTCGGCTCCGCAGGTGGCCTGAGCGTATTCTTCCCGAAGCCCTGGTGGCAGGATGCTCCAGGCGTAAACAACGCGTACAGCAACGGCTTCCGGCAGGTCCCCGATGTGGCCGCGCTCGCCTGGGCGCCCTACTATAATATTTACGCAAACGGCTCCTGGGGCAGCTGGTACGGCACCAGCGCATCGACCCCGCTGTGGGCGTCGGCAACTCTGCTGATGAATCAGCTCTCCGGCTTCCGGCAGGGCAACCTCAACAGCGCCCTCTACGATATCGCGAAAAACCGGCCATACCCCTTCCACGACATCATCGGTGGCAGCGACGGCGTCTACGCTGGCACGACAGGCTGGGACTACATCACCGGTATCGGATCCGCAGACTTCGGCCGTCTCTATAACGATCTGACCCGGCCGTCGGACCTCGCCCCATTCAACCCGACCGGCTATGTTGCAGGGTGGAACAACACCATCATGGTCCACAGCGATCCGACCTCAGTCGCGGAGCCGGCGCAATTCGACGACGTTACAACCTACTATATCGATTCTTCCATGGCGAATTACGGACCGGCCGATATGCCAAGCGCAGTCGTAAAAATCCTGGTGGATTCCACGCCGCAGACATATAACACGCCCGCTCTGCCGCTGTTCAACTTCACATGGACCGGCAATCTCTTCCCACAGAAGTTCACGGCGGGACGCCATACGATCACGGAAGTCGTCAACCCCAATCACACGATCTGGGAAAACAACTACAACAACAATACGTTCGTCCGCAACATCAATGTCGTGCATGTCGCGCAGCCAGCGATCACTTCGGTAACGCCGAATCCGATCGCTTACGGCAGCACAGGACAGACACTGACAATCAACGGTACGGATTTCATCAATACAGCTGCCGTCAATATCAATGGGACGCCGGTCTCGACGGTCTTTATATCGAATACGCAGCTCACCGCATCTGTAAATGCCGCGGCGTTCACAAGTTCCGCGCCAATTGCGGTAACGGTCACTGAAGGCGCATTTACTTCCAACACGTACTATGTCTCGATCAACAACGCGCCGACAACGCTCTCGATCTCATCGACACCGGCTGCGCCAGTGTCCAACAAGCCGATTACACTAACGGCAACCGTATCCGATCCTTCAAGCGCAGTCGTGCCCACAGGATCAGTCACGTTCAAAAAGGGCGCATCGGTTCTCGGAACGGCAACGCTCGGATACACGACAGGTTACAGCGCTGCAGCATCGATCACGCTGCCGGGAGGAATATCCGGCGGCCCCAACACCATTACCATGGCGTACTCGGGCGACAGCACATTCGCGGCCAAGACCGGTACGGGAATCATTACCACGATAGCCGCGCTCGCCTCTCAAACAACTATCCTGGCATCGCCGGCGTCCACAGTCTACAGCCAGGGCGTGGTATTCACGGTAAAAGCGACCGGAGCAGGCCCGGTGCCGACGGGTAGTGTAGCCCTTACCATAGGCAGCCAAACCACAACGGTTCCGATTGTAAACGGTATCGCTTACATCGGCAAAACCCTGCTAATGGGTTCGAACTCGGTATATGCCAAGTACCTCGGCGACGGCACATACCTGCCGTCTACCTCGCCCACCATTTCCGTAGTCGTTTCGAAAATGAGCACGACGACAACGGTAATGTCCAGCGTGCCGTCATCCACCTTCGGTCAGGCGGTTACGCTGACGGCGCTGGTCAAGCCGGTCGCTCCCGCAGCCGGCCCCGTTACAGGCAGCGTCCAGTTCCTTGACGGCGCAACATCGCTTGGCGCTGTTACGCTTGATGGCAGCGGCTATGCAAAGCTGACAAAGAGCAACTTCGCCATCGGCAGCCACACCATCACAGCGAATTACCTCGGCACAAGCAATGCGAACGTCAGCAGCGGACAGGTCACACAAACTGTCACGCAGGCCAAGCCAACCATTGCGCTGACAGGATCGAATATCGTCCTGTCCAAACAGAGCAATACAATTACGGTCACCCTCACAGGCGCGACCGGAACCTACCCCACCGGCACTGCCACATTCATGGATGGCGCGAATACTTACGCCACCAAGACACTTTTAAATGGCGTGGCTACAATCAACACGAATGCTCTGACAGTGGGAGCGCATTCGTTCAAAGTGGTGTATTCCGGTGACACCAACTACAAGACGGTTACCTCAACCACTCTGAGCGTTTCCGTTAAGGACAACACGACCGTGACTGTTCTCACCGCCAGTCCGGCATCGGTATCATATGGCACAGCGATAACCTTCACGGCAACAGTAAATCCCACAGCCGCGGGCTTCGGAGCCGCAACAGGTTCCGTCAAGTTCCGAGAAGGAACAACGGACCTTGGGACAGTTACGCTGGTAAACGGTGTGGCGACCTATTTAAATTCGTCACTGGCGCCTGGTTCGCATACAATTGTGGCCGTCTATGTCGGCGACACGAAATATAAGACCAGCACATCAACCGGCAAGGTTGTAACGATCTCACCTGACGTCCCAGGATGAAAATAAAAAAGCCCCTCTCCGGACAATCGTCCGGAGAGGGGCTTTTTTTATTGCCGGAATGCTGGACAATTAGGACAATGCAACAGGAAATGGCGTACTAGCGTCCTTTTCATCCCACCCACTGGGTATAGCAGCACAAGTTCGGAAACTCCCGCCGAAAACACCGTCACGTTTCATGCCCCAATCGTCACATCGCCGTCACGAATGGCCTGCTAGAATCTCCTCATAGACGTTTAGTTAGGCCGCATGCGGCATTCATCGCTTCTTTCGCCGGCGCTTTTCTCTCTCAATGCGCCTTCATAAATGAAGCGGTGATATTTCAGTAAGGCCTTAGTATCAAAATTCTCGTGACGGAAGAATAATATGAACAACTCCTCGGCGCCGAGCAACTCGTTCAGGCCGTTTAGCCTGGTGGCGCGGCTTATACTGCCTTTTACGCTTGCTGCATCGCTATCAACTTTTGCGCCTACCAATGCTGTAAAGGCTCAATCCACGGTGCCGGGCGGTGTCAACACACAAGGGCAACGCCTTAACGCTGCGGCAACACCTGCGTCAGACTCAGTTCTGCATCTCATAATAGGAATGAACGGCATTAAGCGGACTGAACGCGATGCTTATCTGAAAGCTCAGTACACGCCATCGTCACCGCTTTACCGCAAATGGCTGACGCCCGAACAGTACGGCGAGAAATTCGGCGCATCGCCGCAGGATGTCCAGGCCGTTGTCGCATATGCAAAGTCGCAGGGATTCACGGTCACGAAGGTGTGGCCTAACAACTCCTTTGTTGCTGCCGACGCCACCGTGAGCCAGACGGAAGCGGCCTTCAACACGAGGATCGCCGGTTTCAACCGTCCGGCGTATCTCGTCGCACAGGGCGAACCGGCGACATTCTTCGCGCCCAGCGCCACCCCATCCGTTCCTGCATCGATCGCATCAAAGATCAGCTTTATCGGCGGCCTCAGCAACATTGGAACACTGCATCATGGAGGCTTAAAGCTTGCGCCCGGCGCCAAGCCCATTTCGATGATCGGCGTAGCGTCACCCAAAACCCCTTACACTGATCCGCTCTCTCCCGCGCAGCTTTCTAAGGTTTACGATATCGATCGTCTGCATAATTTGGGAGCGCAGGGAGACGGCCAGACGATCGCGATTTTTTCGCCGACTTTTCGATATCCTTTAGACATCACGGTATTTGCCGCCAGTTATGGAATCCAGGGATACAAGATTAACGATATTTTGATCGATGGTGGTCCTGGCAATTATTACGGTTCCGGCCAAGCGGCACTCGACGGCGAAGTGATTCTGGGGCAAGCAAACCATGCCGCCATTAACTACTACGAACCGCCGAACACCCCTCAAGGCCTGATTGATGCTTATAATCAGATCGCGGCCGACAACCCGGCAGTCTTGACGTCAAGCTGGAGCACATCGGAGACCATACTTCATAATTCGGGCCTGGATTGGTATGTTCAGGCTTACGAAGACGTTACGACGCAGATGGCAAACCAGGGTATCAGCGTCTTCAATCATTCAGGCAACTCAGGAGCATATGCTCCCGCCGACCTCTCCAATGTCACCGTACAGATGGAGGCAGCGAGTTCGAATGTAACGGGAGTTGGCGGCACAAGCTTGCCGGACAACTACAATGGTATGTGGAGCGCAGAGAATGCCTGGAGCTTCGATGGCGATTCCGGCTCCGGCGGCGGTTTGAGCATCTACTTCCAAAAGCCATGGTGGCAGACCGGACCGGGGGTGGGCAATGGTTATAGCAATGGGTTCCGCCAGGTACCCGATGTGGCCGCTCTTGCCTCTACTCCCTTCTATAATATTTATGCCTATGGATCCTGGGCCGGCTTTTTCGGCACTGGCGCTTCTACTCCCTTATGGGCATCGACGGTTCTGCTTATAAACCAGCTTGCCGGCTTCCGTCAGGGTAACTTGAATCCGGCGCTCTACGATATTGCGGCGAACCGCCCATTTCCCTTCCATGATATCCGCGACGGCAACAACGGCATCTATCCGGGAACTAACGGCTGGGACTATGTAACGGGGCTCGGTTCAGCAAATTTCGGCCAGCTCTACTACGATTTGACCCAGCCAACGGATCTCGCGCCGTTCAACCCGGTGGGCCAACAAGAGGGTTGGATCAATGCCATTATGATCCATAGCGATCCGTACTCCTATACAGAACCGGCGCAATTCGACGACGCCACGACTTACTATATCGACTCCGCAATGATCAATAATGGCCCGGCCGATATGCCGAGCGCCACGGTCAAAATCCTGGTGGACTCGACGCCGCAGACATACACAACGGCGGCATTAGGGGTTAATAACTACACGGATACAGGCTATCGCTTCCCTCAGAAATTCACCTCAGGCCGTCACACGATCACAGAGATCGTCAATCCCGACCATACGATATCGGAAAGTAACTACAACAATAATACGTTTGCCCGCATTATCAATGTCGTGCATGTACCGCAGCCAACGATCACTTCGATTACGCCGAATCCCATAGCCTATGGCAGCACGGGACAGAAATTGGTGATCAATGGCATTGACTTCGGCAACTCGGCATACGTAAAGATTGGTGGAGCGGTGTCCACACCGACGACGATCTCGAACACGCAGATAACCGTTCCTTTGGCCGACGATCTGCTCAAAAGCTCCGCGCCCATCCACGTTTCCGTCACGGCCAGTTCGGTTCCATCGAACACGTACACCATAAACGTAAATAACTGCCCAACGACCATCGCGCTCTCAAGCGTCCCCACATCGCCGATCTCAACCAAGGCATTCCGGCTCACCGCGACAGTCGCCGACCCATTCGGCAATATCACCCCAACAGGTATCGTCACCTTCAAGAAAGGCACAACCATACTGGGCGCCGGCACATTGACGGAGGGAACAACTGGCACGGCCACCGCGACGATTAACTGCCCGGCGCTTCCGGCCGGCGCGGTCGGCATCACGGCATCCTACGCCGGCGACGGCACATTCGCGGCCAACAGCCTGAATGCGACACTGAATGTCACGGCGGCTCTTCCGACCACCACAACCGTGTTGACCTCTCCGGCATCCGCGGTGGCGACACAGGCCGTTAGCTTCACGATCAATGTCAACGGCGCGGGAGCGGCTCCCACCGGCAGCATCGCACTTTACGTCGCCGGCGCCCTTAAGGCCACATTGCCTCTGTCCGGCGGTGTCGCCTATACGGCAATCCCGCTGCCGGTCGGCACGGACAGCGTCTATGCCAAGTACAGCGGCGATCCGACTTATCTTGCATCGACATCGGCCGCCGGCAGCATCGTGATCTCCAAGATGAACACGACCACATCAGTGGCTTCGAGCAACGCTTCCGCTCCGATCGGAGCGGCGGTTATGCTCACCGCAGCCGTCAAGCCCGTCGCTCCCGCCGCCGGTCCTGCCGTAGGATTAGTTCAGTTCATGGACGGCGAGGCGAACCTCGGAACGGCGGTCGCGCTGGACACAAGCGGCAATGCCCATCTGACAAAGTCGAACTTCACAATCGGCGCGCATTCGATCACCGCCAAATACCTTGGCGCAACCATCGCCAATGCCAGCGCCAGCACAGCGTTCACCCAGACCATCGTCAAGGCCGCTCCTTCGGTCACTCTGCTAACACCCCCCTCGACTGTACTTCAGGGCCAGAGTGATACGTTCAAGGCCTCCGTCACCGGTATCTCAGGCACGGCGGCAACGGGCAACGTTACTTTCAAGGACGGCATCACGACGCTGACCACGGTCGCATTGGCAAGTGGGGTCGCCCCGCTAAACATCGCGTCCCTTGCCGCCGGCACTCACTCGATCACGGCGACTTACAACGGCGACAGCAACTACACAGCGGTCACTTCGGCGGCATCGACGGTTGTCGTGAAGAGCAACGGCACGGCCACCATGCTGACAGCTACGCCCACCACAACAGCCTACAGCGCTGCGGTCAAACTTACGGCGACGGTAACACCGTCAACCTCCGGTTACACGGCGATCACAGGTTCGGTGACCTTCAAGGATGGCGCAACAACACTGGGAACGGCCACGATCGCAGGAGGCAAGGCTGTCTACTCGACGTCTCTCTCTGTGGGCACGCACAGTATCTCTGTCGTGTATGGCGGCAGCACAGTCTATTCCGGCTCAACCTCAGCGCCTGCTACGATCACCATTAACAAGGAGAATACGACAACTTCTCTGACAACAAGTGGAGCCTCGGCCGCATTCGGCACGGCGCTCACCTTCACCGCCATTGCCAAGCAAGTCGCGCCGGGCGTTGCCGTTCCCAGCGGATCCATTCAGTTCTTCGATGGGACGACATCGCTTGGTTCGATCGCCGTGGACGGCTCAGGCAAGGCAACGCTGGCAATCTCCAACTTGAGTGTCAGAACCCACTCCATCAAGGCGACTTACCTTGGAAACATCAATGTAGCGACCAGCAACAGCGCAGTCGTAACGCAGATCATTACCAAGGCCAAACCCACAGTCACCCTGAGCGCGACGGCCACAACGATCACTGTCGGCCAATCGGACACGTTCACGGCAACCGTGGTGGGAGTTGCGGCCGCTGCGCCTACCGGCAATGTAACCTTCTACGATGGCACAACCGTGTTGGGAACGGTGGCTCTGGCAGGCGGAAGCGCCTCATTCAACACATCATCGTTGACGATAGGAAATCATACGATTAAGGCGATCTACGCAGGAGACGGAAACTACCTCAGTGTAACGTCGACCACGATCACGGTAGCAGTCTCCGCTCACTAAGAGTCTCCTATCAAAAATGGCGTTCTGCTCCCGGCAGCTGAAGCTGTCGGGAACAGAACGTGGTCGATTTTCTAAATGCCATCAGGCCTCGGCATGGCGGCAATAAAATACCCCTCTCCGGATTACTTCGGAAAGGGGTATTTTGCTGCAATCGATGCTTTACTTGGAATCACCCAGCGGCTGTGGATCGCCCGATCCCGCAGCATCGTCGCCACCGGTGTCGCCGCCCTCATACTCCGTATTGCCTGCTGCCTTATCTTCTATTTGCTCCGGTGTTGGCGCTTCGCGATCCTCACCCTGCGGCGGCCACTTCTTGTCGTCTGTCATTCTTTGCCTCTTCATATCGAGATTGCGGCGGCATATCAACTGCCGTACTTTGCTGGCATTTTACCCCTATTTCAGAGGAAGGAACCGGCCAGAAGCGCATGCAAAGAAATTGCCGGGAATGAATTCCTAGTAATTACGTTGACAAAGTGGCAATTGGTATTGTATACTCCTCAATACTTCAGGCAGCAACGAGTTCCGCAAGACAAATGGAGGGGCAAATCAGATGGCGCAGTATCACGAGGTCGCGAACGATTCGCAGCGAAAATCACAAATTGAGAACCGGCATCCCGTGCCGAACGACCGGATCGAGGCAGCCGTAAAGAGCATTCGCTATGGTGTTGTTCAGGTAATCATTCAGGATGGCCGCGTAGTTCAAATCGACACGACAGAAAAGACGAGGCTTGTGTAGGTTAGCGGCTGACCGTCAACGGAGGCTGAAAAAATTGGGCTGTAACGTCAACGGGGTTGAGCGACATTAGCTCAACCCCGTCTATTTTTTGGGCTGTTAAGCCCGATGCCGCGGCGGCTGTCCCGGAGACCTCCATGTACAATCCGATCTAAACCAACCGCAGCACCGAGATGTGGACAATGTAAATCTGTTATCGGGTCCAGTAACCTGCATGCCACTGTCGCTGACCGTTGTGGTAACTGTAATATCCCTTGTGCCAGGTGCGATAGTGGTAATAACGGCGAGAGTTATTCACCGACTGCTCATGCCGGGCATCTTCGTACTTCTTCAGCGAATAAGCGGTTCCCAGAGCGCCCAGCAACGCCACCGTGTTGTTGTGCTGCGTTGCACCGTAAATTGTTGCAGCTCCTGCGCCAATCGCAATATTTCGCCAATTGTTCTTATTATTCTGATCGTTTGCCATCGCCGGCACTATCGACATTGCAGCGAAAGTTGCGATCAGGCCAAGTGATATAGTTTTGGTAGAGCGTATCATTTTTTGTTCCTTTTCATTTCCGATTTACTGTCTTCCGGCTCTGCGTTACATAAGGTCTGACGATGCTTATCGCCGGGATGTTCCCGGGCGATATCGAATTCAAAGCTCAGAGGGGTACCCTTAGCAGAGGAGCGCCATCTAAAATGCAGGGTATGGATCTTTATTTAGAAGTTGAAAAATGGCTGCGTAAAGGCGATTTGGAATTGGAGATCGAATAACCCATCTTGATCCTCCGGCGGATCGTGACCGGCAATCGGGTAACATTCCGATGGAATTGTAAGTGTCGATTAAGGACTGAAGAGAGATGAACGGAACTGGTATCGATCCTCCTGAAAATATCAAATTGCATACAGATCAGATCGGCCCCCAACATCCTTCGCAACCGAAAAATTGGGATTCTTCTGTATCCTGGCCGCCACCGCCGATTATGCAGGCTCAACAGCCAGTTACGATTGCGCACGATCGATATCTCTCACCAGTTCGTCAGGCATCCTGGGTTTACTTCCTTCTCGCCTTACAAGCAGCCCTGACTATGATTGCCGACGCATGGCTAGCGAAGTTACCTCCCATGCCTTGGACCTATGGAACTGTTCCATTAGCTCTGCCACTCGATCTGCTAGCTCCGTTGGGTTTTGCGGCACTTCTGATTTGGACATACCGTGTGTCAGGGAATCTCAGGGCATTCGGTGCTAAAGAACTTGGGACAACTCCGGCGATGGCTGTCTGGTGCCACTTCATTCCATTTATCAACGTTTATAAACCGTTCAAAGTATATGCAGAAATTGCGCGGGCAAGCGATCCTTCGACGTCGGGGATTGACCAGGCAGCAAGGCGATTGGCAAAGATCCCACTCGTTGTGTATGTGTGGTGTTTAGCGTACTGTATCGAGATGAGTTTCGAATGGACTGTTGCATTTTCAGGCACAATGAGATCACAGGGTTTCACTACCAGTTCAACGTCTTACTCGCTGTCGATCATTGGATATTGCGAAAATCTTGCTCTGGCTTTTGTAGTTATGACAATCACCCGATACCAAGAAGAAAAGGCCAAGATACTCGGCGTCGAACGTGGATAACAGAACAATCACGAGAGTACCAAAATTATGATTTCACCAAATGACGCGACAGCTCTCCCACTGGCTGCGACAGCGGACATCCTCATTTGCGGCGGCGGAACAGCCGGCATCGTCGCAGCCATAGCGGCGGCGCGACGCGGCGTCGATGTGCTGATCGTGGAGCAGATGGGACTGCTCGGCGGCACGCAGTCAGCAGCCTGGGTTACTCCCATGATGCCGAACAAGATCCTGGAAGAGAACTTAACTCACGGCATCAACGACCTGATCATCCATCGTGCCGCAAAGTACGATCCTCCCCCCACGGATAAAACAGGCGACTTGATGTGGTTCAACCCGGTGACGCTTGCCCTGGTGCTCGACGACCTGCTTGCCGAAGCGGGCGGACGCGTTCTCTTTCACACGACCATCAGCGATACGATCGTCGAAGGCAACATAGTCGGCGGCATCATCATCGAGAATAAGAACGGCCGGCAACGGATAGAAGCGAAGATCCTCATCGACTGCACTGGCGACGCCGACGTGGCACTGCGGGCAGGCGCGGATGTCGTTGAAGGCGATCCTGACGACGGGCACAACCAGCCGATGTCCTTGCGCTTTGCTCTGGCCGGAGTTGACCAGGAGCAGGCCATGTTATTCATGGCAGATGAGCTTGGAATGGCCTGCTACTCCCGCTCACCGCTTTTTGAGATCGGCACGGGTGAGGCAAAGAACACGCCCCTCGGCCCACTGATCCAGCAGGCAATCGAGGAGAATGTTCTGGAAAACGACGACCTCGGCTACCTGCAGTTCTTCTCGATGCTCGGACGCCCAGGCGAACTCGCCTTCAACTGTCCCCGTATCGCTGGACTAAAATCAACCGACGCCTGGGACCTATCGAAGGCGCAGTTGATCGGCAGGCAGAAAATCCGGCGCATCGCGACATTCTTCAAGCGCTACGTTAAGGGATTTGAAAACTCATACATCGGCACTATCGCGCCTATGGTGGGCGTCCGCGAATCGCGGCGCATTGTGGGAGATTACACACTGACAGAGGACGACTTCTTCAACGAAGCCCGCTTCCCGGATGCCGTGGCGCGCAATGCCTACCCCATCGACATCCACAGTTCCAAGGCTAAAAACGGGATCGTGATGAAGCATCTGCCGAAGGGGCACTATCACGAGATCCCCTATCGGTGCATGCTGCCCAGAGGGCTGGAGAATTTGCTCGTTGCCGGCCGCTGCCTCTCGGCGACATTTGCGGCGCAAGCTGCCGTGCGGATTCAGCAGAATTGCCGCGCATTGGGAGAAGCCGCCGGAGTGGCCGCCGCCTTATGCGTAGAAACAGGCTGCACGCCGCGTGCGGTCGATACGGATAACCTGCGCAAGATCCTCAATGGACAAGGCGCTCAGATTTGAGCGCCTTTATGGATTCCGTTCTCGAATCTGCGGTGGCCGAGGCGTGAATTCGACTTTTTCGTAGATATCCGCAAGACGAATACGTGCATCGACTGACGGTAAATGGAGAAAATCTTCAGGTTTTTTCATTGCCGTCATACGCCAACTTCCGTCACCTTGTCGCTCGAATAACTCGATTCGCATTTTGTCTTGAGAAACCAGCACATATTCCTGTAGGCCCTCGATAAGACAGTATAACTCAAATTTGAGGCCGCGATCATATGCTTCCGTTGAAGGCGACAACACCTCGACAATGACCGATGGATTGAGCAAAGTATCCTTGTGTTTGTCAGAGAATTGCTGTTCACCACAAACCACACTGACATCAGGATAAGCGTAGGATGCCCCATCGGAAATTTGCACACGCACATCACCATTAAACGGTTGGCAAGGGCGTCCGCGAAATAGAAAGCGTAACTCTGACGCCAGATTAATAGAGATCGTCGCATGTGCGGGTGAGCCTCCCGCCATGGCAAACATCTCGCCTGCGTAGTACTCGCTTTTGAATTCTGCTTTACGTTCGATCTCCAGATATTCTTCCGGAGTATATCGGTGGATTGGTAACGAAGCCATAACATCATCCTCGGAAACGGACTAAAGCCTTGTTGATATGATACCTCGCCCCTCGCGGCACGACTGATCGCGTGCTGCGACACACCACTCACATTTGAGTGCGTGGCGCCAGCTTGAGTTTTCGAGCTCCATATTCCAGCGCAAGCCCGACGACATACATAGGGACAGCAAAACTCATAAATAGCGCCACCTGTAGCTCAAACTGATTTATACTCAGCATTGTCCGCGGAGTAATCGCCGGAAATAGCCGGTTAAGGACAAAATTCAACGGAGGTGAAAGGAAACAACTTATCGCAAGAGAATATCCAAATGCCTGGAAAATCTTCCCTCCATATCTCCACATATCCAATTTAGGATGATTGATCAACATCATTATAAACAGGAAAGCGAATATTACACTTATCGCGAGCATCATCCAGCCGGCATGTGTTGCCGCGACATGAGACTGTATTGAAAACGACAGCGGTGTGAGGAGATGAGGCCTGGATCGCTCTTCCAGCATGAACGCCCCGAATGCGAGAGGGCATGAAGCAACCACGCCAAGGACACCTGCGATTAACACAAGCGCAATCGAATGCCGCATCTCGCGGGCGTCCCGCCACTTTCGAGCAGGGGTTTCAGGATTGACGATTTCGGGATTGTTCCGGTTGCTGGAATAAGCAGGCATACCACGGATTACGCATGCGCTCTATCAATGAGTTCCGTGGTAGTTATGAGGCAGCGGAATACGGGGTTATTGCGGCGTACTGAGCGTTTTCATGTAGGCACACGAAAACGCGTCAGGATACATGTGTCCAGGCGCGCAGCAGACGGGTCGCTTCGGACGCCACAACGGGATCAGAATCGATGGTCTTGCGCCGCAGGTATGTAAAGTCCGCAGAGGTATGGGTTCGGCGGCTGCCGATCATCTTGAGGACAGTCAATCGAATAGCGGGCAGCGGATCGTCTTCGAAGGATCTCAGAAAAGGACGCGCATAGGGATATGGACTTTGCGCGAGGGCAGCGGCGGCGGCAGAGCGCACAGTATCGGCGCTCTCTCCTGCAGTTTGCTCGCCAGGAACATCACTGAAATCGCCAGCCGTCACAGAGATGCCGTCTTGAAGCCCCTGAAACGCAGCATCGTCGTTAAACCGCGCAAGCACTTCCAGGGCGCGCAGCTTGTCCTCACAGCGAGGTGAGCTTAACAATCCACGATAAAACGGCACAACGCCGATCGCGCCCACCGAACTGCCTTCGTCTTCGTGCGACTTCTCTTCACCCTCACGCCCCTTAAAGGGCCGTGAAAGCACAGTGCCGTCACGCTGGCTCAAACGCAGATCGCCAACCTGGTCTCCATCGACCGGTACGGCGGATCCTACCGCAGACGCCGCGAGAAATATACTCGCTGTTACTCCTGCTCGCCTTGCACTCATACTTTCATAGTCCTTGAGATCACGACTTTGTTTACTCTTCGATACTGCGACATCGCAACAACTTCAATAAGTAACATCATTGTATCGTAAAAAAACCGGTAGAACGAGACCGGCCCACTTCATCTCACTTCAATTTGATTTGAGAGTACTTTGAATACGCAGAACAGCCGAAAAACATTGCATGCAGCGCACCTCACAGTTAACTCAGCGCATACAAAACGAAAAGAGTTCCAGACAGCCGTGAGCCGTCGACTTATTGCGGTAACGATCTGGCATATTGTTTATCTCCGCGAGCAAACCTTGCGCTTTACCTGGCCAGTTGTGTATAATAGGCCATACTTTTTGGAGGACTTCACATGCCCTACGTGATTGCCGAACCCTGCATCGGTGTCAAAGACAAGTCCTGCGTCGCCGTCTGTCCCGTGGATTGTATCCAAGAGGCGGATGACCAGTTGTACATCAACCCGGACGAGTGTATCGATTGCGGTCTTTGCGAACCCGAGTGCCCCGTTGATGCGATCTTCATGGAAGATGAAGTTCCATCGCAGTGGAGCCAGTTCATCCAGATTAACGCGGACCTGGCAAAGAAGTCCTAACCAGCGGCTTTCTGCTGCCGATAACATTGAACATGCAAGAAAGCGGCCATGAAGACGGATATCCGTCCTCATGGCCGCTTTTATTGAATATAGGTTTATAGTCCCGCTGCAGCGACCTTATTTCGGCACTTTAAATAGTAACATGCCCAGATGGCTTCCCCCCCATACGACAAGCGTGGTAATAAGCATCATCGGGACGACGTAATAAATCGACAAGATCACGACAAGCCACGCCATTGCCGCGCCACCGAGTAAGCCGTTTACATTGAGTATAAACAAGGCAACCAAAAGCAGAAAAGCTGTAAGAGAAGAATAACCGAACAGGTCCCCCGACAGCGGACGAACAGACCGCCAATAGAAACTCCCCAGGATCCCCGCAATAAGCGGCACAATTACGAAATTTGCCGTTATGACGCCGTTGCCCAGGGAACGATTATGGTGAAACAGCCATTGGCCGAAATACATCTGCGCAAATCCGGCGAGCACCCCGACAATAGCCCCAAGCCACATCCGTTTTCCGGGGCGCGGCTTTTGGCGAGCTTCCACATACAGCTGCGATGCGCCAACAGACGGACTGGCATATGGGATAGCGTGACCGCAGCTCGGACAGATTATCTCTGCCGAATTGATCTCGTAACCACATTCGGGGCATGAACGCCAGGAAACCGGAGGGATGTCGCGAGCCATTAACGCCCCTTATACGCCATAAGTAACCACACGGCGCAGATCCCTGCCATGGTCAAAAGCTGCCCAATACCACTCCGAACGCCACTCTTAACCATCGCGCTCGCGCTGAAGAAGAGCGCAAAGGGGATAAATGCAACGGGAGAGAAGATTGATAAACAGGAGAAGATCCACGCCGACCGAACATGATCGTGCGCGCGCCCCATCGTTTCGGCTGCAATCGACGGATCGTCTCCATGGGGCTGAAGTCCGGTCGCCAATGCCGCCGTTTCTTCTGACGCCGGATTCCCATGAATGTACAAGCAATGCGGACAGGCCGATGCCTCATCGGAAATCGGCCTGCCACAATGTAAGCAGTCCATGCCCTATTGTATCACACGGCGGCAACAGCAAGGCGCGCCTTGGCTTCACCTAACTGGTTCAATACAGCTCCCCGCCCTGTTCCGCCATATGATTCCCGGGCATCGGCGCTGCCCCGCGTGCTGCCCAGTTCCGTTACTCCATCCCCCTCAAACAGCTCGGACGCGGCATGCAGGTCTTCCGGACTAAGGTCTTCCAGCCCCTTCCCCGCTTGCACACATTGACCAACCAGCTTGCCCACAACTTCGTGAGCCTGCCGGAACGGCAGCCCTTTCCGGACGAGGAAGTCGGCAAGGTCGGTCGCAGTAGAGAAATCTCCCCGCATCGACGACGCCATCCGGTCTGCCTTGAACTTCGTATTCCGCAGCAAGGTCAAAAGAACGGACAAACAAATGGACGCCGTATCGACAGCATCGAACAACGGCTCCTTGTCTTCCTGCATGTCTTTATTGTAGGTTAGGGGCAGCGACTTCATTATGGTCAGCAGAGCTGTCAGGCTGCCGTACACACGGCCGGTCTTGCCGCGCAGAAGTTCAGAGACATCAGGGTTCTTCTTCTGAGGCATGATGCTGCTGCCGGTCGTAACGTTATCGCCCATCTCGATGAACGCAAACTCGGGCGTACTCCAGAGAATGAACTCCTCGCTCAGCCGCGAAAGGTGCATCATCATGATGGACAGTGCGCTGACAATTTCGATTGCAAAGTCGCGATCAGAGACGGCATCCAGGCTGTTAGGGGCCACTGCCGCGAAACCAAGATCCCGCGCGACCTGATGGCGATCGATCGGGTATCCCGTGCCGGCAAGGGCAGCCGCTCCAAGCGGCAGAACATCCACGCGTTTCCGCGCATCGGCAAGGCGCTCGACATCACGCTGCAGCATCCAGAAATAGGCAAGCAGGTGGTGCGCAAGGCGAACCGGCTGAGCATGCTGAAGGTGTGTCGTGCCAGGCAGCAAAGTATCGACATGCTCCTCAGCAAGCGCCACCAGTTGTCCCTGTACGGATGCAATCTGCGCGACCACTGTATCCACAGCATCGCGGGCGTAGAGCCTGATATCGGTGGCGATTTGATCGTTCCGCGAGCGGGCCGTATGCAGCTTTCCGGCAACGGGGCCAAGCCTCCTGGTGAGCAGGCTCTCCACGGCCATGTGAACATCCTCTGCTCCCGGATCCAGCACAGCCGCCCCCGATTCCAGCTCTGCCGCCAGCGCCGAGAGATCTTCGGCAATCACATGAGCATCCTCGGCGGGAATGATATTGCGGTCGCCAAGCATCGTCACATGCGCGATACTGCCCTGGATATCATAGGGCCACAGGCGCTGATCTATCGAAAGGCTGGCATTGAACGCATGCACCAGAGCATCGGTTTCCTGGCTGAAACGCCCAGCCCATAGTTTGGGGGAAGACCCCGGAGTTGTCTTATCCATAAGTTAGTGTCCAGTGCCCGTTAGAGGACATTTCCGACGCCCGCGAAGGCGGGCAGCTTCTTAAAGTCAGCGAAGCCCTTCAGGGCTGGAGCCGAGTCTTGGCCTGTATGTAAACCATCTCCTCCGCAAACCGCCGCACTGCATCAGCATAGGCTGCGGGATCGTTGAGTGAGCAGACATGGTGGCCGCCGCGAATGGTCTCCACACGAACATCTTTGCAAACTCGGGCAAAGGCTCGCTCCGCGGTTCGGTGCACGAAGTCACGGTCGCCGTTCAGAATGAGCACAGGCCCGTCGAACCGGCGCAGGCTGGCAGGGAAGTCCCGGCCGCGTAGCTGCTTCACGGCGTCGGCGGCGGCGTGCCACCAGGAGCCGCCCTCGATAATTGCCTCGGCGGCATCGGCAGGAAGGCTGTTGTTTGCAAACCTGTGCAATTTACGGATCAACCGCTTTTCCCAGCGCGGAAACACGATGGATTCGCCGGTCAGCACAAGATGGCACACTTTTCCGCGAGCATCAAAGGTGCTGCCTGATAGGGCAAGGCCCGCCACCAGATCGGGATGCCGCGGCGCGAGTTCCATCGCCAGGCAGCCGCCGAGCGAAATCCCTGCAAGCAGCGCCGGGCGCCCTACCCGCTCCTGGAGAAATCCTCCCAGCATATCAAGCGCATCGTCGTAGTCGAACTTCCGGATAGGGCATTCGCCATGGCCGGGAAGATCAATGGCGTAGACACGGTGCGTGCGCGCCAGAATACGCATGGGCAAAAGCCACGTCCGGCGCGTATAGCTGGCGGCATGCAGGAGAACGATCGGAGGCGCATCCTCCGCGCCGGCGACATCGATTCCGCGCGATATACTCTGAATGCTCACAGTACGAGCGAGAGAACGGCCTTCTGAGCGTGCAGGCGATTCTCAGCTTCGTCGAAGACCACCGAGTGAGGCCCATCCAGCACCTCAGCGGAGATCTCTTCGCCGCGATGCGCCGGCAGGCAGTGCATGACGATCACATCGGACTTTGCGACATCCACAAGCGCCTGATCCAGCTGGAAGTCCGCGAATGCCTTGGCGCGAATGGCCGTCTCTTCCTCCTGCCCCATCGAAGCCCACACATCGGTATAGAGCGCATCGGCGTTCTCGGAAGCTTCCAGGGCGTTATTGGTGATATTCAATTGCGCGCCGGTTTCGGCAGCGAAGCCAAGCGCCGTCTGCCACAGTTCCGGATCAGGTTCGTAGCCCTTCGGGCACGCAATTGTAAAGTGTGTGCCCAGTTTGGCCGCCATGAGAAATAGCGAGTTCGCCACATTGTTACCGTCGCCGATAAAGGCCAGATGCAATCCCTTGAGGTCGCCTTTGCGCTCCGCGAGTGTCTGGAAATCGGCAAAGGCCTGGCAAGGGTGCTCCCGGTCGCTCAAACCGTTGATGACGGGAATTCCGGCATATTCAGCCAGTTCGGTCACCGTTTTGTGATCGAACGTTCGGGCCATGATGCCGTCGATCCAGCGATCGAGATTACGCGCCACATCGGGAACGGTCTCGCGGATGCCAAGGCGCCCCTCAAGATAGATCGCCTGGCCGCCAAGCTGTGTCATACCGGCTTCGAAGGTGACCCGTGTCCGCAGAGACGGCTTTTCGAACAGCATTGCCAGCGTCTGGCCATGGGCAAACTGGGTTTGAGTTGCGTCGAACTTGTTCGCCTTGAGGCGCGCGGCGACATCGAGGATCAGCAGGATCTCATCGCGAGTCAAATCTTCGATCCCGATGATATCGCGCCCACGCAGCGAATGCTGCGTAAGGACATCCGAAATCGGCGAATGAGGCGGCGCCATGCGCTGCGATGGAACGTTCTGTGGCATAGCTAAATAACCTCAGCCAGTATATCAACGGCCTTGTCGACATCTTCTCGGGTAATTATCAGCGGCGGAAGCAGCCGGATGGTGCGATCGCCAACGGCGTTAACAATCAGGCCACGATAGAATGCGGCTGTAAGGACCTTTCGGGCATTCGGCTCGGCGAGTTCAACGCCAAGTATCAGCCCCATTCCCCGGATCTCCTCGATCTTGCCGGCGAAGCGCGGTTCTTCCAGTCGATGCTTGAGGTAAGCGCCCATTGCATGGGCATTGGCCATCAAGTGCTCTTCTTCGATCGCTTCAATGGTAGCAAGAGCCGCAGCCGTCATCAGAGGGCCACCAGCGAATGTGCTGCCGTGATCGCCCGGAACGAGCGTCGTTGCGGCAGCGCCACGCGCCAGGCATGCGCCGATGGGAACGCCGCCGCCGAGGCTCTTGGCAAGAGTCATGATATCCGGCACTACACCGTAGTTCTCATAAGCCCACCACTTGCCGGTCCGTCCCATTCCGGTCTGGACCTCATCGAAGATCAGCAGCGCGCCATGCTTGTCGCACAGTTCACGCGCCTTCTCAAGATACGCCTGATCGGCCGCGTAGACGCCGCCTTCGCCCTGGATCGGCTCAAGCAAAACAGCGCAGGTGTCATCGGAAACCGCTGCAGTCAGGGCATCAATATCGTTGAGCGGCACATAGTTAAAGCCGGGCACCATAGGCGCAAACGGAGCCTGGTACTTCGGCTGAGCCGTAGCCGTCACAGTGGCCATGGTCCGGCCATGGAACGAGCGATGTGCGGTAACGATCTGGAACTTCGTCTCGCTGCCACCGACTTTGCCGTTTTTTCGGGCAATCTTAATTGCGGCTTCGTTGGCCTCAGCCCCGCTGTTGCAGAAGAAGACGCGCTCCATGTCGCTGATCGAGATCAACTTCTTGGCAAGCGCCGCCTGCGGAGCGGTCAAGAACAGGTTGGACATATGCATGAGTGTCGCGGCCTGATCCTGCAGGGCTTTAACGACACGCGGATGGCAGTGCCCCACCCCATTGACGGCAATGCCGCCTAGAAAGTCCAGATATTCCTTACCGCTGTCGTCCCAGATCCGCGCGCCTTCGCCTCGAACGAAGACTCCCGGCTGGCGGATGTACGTGCCCATTACGAAATCGTTGTCCCACGCCTTCACCTCGGCAGCGTCGACGGCCGGAGCGATCCAGCCCGTTTGTGTGTCCATTGTATAAAGAGTTTGTGTCATGGCTGTCACTTTACAATCATCGTGCCGATACCCTGGTCCGTGAAGACCTCGATCAGCAGCGCATGGGGAAGCCGGCCATCGATGATGTGCGCAGCTCCGACCCCATTGTTAATGGCGGTAACGCATGCATCGACCTTGGGGATCATGCCCTTATCAACATGTCCGTCCACGACGAGCTGGCGAGCATCCTTCGCCGTCATCTTCGAGATCAGCGTATCCTTGTCCGAGAAGTCCTGATAGATGCCATCGACATCGGTCATCATAATCAGCTTGGACGCTCCGAGCGCCGAGGCAAGTTCGCCGGCAACGGTATCCGCGTTGACGTTGTAGCTTGCGCCGCCTGGACCGATTGCGACGCTTGAGATCACCGGGATATAGCCGGCCGCGGTAAGCGTATGGATGATCTCCGGATTGACCTTCTCGACCCGGCCCACAAAGCCGATGTCGCCCTTCGTCGTTTCCTTCTCGGCAACGATCAAGTTGGCGTCTTTGCCGCTGAGGCCGACCGCAAGGCCGCCCTGCTGGTTCAGATGCGCGACAATACCCTTGTTAGTCTTGCCTGCAAGGACCATCTCGACGATCTCCATGGTCTCGGCGTCTGTGACCCGCAGGCCGCTCACGAACTGCGGCTCCTTGCCCATACGGTTCATGGCGTCGCTGATCTCCGGACCGCCACCATGGACGAGGATCGGGTTGATGCCGACATACCGCATGAGGACGATGTCCTGCATGACCGCCGACTTGAGATTCTCGTCGATCATGGCATTGCCGCCGTACTTCACGACGATCGTCTTGCCGGAATACTGCCGGATATAGGGCAGAGCCTGAATCAGGACATCGGCCGCTGAATTATGGTTCTGTGGCATGGATTATCGCCTCCGCTTCAATTTCTACCAGCATCTTGGGATCTATGAGGGCTACGACCTGGATCATCGCAGTCGTCGGACGGATATCGCCGAAGACCTCTCCATGGGCGCGCCCGATCTCTTCCCAACGGCTGATGTCGGTCGTATAGATCCTTGTCCGAACAACATCGCCCAAACCCGCGCCGGTCTGCTGCAATGCCGCATCGATATTAAGCAGAATCTGCTGTGTCTGCATGTAAGCATCGTCTACGCCGACGATTTCACCGTTCGGCCCGGTCGCCGTTGTGCCCGAGATATGAACGACGTTGCCGATACGCACAGCGCGCGAATACCCCACAACGGGTTCCCACTTGCTGCCTGTCGATATGTTCTGTCTTCTCAAAAGGGTTGCTCCTCACTTGGCACGGGCCAGGTCAGCGGCGTCAATGCCGCTTATGTGTGATACTCCGCGTTGATCTTGACGTAGTCGTAGCTGAAATCGCAGGTCCAGACTGTGGCGGTTTCGCCACCGGGCTGATGGAAGTTCACCAGGATCTGCACTTCCTTGGCCTTCATGGCCTCAGAAACCACATAGCCGTTGAAGTTCGTCGGCGCGCCGTCCCGGTATACCGTGGTTCCGGCAAGGGCGATCTCGACATGCTCCGGTTCGAAATCGATGCCGCCCCGTCCGGCTGCGGCCAGGATGCGGCCCCAGTTCGGGTCGTTGCCAAAGAGGGCCGTCTTTACCAGATTGGAGTTTGCAATGGTTTTCGCCACGCCTCGCGCAAAGCTCGCCTTATGCTCCGGCTTCATCGTTATGCCGTTCGCCTCATAAGCCCTCGCCACATTTGCGGGCACGGCCACATTCTGCACGGTGACTTCGACCAGCTTCGTCGCGCCTTCGCCGTCCCGGGCGATCTCCTTGGCAAGATGGAGGCATACACTGTAGAGAGCCTTTTCAAATTCCCTGGCTTCCGGCGATTCCATGTCGGTGATCGGCTCATTTCCCAGCAAGCCGTTCGCCATGACGAGCGTCATATCGTTGGTGCTGGTGTCGCCGTCTACAGTGATGGAGTTGAATGTGTGCCATGCAACCCGCTTTAACATCTCCTGAAGAAGGGGCTGGTCAATGGCAACGTCGGTGGTAACAAAGCCAAGCATTGTCGCCATGTTCGGGGCGATCATGCCACTGCCCTTGGCGATTGCGCCAACACGAGCCTTTTTGCCGCCCAGGTCGAACTCAACGGCGACTTCCTTGGGAAAGGTGTCGGTCGTCATAATAGCCTGCGAAGTATCCTCACAGCTTTCGCCATGGAGCTTTCCTGCCGCTTCGAGGATACCGGCGGTGATCTTCTCCATCGGCAGCGCATGGCCGATTACGCCAGTGCTGGCGCTGAAGACACGGCGGGGCGCAATGCCGAGGACTTCGGCTGTCAGCTTTACCATCTGCGCCGCATCAGTGTAGCCGCGCTCGCCGTTACAGGCATTGGCATTGCCGGAATTGACGACGATTGCCCGAGCCAATCCCTCATCCATATACGCCTGGTTGATCGTGACGCATGGGGCCTTCACGACATTGGTTGTGAAGACGCCCGCCACCGCAGCATCGACATCGGAAACGATCAAAGCCAGATCGTTTCGCTTCCGCTTGATGCCGCAGTACACGCCGGCAGTCTTAAATCCTAAGGGGGCGACAATCCCGCCCGGAATGATCTCCATCGGTTCCATCCTATGGCCACATGGCCGGCATAGTCAAGCCGGCCGTTTCGTTCAAGCCGCTCATCAAGTTCATATTTTGAATGGCCTGCCCGGCAGCGCCTTTCACCAAGTTATCGATCGCCGATACTACGATCACTCGCCCGGTCCGGTTGTCCATACCGACACCGATATAGCAGTAGTTCGTGCCCTGGGTCCATTTTGTGGCCGGGAACTCGCCCGGCTGCAGAACGACGACAAACGGCGCATCGGCATAGTACTCGCGGAATGTCCCGTCGAGCTTGGCGGCATCGCCTGTAAAGTTCGCGTAGGCCGTCGTCAGGATACCCCGAGTAATCGGCGAGAGATGCGGAGTGAATGTCACTCTCACCTGAGAGCCGGCGACATGAGAGAGATTTTGCTCGATCTCCGGAACATGCCGGTGTGTCCCGCCGACACCATACGGCTTGATGCTCTCGTTGACTTCCGAGAAATGATAGTCCAGGCTGAACTTCGACCGGCCGGCGCCGGAGACCCCGCTATGGCTGTCGATGATGATGGTGGAAGGGTCGATCGCCTTCGCTTCAAGCAGCGGAGCCAGGGCGAGCGTCGCCGATGTGACATAGCAGCCAGGGTTGGCGATAAGTGAGGCGCTCTTAATCTCGTCCTTAAATAGCTCCGGCAGGCCGTATACAGCTTCGGCAAGCCACTTCGGCTCCGTCTGATCCCGCTTGTACCAGGCCTTGTAGTCGTCGATGTTCTTCAAGCGGAAGTCCGCACTGAGGTCGACAACTTTCTTCCCGGCTGCGAGCAGACCCGGCGCTTCCTGCATGGCCAATCCTGCCTCGCCGGCCAGGAATACGACATCGCAGAGTTCGGTCGCCACAGCTGGGTCGAACTTCTCGCATGTAAGATTAACACGTCCCGCAACGCCGGGCAGAGCCGCGGATAGCGGCTTTCCGGCGTAGGTGCCGGATGTCACATAGGTGAGTTCGACATCGGGATGCGACGCGATCAAACGCGCCAGTTCTCCTCCGCCGTAGCCGGAAACTCCGACAATCCCAACTCGCATCTTAGCGCTCATAGTAACGATCTTTCTTCCTGCAGCAGAATGTAGATGGCCCACACGCAAAAACGCCGCGTGCAGATCGCGGGCACGCGGCGTTTTCTGAAAATCAAAAAGCCGCGCGCCAATGCTTCCCTGATCTCCCGAAGAGGGAGGGAAGTGGCCCGCGGCTCGGTTTCATCGAGCAGACACCTTTAGCGTGTCGCGGACGCACTCCCATAAGCACGAACGCGACGACGCAGCGATTGAATGTGCGCTGCAAAGCTTTTCATAGTGGCGGCAGTATACCCGGCGTTTCAGATCAAGTCAACCGTTTGTGGAGAAACGCTCCACGAGAGGATGAAGCGGACGGCGCTGTCGTTACAAAATCGCGCCGCCGTTACACTACTGCTGGCCGGATTCCGGGTCGCCGGAAGCAACCTGATCCTGCGGAATGGAGATGCGGGTGGTGGTCGTCGTGGTGCCACGAACAGTCGTGATGCCGGGTTCGGGCGCTTCAGCCTGCTCTGTTGGCGCCACTGCCGCGTAGGAAGCTGTTGACGCTACCCCTACTTCCGGTGAACGCTTGACACATACAAGGTGGCTGTAATAGTAGGAATTGCTGACCGGATCGACGGCAACTTGATGTCCGTGTCCGGCAGAGGCATGTATAAAGTAACCATTGCCGATATACATGGCCGTGTGATCGATCTCAGGGTGATGGCACGCAAAGTACATGCGATCGCCGGGCTGCCACAAATTGACCTGGTCGATAGGCACATCCGTGCCGACAGTCGCCTGATCGCCTGAGTGCCTCGGCAGGTTGATACCGAACTGCGCGTAGACGGCCTTCACAAAGCCGGAGCAATCGATCCCTTCCTTGGTGTTGCCGCCCCAGACATAAGGAACATTCAGGTAGCTGTACGAAGCCTGCACCATCTGGTTACCCAGAGATCCGCCTGCTCCACCAGGTCCTCCGGCAGTAATCGGGTCGCCGGTTTCCTTATTGACAATCTGGTAATCGAGCAGCTGCACATCGGACTTGTTGATGAAGCCAAGCGAGTGGTCGATCATGATGACGGCGTACTGGTCTTCCGTTTGACCGCTGACGGCAAGGTAAGTTCCCTTTTCACAGGTGGACAGCACCCGGCCATAGCGATCACGGCCGCCCATAATCTGAGCCGTATCCGACGTGATCGTAACGACACGCAGAACAGTGGGAGTAGCCGGAATGCGCATCCCGCCTCGCGAGACTGCAGGGTATCGAGAGCGACGCGAAGTGGATCGGCGCGACTTCTTGTGGAAGTGCTTAACGGAAGCCGAAGCAGACGCAGCGGAAGTGGAAGTTCCGGCGGTGTCCTGGCTGGTAATTGTCAGCGAAATCGAGCTGTTGTCATCGGCTGCAGCATGCGCAGGAATACCTGCAAATGCGCACAGGGTGACAGCGACCGCCAAAGCGGCGGAGCGGCGTTGGGTCAAAACGTCGTCCTCCTGGGACTTTCTGTTGGATTGCGCTTTGTGGAAGCAGCGAGGGCGCAAAGGAGAGCAGAGCTTATGGGTCCTTGGATTGGACCTCGCTTGAAAGGGAAGGCAGAACCAGCGGCGACCTCCGCCATTGTTGCACGCTTGCGGAGCACCGAAGCGCGAACAGTTCCCAAATCCGAAGCTCTTAAAACCTCGCTAGCCCCAGTATAAAGGAGCCGAAGGCATTTGTCAAGAAAATTTGGCCTATTTTTTCAAACAAAGTTTCACAAAATGAGGCGCAATTCGTCCCGCTAGGAACAAAAAGCGCCAGCAACCGCCTTTCGAGCACAGATTTCCAAGCTCATCAGGAACAACATCGTCAAAGGCTTGACTTCTGGTGTAAGGACAGTGGTATAATGCCTCTCGTCGCCGCGCCGAAGTGGTGAAATGGTATACACGCTAGTTTCAGGTACTAGTGCTCGCAAGGGCGTGGGGGTTCGAGTCCCCCCTTCGGCACCATATTGAACTTCCGAAAGTTCTTAAAAAACGCTGACAACCTTTGAGGTTGTCAGCGTTTTTTCTTTTTGACGATTTATCTTTTCGGGCTGCATCCAAAACAAGGCGCCGGCTCTATCATGCGTCGCGCAGCAAAACTGTCAACGGAAAATCAGCCCCTCGTTCTCAGGCACGAAAACATTGGAGATGCCGACCACGTCTGCGGCAAAGTTGGCGATGGCTCCTGCAACGATGCTGCCGTCACGTCGCCCAGCAATGATGTGGATGTTCTCGTCATCAAGCAGCGCAGGCAGGAAGATGCCAGTGTGTTTATCGTCCCCTCCCCAGGCAAGGCGCCAGTCGGCGAGGTCGTCGGATGTGCCAATAGCTTGCCATTCGATGCCGTCAAAGTGATTGGGCGACTCCGCAGGAACGGCCGCGCAAGAGATCCATTGTGCCGTGAAAAGAGGCGTAAAGCCATTCGATGCTAACGACAGTGTCTTAAAACTGTCCTTCACGGACCAGCTTTGTGGCCCCTCGGTCAGAAGATGCTCCTCAATGAAAGATTGATGCTCCCCTGCCCGTTCCGCCCCGCCCAGGGTGATGGCATTCGGATAGAACCTCGGAACAGGACCAGGATTTACCCACGCGACATCTCGAAACTCGCCCGGCGAACCGTGAGTTCGGCAGACGATATCACACCAGATAGCGTTATTCAGAGCGGCTTGATTAACAAGGCAGTCTTTTATCGGTAGCCTCCAGACTCATCCGTTTTTATTCATCCCGGCGGCACGCATTAGATCGGCTATGTCCTTATGGCCGTTCACCTCTGCCAGCTCAAGTGCGGTGAGGCCATCAACATCCACGGCATGAACATCGGCCCTATACTGAATCAAGAGCATAACAACATCGATGTGACCGCCCTCTGCCGCGAACATGAGGGCTGTAATGCCGTCATCTTCTGCAGAATCTATATCGTCGCCGCGGTCCAGTAATTTCAGTACAAAGGCGGTTCGCCCCGCTTGGGCGGCTCGTCGTAATGCGTAGCTCATATCGGTTCTCAATTGTGCCGTGTAGGCGATGTTCCCGACTTTTGAAGCGCTCGCCCGTCGGATTGTGACATAATGTGCCATGTAGGATATGGATCTCCACCCCCTTTTGCTCATAGCAAGCACGAATCAAGAAATTCGATCCACAAATGCCAACGGTGCTGTCGCAGATGAGGCAACGATCAAAAACACATTCACTAACCCGATATCAAGGTAGCGCTTCTGATGACATACGTAACGCTCGCTACACGATATATTGGGAAACAAGTTACACGCTTGCCACTATAGTGCCAAATTCCCACGACAATAGACCTCAATAATGATAACCGAAATTGACGATCCTGTAATTGGGAAACTCACGTTTGACGAGTATGCCGACGAAAACGTGCTTCATTGGACGAGATTGGAGCCGCTCGATCTCATTGGATCAGATGTAAGCCTCATCGTCCAGACAGATGCCGATGGTCCCACTGAGCATCAGCGCCAAGTGTATTTGTCGCTGAAGAGCGCCACAGCCGAAATGCGTGCCGAGCTTCAGGAAGCCCTATTCGAGTTCTATAAAGTTCAGCGAGAACTCTATGCCGATGCCTGCGATGATATCGAAGGATATGTAGAAGAATCTCTTCCTGTCTTGGAATCTTCAGATCAAATATGGGGAATCCTTGATCTTCTGGCATGGTATATCATTTGTCCCGATAGCTCAATCGACATGTTCGGTCCATCAGAAGATCGGTGCGATTCGGCGATCTTTTGGCACGGCTACTGGGATATTGAACACGAGTTCGGCGTGCTTTTCAAGGACGGCAAGTTGCAGCGCATTGCTGGTGTCGGCGATTTTTGAAGGCGAAAAGGTATCTCAGTGGCAGATGACGATGGCATCGAGATGAGGTGGATCGAAGCATGGAATGACGTGTATGAGATCGTTGGTGATCGCTGGGATGTAAAATGTCTGTTACCAAGCGGAGGTAGTAACGGATGGTGCTAGTTAAAAATTGTCTTTTCGATCACGTTTGAAATAGTCATGGCTGAGCCGAAGCTGAAGGTAACCACACCATTGCAGCGGAGGAGATCAGCCATGACCACCCTTGATTTTGTCATAGATTTGTTCATTCGTGTCGATGATGCGATGAAAGATGTTCAAAAACACAGCCAAGCCAAGCTTTATCCCAGCGAATTGGTCACGTTGGGACTGTTGTACGCCATCAAAGGAGTTGGCGGGCGTGCCTTCTGGAGATGGGCCGACCGTGATCTGCGCCCTTTCTTCCCAGGTCTGCCCGAACGCACACGCCTCTTTCGCTTGCTTGCCACGCATCAAGATTGGGCCGATCGTTTCTTGGCGGAACCCACCTTGTTAGGTGTGATGGACAGCTATGGGATTGAATTGCTCCATCCCGTCAGAGAGCGCGAAAAGACGCAACATCCGCGCATTGCGACCAAAGGCAAATCCAATCATCGTTGGATCATGGGAGCCAAGTTTTGCTTCCTGCTCAATCAATTTGGTCTGATCGTCTGTTGGGATACAGCTCGGGAAAAGGACCACGATACAGTCTTTCACCCGATGATTGCTCAGTTTGACGAGAAGACGTTAGTTTTGGCTGACACGGGCTTCCATGCCAAGGACGGTGATCCGAGCAACCTGAAAGTCTGTAAGCGTGGGACCTGGAATGACAGGATGCTGGTAGAGACCACCCTTTCCATGCTCACATTCTCATGTGCTCACTCACGTTTGCCATCTCAAGAAATTGGCGCATCGCACCTGGCATCATCTGGAAGCGCGTCTCGCTTTTGTGAGTGCGGCTTATAATTTGCTGGTGCAATGGAATGGGCTCAAGATCGATCCAGATCACAGAGTCAGGTTATCAATGGCAGAGTTTGCGCTCTAAAACAGTAAATCGAAACTAGCACCATTCGTTAGTAGATGAAGAAGTGTGTCGCGGCTGGCTCCAAGAAATGGTGTACGATGGAATGACCGTTCGAGTTGCTGAGGAATGGGTGTTGGGCCGCAGAGGAATTGTTGTTACTTGTAATCGGACAACCGAATCGAGAAAATTGCAGTCATAACGCGCCACAGCAAGAAGGAACATAGAGCCTCGCGGATAAACTACTGGTAACATCTGCTTACCCTATTGCAGTGTTTTCGACCTCGCGCACCGTAGACGGCACTATCATGAACATCTTCTACAATGTTTCTCGCATCGGCTTGTCAGCGCTGACAATTTTCACTTTGACTTCGGTATCAGTATCCTCGCCTTGCGAAGCCTCCGAAACCAGTCGCAAATATGAAAATCTTCCATTCGATAAAGACTACTTAGAAACACAGGCACTTGGGATCAATGACGCAGGGACCATCGTGGGAACTTGCATCAACGGCAACGAATCATTTGGGCAGCATGGCTATATCTTCAAAAATGGAACGCTCAAGAAGATTGACATTCCCAATCGAGTTTTTACGACACCGCAATCGATCTCAAACAAGGATGATGTTGTTGGAACGTGCGCGCTGAAGAGCGATGGGCCGAACAGTATCCCATTCCGAATGCATCATGGCGCTATAACATTTATGAAGCGATTTGGCGTTGAAACGGTGCCGTTTTCCATCAACAACAAAGGGGAAGTGGTTGGTTTCTTCAATAACGGCATCTTCTCGGACACGGCGTTCGACATCTCTCCCAATGGCAAAGTAGCAAAATTTCGATACGCGAACTCCCATGACATCCGCTTCACCTCCATCAACAGTAAGGGTGAAATAGCCGCAACTTGCACCAAATGGATTGGGACAGGGAATATCGTGTGTTTTGGGGTGCTGCGAAAACAAGGTAAGTGGATTGAATTACCTGCCCCACCAGGTGCATTGAGCTGGCGTTGCATGGGCATTAACGATTCTGGAGATATCGTAGGAGAATTCGATGATATCGATAAATACAAGCACGGATTTGTGCTGCATGGGGCGCACTTCGAGGTACTCGACGATCCACTAGCCAATCACTATACATCTCCCACGAGTATAAACAATAACGGGACGATAGTCGGTTACTATCAAGACACGCAAGGTCATCAGCACGGCTTCATCACAAGGTAATCGCGCCTGTTCGACGCCCATCACAGAAATGCCTGATCTTCGAACTAAAAGCTGATTGGAAGTGGAGCGGTGTCTCAAGTCGGAAAGGCCTTTCCGTCTTGGGATACCGCTCCAAATGTATAAACAGAATGGTCTGGTAAGAAACAACAGCCACGATTCATCGTCGGGAGGCACTTCCGAGATATTACAAAAATCCCAGAACTCCCGCCTGATGAGCCTATGCCTATCATCGCCATACGAAAACAATGGATGGCGACAAGCGGTGGTAGGATGAACAGGCAACACCCACCTGATGGCTACAAAATCCAAAACTACTTGGGCGCTCGGCTTACCGCTCGAATCTACACGTCGCTTAACAGACCAGGAACTCGGCGCTCTCCGTAATGCTGTCAAGCACTATCGCCTAAATACGTTTCTGCTGTGGCTCGCCTACTCTTTGGCCTGGGCAGCAGTTATCTTTATTGCATCACGCGTCGATCCGAACAACTCGGTGGCGCAGAGCGTTCTGTCAGCTATGGCGATCCCCCTATTCATCATTGGCCTGCCCACCATAATTCTCCTTACCAAGGACTGGCTTAGACGTGTTCGGCTGTTGGCAGGAGATGTAAAGAATGGCCACATTCACCGTTTCACTGGCCCTATCACTGATGACTCGGCGGACGATCCTGCGTACCCCAAGCTCGCTCAGCACCGCTTGATTCCAATCAATGCTATTGTCGATGTTCTCGCTGCGTCAGGACGGATCTGGAACATCAATGGTGTTACACTTCGGCAGTGGATCGAAGTCTATGTTGCGGATGTCGCTGCGGTGCCGCAAATAGGCGATACAACTATACAATGGCTCCCGACACCAGATACGTCAGAAAATACACGTGTTGGCAAACGGAGGTTGACGGATGCCGAGAAGGAAGAACTAACGCATCACGCACGCCATTCCTGGACACCCTACCTTTCGTGGGTGATCGGATTTTCGATCTGGCTATCGATGCCGATAGCAATGATAATCATGCAAGGTCATTTGGACCAACCGTTGTACTATGTGCAGATGGCCATTGTAAGTATCTTGACGCTTGGCGCGTATGTATTGCTGTTCGATGGACTTTCCACGGCACGGAGATTTGGCCGAGATCGGGATGAAGGCGAACTGGCCGTTTTAGAAGTCAAGAATGTCCAAGGACAAATGGTTAACGACGAAATTGCCGGTGATCAATGGGATGGCTACCCCATGGCGATGGCAACAGATGCAGGCGTGCATCGGCGCGAGATCCTGAGTCACACATCCCTTCTCTGGTCTACGGATGGGCAGCCCGCGGCATGGCGCAAAACGCATTCATGAAGACCACCTCAGATAGTTGTTACTCGCCTCCTTCGAAATATCCATCGGCAGACCGCGGACACCCACCACGGGTGGAAGATTTGCGAAATTGCCCACTCCAAACAGCATTCCGAACATGTCTAAGTTTCGATCTACAAGGTGATCTATCAGTATCACACCATCCCATCCATCCAGCATTCTTCGAGGGTGGCTGTCTTGGACAAACCGATTGCGTATCTCCACCCAGCCGCACATATCAATGCCCATTCGACCAGATACCTCTCGGCAGATTTATAGCCGCGCTTCACGTCGGCGCAGTTCAGCTTCTGCCTCTTCCCGTGCGTTCTTCCAGCCGAGATGATCAGCTACAGGCTTTTTGATTCTCTCCTCCATGAGACGAGTGGCGATAATCCGATTTTTGGGATGCTCAAGGGAAAGGCTGGCAATATCGATCTTGTGGAGCGAGTCGCGACGGGATTGCTTGGTCATACTTGTCATTCCGTTTATTGGGGTCAGAATATGTGATCTCATACCTTGTCGTCGCAACGGATATACTTAGTAAACATTTAGACAACGGCAATCCAGATGGGCAGTTTTGACTCTCATCTGCAATGTCATTCATGGCGTTCCAGCAAAGTCTGCAATTCTCGCAGATCGCGCCACCAGGTGTCCCCGCCGGTGCTAAACTTACCAAAACGCCGAAGTAAAAGTTTCCACTTGTAGAACTGTATGGTCACCTGAGGGAGGTGGCCGCCGTGTTACGAGGAGGAGACGTGAAAGAGATTGAAG
>Ga0105237_10000186_pt1 | contig 87958 bp, 67 predicted proteins | sample KBSC24metaG_FD_81520 | JGI IMG/M metagenome (GOLD analysis project Ga0105237, IMG submission 81520) | Corn rhizosphere microbial communities from Kellogg Biological Station, Michigan, USA - KBS C2-4 metaG | ecosystem: Host-associated > Plants > Roots > Rhizosphere > Soil | place: Michigan, USA...
CATGGTCCGCAACCTGGAAAGCCACATCGGTGTGGAACCAGTCGGCGTAGGCATCTTCAGCTCGTCCCTGATACTGGCCATCATGATCATTCCCTATGCCGCATCGCTGGGAAGGTCCATGATAACGATGGTCCCCTCCCATTTGAAAGAAGGGGCTTATGCATTGGGTTCTACCCGTTGGGAAGTCATCCGTAGCGTCATCCTTCCGTACACCAGGTCCGGCCTTTTCGCAGGCATCCTCTTATCCCTGGGCCGTGCCCTGGGTGAGACAATGGCCGTCACCATGGTCATCGGGAATACCAGTCTTATTCCAAAAAGTATTTTTGCACCGGGTAACACCATGGCCAGCGTCATCGCCAACGAATTCACGGAGGCGGACAAGCCGGTATACCTGTCCGCACTCATCGAGCTTGGACTGGTGCTCTTCCTGGTAACCGTCGTGATCAACATGATCGGAAAGAAAATTATTGATCGCTTCACCAACGAATAAATTTATGAACGTCTCAAACGTAAAATACAGGCTTGGCAAAAGCTCGGGATTCCAGATCCTGATCTATGTCTTCGCTTTTGCCTGCGTGATACCGCTGCTGGCCATTCTCTTCTTTATCATTAAAGCAGGTATCACCAAGATCAACTGGCATTTCCTCGTCAATGTTCCCAAGCCGGTAGGTGAAATAGGAGGCGGCATCGCCAACGCTCTTCTCGGTAGTATTTTGATCATCATTGTAGCTGCCATCATCGCTATCCCCATCGGTATCCTTGCCGGGGTCTACCTGGCAGAGAACAGAAAAAGCCGCCTCGCCTACTGGTGCCGCCTTTGTACCGATATCCTCCAGGGCGTCCCGTCCATCGTGATAGGCATCGTAGCGTATTTCTGGATGGTCAAACCCCTCGGCGGTTTCTCCGCCCTTTCCGGCAGCGTAGCCCTGGCGATCATGATGTTGCCTATTGTGGTCCGGTCCACCGAAGAGACGCTCAAGCTGCTGCCGGATTCGCTGAAGGAAGCCGCGCTGGCCCTGGGCATGCCCTTTCACCGTGTGATCTTCAAAGTGATCATTCCGGTGGGTATCAGCGGTATCCTCTCCGGCGTTATGCTTTCCGTAGCCCGCATTACCGGCGAAACAGCGCCTTTGTTGTTCACCGCATTCGGTAACCCGTATTTGTCGACCAATCTGACCAAACCCATGCAGAGCCTGCCCCTGCTGATCTTTAACTATGCCACCAGCCCATACAACGAATGGCATGATCTGGCCTGGGGGGCATCCCTGATCCTTTTGCTTTGGGTTCTATTCCTAAACATTTTTACCAAGGTTATAACAAGAAAATGGAAAGTACAATTATAAAGAGCAGGAACTTTAATGCGTCGTTTGGTAGCAATCACGTCGTTAAGAACGTCAATATCGATATTCCCCGCAACCATGTCATTGCCGTAATGGGCCCTTCCGGCTGTGGAAAGACCACCTATCTGCGTTGTATCAACAGGATGCACGAACTTATTCCAGGCGCCACCTGTGAAGGAGAAATGAAGCTCAACGATGAGAATATCTATGAGATGCACCCCATCTTTGTCCGGCTTAAGATCGGCATGGTTTTCCAGCGTCCCAACCCTTTCCCCAACCTCAGCATTTATGACAATGTCATCGCCGGGTATAAACTCAATGGGATCAAACTGCCCAAGGCGGAAAGAGACCGCATCGTCGAACATTCCCTCACCCGCGTCGCTCTGTGGAACGAGGTCAAGGACTCCCTTAACAAAAAAGGTTCCTTCCTCTCCGGCGGTCAGCAACAACGTCTTTGTATCGCCCGCGCCGTGGCCATGGAGCCGGAAGTCCTGCTTTTCGATGAACCTACCTCTGCCCTTGACCCTATCTCTACGTCGACGGTGGAAGAGCTGTTTCATGAGTTGAAGGTCAACTATACCCTGATCATCGTAACCCATAATATGCAGCAGGCGGCACGGGTGAGCGATAAAACAGCCTTCTTTTTCATGGGCGAACTGGTTGAATATGACGAGACAAAGATCATGTTCACCAATCCCAAGGACAACCGCACGCAGAATTACATCACCGGCCGTTTTAGTTAGCAGGCGGCCGGGACATATTGATGCGCCCATTCTAAACAGTATATTTACATAATATTTATCTATAACCATGGCACAAATAGAAACCGAACTCCAACTCCTGAAGACCGAAGCTGTAAATATGTGGACGCTGGTGAATTCCCAGCTTTCCAAAGCCCGCCAGGCCTTTCTCACCTTTGATAAGGATCTGGCCCGCGAAGTTGTGCTGAAAGAAAAAAGGGTCAATGGCAGCGAGCTGAAAATTGACCGCGACTGTGAAAATATCTTTGCCCTTTTCTGCCCCGTGGCTATCGATCTGCGTTTCCTGCTCGCCGTTCTGAAGATCAACTCCAATCTCGAGCGCATCGGGGACATCGCCGAAGGGATCGCCAAGTATATCATCGACGCTGAAGCTCCCTTTACAAAAGAATTGCTGGATGTGTCCCGCGTCCTGCCGATGTACGAGGAGTCCGTTAAAATGCTGGAAGATACCCAGGAAGCTTTTGAAAAAGAAGATACCGTACTGGCAAGGGGAGTATTTAAGAGAGACGATTTCCTGGACAGTATCAATAAAGCCTCCAACAGGGTATTCGAAGCCCATCTGAAAGCGCATCCGGAAGATACAGCACAGGCCCTATGGCTCCTTTCCATCATCCGCAAACTGGAAAGAGTAGGCGACCAGTCGAAGAACGTTGCGGAAGAGATCATTTTCTACCTGGAAGCCAAAGTGCTGAAACACAAAAACAAGTTCGCGTGATACGCGCGTAATATAATATTAGCATAACGATTCAGTAAAATCCCCGTAATACGGGGATTTTACTTTTGTACCGCCATTAACTTGGTTAGTCACCTGTTAATCGATGGTTTATATATGTAGAGTTGAATTTTCTCATGCAGAAGTCCCCTTATCTCTATAAGGGGACTTTCTTTTTTGCGACACAATCGCAAAAAAATAAAAGTTAGTTGAAAACAAACTCCGGATACAGCAGATCCAATGCATTCTTCTTCTCCTGCGTACAATTATGCATCAGATAGCTGACAATAGATTCGGTGGAGTAGTCCAGGTGCAGACAAGGTTTCCTCTTCTGTTCCATCCAGGGCCTGAATACGGAAGAAAAACCGGCATCCAGGGTCTTCAGCACCGGCACTCCCATTTTTTGCAGGGCGGCAGCATTACAGAATTGCTCGTATTGCCCGCGAATGGGGATCACCAGTAGTTTCTTACCCAGATAAAGGGCCTCCGCAGGCGTCTCGAAACCCGCTCCCGTCAAAATGGCTTTACAGGTGATAAGACTTTTATTAAAGGCGCTTTTGCTGACAGGGAGAAAAAGGATATTTCCGTCCTGAACAGGCTGTTTTACCTCCTTTGAGAAAACCTGGAAACGAAAATCGCTCAAAGGCCGGAGATACTGACGCACCGTAGCGTCATTATAAGAAGAAAGATAGACGGTGACATGTCCTTTATCCTGTGGTTCCGCCTGCAGGATATCCTTTTTGATCACCGGCGGCAGGATAAAATCATCGTATTGCTTGAAATGAAGACCAATATATTGAGTCGCCCGGGCATAATTACGCAGGATCCATTCTCCCATAAGCTCCCTTTTTTCCGGCCGGGGCACTTTCGGCGAGATAAAGCTTGCCTGGTGACCGAAATTTACGGAAGCCACTTTTTTATAGGCGCAGGCCAGGGAAGTGATGCTTTCAAAATCGTTGATGACAAGGTCATATTTTTCTACCGGTAAGTCCCTGACTTCCTTCCAGATGCGCAAGGGCGCCACCTGGCGGGCTATTTCCCAGTAATTGAGACCTCCGCTGTTGGTATAAAAAAGACTCAACCCCTTACTGCGGTATTTCACGGAGGCATCCAGCTGAAGGCTGTTGTTTGCGCCGCTCAGGAAAATATCCACCTTGCCATACCGCTCCAGGAAAGGAAGTATCTCCATTGCCCGGCTGATATGGCCATTACCTGTTGCCTGAACTGCGTAAAAAATCTTCATAAAACGTTAAATAGCTGCAAGTGAATTGATATAAAAATTGATTTCGTCCGTAATGACGTTGACATTGGGTTTCATCTCGACCGTCTGCGTCACCGGAAAATCTTTTTCGTCGTATTCAAAGATGGTCCACTCATTGTGCTGATATTCCAACGCAGTAAGGTGTTCCACCCAGTCTCCGGAATTCAGGTACGTAACTTTCCCGTCTTTTGTTTCAACTATCTTTTTCTGCGGCTGGTGAATATGCCCGCAAATGACATAATCGTATTTTTTTTCAATGGCAAGTTCAGCAGCTATCAATTCGAAATCATTGATCTTACTAACGGCCTTATTGACCCCGGCCATCACCTTTTTGGAGATAGATACTCTTTCCCGGCCCAGGGACTTCAATATAAAGTTAATAAATCTGTTGAAACGGATCAAGAGACTATAACCGCTGCTACCCAGTTTGGCCAATACTTTGGCACCTCCTTTGGTGGTATTGTCGAAAACATCGCCGTGGAATATCCAGGTCATCTTATTATCGATCTCCAGCACCAGCTTGTCGGTCAGGGTGAAATTCCCCATCTGGAGATCCGTATAGCGGCGCATCATCTCGTCATGATTGCCGGTAATATAGAAAACCCGGGTTCCATTAGTGATGAACTGGATGATCTCCTTGATAACCATGATGTGAGCTACCGGGAAATATCGCTTGGTAAACTGCCAGCCATCAATGATGTCCCCATTCAGAATGAGGATGTTAGGAGTGATGCTTTTGAGGTAGTTGACAAGTTCCTTAGCCCGGCACCCGTAAGTTCCGAGGTGAACATCCGATAAAACAACTACATCTACGGGTCGCTTTTCCATTTCTGTGGTTTTCCAAAGTTCTAAATAACATATTACTGTTATTTTAAGCGAGCGTTAAGAAATTGTAACTTTATGGGATCCTGGCTTTACCCGGATGGGATATTTTACCTTTGCGCCCATGAAAAAATGGCCTTTTTTCCTCTTTAGTGCAGTCTGTATATGCCTCACCGTAAGCAACGCGAATGCGCAGCAGGGATCTACCACTCTGCCTTCATCGCAACCGCTTTCGAAGGGGCCTTCGCAACCTGCACCTGCTGAACCTACCGCAAACAGGGCCTCCGCGACCATGGGCTTCCCCGGCTGGCTCATGACAGGGAAAGAGAAATATTCGGTGACCAATACCCATTCCCATAACGATTACGAACAGGCCATTCCGTTCTGGATGGCCTGGCAGGAGAAATTCGGTTCCATCGAAGCCGATATTTTCCTGCAGGAAGGACGGTTGCTGGTCGGGCACAACCGGGAAGAGATCAAGGCGGGCCGTACACTCGAAGAGTATTATATCAAACCGCTGCTTTCCTGCGTGGAGAAGAACAATGGATATCCTTATGCAGATTCCAGCCTCCGGCTGCAAATGCTCATCGACGTCAAAGCCGACTCTGTCGCGGTGCTGGATGCCCTCGTCGTCCTCCTCAATAAATATCCGGTTCTCACCCACTGCCAGAATATTAAATGGGTCATCAGCGGCAACCGGCCTTCACCCGCCGCCTATACGACGTATCCTTCCTTTATTGCCTTCGATGGCATCCTGGGTCACGACTATACTCCGGAGGCCCTGTCAAGGATCGTCATGATGAGTGACGACCTTCGTAGTTTGACCCGCTGGAACGGTCAGACCGAACTGCCCGCCGCAGACAAAAAGCTCATACAGGACGCCGTCACCCATGCTCACCAACAACATCTGCCCGTGCGTTTCTGGGACGCTCCCGATACTCCCGCCGCCTGGAGACAGCTCATGCAGTTACATGCTGATTACATCAACACCGACCATATCCGCGAACTGGCGACTTTCCTCAATGCTCAACCGGCATTATGAACGAAGAATTGCTCCTGCTTCTCGGAGATAAGATAAAAGCCAAACGCACGCAGAAAAACATCACCCTCGAACAACTGGCTACCCGCGCCGGCGTCAGCAAAAGCCTGATCTCACAAATCGAGAACAACCGGACCGTCCCCTCCCTCCCGGTGTTGTTCAATATCATCCATTCCCTCGAAGAGGACCTCCGCACTTTTTTCGAAGACATGCACGACACCCTCAATACCAGCGGGGTCCTCATCATCCGGAAAGGACAGGAGAAAACATTCTCCAAAGAATCCGTCAAAGGATTTTCCTACAAACGCATCCTCACCCGCACGGTTGCCTCACAGGCCGCAGACGTCGTATTGCTCGCGCTAAAGAAAAAGGCCAGCCGCAAACAGATGATCAGCACCGACGCCTTCGAATGCAAATACATTCTTAAAGGTGACATCGAGTACCAGGTGGAAAAACAAATATTTACCCTGCACGAAGGAGATACGCTCTTCTTTGACGGCCGTGCGAAACACCGTCTTAAAAACATAGGCAATACTGAAGCCCTCATCCTCATATTCTATCTTTTCTAAGCATTTTCATCTATTTACAAATACTTAACATCAGTTTAGTCTGGTTAAACTGTTAACATTTCCTTAAATCAGCCCTAACCTTCCAGTCATATTGCCCGGATAATTTCGCGCAACGATCATATGCGGTCAACCTATTTTATCAGACCCTCATCACTAAAAATTATACTGTATTATGAGCAAGAAAATTACCCTTTCCATGGGTGTTTGGCTGGCAATTACACTATTGCCGCTATTTTCCCTCGCACAAAAGGTCATCTCAGGTCACGTTCTTTCCAAGGCTGACCAATCTCCCGTCGCCGGCGTTTCCGTGACGATCAAAGGCACTCGCATTGGTACCTCCACTTCCGTAGATGGAAGTTTTGCTATCAAAGCCAAAGAAGGAGATGTACTGGTAGTGACTGGTGTTGGGGTAGCAAGGACAGAGCAGGATGTTACCGGAAATGAGCTGACTATCGCGGTGGCTGCCGATGCAAAAGAGCTCAACCAGGTAGTCGTAACGGCTACCGGTATTAAGAAAGAAGCCAAACGGCTGGGGTATGCCATCCAGACCATCGATGCTTCTACCCTGACTACGGCTCGTGAAGCCAATCCGATCAACTCCCTGAAAGGTAATGCAGCCGGTCTCGAAATAAACATTAATCAGGAGATCGGGCACTCACCCGATGTCATCATCCGTGGCGAGAACAGTCCCAACGACCGTCCCATTTTTGTGGTCGATGGCGTTCCCATCGCTTCGGACACTTATAATCTCAACCCGGATGATATTGAAACGTTCACCGTACTGAAAGGACCCAATGCCGCGGCCTTGTATGGTTTTCAGGGTAAGAACGGAGCGATCATCATTTCCACGAAAAAAGGCGCCAAAGCCAAGGGCAGGTTCATAGTGAACGTCAATTCCAGCACGCAGATAAACAAAGGATTCATCGCATTACCCAAATACCAGGACACTTATGGTCCCGGCGACAATGGTAAATATGCTTATGGCGGCGGCGGATCCAGCCCTGCTTCTTATTTTGGCACCGGCGCGGTTGGCGTGGGTGTGAATGACTATGACTATGACGTCTGGGGACCGGAATTCAGGGGACAATTGTTACCTCAATACGACGGGGAATACGATCCCAACACTACTTATACGACTACGTTTGCCAGCGGAAAACCTTTTTATGGTCATGTTAAGCCCACTCCCTGGATCGCACGCGGCAAAGACAACCTGAAAAAGTTCATCCAGACAGGCGTCCTTTCCACCAATAGTGTTTCCGTAAGTTCTTCTACGGATAAAACGGACATTCGCATTTCTGCAGGAAACACCTACCAGCAGGGTATCGTTCCCAACACCAAACTGAACAATGCCAACTTCACTGCCAGCATCGTGCAGCGCTTCAACCCTAAGTTCAGCCTGACCACCTATTTCAATTTCAGCCGGCAATCGACGCCCAATATACCGGACGTCAACTATGGTCCAAACAGTATCATTTACAACATGATCCTCTGGGGAGGCGCCGACTGGTCCATTAACGATATGAAAGATTACTGGCAGCCCGGAAAAGTGGGTATTCAGCAGAAGTATGCAGAATACTACCGCTACAATAACCCTTACTTCATGTCTTACGAATGGTTGAGAGGCCATTATCAGAACAACGAGTACGGTTATCTGTCCTTTAACTATAAATTGAATAACAATATAGATTTCCAGTTCAGGCCAAGTATGACGGCTTATGACATGGTGAATTCGGAAAAGCTGCCCTATTCGGCGGATGTTTATGGAAGAGAGCTTCGCCAGGGTGACTACCGGGAAGACAGAAGATCTTTGTTTGAAACGAATGAGGACCTCCAGGTAAGATATCACAAAAATGAGATCGCCGGTTTCCTCGATCTCCAGGCAGTAGGCGGCGCCACTGCGAGGAATCTGAGCTTCAATTCCAACTTCGAATCCACCAACTATCTGAATGTACCCGGTATTTATAATTTTGCCAACTCGTTGAACCCTGTAAATGGTATCAGCTATCATTCAAGCATGCTGGTATTAAGCGCTTATTACTCTGTCGATCTGGGATATAAATCCTATATCACGGCCAATATCACAGGTCGCGTGGATAAGTCTTCCACCCTGCCCTCCAACGTAAATAGCTATTTCTATCCTTCCATCAATCTGGCTTCCGTCATTTCAGAGTATACGAACCTGCCCAGCGCTATTTCATTCCTCAAGGTGCGGGCTTCTTATGCGGCCAGCAAGAGCGGCGGTACCAATGCCACCTTCTCTCCGAATGTGAGCGGTACGCCGGCGGCTGGTTATGGCTATTTCTGGGCTTCTCCCTACAATGGCCCGGCCTACCAGTTTGTAAAGACGTATACGCTGAGCCCAACGTATAGCAACCAGGTGAGTGCCGCGTACACGGATGCGCTGATCAGCAACTCTATACAGACGGCGGACAGAAAGGCCTACGAGGCCGGTCTGGATATCCGGTTCCTGAAAAACAGACTGGGGCTTGATGTGACCCGGTATCACTATAAGAATTCGGGCATCGTCAATCAGCTGATCTCCAATTCCACCGGTTATCCCGGCTATCTGACAAATGGAGACGGTTATACCAATGACGGATGGGAAGCCGTTGTGAGCGGTACTCCGATAGCGAATAAGGATGGATTCACCTGGAATGTGGTCGCCAATTTTTCGACCTATAAAAGAAAATGGACCAATTTCCTGAGCAATCCGGACAACTACGAAAAAAATGGCGCCCGCGTCGACCTGGTCTATGATAATGCTTTCGTCAGAACCCCCGACGGCAAGATGGTGATCGATCAGAAATCCGGCGTTTATCTCCGGTATTCCGACGTGGGTTCTTCTGCTAAAAAGGTCTACGGACATAGCGATCCGGACTGGCAATGGGGTTTGGTGAATACGCTTAGCTATAAGAGCTTTTCCGTGCGGTTTCAGTTCGATGGTATGGTTGGCGGCGTAATGGAAGACTATGTACGGAAGAAAACGCTGCAGGCCGGCCGTCATATCGAAACCGCTACCGGCGCTCTTGGAGCAGCCCGGCCCTCTGATGAAGCCAATGTGGCTGCATACACGGGCGAGGGTGTGAATCTGACTGGCACCAATGGCATCCAGCTGGATCCTATCACCGGGCAAATTGTAAATATGAAGGACCTGACGGTAACGCAAAATACTACCAAGAGCCAGGTGCAGCCTTTTGTTTCCCAGGCAGCTTCCATCCCCGATCTGGACATCGTCAAAAAGACATATGTCAAACTGAGAGAGCTGGCGATCACTTATAAGATACCGGCAAAAGTATTTGGAAAGAGGTCCATCATCAGTGATGCCAGTGTTTCGCTGGTAGGCAGGAATCTGTTGTATTTCTTCCCTAACAAATACAAGGACCTCGACGTCGATCAGTACAGCCAGGGCATTTATAACGTGAACAATACCGGAGCGTATAACCCTACGCCGTCCTTTACATCGGGTTTACAGACTCCTACCACGCGCAGCTATGGTTTCAACGTAAATTTCTCTTTCTAATCAATCCATAAAGAAAAAGATATGCAACATCTAAAATATTTATTTTTCATCCTTATGGGTGGTTTGCTGATCACCTCCTGCACCAAGCAGATCAATGAAAAACAAGTCGACCCCAATAACCCCGCCAGTGTTCCGCCAAAATTGATCCTGGGCACTGTGTTGACGGATTTGTCGGGTACGGGTACTGCTCCTTCAGGCAAAGCCGTTGGCAGACTTAGCGGTACGGGTTCCAGCGAAGGACTGAATGCCTGGGACGCAGCGCATCGCTGGAACCAATACCATTGCAGTAACTACGATTATTATGACAACAATATCTACAGCTGGACGAATGGCTCCTTCGACTCCTATTCGGTGTTGAAGAATGTCGTCCAGATGGAGGGGGAGGCAGCCAAGCTTCTTCCGGCTGTCAATCCATATGAGGCGGTGGGCAGATTTATACGGGCCTATTATTATTACAACCTGACCTCCTTATTTGGTGATATCCCGCAGGGAACGGATCTGCAGGGGCTGACCAACCTGACACCGGCCTACACTTCCCAGGAGAAGGTGTTCCAGTATGTGCTGACGATCCTGGATACCGCCAACACGGAGTTCGCCGCCCTCATCGCGAAGAACGATATCAACAATGCCCTGGACGCCAAACAGGATATATATTTTGCAGGCGACCTTACCAAATGGCAAAAACTGGTGAATTCTTTCAAGCTGAGAGTGCTGGTCGCGCTGAGCGCCAAGGCATCGGACGCAACCCTGAACGTCCCGGCACAATTTGCCGCCATCGTCAACGATCATGTCAAGTACCCGGTGTTTACAAGCGTGTCGGATGATCTGCAATTCGTTTATAACCCCGGCGGCACGAATACGTATAGTCTTTATCCGTTCAATCCGACCAACTTTGGCTCCATAGCAGCCCGTTTTAACATGGCAAGGACATACGTCAGCGCATGTACCTCCATCCAGGACCCGCGTGTATTTGTTACGTCCGAACCGGCATGGGCGCTCGTTGGCAATGATACGCTGCACCCGGCCCAGTTTCAGTATTTCGCGGGAGCCAGCACCGGCGAACCGCTGGCTACCATGTATAACAATGCCAACGACGGAAAATATTCCTTTATCAACAGAAGAAGGTACTACTCCAACTTCACCGGCGAACCGGATGTACTGGTTGGGTATAAGGAATTGTGTTTTAACATCGCCGAAGGGATCACCCGCGGCTGGGCGGCGGGCAATGCTGCAACCTGGTATAAGGCCGGTATTACGGCTTCCATGGCCTTCTATGGTATCGATGTAGCTCAGCCAGGTTTTACCGCCTGGTTTCTGCCCCCCGGCGGCACCTCCACATCAGACGTAAAGCCTTTTGCGGTGACCTTCGATTTTAATACGTATTACGCACAAAGCGCAGTAGCACTTTCCGCGTCGGCAGCTACCGCCCTGAATCAGATCGTGCTGCAGAAATATATCAGCAGCTTCGAAAATTCGGGTTACGAATCATATTACAACTGGCGCAGAACGGGCATTCCGGCCTTTGACGGCGGCAGTGGCGTGGGAAACAACGGAGTAGTACCAGTAAGATGGGCCTATCCGGTAAACGAGCAGGCCGCAAATGCAGCCAACTGGAAAGCGGCTTTGTCGAACCAGGGCTTCAGCGGTGACGACCTGAATCAGAAGATGTGGCTGCTTAAATAAAAGTTAAAACATCAATAAAAAATGCGGTCCCATTGGGGCTGCATTTTTTATTAAGATTAATTTAATGCTCACGGTCATTTACCTAATCGCATTTTCGATACTTTGAGGATTAAATATATGGCAATGACCACTGAGCAAGCGCAAAAAGTTACGGACGAGATCATGAACCTTTATGAAGGCTATGGCGGTGCTGAATATGCAGGCGAAAAGGTCTCCCAGCTGGAACATATGGCACAGGCCGCTCAGTTGGCCGAAGAACAGGGCTATGACGAAGAGGTCATCTTAGCCGCCTTTCTTCACGACATTGGCCATATCTCGGAAGCTGCCAAAGGTGATAATGAGATGGACGGTTTCGGTATCAAAGACCACGAAGAGCTGGGCGCAGAATTCCTCCGGGAAAAGGGATTTTCCAAAAAGATCGTCCGTCTGGTCGAATCCCATGTAGAAGCCAAAAGATATCTTACCGTTAAAGACCCTTCCTATTACGCTCAGTTGTCAGAAGCCAGCAAAAGGACACTCGAATTTCAGGGTGGCCCCATGACGGAAGACGAAGCCGCCGCCTTTGAGCAATATCCGCTCTTCCATCTTATCATCCAGATGCGAAAATGGGATGAGCTGGCAAAGATCGAAAATAAGCCACTGCCTCCTCTCGAGCATTACCGAACCATGATGCTCCATCACCTTTCCCGATAAAATTTTCCCCTTATGAGCTCCATTCAACTGGTCGTTTTTGATATAGCAGGAACCACGGTCCGTGACAACGGTAGTGTGGCGGAAGCATTTATTGCCGCCTTCCGCGACTTCGGCCTCAACGTATCCTATGAAGAAGTGAAAAAGGTAATGGGGTTTCGCAAAATAGAAGCCGTCTCTCTGCTGATAGAAAAATTTTATCCCGAACATAAAGGGGACGACGTGTTCATTCACCGGATCCACACCCGTTTCATCGATAAGATGATCGCATTTTATCGCAACGCCGAACAGCTGGCTCCCTTTCCCAACGCCGAACAGGTCTTTTCTGCGCTGAAAGAGCAGGGTATAAAGATCGCGCTCAATACGGGGTTCACCCGCAGCATCACCGATACCATCCTGCATCGTCTTCGCTGGGATGACAGGAATGCATACATCGATAGGGTGATCTGCAGCGACGAGGTCATCCATGGCCGTCCTTACCCTGACATGATCGAAGTGCTCATCGATGATCTGGGCATCTCTTCTCCCGCCCAGGTACTTAAGGTAGGTGATACGGAAGTGGATGTAGAAGAAGGGCGGAATGCGGCCTGTGGAAAGGTTGTCAGCGTCACCACCGGCGCCTATACCCGCGAACAGCTGGAATCGTATCATCCTGATCATATCATTGACGATCTTGCGGAGCTGCTATCCATTATCGAAAAGGCATAAAACATCTTATATGCAGTCTCCCGCGGTGCCCACTTCTCCCGGCCAACCGGTGACCCCATCGGGGGGCGCCTTGCAAATGCGGTTGCAACAATCCCCGGCCTGGGTATTTGTCCTGTATGTCTCGCTCTCTTCTTTCGTGGTCTATTCCTGTATGTACGGTTTTAGAAAACCGTTTACAGCCGCCTCTTATGAAGGAATTACTTTTTTGGGCATCTCCTATAAAGTTGTGCTCGTCATCGCCCAGGTGCTGGGATATATGACGAGCAAATTCTATGGCATCCGCTTCATCGCCGGCATGGATCCAGCCAAAAGAGCAGGTTTTATCGTCTGGCTCATCGGGACTGCCTGGTTATCCCTGCTGCTCTTCGCGCTCATTCCAGCCCCTTATAACTTTGTCTTTATGTTCATCAACGGCCTTCCGCTGGGAATGGTCTGGGGGCTCGTCTTTGGTTTTCTCGAAGGAAGAAAGGTCACCGAGCTGATGGGGGCTATTCTGGCTACCAGTTTTATCTTTGCCTCCGGACTGGCCAAGACGGTTGGGAAGACCTTGATCCTGCACGGCGTCAGCGATACCTGGATGCCTTTTTTTGCAGGCGCCGTTTTTGCAGGGCCCCTCTTACTTTCTACCTGGCTACTTAACCAGACGCCCCCGCCTACGCCGGAAGATATTGCCCAACGCACGATCCGCCTGCCCATGGGCCGGCAACAGCGCAAGGATTTTCTCAGCAAATTCGGTTATGCACTGGTCCCCGTCGTCATTGCCTATGTGATGCTCACCGTCCTTCGGGATTTTACAGAGGATTTTGCCAATGAACTCTGGACAGAAACGGGATTCCGGAACAATGCTGATATTTTTGCCCGTACCAGCACTATCGTTTCCCTGATAGTCCTGGCAATTATCGGCGGTTTCTTTCTCCTCCGGAATAATTACCGGGCCTTTCAATTAAACAATGGTATCATCATCGGCGGATTTATCCTGACGGCAGGAGCCACTTTTCTTTTTCATCTTCATCTCATTTCCGCCATACCCTGGATTATTTCCGCCTCTGCCGGACTTTACTTCGGGTATGTGCCCTATAATTGCTTTTATTTCGAAAGGATGCTGGCAGCATATAAAGTTCCGGGTAATGTCGGTTTTCTGATGTATATCGCCGATGCCTTCGGATACCTGGGGACGGTAGTCGTACTACTGGTGAAAGAATTCGTACATATACGGTACACGTGGGTCGACTTCTTTACAGGGATCTTCTATATCGCTGCTATAGCAGGCACCCTCCTGGTGTTATGGGGCTCCGTACTTTTTGCAAAAATTTACAGGAAAAACAATCAATAAGGAATTTATGTCATCCCGATCAGCAATAGTTATAGGCGCCGGCATTGTAGGACTGGCAACGGCAAGGGCCCTCGCGCTCCGCGGATATGCCGTAAAAGTTTTCGAGCGGACTGAAAAGGCGGTAGGAGCGTCCATCCGCAATTTCGGGATGATATGGCCCATCTGCCAGCCTGCCGGCAAGATGTATGACCGCGCCATCCGCAGTAGAAACATCTGGAAAGAGATCGCCCCCCGCGCTGGCTTCTGGTTGGAGTCCGCCGGCAGTTTGCATCTGGCCTACCGGCCCGACGAATGGCAGGTCCTGCAGGAGCTGTGTGCCCTTTTTCAACGGGAAGGCCGTCCCGTCCGGCTTCTCGACAAGGCTGCTGTTACCGCCGTTTCGGCGGCCGTTGTCACCGATGGCCTTCTCGGCGGGCTTTATAGCGCTGACGAAGTCATCGTTGATCCCCGTGAAGCCGTCTCCACCCTGCCTGGCTGGCTTTCCGAACAATATGGGGTGGAATTTTTTTGGGGGAAATGCGTCTCTTATATCTCCGACCAGATCGTATACATCGGCAATGATGAGGAATACGAGGCCGACCTCGTTTTCATCTGCAATGGCTCCGATTTCGAGACCTTATACCCCGAACATTTTGCCGAACAACCCGTCACCAAATGCAAGCTCCAGATGATGCGTCTGGTATCGCAGCCGGAAGAATGGCGTATCGGCCCCGCCCTTTGCGGCGGTCTGTCCCTTATTCATTACAACAGCTTCAAGGCAGCCCCTTCCCTCGATGGCTTACGCCAGCGTTATAAAGAAGAAATGGCCGACTATCTGCAATGGGGCATCCATGTCATGGTCGCACAGAATGGAAAAGGGGAACTCACCGTCGGAGACTCTCACGAGTACGGCCTTACCCACGACCCCTTTGACAAAGAGGTCATCAACCGGAAAATACTCGACTATCTTCGCAAATTCGCCTGTTTCAAAGACTGGTCTGTTGCAGAGACCTGGAACGGTGTTTACGCCAAGCTCACCGATGGCGAGGCCGATCTTTTCTTTTCTCCCGAACCCTATGTCTATGTCATCAATGGGGTAGGGGGCGCCGGCATGACCCTTTCCTTCGGCCTGGCCGAAGAATTAGTGGCGGGGTTGTGATTCCCCGGGATTATTTATTTTTGCCCAATGAAGAAACTAGCCGGCATTTTCGCCGCAAACCGCCTATTTTTTAGTTTTTTCGCCTTTTTTTTCATCGTCGGCTTAATTTTCCTGCTGGCTGAGGGAAAGGCGGCAGCCTTTGTTGCCCTCAATCCTTATCACCGCAGCGCCCTGGATACCTTTTTTGTCTACGTGACCTTCATGGGCGACGGCCTTTTCGCCGTGCTTGTCTTTACCCTTCTCCTTTTGATGCGCCGTTGGGCCCAGGCCAGCCAGCTCATGATCTCTTTTCTTCTGTCTGCCCTCCTTGCCCAGATATTGAAAAACGTCTTTTCCATGCCCCGGCCCAAACAATTCTTCGCCCCGGGACAATACGCCTATTTTATCGATGGAATCACCCACACCGGTTTTGCGAGCTTTCCCTCCGGCCATTCCACCTCGGTGTTTGCCCTGGCTACGACGCTTGCCCTGCTCGAAAAAAACAAAAAGACCAACGTAGCCTATCTGTTGGGGGCCATAGCCGTCGGTTACTCCCGCATTTATCTCGGTCAGCACTTTCTCAACGACGTCCTCATGGGAGCCTCTATCGGAATGCTGGTGTCCGTCCTTATCCACTGGCTGTTCGCCGAAAAATTACAGGCACTCCCCATTTTCACCCGGCGGCGGGTTCCTCGTCCGCGCGCCCCCCGCCCCCGCGCATAACCAAAATTTCATCGATTGGCCGCTTATGCGTACGTTTGCCCTCAATTTTTTCTTACTGGCCTCCCGGGATGGGAAAGCCCCTAATAATACATAGCGACGCATGATTGATGGTAAAAAACTGGTGATCGTCCTTCCCGCCTATAACGCGGAACTTACCCTTCGCAAGACCTATGCGGAAATCCCTTTCGATATCGTAGATGAAGTAGTGCTGGTCGACGACAACAGCAGCGACCGCACCGTATCCGTTGCCAAAGAGCTGGGCATTTCACATATTATCAAACACGACAAGAACAGGGGTTATGGCGGCAATCAAAAAAGCTGTTACAACAAAGCGCTCGAACTGGGCGGCGATATTGTCATCATGCTTCACCCGGACTACCAGTATACGCCAAAGCTGATCCCTTCCATGGCCTACCTCATCGCTAACAATGTCTACCAGGTAGTGCTGGGCGCCCGCACTTTAGGCAAAGGCGCTCTTCGTGGCGGGATGCCCCTGTACAAATACATTTTTAACCGCGCCCTCACGTTCATAGAAAACATTTTATTGCGTCAGAAACTAGCCGAGTACCACACCGGCTACAGGGCTTTTTCCCGCGAGATACTACAACGTATCAACTACGAGATCAATTCCGAGGATTTTGTATTCGACAATCAAATGCTCTCCCAGATCATTTACCTGGGGTATGAGATAGCGGAGATCACCTGCCCCACCCGATATTTTGAAGAGGCGTCAAGCATCAACTTCCGCCGGAGCGTCATCTATGGTCTGGGCGTGTTACAGGTATCCCTCGTCCACCGGCTGTGTAAATGGGGATGGATGAAAAAAGAAATGTATAAACCATTGAAATAATGCGTCTCAATAAGACAACCACTATCCTGCTGATCGCCTTGTTCGCTGCCCTTTTATTCATTCCTTTTCTGGGCCGCGTCCATCTCTTTGACTGGGATGAGATCAACTTCGCCGAGGCCTCGCGTGAAATGATCAAGATGGACGACTATACGCGGGTATATATCGATTTCAAACCGTTCTGGGAAAAACCACCCATGTTCTTCTGGATGCAAAGTACAGCCATGAAGATGTTTGGCGTGACGGAATTCGCGGCCCGCTTTCCCAACGCCATCTGTGGTATCATTACGCTGATCGTCGTTTTTCTCTGCGGCTCCCGCATTTATGACCGTAAATTCGGTATCCTCTGGGCGCTGGCATATGGCGGATCGCTTTTTCCCAATATGTATTTCAAGTCGGGCATCATCGACCCTTTTTTCAACCTTTTTACCTTTCTCTCCCTTTATAATTTTATCCTATACCACTGGAAAAGAAACAATTTTGATAAAGAAGGGCTCAAAAAAAGCCAGCTTTATTATGTAGTCTGGTCCGGCATCTGGATGGGCCTGGCCGTTCTGATGAAAGGACAGGTGGCGCTGATGGTTTTCCTGCTGACACTTGGTGTTTACCTCCTCTACAACCGCGTAAAATTTTATTTCACGTGGTGGCATGCCTTGTTATTCCTCCTGGTAGCCTTTCTCGTCACCTTCACCTGGTATGGATACGAGACGATCAAAAGAGGGCCCTGGTTCATCAACGAATTCCTGAAATACCAGTGGCGTCTGTTTACGACACATGATGCCGACCAGGCAGGGTTTTTCGGATATCATTATATTGTTCTCCTGGTAGGTTGTTTCCCGGCCAGCATACTGGCGATACCTTCTTTTTTCAAAGCGAAATACAATAGCCGTTATGACCGGGATTTCAAAAAATGGATGATCCTGCTTTTCTGGGTTGTCACGGTCCTGTTCACCATCGTTCAGTCCCGTATTATCCATTATTCATCGATGGCCTGGTTCCCTGTAACCTTCCTTGCCGCCTATTCCATTTATAAATGGGACCGCCACGAATTGACGTATAGAAAATATGTCGGCATCCTGCTTGCCGTGCTTGGCGGGCTCATCTCCCTGCTGATCCTGGGCGTAGCCGTCATTGGCCTCAACATCAAAAGGCTGGCTCCCTATGTTGAAGATACCTTCGCCCGTGGCAATATGGAAGCCGAAGTACACTGGTCGGGTCTGGAAGGCGGCATCGGTATCCTGATGGTCATTGCGTTGATCATCGGCATCTACAACCTGTCCAGACGCGCCTTCAGCCGGGCTGCAGGGGTGCTTTTTGTCGGGACAGCCATCGTCATTTTCTTTGCCTCCGCCATTATTGTTCCCAAGGTGGAGCGGTATAGCCAGGGCGCCGATATCGACTTTTTCATCGCCCGGCAGGGAGAAGACTGCTACGTACGTACGCTCGGGTTTAAAAGTTATGGCGACCTTTTCTATACCCATAAGGAAAAACCGACTAACCCCAATTCGTACAACGAGGAATGGCTGATCTCCGGCCCCATCGATAAGCCTGTGTACTTTGTAACAAAGGTCGACAGGGAACAACACTATAAATTCCCCCAGCTAAAGGAGCTCTACCGAAAGAATGGCTTTGTTTTTTTAAAAAGAGAGGTGCCTGCGCCCGCGCCGCCTGCCCCCACCAAATAAAGAAAGATGTTTTATCATGAATATCCACCGCCGGAAATTCTGAAAAACTACATTCAATGCTTTTGGATGCTGGAGCACGATTATCGCGACAGTCATCATTCACATGAACATCTTTGGGCGGATACGCATAGCGAACTTATCTTTTCTTATGGCCTGCCGTATTACCGGAAGACAGGGGCTGAATGGATGCCCCTGCCCCAAAGTTTTGTCATCGGCCCTTTTAAAAAAGAATTGCTTTTATACTCGGATGGGCTCACTGGCCTCATCGCAGCACGTTTTCATCCCTGGGGCCTTTCCAGGTTCTCGACAAAGAAGATGACCGAAGCGATCAACCAGGTACTGCCCGCTCATCAGCTGATGGGTGATTCCGTTGTTCGCCTGGAACAACAGCTCGCCGGCAAAACAAAAGAAGAAAAACTGGATCTGCTTACTGCCTGGTTTGCCGGCCAGCAGGAAAAATTGACGGATAAAGAGACCACGGTTCAACGGCTTGCAACCGAAATAAAGGAAAAGAAGGGGGTGATAAAGATTGGCGATCTTGCCCGTAAATTCGGTCTCAACCCCCGGAGGATCGAACGGCTTTTTATCAGCGACATCGGGATGCCGGCGAAACTATTCGCGCGTATCCTCAGATTCAACCATGCCCGGCAATTGATCGAACGCGATCCGGATATATCCCTCGCCAGCCTCACCTACGAAACGGGTTATTCAGACCAGGCCCATTTTAGTAAGAATTTTAAGGAGATGTTCAATTATACGCCGGCCGCTTTTAAATTACTGATGAAAGCCTTCAGAGAAAACACCGGCGATGGGGAAAGGGATGTCGTTTTTTTACAAGACAATTGATGACGGCTTTTCTACCTTCATCCCATAAAACTCCAACGTATGATTAAAAAGATCTCGACGGTGGGCGTCTATGTAGATGACCAGGACCACGCCTTTAAATTTTGGACCGAAAAAGTCGGGTTCGGGCTGAAAAATAAAAAAGAAATGGGGAATGGCCTGTACTGGCTGGAAGTCGGTCCCGTAAATGCTGAGAGCGCCCTCGTCCTATATCCCAAAAAACTAATGACGAATTTTGCCGAACTAAAACCTTCCATTGTTTTTATCTGTGAGGATATCGAGAAGGTTTGCAATAAAATGCAGGCCAACGGGGTGGTGTTCACCATGGAGCTGACGACAACTGCCTGGGGCAAGTTTGCCAAGTTTAAGGACGAGGATGGAAATGAGTTTGGCTTAAAAAGCTAATGAAGAAGGCTCCGTCAGGAGCCTTCTCATTTATTTCTTTTTACCGGAGAAAAACCGCAGTATCCCACTGACGACTTTGTCATTGGCGCCAAGCCTGCTCTTCACTGCCGTATATGCCGATACCAGCGCATTATCCAGCTTGACCAGCAACTTATTGCTACCATCGCCCGGTCGGGCTTTATAATAAGTGGCCCGGCGGTAAGGATTGTTTTCCACCGTATAATAATAAAGGGCGATCGATCTGCGGAAAGTTCCTTCAGGACAGGTCATCGGTTCAGGATGACCATGGAAGGAGTCGGCATCGGTGTTGAAAATGACACAGCGGTTGTATACCGGCAGCACGGCATCCTCGCAGGCTTTCATCTTTTTGTCCCAGAGCTCCAGTTTGCCCCCGTATTCTTCTTTCCAGTCTTTATTCAGATAGACCAGTACGTTTACCCGGCGCTGCCAGTTCTTCTGGTGCGGATGCGCTGTAAAGTCTGCATGAATATTCAAAAATCCGCCCCTGGTAGACTGGTGAATGCCCCCACCCTCCAGGCTTTCATCCTTCTGCAGGTCTTTGATCCCCGTCAGGGTGCTCAGCCATCCCAAAAAGGCGGGTGAATTTAGCTCATTGATCGTCTCGCGGATCGTTTCAGGCAACAGGTCGATCTTGTTCAGACCCCGTTTGTCTTCGTTGTAGTGTTTATAGTTGATCCAGCCGTTGTTCTCGTTTAGCTTGTCAAACTCGGTGATGCAGGCGTCGAGGACTGCCGGATCCAGAAAATTTTCCAGTACAATATGAGGGTAAGGAGAGGCCGCCTGGTATTTTTTGCTCAGGTCTGCCAGTTGAGCCGTCCATTTGGCATAGTCGAATACTTGAGTCGTGGTTGTCACTGTTGGATTTTTGGTGATTATTCGCCCCCGGGGGCTGCAAAACCACAAAGGTAGGAAAATCCCGCTAAACGGTTGGCCCGTCTCAGGAGCCCGCCGGCGGGCGCGCCGCTAATCCCTCCTGGACTCCAGCGTAAACCCGATGGTCGTCCCCACATCCGGTGTGCTCCGCACATGTATCGACTGACTGTGCGCTTCTATGATATGTTTGCAGATGGCCAGTCCCAGACCCGTGCCTCCTTTGTCCCGGCTCCGCGCCGCATCCGTCCGGTAGAACCGTTCGAAAATACGCATCAGGTGCTCCTCTTCGATGCCGATACCGTCATCGCTGACCTCAATTAACACGTTCTTCTCGTCGATCTTGTAAAAGCTGGCGACAATGCTTCCTCCCGGTTTGCCATATTTGGTGGCATTCTCCACCAGATTGATCAGCACCATCCTGATTTTTTCTTTATCCGCAAACACGGTGATCGGCGACTCACAGCCTTTTTTAATGGTGGTCTTAATATTTTTATTGTGGGTCTTGATAGACAGCGACTCGAAGATCTCCCTGGTCAGATCCTGGATGATGAAATTCTGTTTGTACAACAACTGCTCACCCCGCTCGAGCGTGGAGATCTCGTCCAGGTCGTTCATCAGATTCACCAGCCGGTCTACATTTTTTGCAGCATTCTCTAAAAATTTCTTCCGGATGACAGCGTCTTCCATCGCCCCGTTCAGCAGGGTGTCCACGTATCCCTGTATGGCAAAAATGGGGGTCTTGAACTCATGCGCCAGGTTTTGAAGGAATTCTTTACGGTAGGCTTCATTTTTCTTCAGGAGCTCGATCTCCTCATTCCGTTTCTCGCCCCATTTTTCCACATCCTCCCGCACTTCATCAATACTTTTTTGCGGCAGGATATATTTAAAGTAGACCTCTTCTTTCTTGGTGGCCTTTGTTTGATGGATCAATTTGTAGATCAGCTTGATCTTCCGGTAGATAAACTTCTCCAGTGTAAACAGGATCAACGCATAACTGCCGGTGAAGATAATGAACAGGGAAGCCAGTCCTATGACCCAGTTGCCGGTCAGGACATATATACCCGCTGAGATAGGCAATGCAAGCAGGCCGGCAGTAAGAGCGGATAATTGTTTGGGGGATAGATTTTTGGTCGAAGGCATGCGGATATAAATTACAAAACAATTTCGGCAAAACCCCTTGTTCAGAGATTAAACTTATATCCCACTCCTTTTACGGTCGTAATACAATCCAATCCGAGTTTTTGGCGGATCTTACGAATATGTACGTCGATGGTGCGGTCACCTACGATGACCTCGTTGCCCCACACCTGGTTCAGGATCTCATTTCGTAAAAAGACCCTGCCCGGCCGGGACGCCAATAAGTATAACAGTTCGAATTCTTTTTTAGCCAGCGTTACGTCCTTACCGTCTACCATCACCTCAAATTTAGCCGGATCGATACTCAGATTCTCTACCTTCAACACCTTATCCTCGGGTTCTTTATTGACCCGGCGGAAAAGCGCGTTTACCCGGCTGATCAATACCTTCGGACTGATGGGTTTTGTCACATAATCATCCGCCCCTGTCTCCAGACCACGGACATGAGACCCCTCGTCGCTCAGCGCAGTCAGGAAAAGGATAAGGGTCTCTTTAAAGGAAGGCTGGGAACGAAGTACTTCGCAGACTTCCACACCGTTCTTTTTCGGCATCATAATGTCCAGGATGATCAGGTCCGGCCTGACGATCTTGGCCTTGCCAATAGCCTCGTCGCCATCCTTGGCAGTGATTACCTCATACCCTTCCTTGGTCAGATTGTATTGAACGATCTCCAGGATATCGGGCTCGTCGTCGGCTATCAGTATCTTCTTGCCTTTGGATTCCATTAATCAGAAAATTTACGCAAACCTACTCTAAATAAAAATTGGAGTAGGAATATCCCCGATCAGTTTACAATTTCTTAATACATAAATAATACTGAGGGGCTATCCCTGGCAAATCTAGGGGTTAATATCGCTTTTGGTAGTATTTTTGCATAAATCGCTTAGAAAGATTGCCTATGAATCCAATGGTACGATCTTCTTTGTTTCTCTTTTTGGCTCCGGTATTCGTCTTTTTCGCTCCTTTATCAACAACGGCGCAGCCGAATTCCTATCCCTTTAAGATAGCCCAGGATCGTATGCTCTTTCACGACAAAGTGGATAAAGAACAGTTATCCCTGGTGATTCTCGGCGGCGGGAAGTACGATAGCATCATCCGCCTGTCCAAAGACGAGACGGTCAACCTGCAGATCACCGACGCTTTCGGCCGACGGATCGATGAATTACAACAACAGATAGAATTCGACTCCACCCTTAATACCAACAATAAAAAACGCTATCTGCGGGGTATTGCCGACCTCCTGAGCAACTTCGGCAAGTCCTGGCGGGCAAAAGAGATCAATGCCGCCCTGGCGCCGGATCTGGTCGATGCTTTTATCGAGGCCATGCAATTGGACAGGAAAGGGACAAGCATTGAACCCATAATTATGGCCAGGCCGTATGAGATTGGGAAGATCGTGGTCGAATGTTTCCTTTACCCTTCCGAAAACCCCGGCGTCAAACCCTCCCGGCTCTTTTTGACCCGGCGATATTGCGAAATGCATCCGGCGCTCATTCTCAATTATTTACGTTCACATCCAGGTCTTCCGTTCGAAGACAGCCTCATTATTGCAGCCGGACATTACAATGTCCGTCAGTTATACGATTTTGCCGCCGCCGCGGGTGAACTGGGTGCTCATATCCGTAATAGCAAGGACTCCCTCGTTCATATGGTGGCGACATTGGCCAACAGCAGAAGCGGCCAGCTGTATTTCCCCTTCCTGGATAACCTCGTCAAAGGCCGGATCAGTCTTGAAGACATCGACAAGGTAAAAGACGACGACCTCAATTATTATCGTCTCCTGGTCAGGACCCGTCTGGACTATGCGGCCCGTCTGCTCCCGCCCTTACGGGATACTCCATTGGAAATGAATGCCTTGACTGATATGCTGGAAAAAAAGGGCAAACAGGTGTTTGTAGGAGAGATCAATGCCCTCCATACGGTGGAAAACCCCGCCCTGCGGTTTAAAATATTAGACCCCCTCACTCCCGAAGAGCTTTATTACCTGGTGGTCCTCAGCGAGGACGAGATCTATACTTCCAGCTACCTGGGTGTATACGATCGTATCTTCCAGCGTATGAAAGCGCCTTATGGGGATAGCCTCCTGATGCAGGTTCATGGCGACTATTTCCGGAAGTTCATTAAAATGGCGGCGGCGTATAACAAGCTGGAGAACTTTTTGGGCACCATGGACAAACAGAATGCCGGCACGATCATGAAGTCTTTCGTTATCCATCTGGAAAACGCCAATGAAGAAGAAGCCGTTGACGTGGCAGACTCCTATAGCAGTATTGTAGAGAAAAATCCCACCCTCGCCCATTTTATCCTGGGAGAAGTGAAATGGAACTACGATAAGAATGTTGCCGCAGGCAACAAAAAAGGGATCATCATTTACAATCTCCTCCAGACCCTCTTCGAATCCGCCGATACCACCAAAAAGGTCGATCTGTCTGCCAAACTGGGTATCCCCCCTGTTTATACCATCGATCATGGTTCGCTTGCCGACGACAGCGGGCGGGTCATTCAGCAGGTGTTCTTCTATGGCGATAAAGATAAGGACGGACAAAACTCATATGTGGATTTCATGTCCCTTTTCCGTCCTAAACTACACGCCAGACCGGAGTGGAAGATCCTTGAAAATCCCCAATGGACGACCATTACGTCTCTGCGGGGAAAACCGGTCATCATCTTTGCCAATAAACCCCTGCTGGGAGAAGACGACCCCGATGCCAAAGCCCAGCGGGCGCTCGACGACTATCTCTACGACCATCATCTGAAGCCTACTATCGTCATCCACAGGGGACATAGCTATCACGTCAAATATACCATCGAACAGATGCCGGCTACGGCGCGTATCGTTGTGCTGGGTTCCTGCGGGGGCTATAATAACCTTAGCGAGGTGTTGAAGATCAGCGAAGATGCCCATATCATCTCCTCCAAACAGGTGGGCACCAAAACAGTAAATGAACCCATCCTTCAGTCGATAAACAACACGCTTATTGCCGGTAAAGACATCGAATGGCTGCCCATGTGGCGCGACCTCGAAGCCGGGTTTCAAAAGGATCCTGCTGCAAAGGAAAAATTTGATGATTATATCCCGCCTTACAAAAATCTCGGCGCCATCTTCATCAAAGCCTACCGCAAGGCTATGGATCTGGACTAGGGGCCTGCGTCTGCCACACCCCGCGTCTGCGCAAAGTCACCCCCTGCGGGATTTCCTTTTTTAAAGAAATCTTTTTATTTTTAAGCGATAGCCGGTCCCGAATAATTCTTTCCGATGACCGGCTATGGTAAACCCCTGATGCGTAAACTTTGCTTTATCCTGTGCCTGGTTATAGGATCCATTCAGCTTGATGCTCAATCTTCGGACAATGCCGTCCGTGACGCTTTCCTGATAAGCAGGATGGCGGAAAAATTTCATGTCCAGCCCCGGCCGCTGGATGATCGGTTGTCCGCCAGCATATACGCTGGCCTTTTGGATGAGCTGGACGATCAGCGGATACTTTTTTTACAGGAAGATATCAACAAACTGGCGGTCTGGCGGCTGCAGCTGGACGATGAGATCGCCGGTCACCGGTCGGGCTTTCTGGCATTGGTGACGGGTATCTACAAACAACGATTACAGCAGGCCGATACCATGATCGACCATATTGGCCGTGTCCCTTTTCCTCTTTCTGTCAAAGAAATGCTGACGGCTGCCGAAGACAGTTCCTGGCCGGCCAGTCTCACGGGTATGCATACCAAGTTGTACAAGCTGTTAAAACTGTCCGTGCTCAGGGGCATCGCCTCCCGCGTGGGTGTCGGACCGCCGTCGCCCCCTACAAAAAAATATCTGGATAGTCTCGAACCCGTCCTCCGGAAAAAGGCCGTAGAGAAAGCCAAACGCGGCATCCAGCGGATGCTGCAAAGCCCGTTGGGCGTGGACGGCATGGTCGGAGCCATATATTGCCAGGAGCTGGCCACGGCCTACGACCCGCACACGGATTATTTCCCACCCGGCATAAAAGAGGCTTTTGAAAGCCAGCTCGGCAATAAACCCGTCGCCTTTGGTCTCAAACTGAAGGAGGACGAGACGGGCAATGTGGTCATCGGAAAGCTTACACCCGGCAGCCCGGCTTTCAAGAGCGGCGGTCTCAACGAAGGCGACAGGATCGTCATTATTCAATGGCCCGATCGTGAACCTATTGACGTATCCAACGCGGGATTAAGCGAAATGAACAATATTCTTTCTACTCCTCTCGGCAGCGGCAATGTTCTGCTCACCGTCAAAAAATCAGACGGCACCCGGCGCCAGGTCTCCTTATACAAGGAACGGCTCGTAAACGAAAACGATGAAGATAAAGTGCAGGGGTTTGTCCTGAAAGGGAGGCGGACGGCAGGTTATATTACGTTGCCGGCATTCTATTCCGACTGGGAAGACAATAAAGGGGTCAACGGCTGCGCCAACGATGTGGCCAGGGAGATCATCCGGTTGAAAAAAGAAAATATAGAAGGTCTGATACTGGACCTGCGTTACAATGGCGGAGGCTCGATGCAGGAAGCCATCGAATTGTCCGGACTATTCATCGACGCGGGCGCCGTTGGTCAGGTGACGACTAGAGACGGGAAAGTATTTACGATGAAAGACGTCAATCGGGGTACTATCTATGATGGTCCCCTGCTGATCCTGGTCAATGGTTTCAGCGCTTCTGCATCCGAAATGGTGGCAGGTACGCTGCAGGACTATAACCGTGCGCTTATCGCAGGTTCTCCCACCTATGGCAAAGCTACCGCCCAGGTGGTGCTGCCGATGGATACCACTATCGAACTCGACGCATACGACGGCCATACTACCGCGACAGCGTATATCAAGCTGACCACTTCCCGTTTGTACCGCGTCAACGGCACTTCAGCGCAGATCAACGGCGTCAGGCCCGATGTCCTGTTGCCCGATCCACCCTCAGCCATACCGCGGCGGGAGGCAGACGAAAAAAATGCGCTGGCCTCTCCGGACATTGCAGCGAACAAATACTACCGGCCCTTGCCCCCTTTACCGCTGGATTCAGCCAGACAGACTGCCCGCAGGGAAATGGACAGTTCGGCATTTTTCCGGTCGGCCCTTTCGGAGGCAAAACAACAAAAAGGAACGCCCGGTGCAAAAGACGTTTCCCTTCTGCTGGACGACGTCCTGAAGGACGCGATAAAAGAACCGGAAGAAGGGAAAGGGGATGATCATCCGCCTTTGTTCACTGTCAGCAATCCCGCAAGCCGGCAAAGACTGCTGACAGATCATGACTTGCAGGAAAGCAATAAGGCATACCTCGCCAGGCTGCAGAATGATCCCTATATAAAAGTGTCCTTCAGCGTCCTCGTGTCGGCTATGATAAAATAATATAAACCCCTTTTATGAACAGATATCTACCCCTCTTTATCGGCTGCCTCACCCTCGTCGTCTCTCTGCATGCACAAAATTTAGACAATCCCGGTGAATACGTCACGGCTGTCTTCAAAGCCCGCGGAGACATGGATGTCAAATACATGCAATACCTCAGTTATGCCGCGCATGGACGGCGCGCACGGAAAATAGAAAAGCTTCGCCAGGAAGTGCTCGACGATATCAACAATTGCCGGTATAAGACTACCGACCTCCCCTTATATAAAGGCGATAACTCCTTACGAAAAGCCAGTATAGACTATATTCAGTTGTGTTACCGGGTTTTTGACGAAGACTATAAAAAGATTGTCAACCTGGAAGAAATAGCGGAACAGTCGGTTGACGAGATGCAGGTCTACCTGTTGCTGCAGGAAAAGGTGAATGAGAAACTGAAAGAAGGTTCGGCCGACCTGGCAAAGACCACACAGGAGTTTGCCGCCAAATACAATGTTCAGCTTACCGAAGGCAAAAGCGAGCTAACCGACAAAATGGAAACCGCCGGCAAACTCAATTCCTATATCAACCATGTGTACCTGGCCTTTTTTAAATGCAACTGGGAGGACGGGCAAATGGTAAAAGCCATGAACGATAAAAAGATCAGCGATGTAGAACAGGCCAGAAGCGCTTTGGCCCGTTATACTGCGGAAGGTTTCAGCTCCCTGGATACCCTGAAGACCTTTGGAGGAGATCCTTCCCTGGCCAATTCCTGCCGCCAGGTGCTTACTTTCTACAAGAACCTGTCGGAGAACGACATGCCTAAATTGACGGAGTATTATGTCAAACAAGAAGATTTTGCCAGATTGAAAAAGGCCTTCGATGCCAATTCCAGCCATAACAAGGAAGAGGTCGATACCTATAACAAGGCTATAAAGGATATCAACGGCAGCATTAATACGTTCAATCAATTGAATGCAAAGGTCAACAACGGCCGGACACAGGTACTGAACAACTGGCAGGAGACGGAAAAGAAGTTTGCCGACGATCACATGCCACATTACCATTGATCCCAAACGCATTATCATTGATCGAAAAGTCCCTACCTTTGCCTCCTCAATGCGGGCCTCCGGGGCCACCTTGAAGAGGTCAACCATGTCGGACAAGAAGAAAAAGCAGATATTCGATTTTAGCCTGTTAAGGCGGGTATTCCGTTACGCAGCCCCTTATAAAAGAAGGCTCTATATATCGGTATTTCTCTCCATCCTGCTGGCTGTCCTTTCCCCCCTGCGCCCCTTTCTCATCCAGGTGACCATCAACGACTATATCCGTAAAGGGGCGACCCCGGGTCTGGGGCTCAAACAACGGATGGAAGAGCTGATCATTTGGGTCACTGTTCTGCAGATCGTCCTGTTGCTGATAGAAACTGTCGCCCGTTTTTATTTTTCGTTCATCACTGCCTGGCTGGGACAGACCGTCGTGCGCGACCTGCGGATAGATGTTTACAAAAAGATACTGGGTCTGAATCTCTCCCAGTTTGATAAAACGCCCATCGGCACACTTACGACCCGGACTATTAACGATATCGAGGCCATCAACGACATCTTTTCGGACGGATTGATCCCCATTATTGCCGACCTGCTGTCCATTCTTTCGGTATTGATATTCATGTTCCTGGTGGACTGGCGGCTTACCCTGATCTGTCTTGCGCCCTTCCCTTTCCTGATCCTGGCGACATATTTGTTCAAAGAGTCCGTTAATAAATCTTTTATCCGCGTAAGGAATGCCGTTGCTGCGCTCAATGCCTTTGTACAGGAACATATCACCGGTATGCAGATCGTACAGGCTTTTGCCGCCGAAAAACGCGAAGCCGCCAAATTCAACAAGATCAACCGCGAGCACCGCAACGCCAATATCAACGCCATCTTCGCTTATTCTGTTTTCTTCCCGGTCGTCGAGATCATTCTGGCCGTTTCGACCGGCCTGCTGGTCTGGTGGGGCGCTACCCAGGTGATGCACCTTCCTGAAGTGCAGGCCCGCGAGCTTAGCGGTAAGATCGTTGCTTTCTTCCTCTATCTCAATCTGCTCTTCCGCCCCCTTCGGGTGATCGCCGATAAGTTCAACGTTCTTCAGATGGGCATGGTCGCCAGCGAAAGAGTATTCCGCGTATTGGACAATGAAGATACCATTCAGACACAGGGAACGTATGCTCCGCACCGTATAAAAGGAAAAGTGGAGTTTGAAAAGGTCAACTTCGCCTATACGGGCGACCGCTATGTCCTGAAAAATATTTCCTTTAGCATGCAGCCCGGTCAGACCATTGCCCTTGTCGGGCATACGGGCAGCGGGAAAACGTCGATCATCAGTTTGATGAATCGTCTCTATCATATACAGGAAGGCGAGATCCGCATAGACGACGTTCGTATCGAAGATTACCGGCTCGATGCGCTGCGTCAGAGCATTGGGGTAGTATTACAGGACGTTTTTCTCTTTTCCGGATCGGTGGTGGATAATATCACTCTCCGCAACCAGGATATTCCCATGGAAAAAGTGGTCGAGGCGGCCAAACTCATCGGCATGCATGACTTCATCATGCGTCTGCCCGGTGGATATCACTACAATGTCATGGAAAGAGGAAGTTCCCTTTCCCTGGGACAACGCCAGCTGCTGTCTTTTATCCGGGCGCTCTTATACGATCCCTCCATTCTTATCCTCGACGAAGCCACCTCCTCTGTCGATACAGAATCCGAACAGCTGATCCAGGAAGCCATCGATAAGCTCATCGCCGGCCGCAGTTCGATCATCATCGCCCACCGTCTCTCCACCATCCGCAAGGCCGATCAGATCATCGTCCTGGATAAGGGGGAGATCCACGAGACCGGCACTCACGAGCAACTGTTGGCCAAAGGCGGTTTTTACGCTAAATTGTATGAGATGCAATTTAGCAAGCACGCGCCTGCGCCTGCGGCCGCGCCCGCCCACACAGCCGCTGAAAAAAAGGTGTTGTAAATCAACCCCCTATGCCGGGGCTGCTTTTTTTTAATCTTCTTTTCATATTCTGCGCCTCCACCCGTATCTTTGCGGCAAATTTCAGGAAGGTATGGCATCGAGATGCTTCAAATCTATATTGGTCGCGGCTTTCAGCCTGAGTAGCTTGTTTTTTTTTAATGTGTCTATGGCGCAGCCCGGTTCTACCGTAGCCAGTGAGACCGGGGCTAAAGAGCCTGCTAAACTGGATCCTGCTAAAATTATCCTCGAGCACGTCGGCGACGCCCACGAATTCCACTTCCTGACAATCGCCAGGAAGCCCGTTTCTATTCCCTTGCCGGTCATCCTTTTCTCCCCGGCAAAAGGCTGGTCCGTATTCATGGCTTCCCGTTTTGAACACGGCCATTCGCTTTATGACGGGTACCGCCTTCTGAACGAGGAATACGTTGAAGAAAACAAACTCGACGAAAAAATATTCAAGCCCGGCAAAATATTCGCCGCAGATGCCGATGGCCGCCCGGACCCTTCCGTTAAAGTGTATGACTTTTCCCTGGGCCGCAATGCCGTGCAGATGATCATTTCCGCCATCCTGCTGATTTTGATCATGAGGAGCATCGCCGGCAAATATTCCAAGGGGCAGGGTGTTAAGACGGCGCCCACTGGTTTCCAGGGTGCCGTAGAACCTGTTATCGCGTTTGTACGCGACGAGGTCGGCAAGGCCAACCTGGGCGACCGCTACGAGAAATACATGCCATTCCTGCTCACCGTTTTCTTTTTCATCCTGATAAATAATCTCATCGGCCTTGTTCCGGGAACAGCCAATGTCACCGGGAATGTGGCCTTCACTGCCGCACTGGGGCTGTTGTCCTTCATAGCGATCATGCTCAGCACCGGCAAACATTATTGGGGACATATCGTCAACCCGCCCGTACCGGCATTTGTTAAGGTCATCATGTGGCCTGTGGAAATAATGGGCATCTTCACCAAGCCCTTCGCCCTGATCATTCGTCTTTTTGCCAACATGATCTCGGGGCATATCATCATCCTCAGCTTCATCATCCTGATCTTTATCTTCGGTGCCATGAACACCGGCCTGGGATGGGGAACTTCGCCCCTCTTTGTGGCGTTGTCGCTGTTTATCTACCTGATCGAAGTTTTAGTAGCATTCATACAGGCTTACATCTTTGCCAACCTGACGGCGGTATTCGTTGCCCAGGCTTTTGAAGGTGGTCATGAAGAACATGATGGACACGAAACAGAGTCTGTAGCTATTTAACTAAACGCTTTTTTAATTATAAAACCAAAGAACATGACGTTGATGACCACTTTGTTGGCTGATGTGATTCAGCCCGGTTATGGTGCACTGGGTGCAGGTCTCGCCGCTGTAGGTGCCGGCATCGGTATCGGACAGATCGGTAAAGGCGCTGTAGACGCTATTGCCCGCCAACCGGAAGCTTCTAATGACATTCGCTCCAACATGATCCTGGCTGCGGCCCTCGTAGAAGGTGTTGCCCTTCTGGCTGCCGTTGCAGGTCTGCTCGCTGTATTCGCAAAAGGATAAGCCGGCTGGAATGTTGAAAAAACTTACTGCATCCGACGCACAGGGCCGAAGATGCAGTATTTTTACCTTAGTATCACCTAACACGATCGTTATAAAATAGTTTGTATGGATTTATTAACTCCCGACTTAGGTCTGTTCATCTGGAACGTGATCATCTTTCTGCTCCTGTTGCTCGTTCTGCGTAAACTGGCCTGGAAACCCATTCTCAAATCCCTCAAGGAAAGAGAGACGGGTATCTCCGAATCCCTCGCCAGCGCCGAAAAGATCAAGGTTGAAATGGCCCAGATGAAGAGTGAGAACGAAGCGCTGCTGGCAAAAGCCCGTGAAGAAAGAGCCCAGATGCTGAAAGAAGCCCGGGAAACAAAGGATAAGATGATCAACGAGGCGAAAGAACAGGCTAAAGTAGAGGCTGGAAAGATCATCGTCGATGCACAGGCCGCTATCGAACAACAGAAAATGGCAGCGATCACCGAGATAAAGAACCAGGTAGGCACCCTCGTAGTGGAAGTGGCGGAAAAAGTCCTGCGCCGCGAGCTCTCCAACAAGAGCGAACAGGAGAACTATATCCGTGAATTGTCCAACGAAGTGAAACTGAACTAATCTATGATGCCCAATCCCCGTTTAGCCGCCCGTTATGCCAAAGCGATCCTCGACCTGGCCGTTGAAAAAGACCAGCTCGACAAGGTACATGAGGATATGCTTTTCCTGCAGCAAGCCTTCAAGAGCAGCCGCGATCTGGTCTCCCTTCTCAAGAGCCCGATCATCAAGGCGGATAAGAAGGGGAAGATACTCGATGCCATCACGGCCGGCAGAGTTACCGATATCACGTCCGGTTTCAATAAATTGTTGCTGGCAAAAGAGAGAGAAGCTTACCTGCCCGAGATCGCCCATGCCTTTCTCGAACAATACAAGATCTATAAAGGCATCCAGACAGTAAAGCTGACTACCGCCACCGCGGTGAGTGAAGAAGTAAAACAGGCCATCCTGGACAAGGTGCGGACCGTCCGGAACATCCAACAGATCGAATTGCATACCGAAGTGAAAGAATCGCTCATCGGCGGCTTCGTGCTGGAGATAGGGGATGAACTGGTCGACGCCAGCGTAGCTTTCGAACTGAAAAACATCAAAAAGCAATTCCAGAACAACGACTTTATCTATAAGATACGATAAGCAAACAAACTTCAAACTGAATAAATACAATTATGGCAGAGATTAAACCGGATGAGATTTCAGCGATATTGCGTCAGCAATTGAGCAATTCCAACGTTTCCGCCGAACTGGAAGAGGTCGGCACCGTGCTGCAGGTGGGTGATGGTATCGCCCGTGTATACGGACTGAGCAGTGTCAGCAGCGGTGAGCTCGTGGAATTTGAGAATGGCGTCAGAGCCATCGCCCTCAACCTCGAAGAGGACAATGTGGGTGTGGTACTGATGGGGGAGAGCGGAGATATTAAGGAAGGCGCAAAAGTCCGTCGCACCGGTAAGATCGCCTCTATCAATGTTGGTGAAGGCATGCTTGGCCGTGTGGTCAATACCCTCGGTGAACCCATCGATGGTAAAGGCCCTATCGCCGGGACAAAATATGAAATGCCGCTGGAACGTAAGGCCCCCGGCGTTATTTATCGCGAACCGGTAAAGGAACCCCTGCAGACCGGTATCAAAGCCATCGATGCGATGATCCCCATCGGCCGCGGACAACGTGAGCTGATCATCGGTGACCGGCAGACCGGTAAAACGGCCATCGCCATCGATACCATCATCAACCAGAAGGAATTCTTTAAGGCGGGTAAACCCGTATTCTGTATCTACGTTGCCATCGGACAGAAAGCGTCCACCGTTGCCGGTGTGATGAAAACACTTGCCGACAATGGCGCTCTTGAATACACCGTGATCGTTGCCGCCTCGGCTTCCGATCCCGCTCCCCTGCAGTTCTATGCTCCCTTCGCCGGCGCCGCCATTGGCGAGTTCTTCCGCGACTCCGGCAGGCCCGCGCTGATCATCTATGATGATCTTTCCAAACAAGCCGTCGCCTACCGCGAAGTATCGTTGTTGCTCCGCCGCCCTCCGGGCCGTGAAGCCTATCCCGGTGACGTATTCTATCTGCATAGCCGTCTGCTCGAACGCGCTGCCAAGATCATCGCCGACGACAACGTGGCAAAGAACATGAACGATCTTCCGGATTCTATCCGTCACCTCGTGAAAGGCGGTGGCTCCCTGACTGCCCTGCCCATCATCGAGACCCAGGCCGGTGACGTATCCGCCTATATCCCAACGAATGTGATCTCCATCACCGACGGCCAGATATTCCTGGAAGGTAACCTGTTCAACTCCGGTATCCGCCCGGCTATCAACGTAGGTATCTCCGTTAGCCGCGTAGGTGGTAACGCCCAGATCAAATCCATGAAGAAAGTGGCAGGTACTCTCAAGCTTGACCAGGCCCTCTACCGCGAAATGGAAGCCTTCTCCAAATTTGGTGGTGACCTCGATGCCGCTACCAAGCTGGTCATCGACAAAGGCTCCCGCAACGTGGAGATCCTGAAACAGCCACAATACACGCCGTTCGCCGTGGAAAAACAGGTGGCTATCATCTATCTCGGAACACAGGGTTTGCTGCGTCAGGTGCCCGTTCGCAAAGTGAGAGAATTCGAAGACCATTTCTTATTGGAAATGGAGAATAAGCTGCCCGAAGTATTGGCAGAATTCAAGAAAGGAAACTTACCCGACGACGGCGTTAAGAAGATGGTCGATCTGGCCAACGGATTGATCCCGCAGTATAAATAAATTACGGATCCTTATTGGAAGAGGCCGTCCCCAAAGGGACGGCCTCTTTTTTTGCGGCCAAAAAAAATCAGGCTAACGCTTGCAGATTTAAAAACTTTTGGCAATCTTTACATCGTCATCACCGACAACCCTCCAAGCTCCCGAAAAACAATCCGTTACATTTTTATTTCCAATCCTCCACCTTTATTTATCCGTGCATTTGCGGAACATGTATCACCAGGCTCCTTTCCGCCAGGAATAGATGTATCTGTTTGCGATCTGTAAGACGTCATTTATGAAATGTATATATCCGTACCAATCATCTACTCCATCATTTCTATTTCGGGCAATCCCGTATTCATCTGATATTCATAGTAGCAATTGGTCCTTTCCGGAATAGGATAGCCGGATAATCATCGAAGTAATAATATAATTAGCTATATAGCAAGACTTTAGTTTTAAAGGGTACGATCAACAACCGCCGGGCTTGTCTAAGCCTGGCTTTTTTTTGCCGCCGTTTTGCCGCCGTTTACCGAGAACATAAATTAATTTATGATATAGTTTGGTTTATAAAATAAACCAAACTACCTTAGCCATATAATTTATGAGAAATGAAAAAACCTGCCTTACTTATAGCCTTTATCCTCTTCGCCGGCTGGCTTCATGCCCAGACCCTTGTATCCGGCACCGTTAGAGACGGGAAAGGCCACCCCATCCGGGGCGCCAGCGTCACCATCAAAGACTCTTATGATGGCGCCACCGTCGACTCTCTCGGTAACTTTCATTTTAAAACTACAGAAAAAGGGGCGAAAACCCTTGCTGTCACCAATATCGGTTATAACCCCGTCGAACAGCCCATCACCCTTTCCGACGGAACGCCTGTCGAGCTTCGCCTCGTCTTAAAAGAACAGCTCAGCGAATTAAAAGCAGTCACCATAACGGCTGGCTCTTTCACCGCCGGTGATGCCAAAAGAGGCGCCGTCCTCAGTTCACTCGATGTCGCTACTACTGCAGGCTCCAACGCCGATATCACGGCCGCTCTTAAAACATTGCCCGGCGCACAGCAGGTGGGTGAACAGGAAGGACTTTTTGTCCGCGGTGGCGCAGGGTATGAGGCCAAACAATACATCGACGGCACGCTGGTGAACAATCCTTATTATTCCAGCGTACCGGATATCGCCACAAGAGGCCGCTTCTCCCCCTTTCTTTTTAAAGGTACCGTGTTCAGCACCGGCGGTTATTCTGCCCTTTATGGTCAGGCTCTTTCCTCTGTCGTATTGCTCGAATCTATCGATCTGCCCGAGAAATCCGAGATCGACGCCACTATTTCTCCGATCATAGCGGGCATCGGCACCCAACAGCTGGCAAAAAACAAACAATCCTCGTGGGGCGTGACTTACAACTATGTCAACGTTGGGCTTTACTTCAAAGCGGTGAAACAGGTGCCCGATTATTTTTCTATGCCCCAATTTCACAATGGGGACGCCAATTTCCGCATCCGCACGAAGAATGGAGGCATGATCAAGTATTACACGACTTTTGCCTACAACGACCTCGGTCTCCGCCGGCAGGATTGGGACAGTCTGAATATGAAAGACGCCTTTTCTCTGACCAACCACAACTGGTATAACAACCTCAGCTGGCGGGAATATCTCAACAATGGCTGGAAAATGGATCTCGGGGCCGGTTACAGCACGAATCTCGATAATATCGGCCAGCAGGTGCAGAATGCGCTCAATCAACCGAAGACCTTCCCCGACTCCGTGTTTTGGATGAACTATAAATCCTTTGGCGTAGACCAGCAGCAACAGCTTGCCCAGGCCAAGGCCGTTTTCGATAAGAAACTGGGCGCCCTCAGCGCCATCCGTTTTGGCACCGAATACTGGTACTCGGTGAATGACCAGCGTTACCGGACCGCACAATACGGTACCGATACGACCATCAAATTCCACGATCATTTTAACTCCCTTTTTGCCGAATCCGATATCTATCTCACCAATGCCCTGGCTGCTAAGGTGGGTCTGCGTTACGAGCATTCGTCCGTCATCAGCAGGTCGGACCTGGCTCCCCGCGTATCCCTGGCCTACCGGACAGGACGTGAAGCCCAGGTATCGCTGGCTTATGGCGTCTTTTATCAGAAACCCGAGAACAGCCAGCTTTTCTATTCCACCAATGTCGGATTTACCAGGGCAACCCACTATATCATCAACTATCAGAAAATGTCAAAGGACAGGATATTCCGTGTCGAAGCCTATTATAAAAAATATGACGACCTCATCAAGACCGTCCCTGTCAACTATTTCTATTCGACGTATAATAACAGCGGCACCGGATATGCAAAAGGCATCGAGCTTTTCTGGCGCGACAAAAAGTCCATCAAAGACTTCGACTACTGGATCAGCTACTCTTATCTGGATACCAAACGCAATTATCTCAACTATACGGAGAAGCTGACGCCGAACTTTGCCGCTACGCATACCGCCTCGGTCGTGATGAAACGTTTCTTCACGAAACAAAAATTCGGGGTCAACCTGACTTATAGCTATGCCACCGGCAGACCTTATTACAATTTCAGACTCAACGGAGTTAAATACAACCTGGCAGAGGAAGGTAAAACGATGGACTACAACAGCCTCAACTTTAGCGCCGAATATGTACCTACTGTCGGTAACCCCAAGGCAAAGACCTTTGTGGTATGGTTTGCCAGCGTGAGCAATGTATTGGGGAACAACCAGGTCTACGGATACAATTTTTCCTATAGCGGCCAGTACAAACAGGCTATCACGCCTCCCGCCAACCGCTTTTATTTCATCGGCTGTTTCCTCAGCTGGGGAGTCGATCGTTCACAGGACGCCATCAACAACAATTTATAATATCAAATTCCTAAAAATTACAACTATGCAAAAGACACTCCTTTTTTTCGCGCTGCTGATCTCCTTGTCGGGAGTCGCCCAATCGGACAAATATTCCCAGATGATGCAGAAAAATATCACCCTGCTGGACTCGGCCAAAACGACGGATGAATTACAAAGCCTGGCCGGGACTTTCGAACGCATCGGCGACGCAGAAAAGACCCAGTGGCTGCCTTATTATTATGCTGCTCTTGCGCAAACCTGGGTCGGCTGGAACCCTGCCACCAAAGACAAAGACGCCAATTCCCAAAAGATCAATGCCTATCTGGCCAAGGCGGAAGCCCTCGAAAAGAATGCTGAATTATATGCCGTAGAAAATATGTCCGCTACTCAGCAAATGCTCGTAGACCCGCAGACCCGCTGGCAGACAAATGGCAAAGATGCTGCTACTGCATTACAGAAGGGCATGGCTGCCGACCCCAATAATCCGCGTTTATACTACCTGCAGGGTATGAGCCTGTTCGGTACGCCTCCCCAGTTCGGCGGCGGCAAGGACAAAGCCAAACCCCTTTTCGAAAAATCAATAGCGCTATACAAAGCTGCCCAGCCCAAACCGTTGTACCCCACCTGGGGCAGACAACAGGCTGAACAGATGCTGGCTCAATGCCAATAAGTGAAAAATTAGCAATCCCGGGCAACGAAAGTAGTCCGGGATTGTTACCTTCATCTCTTAACCATCCCGAATCAATGGAACAGGAAAAACAATTGACCAGTCAGGAAAGCCTGGAGCTTATCTCCCGGATGATCAACACCGCAAAAAAGGATTATTATGATACAGGAGTGAGCGCTCTGCTGTGGGGAAGTCTCATCACATTCTGCAGCCTCGTTTCCTTTGCGGGTTACTACCTGAAATGGCCGGGCCTGAATATCATCTGGGTATTGACCTTTATAGCAGTAGTTCCCCAGATCAATATTTCCATCCGGGAAAGAAAGAACCGCCGGATCAAGACCCATGACGGCGACCTGATGAGCGGAATATGGATCAGCTTCGGCATCTCCATGTTTGTTCTGCCCTGGGTGATAGGTATACTTGGACTCACCAATGTGGGGTCCCTTTACATGGTCATTTACGGCATTCCCACCTTCACCACCGGTTATGCCCGTCGTTTCCGGCCTATGATCATTGGCGGCATAGCCTGTTGGGTCTTTGCTATATTAGCCTCCTTTGCCCCGGACCCCTTTGTAAATCTGTACGTGGCCGCTTCCGCACAGCTTGCCTGGTTCATACCCGGTCTCATCCTTAGAAAACGCTACCTGCGTGTAAAAGAAAGTCATGTTTAAAGATCTAAACCCGATATTACATTCACAGCTGCGACTGGCCGTCGTCTCGATCCTCATCTCCGTCCAGGAGGCTGAGTTCACCTATCTCCGGGAAAAGACGGAAGCCACAGCCGGTAACCTCAGCGTCCAGATCAACAAACTGAAAGAGGCGGGTTATATCGACGTCTTCAAGACCTTTAAGGATAACTACCCGCAAACCATCTGTAAGATCACTCCCCTCGGCATTCAAGCCTTCGAAGAATACGTAAAAGACCTCCAGACCTACCTCAATATAAAAAAATAGGGGCTGCCGCAAAGACAACCCCTGTATAGTAACAGTAACTAACGCAAATACTTAACTCTTCGCCAGACGCATCGTCAGCCGCTCGTTGCTGTTGATGATCACTTCCAGTTGATACATGCCCGGCTGCAGACCTGCCGTTCCTTCAATATTATACCGGTTGGAGCCATTCTCGCCCATCGCCGTCTGTTTGATCAGTTCGCCGCCTTTTTCATCCGTCACACGCATCATTACAAAACATTTTTCTTTCAGCTGGACATTCACCTGGATATCGTTGATATTCGGGTCCGGCGTAACACTCACCGCTTCCACGCTCTTGCTGCCATAGGATCTTACGATGAGGACTTTTGAATAGGTGACCCGGTGGGCTCCATCTATCTGCCGGAGACGGTAATACAGATCGCTTTTACGGGTGTACTCATGCATCTTGTCGATAAAAGAATATTCCTGCAGGGCTTCCTCCGCCTTCACTTCCCCGACCTTCTGAAAATAGGTGCCATCCAGGCTCCGCTCCACCTCGAAAAGAGCGCTGTGATTATCCGAAGCCTTGTTCCAGTTGACAGCCACTTCTTTTCTGCTGTACAGTGCTTCAAAACTGGTCAGGGTGCTACGGTTGGGAAAACGGATCGTAGCGGTAGTCGTGATCGAGCACAGAGAAGGACTGCCATTGTCACAGACTTTATAGGAGAATTGCGTAGAGCTGCCGGTAAAGCCTTCTTTTGGCGTGAAAGAGAATTGCCCGTCTTTTTGAAGTTCGACCCGGCCATCCGGAGACTCTGACAACAGATAGGCGGTCATCGTCTCATGATTGGGATCATAATCGTTACTAAGCACGTTGCCATTGGCCGTATGCGAGGCTGTACCCGCGAATTTATCCCTAAGGGCTACCGGCGCCACGTTACAGGTGGACTGATAGTGAGGGGTCGCTCCGATGGACAATTGGTCGATGGCGATCCTCGTGCTGCCTCCGATGCCCTGGTAATTGATATATAGCTTATACTGGCCGCCGGAGGTCAGCGACAAAGACTTGGTATAGTTGTAGATATGACCCGCGGAAGAACCCGTCAGCTCAAGACTGTCCAGCAGGAGCAGTGCATTGTCATTGCCATCTGCTGCAAAGATCTTTATCCAGCGGCGATCCTGCACCGGCTGATCGAAGCCATAGGTAAAAGACAGCTTTACGCTCGTTGTCATGTCCAGCAGGGGGGTATAGATACCTGTTCGCTCCGTAGCGCTGGCCCCGGTGCCGGATACCATTGCTCCGTCGCCTTCCATATTCGGAGCCCACCCATTGCGGTTGACATCGAAATCGGAAAAGAACCAGCAATTACCCTGCAAATAGCCTTTCACCTCGGAAAGTTTTACGCCCGGGCGGGAATTGAAATTGTCAGTAGTGAGATCAGTAGCAGGACTTGCAGCCAGCAGGCTTTGAAGAGCGATAGTTAGTGTAGGGGTGAGGAATACCTTTAAAAAGTTCCTTTTCATCTTTGTGATTTTCAGAAGGTGAATAATTAAGCAAAAACCCAATCGGTAACACAGAGGTGATTCAAAGGAAGGGAACTCTAAAAACTCAGCGCTAAAGGTATTGTGATTTAAGGAAGGTGGTCTTCACGTAGGCTTGAAAGTAAGGAGCCCATTTCGGGTCGATGGGTCAAAGATAAAACCCTAATTTTGTTTTTGCAAGCCTCCGCCGAAAAAAATTGGGGGCCCAATCCTATGTCCCCCATCATCCAGGTCAGCGGTCTTACCAAGTCTTTCAAGGAGTTACAGGCAGTAAATGACCTTACCTTTAACGTATATCCGGCTGATATCTATGGTTTTCTGGGCCAGAACGGGGCCGGAAAATCGACTACCCTGCGGATGCTGCTCACCCTGATCACCCCCACGGCCGGCGACATCGTCATTTTTGGGATGAACCTGCGAACCCACCGGCACGACATCCTTCGCCGGGTAGGGGCTGTTATCGAAAGACCCGATCTTTATAAATATCTGACGGCCTGGGAAAATCTGTCCCTCTTTGCCCGAATGAGCGGCATCCGGCCCGACCGCCGCCGCCTGCTCGATCAGTTGGAACTGGTTGGACTGGCCGATCGGGCGCACAGCACCGTAAAGACCTTTTCCCAGGGTATGAAACAACGATTAGGCATCGCCACCGCACTGGTCCACGACCCCGATCTCGTCATCCTCGATGAACCCACCAACGGGCTCGACCCCCAGGGAATAGCCGACATCCGCAACCTGATACTCCATCTCAGCAACCACCGGAAAAAGACGGTGCTCGTCTCCTCTCATTTGTTGAGCGAGATGGAGCTCATTGCCGGCCGTATGCTGATCATCGATAAAGGGAAAAAGATCATAGAAGGACGAGTGGATGAATTATTCGATCCAGCCCAGACCATCGTTGAACTGGATACCACCGATGCGGCATTCACTGCGGAAAAACTCAACCAGTCACCATGGTCATCTTTTTTTCGCGAACGCCGTGGCAACAAATTCCTGTTGAAGATGGACAGGACCCAGGTGCCCCTATTTATCCGGGATATGGTGCAATTGGGTGTCGGTGTAGCAGCTATCCAACCCCGGCATTCCCTGGAAGATTATTTTTTAACGCTTACAACAGCCAATCAACATGTGGACACTTTTACAGATTGAGCTATTCAAAATATTCAAACGCCCCCGTACCTATATCCCTTTTGCGGCAATAGCTGCGATGATCCTGATCATCCAGCTTGGGTTGAAATTTGACGGCCGGTCCTATCTCGAGCTGATGATGAGCAGCCTCTCCGATTCCTTTATTATTCCCTACGGCATGATCATGAACGGCTATCTTGTCGCTTTTGTTATTCTCAATACCCTGCTGATCCAGGTGCCTTTACTGGTGGCCCTTGTAGCCGGAGATATCATCGCGGGAGAAGCCAACATGGGCACGCTTCGTCTGCTGGTCATTCGTCCCGTCAGCCGCACCAGGCTGCTTTTGGTGAAATTTACTGCATCTGTCATCTACACCCTGCTGCTGCTCGTCTGGATGGCCCTGCTGGCCTTGTTCCTCAGCATGCTGCTTTTCGGAACTAACGATATGATGATCGCCCGCAACACGGTGATGGAACAAATAAAAGGTACCGATGTATTGTGGCGGTATGTGGCTGCATTCGGTTATGCTACCGTCGCCCTCAGCACCGTCGCAGCCCTGGCCTTCCTCCTGTCCGTCTTTGCCGAGAATTCCATCGGCCCCATCGTCTCCACCATCAGCATCGTCATTGTACTGACCATCCTGTCGGAAATGCGTATACCCTTGTATGACAATACGGTAAAACCCTGGTTGTTTACTTCGCATATGCTGGCCTGGAAAGGTTTTTTTTACTCCCGGTCGGACGGACAGGGGGCGGCTCTTCCAGGCACCATCGAGAACCTGCCCGCCATTCTGCGCAGCCTGGGTATCCTGCTGGGATATATTATTATTTTTGTGACCGCGGCAATAGTGGCTTTCAAGAAAAAAGATATACTCTCATGAAAAAATATTTTCTTCTTCTCCTACCCATCTTCGCGCTCCAGCCCTCGTCCGCGCAGACTGCCGCCGCCCGGACGCCCGCACAAGACCCCGCCGCCCTTCTGCAAAAAGTCCGGGCCCGTCTCGACCAGGTCAACGACTACCAGGCCACCGGCGTCATGAAGACCAATGTCAGTTTCCTCAAAGTGCCGGAAGCCCAGGTGACCGTCTATTTCAAACGACCGGACAAGCTGAAGATCCGTAACGACAAAGGCATCTCCCTCGTCCCCAAAGGGGCGGTGACCATAAGCTTGAATAATTTGCTGAAAGGCGCCTATACTACGCTCGATGCCGGCGCCGACACTGCCGGCGGCCATAAAGTGAAAGTGATCAAATTACTGCCCCAGGACGACAATGCCGACCTGGTATTGTCTACCCTATACATCGATGAAAGCCGTCTGCTGATCCTGAAAGCCCGGACCACCACCCGGGAGAACGGCACCTACGAAGTAGAGTGCACCTATGGGAAATATGCCAGCTATGCCCTGCCCGACAAAGTGGTCTTTACCTTCAATACAAAGGACTACAAACTTCCGAAAGGTCTGACCTTCGATTATGACGATGGGGCTCAAAAACATACCCCTGAAGGTCCGGCCAAAGGGAAAGTGGAATTGACCTATCAGGGGTATATCATCAACAAAGGGATTCCCGACAGCGTTTTTCAGTAGACCAGACATTAATTAATTATAAATACCACTTTGCGGTATTGGTTTGCAACCCGCTTTTCCGAATCTTTGAGGTGCATCAAAACCATTAAACCACTTTTTATGCCAATTCCCGATTATGGTGTTCTCGTCGGCACAGTGACAGACAAGCTGGATAGTATAGCCGCTAAAAAGAAAAACCCCAAAGGCTCTCCCCACTATCAGATACTTATAGAGGCGGCCGGTGAGAAATTTCGTATAGCGGTGAATGTCAAATCGGACACGAATCCGCCCGATCTTCAGTTCTACCTGGATGATAATTACAAACATCCCATTCTCGATGCCATCGCCAAACTGGCAGGGGGTTTTAACCCCATCCCAAAGGGTGGTCCCAATACCGCTGCCCTGGATTACATCCGCGGCAATCTCTTCGATTTTAAAGATCTCCAGATACTCCCCGCAACCGCCGGCGATGGCTCGAACAATGACCTCAACGACATCTTCGATGTCTGGGTCGAAAAAGCCCTTGCAACGGAAGGCGCCCTTGTCTATGCTTTTGGCAGCAAATGGGCCCCGGAGAAAGCCCCTGACGCCTATTTTGATTTCACTCCCGGTCAGGGCATTCACGACATCCACATGAACCAGGGTAACACCGGCAGTTTCGCCAAAGACAATGGCGTCTATACAGATGGCGGCCTCTTTATCCATTTCCCCGATGAAGATCGTTGGGTAGCCATGTTCCTTAAATTCCAGTCCCAGGTGGTGCATACGGACGACGGCAGCGCTGAGCCTATTCCCACTCCTACATTGCCGGAAGAAGATACCGATATACGGATATTTGCAGCCCTTGTCAATCCGGGCAGCGACGACACCGGTCACGAAGCCGTATATCTGTTGAATACTACCGGCAAGGACATTAGTCTCGAAGGCTGGGCCATCGCCGACAAACAAAAAAAGAAAGAAACCCTGAGTGGGACCATCCCGGCTGGTGCGCCGCTGATACATGTGCTTTCCGGTAAAACCGCACAGTTGTCCAATGCCGGTGGGATAATCACGCTGTTAAATAAAGACGGCCTGAAGATCAGTGGGGTCTCTTATACAAAAGACCAGGCTGCTCAACAGGGGAAGGTGATTGTGTTTTAGCGGCGGGTATTTTCTTCGATGCTTTCATCCACGGCATTGGCCAGAACGACAGCGCCCATTTTCTTGAGGGGGTTGCTGCGGTTCTCATCGTATTCCTGCCGGTTGCGGATGATATCGATACAGGTGTAAATAGACGCGATAAAAGAGCTTTGATCTGCCTTGTTTTTCCCGGCAATATCGAATGCCGTGCCATGGTCGGGACTGGTCCGCACCATAGGCAGACCCGCAGTATAATTTACGCCCTCTCCGCTGGCCAGCGACTTGAAAGGAATAAGTCCCTGGTCGTGATACATCGCCAGTACGGCGTCAAAACGGGAATGATAGTTCCGGGCAAAAAAGGCATCGGCGCTATAGGGTCCGAATACCAGCATATTGTGTTTGGCGTCCTTGATGGCGGGTTTGATGATCTCCTCTTCTTCCTTTCCGATCAGCCCTTCGTCTCCGGCGTGGGGATTCAGACCTAAAACGGCGATCCTGGGTTTGTCGATGCCAAAATCCCTTACCAGGCTATCCCGCAGGATATTTAGCTTGGACAGGATGGTTTCGCGGGTGATGAATCTTGCGATGTCTTTTACCGGTACGTGTTCGGTGACAAGACCCACCCTGAAATTGTCCGATACCATCAGCATCAGTACGTCAGTTGCATTGAAAGCATGTTTCAGGTAAGGGGTATGCCCTGTAAAGTCGAAAGAAGGTGATTGAGTATTCTTCTTATGAATTGGCGCTGTCACCAATCCATGGATCTTTTTATCCCGCAGCGCTTCTACTGCCATCGTCAGGGATTTAACGGCATACGAACCACCGATATCCGTCAGCTGGCCCGGCACGATAGCGATCTCCTCTTCCCAGCAATTGAAAATATTGATCTGCTTGTGGGCGATGCGGCTGAAATCCTTGGTGCTTTGGTAATTGAAATTGATCTCCGGCGTGGATTTCCGATAGAAATTGATCAGCTTGTTCGAGGCGAAGATCAAAGGAGTACACAGCTCCAGCAACCGGTGATCGGAAAAAGTCTTGATGATCAGTTCAGTTCCAATGCCATTCAGGTCACCGACGGATATTCCTATAACAGGTTTTTGTTGCTGGATGCTCATGCGCTTAATTTTCAGGGTAAATGTACGATTTATTAACTTCGCACTCCATGTATACCCTGAAAAAATCCCTTGGCCAGCACTTTCTCCGGGACGAGAATATCTCCCGTAAAATTGTGTCAGCCCTCCGCGAGTCGGCGTTCACTCAATTGCTTGAAGTAGGACCGGGAGCGGGTGCGCTCACAAAATATTTGCTGGAGCTGGAAGGGATCAGCTTCAAGGCGGTGGAATTGGATGAAGAAAAAGTCCGCTATTTGCAGGATACGTTCCCGGTGTTGACCGGAAAAATACTTCATGCCAGTATTCTCGATGTGGAAAAACCCTTCGAGGGCAAATTCACCGTCATCGGCAATTTCCCTTATAATATCTCCTCCCAGATACTTTTTAAGATGCTGGACTGGAAGGACGATCTCGGGATCATGATCGGCATGTTCCAAAAAGAAGTGGCGCAGCGGGTTGCCGCTAAAGAAGGAAATAAAGTATATGGAGTGATAAGCGTGCTGATCCAGGCCTTTTTCGATGTGGAATACCTGTTTGAAGTACATGAACAATGTTTCAACCCGCCGCCAAAGGTCAAAAGCGCCGTCATCCGCCTGGTGCCCAGGACAGCCCCCAACTTCAGGGACGAGAAAAAATTTTTCCTGCTGGTGAAAACTGCGTTTAACCAACGCAGAAAGACCCTTCGCAATGCAGTGAAACCCCTTTTCGATGCCGCCGCGTTGCAGGATCCTGTTTTTGACAAGCGGGCTGAACAATTGTCGATCGATGATTTTGCCCGTCTGACATGGAAAATGAGTTAAGTAAACAACCGCTAACAAATAGAAAGGATGAGAAAAGTCATTGTCACTGCTAAAGTCCACGAATATCTGTCCCAGACACTTACCCAAAAAGGGTACACCGTTGAATATTCGCCCCAGGTGACCTATGAGGAATTGCTCACAGGCCTCGATGGAGTGGAGGGTCTCATCGTTACTACCCGGCTGAAAATTGACCGTGCCATCATCGACAACGCTCCGGCCCTGAAATGGATCGGCCGTCTGGGGAGTGGTATGGAGCTCATCGATACAGACTATGCAGAAGCCAAAGGCATTCTTTGCGTTAGCAGTCCTGAAGGCAATCGCAATGCCGTTGGGGAGCACGTGCTTGGCATGCTGCTCGGTCTGATGAATAAAATAACCACCAGCAGCCGGGAAGTAAAAGAGGGCAAATGGATCAGGGATGCCAACCGGGGTACGGAGCTGACGGGGAAGACGGTGGGAATCGTCGGTTTTGGGAATGCCGGCGGCGCTTTTGCAAAATTGCTGGCTGCTTTTGACGTCACCGTCCTGGCTTACGACAAATATGCCTTCGGATTTGCCAGGGATTATGTCAGGGAGGCCTCCCTGGAACAACTCGCCCGTTATGCCGACGTCATTAGTTTTCACGTGCCCCTAACGGACGAAACGCTGCACATGGCAGGAGATGTCTTTTTTGATTCATTGGAACGTAAACCATGGTTTATCAATGCTTCAAGAGGGAAGGTCCATGATACTGCGGCGTTGATCCGCGCCCTGGAAAATGGGAAGATAGCCGGAGCCGCCCTCGATGTGCTGGAAAACGAGAAACTGGACACTTATACCGACCTGCAACGGCAGCAATTGGATTGGCTGCTGAACCGTCCGGACGTCCTCATCACCCCCCATATTGCCGGATATACCCACGAAGCTTTTCTTAAAATGGCCCGTGTTACGCTGGAAAAACTGGGTATTTAAGGCCAATTACAGTATCTTTGTAAGAATAGTGCAATGCCTTGGATAGCTCCAGGGCGTTGTATTTTTTTTCTCTGGTGGACAAAGGGCCCGCCGGATGAACACACATTATGTTTAATCAAAGGAGGTAACTATGAGTGGTTTCACTTATTTTACAAAAGATGCGCTGGACCAACTGAGAGCCGAACTACAAAAGATGAAAACAGTGGAAAGGCAGGCTGCATCAAAAGCGATTGCAGAAGCCCGCGAAAAGGGCGATCTTAGAGAAAATGCAGAGTATGACGCTGCAAAAGAAGCCCAGGGCTTACTCGAAGCCAAGATCCAAAAGCTCGAAAGCGATCTTGTCAATGCACGCATTATAGATGAAGGGGAGATCGATACCAGTAAAGTATCCATCCTCACAAAAGTGACGGTGACGAACCTGAACAATAAAAAACAGGTAACCTATCACCTTGTTTCCGAAAAAGAGGCCGACCTCAAACTAGGTAAGATATCTGTCACATCCCCCATCGGCAAAGGGCTGTTGGGCAAACAGGTAGGAGAAACGGCCCAGGTCCAGGCGCCTGCCGGCACCTTGCAATTCAAAATTGAAAACATTACCGTGTGACCATTTTTTCTAAAATAATTGCCGGGGAGATACCCTCGTATAAAATAGCGGAGAACGATAAGTTCTTCGCTTTTTTGGATATATTCCCTCTCCGCGAAGGACATACGCTTGTCGTGCCAAAATTGGAAGTCGATGGTTTTTTCGACATGCCCGACGATTATCTCGCAGAGATGCTTGTCTTTGCAAAACCCATCGCCAAAGCCATTGAGAAAGCATTCGACTGCAACCGCTGCGGTCTTTCCGTGGTGGGCCTGGAAGTGCCTCATGCACATCTCCACCTGGTGCCTATCGACAGCTCCGACGATCTCAATTTCACCCGGCATAAGCTCAGGCTCTCGCCCGATCAGCTCAACGCCGCCCGCGAAAAGATCATTCGCCATCTCATTTAAGTAGTGAAGGCCGCTCCGTGATCTCGTGGTATTTGATCACATCCTTGGCGAAGTAGTGAATAACCATGCTCTTGCGCGTAAGCCCGGCATTGCGTACCGGCAGCCCTCCATGTATCAGGTTGGCATGCCAGATAAGGATATCCCCTTTTTTGGCCAGGAATATCTCCTTTTCCAGTTGTTTTTCTTCCAGCAGATCGGCTATCCGGTCTTCATAATCCACATAATCTTTCCGCCCTAACCGCAACATGGTAGCCCCTTCATTGAAATCCTCATTCAGCAGATAGGGGAGACGGTGACTACCGGGATAATAGAACAAGGGGCCATTATCCATATTGGTATCTTCCAGGGCGATCCACACGGCGATGAGGTAACCCAATGGATAGGTAGTCATATGAATACTGTCCGAGTGGGCACGCTGATTACTGCCCTGTTTGAAATTGATGGTCTGAAAAGGCACGACTTCTTTATCAAGAATAAAACTCAGCAGACGGATGAGCTTTTCATCATAGGTGATCTTTCGTATGGCAGCGGAAAGCCGGTTGGCAAATAATAACTTGTTATCCGGTGTCGGATGGAGCTTGTCCTGCATTACCAGTTTCTCCACCTCCTGTTGGATATTATCGGCTGTCTGCCCGCTGAACCATCCGTCTGCGACCAGGTATCCCTTTTCCGACCAGGATAGCAGGGACTGCTGTACACCGGCCGGGAATCCGTCAAATCCCTTTTTGGCCGGAACCAGCAGGCGGGAATCTCCCATATCCAGCCATGCGCGTGATTGTTTGTCCGGGAAATCTTTGCTGGAAAGAGAGGCGATCACCGGCCGCTGGAGCTGGTATTTCCGGTAGGCCGCTTTATTATGGTTGAGACTTTTGTAGTGAAGCAGATTGTAGACCCAGTGAAAGACCTTGTATTTTTTTAATTGGTTTCCCAGACGCATGGCAGAAATAATTTATCGCACCTTATCCGGATGCTTTTTGATAAAATCATCCCAACTGGCTGCTTTCTTTTTGCTGACCTTCTTTTTGGCGCCTGTTCCCCCACCCAGCTTTTCGTCCAGCTGGTGTTGAAAATGATGGCATATAGCAACGGCCAGGGCATCACTGGCGTCATAGGCCGGGATATCTTCTTCCAATTGGAGGATACGCTGTAACATCTTCCATACTTGCTCCTTTTCCGAATTTCCGTTGCCGGTGATGGACTGCTTCACCTTTTTAGGGGAATATTCCGTGACGGAGAGCCCGGCATGCATGGCCGTGGCGATAGCTACCCCCTGGGCCCGGCCGAGTTTCAGCATACTTTGCACGTTCTTGCCAAAAAAGGGGGCTTCGATAGCAAAATCATGCGGCCCATACTGTCCGATCAGCTCCTGCACTTTCTGCTGGATCAGTTTTAGCCGCAAGTAGTTGTCCTCCCGGGTGGGTAATCGCAGGACACCCATTTCGAGCAACTGTAGCCTGTGACCCGTGCATTGGATCAGTCCATATCCCATTACGACCATTCCCGGGTCGATGCCCAGAATTATTTTGGATTGCTTTTGCACCGGGAAGATTATTTTTGACACCGATTGATCGGCTGTTGAACAAAAGTATCAAAATAATAGTCAATTACCTCGTAGGACCATTGGTATTCCTGCTCCTTTGCTATTTCATCCGGTGGCAGGTGATCCATCAACTCAATTGGCAGGCCTCGCTCAGACAGGTGAAAAGCGCTGTCACGGGACCTTTGCAATGGCAGTTGTGGGTGGCTATCGCCCTGATGCCGCTCAACTGGGGAATAGAAGCCCGAAAATGGCAGCTGGCGCTGCGGCCCATAGAAAGGATACGCTTCAAAAACGCTTTCCGCGCTATTTTCACCGGTGTAACGCTGGCTTCTTTTACTCCTAACCGGATGGGCGAATACCTGGGACGAATACTTTATATCAAAGAAGGCCATCGTATCTCCGCCATTTCTTTGACCATTGCCTGCAGCATCGCTCAACTGCTGATAACGCTGATCGTTGGCCTCGCAGGCCTTTTTTACCTGCGTCCTGTTGCACAAATGCAAGCCCATGCAGGCCAGCCGGCACTGGACATTGGTCTCAATGCGCTGCTCGTCATTGTGATCTTATTGCTGGTAAGTTTAACATTTATTTATTTCAGGCTAACATGGCTCGTGGCCTTGCTGGCAAAGATCCCGGTGACCCGGAAATATGCCGCGTATATAAAAATTTTGCAAAATTTTGATGCAACGATCTTAATGCGGATTTTGTTCTTATCTTTTGGCAGATATATTGTGTTTATGATCCAATATAGCCTGATTTTTCCCGTTTTTGGGGTATATCTTGGGTTAGGTCAGGTTTGGGGTGGGATGAGCGTGGTGTTCCTGGTGATGGCGGTGGTACCTACCTTTACTTTCCTGACAGAACTGGGATTGAGGTGGGAAGCCAGCATCCAGGTGCTGGAACTGTTCAGTTCCAATATGGTTGGTGTTTTTGCCGCCTCTTTTGCAATATGGCTGATCAACCTGATCATACCGGCTTTGATAGGCAGTTTATTAATTCTAAGCATTAAATTATTCAAAAGTCGATGAGAGTAATTATTACGGTTAGTATCTTGTTGTTGACGGTCTTGTCCTTTCCCCTCCTTGCCGGTGAAGAAACTCCTTCTTTTTGTGGCGGAATTCGTAACAAAGCTTTTCTTGCGGGTGAAAGCCTTACCTACAAAGTATCCTATTCCGTTGCCGGCATGCGGCTTGCGGTGGCCGGCGAAGCCACTTTCAATACCAGCTTCGAACGTTTCAATGGGAAGGACGTCTATCATATCATCGGGGAGGGTAAATCCTATCCCTTTTATGATAAATTCTTCCGGGTAAGGGATAAATACGAATCCTATGTCGATACGGCCACCCTACAACCCTATAAATTTATCCGGAACGTCGACGAGGGGGGATATAAGACCTATGAGAACGTCAGTTTTATCAAGAATACCAATACGGCCATCAGCACGGCCGGGGTCTATAAAATACCCGACTGCATCCAGGACGTGTGCAGCGCCATGTTCTACGCGCGCAATATCGATTTCAACGGTCTCAAGGTCAACGATAAAATTCCTTTCGACATGTTCCTCGACAGGCAGGTCTATCATCTCTATGTCCGTTATCTCGGCAAAGAGACAATTCGCACCTCTTACGCCAAATTCCGCACCATCAAATTCAAACCGCTTCTCGTCAAAGGCACCATGTTCGAAGGCGGCGAAAAAATGACCGTCTGGGTGACCGACGATCCCAACCACATCGCCGTCCGCATCGAAAGCCCCATCACCGTTGGAAAAGTGTCTGTCGACATGTCCTACTACAGAAATCTGCGTTATCCGCTGAGTTCGCTTATCGACTTATAGCCGGATAAACATATTCTTGTTTTTTTGCACCAATTCGTTCGGAAAACCTCAAAATTGACGAGTAAAAATACTCGATTTTAAAAATTTGCGTCGTTATTTTACGACGTAGTATTGCTAAAGCGACAACACGGGGAGACGCTTGAAACTGCACGCTTTATTTGCATATCTACACGGCAAAAGGATAAATGATAACCTTTTTATCCCTTATTTTAGCGATAGGGCAGCATATAACTACCATGGTCAGCCCCTTGTATTATTAATTTCTTTCTATAGTTTAGTAGTATCATTACAATCCGACCCGCACTTATACTAAACACTACCACTAAACGTAACTATTAGCTCATGAAACCCTTTAAGCTGACTACCAGGGATAGCCTATGCCTGTCCCTCAAGCCTCCGCTGGTCATTGTTTTCAACTTTTTATTTTTTAAAGCGATCTCCTGTTTAGCAGCCCACCGCATCTGAGCAGTTGCGCATTTTTTTAACCATGGCTCCGCTATTGTTTCCCGGGTAACTCCTCCGTTGCCTGAATGGCCGGCTATTTTCTAAACTTATTTATCTATGTTTCGCATTACACTCTTATGCGTCCTGGCATTCGTATGCGCCACGGCGTCTGCTCAACAAAAGCCTTCTACCTATCTTATCACCGCGGATAGTGTCAAAATAACAAACTGCGATTCTTCGGAACTCATCATCGAGAATCATACACGGGGTGTGTCGGGCTTTCTCTACAACACGCACGATGGGAGAACGATCTTCAAGCGTGGTGCGCAAAAGATCAATGACAGCATGTACCAGGTAGGGGCGGATACGATACGAACACAACCCAATGCCTGGATACAGGGTGGGAATGCATTCGGGACAACGGGGATATTGGGAACAATAGACAACAATCATTTGGACCTGTTTACCAATAACACACGACGCGTTCGGCTGACCAACGACGGTAAAGTGCTGGTGGGTACTATAAATGGAGATGGCAGGGAATTGCAGGTAAATGGAAGATTGTCGGTATCCGACACCGCCGTACTGTCCGGGCTATCTATATTTTCTAATGCCTATCAATCTAGCATAAGGAGTGATGCGGGAAAAGGAGTGGTGATCTCTTCGAACGGAGCTAACGTTAATGCTGGCAGTGCATTTGTCAATAATGCTACAGGTAGCGTCATCATTAGTGCTCCTTTAAATGATTACAGCGGACTCGGAGGAACGATCAACAATTCTATCGTAATAGGCTGCAATTCCAGGGCTGGCTACACGTCGATTTCCAACTCATTTATCATGGGAAGGGATATAGGCATCGAACAGGTTTACAACGGACCTCTGTATAGCCGGTCAAATATATTTGCGCTGGACGGTTCCAACGGCATATTACGCGATGATAACGTTGGCGGGTCGACCTATATGCTGCATAATTTTAAAGGGAATATTTATTTGGGATACAATGATGATCTTGGTAACTGGATTGCCGCGCAGCAACCTTCCAACTACATTCAGCTCGGTGGCTCTAATCACAACTATCTTGGATTATTCGGCGGATTTCAGCTCTATCCCCCGCAGCAATCTACGCTGGCCGGCCCTTCTGCCCGCCCGGGAGACATAAACAATGGTTTTGATGCGGGAAGTTACTTTAGGATCGCCGGTGGCAAAGGCGTAGGAAATCGCATCGGCAGCGATTTGCGATTTGCTGTTTGTCCTGCAGGGGTATATGGTGCTTCCAATAACCCTTATATAGATGCCGTAACCATCTCGGCCGCTACGTTGAATGTCGGTATCGGCACCACCGCTCCCACAGCCCAGCTTCACACCACCGGTTCCGTCCGATTCGACGGCCTCACCAATGACAATACGAAAACGCGGGTACTGGTCAGCGACGCCAATGGCAATCTCTCCTACCGTGACGCCTCTACACTGGCAGCCAACGACATCCTCCGCTCCTCTCTCGCGATCAACGGCCCCATCACCGCCGAAAAACTGACCCTGTCCGCGCACAACTGGCCGGACTATGTATTCGATAGCGCCTACCAACTGCCATCCTTGTCATCGCTGGAAAATTATATCCGGCAACAACATCACCTGCCCGGCATTGTTCCCGCTGGCGACGCTCAGCGCAACGGCGTCGATGTGGGCGCCACTCAGGCGGAACTGCTGAAAAAGATCGAAGAGCTTACGCTGTACTCGATCTCCCAGGACAAACGTCTCGACGAACAAAACAAAAAACTGGAATCACAGCAAAACGATATTGGCAGACTTCAAAATGAGATAAACGAATTGAAAAAATTAATACGCAGCGGGCACGAATGAACTACAGGCTGACCATATTGTCGTCTTTTTGTCTTTTGGGTGCTCTTTTTACCGGGATTTCCCAGAGCAAGTATGTCCAGGGCGGCAGATCCGTTAAAAGCGGACCCCAAGATACCCTTCTGCCCATAAGAAGCCCATCACCCCGTCTTGCCACTGTTGATAGTGCCGAAGCGCCGGATCCCGAGCGGTTTGTCCCTTCTCTGGACCATGGTTCCTGTAAAGTAATTTTTTATGTGCCGAAGCCGCGCGATTCTGGGGATGCCCAACAGGTTAAAACACCACCTCCTGCCCCGCCTCAGGCCCCGGTTTCCCAACCCCATACGCCATTCCTGCAGGTGCACGGCAACGTCCTGTACAATCTTAATTATTACTCCCGCATCGATACCCCCTATAATGAACAGAACATCTATCAGCATACGGTGCAGACCTGGCTGGATATACTTGTCAAAGGACAATACCCTTTCCGCATCTTCCTGACCAACCATTTCAGCAACTTGGCCTTGTTCCGCAATTACTCGGACTTTAATTTTTCTTACAATAACAATGGCTTTACTCAGCAACTTAAAGATCAGATACGCCGCGAGTTCCTGCGATCACTGCCTTCTCAGAAATTGCTTGATAGCCTCCAACGGGCGCTCAACAATGACTGGCAGAAATTAAAAGGACTTGATCAATGGGGAAAGAACCCTGCCCTTGTTCAAAAAATGGTCGAAGCCCGTGAGGCTGCTGCAAGAAAGAAACAGCCTTCCATCGACTCTTCCGGGATAAAAAAGGAGGTCGACCCTTTGGATTCCATATATGAGAACAAACGCAAAGAAGCTGACTCTATTCGCAGTGATATAAGCCGGCTGCAGCAGCTCCTTCAGGCAACTCACCAGCGCTCGAAAACAGAAGTGGACCAATCCCTTGTGGATATACAACGAATGGACAACCCATCCAATCTTCGGAAAAAGCTCTCCGCTCTGGGTCTCAATGATTCTTCCCTGCCCAAAGGATACAAAACACTAATGGCCATTAAATCTTTCAACCTGGGCCGGACGGTTGTCAATTATTCGGAACTATCAGCAAAGAATATCTCGGTTAACGGCGTACAGGCAGAATACAACCCTTCCACTTATTATGCGTTTGCCTCTGGGAGCGTAGACTATCGTTTCCGTGATTTTATCGTTCCGCAACCCGGACAGCCACGCCAATACCTGAATATTGCTCGCATCGGGCAAGGATTTAAGGACGGGAATACTATCATTCTAACTTATTTCATGGGTCGCCGCCAACTATACAATGCGGTTACCAGCGACTCAGCTCATGGACAGGTGCCTTCCTCTTCCCTAATGGGGCTTACGCTGGAAGCCAACTACCACCTTACAAAAAATATCCTTTTCACCGGGGAAATTGCCAAGTCCTCTTCTCCTTCCTACACCGGTGACTCGACAAAAGGTAATAGCTCCAGCGAGCAGTTGTTCCGGATGAGTGACCATAGCAACGAAGCCTGGTCGACAAAAGTCAACGCCTTTTTCCCGGCTACGCAGACCCGTATAAAAGCAGCCTACAAACACCTGGCCGCAAATTATCAATCCTTCAGCATTTTTACCGATGGCTCTGCCCAGAGTGCGTGGAGCGCCAATCTTGACCAGCTGCTGTTCAAGAAACAACTGGATATAACGCTGGGCGCAAGCACCAACGACTTCAGCAATCCGTTTATCAGCCAGGAATACAGGAGCACTACGGTCTTTAAAAGTATACAGGCAACCCTTCGCAAAAGAAACTGGCCAACAATCTCGCTGGGGTATTTCCCAAGCAGCCAGATCACCAAACTGGGCAATAGCCAATACCTCGAAAATCTTTTCTATACCCTGGTGGGAAATATGACGCATTCTTATTCTTTTCATCAGCTGATGATGAACACGACCCTGGTTTATACGCAGTTCTACAATCGGGCCACCGATTCGGGATTCACCTATTTCAATACCCGTAATCTGATGCTTAGCCAATCGCTGTTCCTTGACAGGTTCACATTTCAGTTGAATGCTTCCGGTGCTGCTAATCAGGACTATCAGCTATATACCATGGAAGGAAAGGTTCAACATATGATCAATAAAAACTTTACCCTGGGGGCGGGTCTCAAATACAACAAACAGACAGTATATCATATCGATCAACTAGGTTATTCTGCAGAAGCGACCATCCGACTCGATCACTTTGGGCAGATCCAGTTCTCGGCGGACAAAGGGTTCATCCCGGGAATGAATAAACAATTAGTGCCGGATAATACGGGCCGGCTCACCTATTTCAAAACATTTTGAATTGACGCATCATGTATAAAAAAAGAATATTTCTCTGTTTGCTGATCATTGGAGCACTTACTTCCCGGGCACAGATCAGTATGACGCTACAGGTGCCGCCTGTAGGAGTACTGGTAAAAAACCAGCTCTGGAATATGCTGCTGGTGAATACTAGCAACCAGACCGCAATGATACGTATTGGGTTGGTGTTAATGGACGAAATGACGAATCAGCCGGTATTAACAGGCTCTACGCTTTCTTTTGCACTGGAAAAAGGTGCACGGCAGATACAGGCGAAGGACCTGGGACCGATACAATACACTTACAATGGGCCAGCCGTCCTTGCCGATCACGATGTCAATGGCCTGCTGCCGGTTGGTAATTACCAGGCCTGTTATACGGTGTCTTCCACGATCAAAGGCGCTATACTAGTGGAGAACTGTATTCATTTAGCTGTTGATCCCCTAAACCCGCCTTTGTTAAACACACCTGCCGATGAAGGGCGGGTCTATACGGATCATCCCCAGTTCACCTGGCTGCCTCCTACGCCGAGAGGTATTTTTAGCGATCTCAGCTATGACCTGGTACTGGTAGAAGTATTGCCCGGACAAGGAAAAGCCGACGCCATTCAGCAAAACATTCCCATTTATAGCGGCGGATTTATAAGAGATCTTTACCTCAATTATCCGTCTTCTTACCGCTTGCTGGATACCGCTCATCTCTATGCATGGCGTATTGTGGCTATGAACAGCGGCCAGCCCGCCGCGATGAGCGATATCTGGACTTTCCGGCTTGTTCCTCCGGCCAGCCCTTCTTTACCAACGCAGGCGAATGCTTATATCCAGCTTCAACGCGGACTTGATCCTTCTATCGCATCCAGCGGAGAAACGCTAAAGATCACTTATGACAATATGCCGGCCGATACACTTGTCGCATACACAATCCAAGGTCTGGATGACCCCGGTAACCCGGTGATGCAGCGCGGGCAGGTACGTCTTGACAGAGGACGTAATTTCCTGGATATACCCTTGCAAAATAAACGTGGATGGACAGAACGAAAGGTTTATCTGTTGAGTTTCGTCAATAGCAGAAACGAACAATGGACCGTTAAATTCACCTGGGTCCCTACAAGTAAGCGATAGTCGTTTGCTATAACCTCAACTATTAAAATTACCCGATACCATGTTGTTGCGTTTATCTACCAAGTTCAGAAAACATATTGCCTTATTCCTATATGGAGTTTTGTATACCCAATTCATAATGGCGGCAGAAGACCTGAAGCTCAGAGGACCCATTATTACCTGGTATAAGACCTCCGATCCTGTGTTTACCTTGCAGAGAAAAGAACCTGTTGTAGTCACAGACCAGCATGAGGACCGCCGTGAATTTGGCGGCGGCCCCACACAGCCCGAAATGCAATCCTTCCAATCGGTGAACAGCAACAATATGGTCGATCTGTTTAGCGGAGATTTTTCATACAATATCCCCTTGCTGGATGTCGGCGGCTACCCGGTGAACATTGCCTACCACAGCGGGATTTCCATGGACGAGGATGCCAGTTGGGTAGGTCTTGGCTGGAACATCAACCCCGGGAGTATCACCCGTAACATGCGTGGATTGCCGGATGATTTTAATGGTGGAAGCGACACAGTAACCAGGGTAGCCAATATAAAACCGAATGTCACCGCAGGGGGCAGCGCTGGCATCAGCACTGAAATAATTGGACTACCCATCGTTAAGAACGGACTTCTCCAAGACAGTACAAATATTGCCGTTGGAGCGAGCCTTGGTCTGTTTCATACGACTTATACCGGATGGGGATTGGAATTAAACGCCAATGCCTCCATCAATGCCGGTGCAAAAGCTCATGGTCCGTTATCAGGCGGCCTAAGTATTACTGACAATTCCCAGGCAGGGCTCACCCTCAACCCCAGTCTTTCTTTTAACATGCAGACAAAAAAGGCGGCCGAGAATGGCGGATTTGCTGGCGGCTTACAACTTTCTCTTCCTTATAATTCCAGGATAGGGATCAAAGGTTTGCAACTGGGTCTGAATGACAGGCAAACGGATAAGGACAAAAAGACGTTGAGGAGTTCTGCCGAATGGAGTACAACTATCTCGTTTGCCGGACCAACCTATACCCCTACGATCACGATGCCCTTCACCAACTACAACTATAGCTATACGGTGAAGCTGGGGTTGACAAAATATGGCATCGATCCAAATTTTTCTATCAGCGCTTATGGCGGCAGAGAATACATTGCCCCTGCGGATACCTCCTTGTCATTGCCGGCATACGGCTACCTTAACTTTCAAAACAGGGGTAATAACTGGGCGGCAGTCACTCATTTCAATAGGGAAAAGGAAATGGCCTATCGGGAAAGTCCGGCTATACCTCATATAGCAGTACCCGCCTACACATACGACATATTTTCTATCTCCGGCGAAGGGACAGGCGGCATGTTCCGCGCTTACCGCGGAGATGTCGGATTCATTGCCGACCACCTTATTAGCACCAAGACGAAAACAGACGCGACAAGCCTTGATATTAGTCCCGGAAATTCGCTTCACGATGGCATCGACTTCAATCACAATTATTCCACCACCCAAACGGGTCCGTGGCTATCCAATAATAACCTGCAGAACAGTATTGCTTTTCGAAACAGCAATGGTCTTTTTGAAGCGGCTTATTTCAGGAATCCCGGCGAAAAAACCACCAATTCCACTTCTTTCTATAAAGCCATCGGTGACGACGATGTAGTGACCGCTTCCCTCGAACAGCCAGGCGGCAACAGCGGCTCCGTTATCACCGCCTCCAATATCCTGTACCGGTATAAGAACAACAAACAGGTAGGCAGGGACACTTTGTCGCTTTCCGGTGTAACGAAAACTTCACGTGACAAACGCTCTGAGGTCATTTCTTATCTGACAGCCTCCGAGGCAGCAGTGACCGGCCTTGATAAATATATCTATCATTATGAGGTTAATAAGTTCGCTATTACTCATTGCCAGGACTATTCTCCTGCTGTCGATTCAGGAAAAGGCAAGGGACTGCAAGGCTATTATTACAGCAACAACTCATTTAAAGGGACGCCTACAGCCGTGCAAATAGACAGCATTGTCAATTTCAACTGGGGGAAAGGCCGCCCCTTGCCCAGTATGCCCAGCGATAACTTCTCCATACGCTGGTTGGGAAAGCTCAAAGCGCCCATCTCCGGCACCTATGACTTCGGCACATTTTCCGATGACGGGGTCCGGCTTTGGATCGGCGATTCCCTGCTGATCGACAAATGGACTCCTCACAGCCAGGCCTGGAATACATGCCGGGTGAATATGGTAGCCGGAACATTTTATAATATACGTATTGATTATTATGAAAACGGCGGTCAAGCCCTCTGCCAACTAGGATGGAAACGCCCCGACGACCACAGGACGACCTTCGATCAGGATCATATGATTGTCCCAGGCGCCCCCTGGTTATACCCCCCTGATGGCAGGGACACGGTGAATGTAGATAGCATTCTCATCCGGGAGAACAGGGTTAACAACTTCAGGAAGGCCAGCCACATCTCCGAGATGGATGTACTCAACCCGGACGGGCGGCGATATGTATACGGCATACCCGTTTACAATCTGCAGCAAAAAGAAGCCACCTTTTCTGTCAACAAAGCCTGGGGAAATCAGCAAACCGGCCTCACCGCTTATGACGATATCGCCAACTCTACGCAAAACACCAACGGGAAAGATGGCTATTACAGCCGCGACGTCATTCCTGCCTATGCGCATTCTTTTCTGCTCACCGGGATCCTTTCTCCCGATTATGTAGACCTTACCGGGAATGGGATCAGCGATGATGACCTTGGCGACGCAGTAAAATTCAATTACTCGAAAACGAGTGGCATCGCGAATCCATACCACTGGCGCGCCCCTTATATAAAGGACAGCGTAAACTATAATGAAGGTTTCCGCAGCTACAGCCGGGATGACAAAGGACATTATATATCTGGTATAAAAGAGCTGTGGTATCTGCATTCCATCGAGTCCAAGACCATGGTCGCCACGTTTACCCTCAAGCCGCGGGCAGATCTGCTGGAGATTGATGAGCACGGAAACAAATACGACAGTGGGAAAGCTATGTGTCTTTCACAGATCGATCTTTATTCAAAAGCCGACCTCCTGCTGCATGGCGCTGCGGCCCGGCCTGTAAAGACCGTTCATTTTGAATACAGCAATGAGCTTTGCCGGGGCATCAATGAGCGTATAAATGACAACGGCAAACTGACTTTGAAGCGTATCTGGTTCACCTACAACGGCAACAAAAAGGGAGCGCTCAACCCCTATGTCTTTAATTATCACCAGAACAACCCCCGTTACGGAATAAATATGACAGATAAATGGGGCACCTATAAAGCCCCGTTGCAAAATCCCGGCTCTACGCCATCCGACTTTATTAACAATGCAGAATATCCCTATGCCATCCAGGATAGTGCACAGGCTGCTTACAATGCTGCCGCGTGGACACTTGACTCCATACAGCTTCCATCAGGTGGTAGAATAAAAGTGAATTATGAAAGCGATGACTATGCATACGTCCAGAACAGACGCGCGACCCAGATGTGCAAGATAGCCGGGTTTGGACTCGATAATTCTGGTCATTATAACAACGATCTCTATGTCTTTTTGGGCGACCAGCTGTATGTATATGTAAAGACCCCCTATAAGGTATCCAGCGACAAAGAGTTGTATGCCCGTTACCTGGAAGGCATCAAAAAACTTTATCTAAGATTATACGTCAAAATGCCCACTGATGACTTTGGGAGTGGTTCGGAATATATTCCGGCCTATGCCGACCTGGATACGACTGCCGCGCACTGGTATGGCATTACCGACTCGGGCACCATCTGGATAAAAGTGAAAGGAGTCAACAAGACTGGAAATGGAGATGGTGGTCTTAGTCCAATGGCCCAGACCGCTATAAATTTTCTCCGGCTTAACCTGCCTTCGAAAGCCTATCCGGGTTCCGAACTAAATGAAAGTATGACCCTGACTGACGCGGTGAAAATGATCATTGCCATATTCGGCAATATCTCCGGCGCGATATTAGGGTATAATAATACTGCCCGGCTCGGCGGCTGGGGCAGGCAAACAGACCTCAACCGATCATATGTCAGACTGGACAACCCCATCCTTAAAAAAAGAGGCGGTGGCCTGCGGGTGAAAAGCGTGCTTATTTATGATAACTGGAATGCCATGACCAGGAAAAAGGAGACGGTATATGGGCAAACTTATAGTTATACTACAACTCAGCTTGTCAATGGTGTCTCCACAACGATCAGCAGTGGCGTCGCCACCTGGGAACCTGCTGTCGGTGCAGAAGAGAACCCTTTTCACCTGCCCATAGAATATGTTGACAAGGCGTCTATCCTGGCGCCGGCTGCTACCTTATACACGGAAGAGCCATTGGGAGAGACTTTTTATCCCGGGGCAAGCATAGGTTACAGCAAGGTCCGCGTCAGGACGATCCATGCTACAAAGACAAAGTCCGCCAACGGCTATACAGAGACGAGCTTTTATACTTCCTATGATTTTCCGACTTCCTGGGATTGGTCAACCCTGGACCCCAGCACCAAGAAAAGATTTAAACCCATTCTCAGTAATTTTCTCCGGATCAATGCCCGTAACTATCTAGACATGTCACAAGGATTCAAGGTCGAGCTGAACGATATGAACGGCAAGATGAGAAAGGAGGCGGTTTATTCCGAGACGGATACCAGCTCCCCGGTGTCTTACACGGAGAATTTTTACAAAGTAGACAATCTGCAGGTATCATCCAAACACCTCAATAATACGCTTGCTGCCATTGACCCCAACGGGAATATCGATACCGCTGCCACCATCGGTAAAGACATCGAGCTGATGAGCGATATGCGTGACCAGACCTCTACTTCAGTCGGGGCCAATATCAACGTCAATATAGACTTTTTCGTTGCCGGAGCCTGGCCCGTACTCCTTCCTTCCCTGTTTAACCTTTATCAGAAGGAGACAAACCAGTTCAGGTCTGTTGCCCTGATGAAGATCGTCCAGCGTTATGGCATCCTGGATAGTGTGGTGCATATGGACAAAGGCAGTTACGTTTCCTCCAAAAATTTACTCTACGACGCGGAGACGGGCGATCCCTTATTGGTCAGGACGCAGAATGAGTTCAATGACCCGGTTTTTCAGTTCTCCTATCCGGCGCATTGGGCCTATAAAGGGATCGGTCCCGCTTACCAGAATATAAATGCCACCCTTTCACATTTGACAGTCAATCAAGGAAAGATTGTCGGCGGACTGTCACAACCCGACAGCACCTATCTGACTGCAGGGGATGAATTGCTTGCCTACAGCAAACCTGCCATAAACATCATCCCCTGTCAGGACGATTCTTCCTTTTTCCCCAACGTGGTCAGATTGTGGGTCATTGATACCAATACGGTACATGCCGGCTCACCGGCGCTCTTCCTGGTGGATCAATATGGAATTCCATTCTCCGGACACGATCTGAGCCTGAAAGTTACCCGGTCGGGTCATCGGAATATCAACAGCGCGATCGGGTCGGTCAGTTCGCTGCGGAATCCGATGGTAGCAGACATGAATGGGCAGTATCATCTCCGGTTTGACACTTCCACCCGTGTGGTTGCTGCAACAGCCGGCGAGCTGCGGCAATATTGGAAAGTTACGGATGAGAAAAGGTCTGATATCTTAACCAGCTGTATATATACAGCCGAAGACAGTGTGAAAGCCGCCGCCGAAGGCTGCTCCTGTCTGAAACCCTTCTTCAATTACCTGATGCAAAGCAACTCCTACCTTATAAAACGCTCTTCTCAGCGAACGGTCAGGAGTCTCGTGAATCTGGCTAATGCAAACGGTGCGGGCATCAATCTGGCTGCTTGTCCCATTCTCGCAGAAAATGCCGATCTGCCGTTTTACTCCTTTATCAATACCGGCCAGACTGTTTATACAGCCAGCATCGGACGGGATATTTTCAATATTGTCAGCCAGGGCGGGGCGATGTCGCTGCATGACATGGTGGGCACCTCCTGCGATGCCGCTGGCAATGTCATATTTAAAAAACCAGGCAATGTATTACCTCCGCCGGATACCATCACCGCTAAAATATATCCTTCGTCTTCGGTGAACCTGCTTTCATATGTCGACTGCCCGGTCTATATAGACAGTCTCGTACAGATAGATACCGTCTCCGATCACCTCCTGGTGGAAAACAATCTGAACGTCAGCGGACGCGGTCGCAATGCGATATCCATATTACAGTTTGATCAGCCCGGCAACCAGATCCCCGTCGGCGCCACTCTTCTTTCCGCCAGACTTATTCTCCAGGCGGACCAGCGCGGCCATATTCCAGGCACATATAATAATGCCAATTCAGTAAACCTTTCTGATTCGGTTGGTTATTCCCTGGCATCGCCGGCAGGATGGTTCCCCGGTCAGCCGCTGGATACCATGCTCTACCAGGCTTATTATTCACCCTGGTATTCCGGTGTAAAAAACCGTACAGCTTTCCAGAATGATACGATAGATGTCTTTAGTTATCTTACCGGCAATTATAGTTCCGGGTCATTCATCCTTACCCAGGGTACAAGAGACCTGCACAGTATGGGCCCTATCGATACCGCGATGATTGCGATGCGTTCGGTTCCTCCCTACCTGCTGGCAGGTTTTGGCGATCATTACGCCACTTTCTATTCCCAGCGGTATGCCGATGCTACTAAATGGCCGGCTATCAATATTACTTACATAGCCCCTCCAACCATAGATACTTCGGGCGCTGTACTTAGTTTCAACTCTACCGCCTCCTGTAATACAGTGCTGGGCAGATCTTGTTATAGTGCCATCACGGACACCGTCGTAAACCCCTATCAATATGGTATACTGGGTAATTTCAGACAGCAACGTTCCTATGTTTATTATGGCCGGCGAAAAGAGGCCGATCTTACGACTGCTGCTTCTATCCGGACGGCGGGAACCATCAGCAATTTTGCTCCTTTCTGGACCATTCAGAATGGCAGATGGGCTCCCTCATACGACACCAGCCGCTGGGTCTGGAACAGTCAAAGCTCTCTGTTTAACCGCAAGGGCTTCGAGCTGGAGAACTACGACCCGCTTGGCCGGTATAACGCGGGGATATATGGCTATCAATTAACCCTGCCCACGGCCATTATACAGAACAGCCGTTACCAGGAGTCCGCTTTCGACGGCTTCGAAGACTATGCCTATGTCGCTAATAGTTGTAATACCCTCTGTCCCGAAAGCCGGCCCTTCGATTTCACCCCATACCTGTCCCGTATTACAAATGAAGCAGCGCATACAGGTCTTTATAGTCTTCGTATAGATAAAGACAGCGCCGTTCTTATGCCGGTAGCCTTGTCTGCAGCTGCCCCTGCCGATCAACAACTGGGCGCCAGCCTTGTGCCGGATAACTGTACGACCACCCGCCTGGAAGGTATCAGGGCAACGGCCAACAGTATCCTCCCTCCTTTTTCTCCTTTCGCAGGGAAGAAAATGTTGATAGGGGGATGGGTAAAAGAAGCGAATAGTTGCACCTGCCAAAATTATTCCCGGGACCATATCGTGGTAAAATTCTCGCGGCCTTCCGGCGACACCAGTATTACATTGAGCCCCTCAGGAAATATGATCGAAGGCTGGCAACGATATGAAGTTATGATCAATGTACCCCCAAGCGCTACCAGCATGGTGCTCCAGTTACAGGCTTCGGATTCATCGACCACTTACTTCGACGATATACGGATACATCCCTTCAATGCGGAGATGAAGTCTTATGTATACAACCCGGTGAATCTCCGGCTAATGGCTGAGATGGACGAGAACAACTATGCCACTTTCTATGAATATGATGACGACGGAACGCTGATACGGGTGAAAAAAGAAACGGAAAGAGGCATTCAGACTATCAAAGAAACAAGAAGTGCATTATTGAAAGACCAATAAATATTGGAATATGATGACAGGATTGATAAAAAAGGGGCCTCGGGTCTTGTTGGCGGGATTATTCATCCTTGCGTTGATAAACGGTGTCGCGCAGACTACGGCCGGAGAGACACATCCGCTACTGGAAAAGATACAAAAAGCTTATCGCCGGGCAGACCATCTCAGCTTCAGCGTGAACTACGTCTATGCCAATAGTGGTCAGCCTGATCGTCCTACCGATTCCCTGCGGGGGGAGATACAGTTGGACGGAGATCGCTGCCGGTTTGTTATAGACAATACAGAAACGATCGTAACGGAAAAACATGCCATCCGCATTATGAATGAAGAAAAGGCGATCTACCTGTTAGGCAAGGGCCAGAATATGACCGCACTGCCTGATCTGTTGGGTATGACAGATAGCTTGCTCGCGCATATGCAGGGATTGACCATATCCGTTCAACAACAAGGGGTCTTCCAGCTACTCGTAATGAAGTTTCCTCCCGGACAAATGTATTCCCGGATCAGCCTCATCGTCGACCCGGCAACGGGCTACCTGCAACAAGCCTCCTATGCTATCCATACGGAGGGGTTGGTAGGAAAGGATATGGTTGAAAGCCAGGGACATGCTGCTCCTTATCAGCCGGAGGGTGTCATCAACGTGTTCTTCAGCGAGTATGAACACGACCGTTTCAGGGACGATCTGTTTGACGAGAATCAAATTTTTGCGCGGGTTGCCGGCCATTATCAACCGGTAGGGCAATATAAAACATTTCATATTTTTTTGGCTTCCAACAACCTTTAATCCTGGTTTATGCAAAGACTGCAGACATATAGTAAATGGTTGCTTCTGTTAATAGGCTTATTTTTCCAGGCTGCCGACGCCCGGGCCGGAAATGGCGGTGGTCAGATACGCGCACTAGCAGTGCTGGATGGCAGCCGGCATCAGATAAAAGTAGATTCTTCCCGTACGGTACAGGACTCCGCTTTTTTCAACCCGGCCAATATCGGAAGCCTCGATACGGGTTATGCAGTGCAGAACCAGGTGACCCTGATGATCAATGAAGCTTCCGGGCTATACCTGCGTACTGCTTTTGCAGTAACAGTACGTTTGCGGATCACCTATACTAATTCTATAGGTAATGTCGATTCCACGGACAGAAGTTTTACAGTAGGGTATGATTCAACCAAGGCCTATAACAGTCGCAGCACCTTTGCATTCAGCGGAGCCCGTAAGGTCACGATAAAAGTATTGTCCGATAGCAGCAATGTGACGGGCTGGGATCCCAATTCCGTCCTGCTCATCGAAAATCAACTCACAACCCATCCGCTGTTTACCTTCAATTGCAGCAATACTGTCAATTCCATAACAGTAAGCCCTTCGGATAGCGCCGATGCCGACGAGCTGCCCGTCAGTTGGACAACAGTTCGGGGCGCGGATCAATACGACCTGGAATGGACCTATATAGATTCCAGCGCCCTGGTCGATGTGGATACAAATGGTGTATATAAATACGGTAATCCCCTCAATCCGGCGCTGCTGTTTCTCAACAATGCCACCCGGGTTACCGTCACCGGCACGTCCTATAATATTCCTCTCATCTATGACAACACCGGTACCCTTTTTATCCGCATCCGGCCTGTGCAACTCAGGAATGCCGGCGGGGTAACGACAGCCATCTGGAGTTCAGAAGCTACCACGCCCATAATGGGGCAATATTCCTTCCGGGGGCATCAACGCGCGCTCAACTGGCAATCCAACATCTCTTATGCGGAGGAAGGCAAACGAAAGATCGTCGTCCAATATTATGACGGTAGCCTCCGCAGCCGGCAGACAGTGACAAAAGATAATACCACCAATACAGACATCGTTGCAGAGACTTATTATGACTACCAGGGGCGGCCTGCTATCCAGGTAATGCCTTCGCCTACGCTGAGCAGCATCATTAAATATACGTCCAGCTTCAACGTTAGCATCAACGCAGCAGAATATAGCCGGTCCAGTTATGATACGCTCCGCGACCTGGTCTCGGCCTGTGCTGCACATGCGGATTCCATGAGCAGCCTTTCCGGTGCCAGTCTTTATTATTCACCGCGTAATCCGGTGGCGGCCCAGGGCCTTAACCAATTTATCCCCGATGCACAGGGATACCCATTCACGGAAACCGAATATACCGCCGATAATACCGGCCGGATCAGCCGGCAGGGTGGTGTAGGACCCAATCATCAGTTAAGCAGCGGTCACGAAACAAAATATTATTATGGAACACCGGACCAGCATGAGCTGAATGCCTTATTTGGCACCGAAGTAGGCGATCACTCCCACTATTTTAAGAATATGGTGCGGGATGCCAATGGCCAGTACAGCATCAGCTATGTAGACATGCATGGCCGCACAATCGCGACGGCGCTTGCCGGTAATGCTCCTCCATCCCTGGCGCCTCTTACATCGAATGTGGATAGCATGACCACACAGACCCTGGTAGACCCTGGATCTGTATTCTTCGAGGACCAGAGTATGGTCAGCCAAAAAAGCCTCGTGGTTCCTACAGCAGACAACTTTCAATTTGCCTACAGCTTTTCCCCGCCCACCTATACCGGCCAGGACTGCCACCTGCAGAATATCTGTTATACCTGCCGGTATGACCTGGAAATAACAGTTACCGGCGACTGCAAAGACCAGTTCCACAATGGGGCGCCTTTTGATACTGTGATCCATAATTTTTCTTTGGGAAACATTGGCTATTCCTGTCCGGCAACACCCAGCCCAATGAGCTTCGGATTCAATATCTATATGCCGGAAGGAAGTTATGTCGTGACAAAAAGGCTCACCGTCGATAAAGACGCTTATGATTTTTACAAGGATAGCGTTTACCTGCCTGCCAGCACCTGTAGCTCTTTACAGCAGTTCATTACGGAACAAAAGACGATAATCGCCAAATCCGTTACGCAGTGCGTTCCCGACTGTAAGACCTGTAAGGACAGTCTGGGATCCTGGTCCCATTTCCTTCAAAATTATATTACAAAAGCCGGACTTTCTTATCCTGCTGACACGACAACCTATCGCTCGCAGGTGATGACAGCTTACAACAATGCCTTGTCTTCGTGTGCGGCGTTGTGCGGAGACAGCTTATCGGATGACCAGGACATCGTTGCTGCTATGTTGCAGGATCTTACTCCTCCCTATGGTCAATATGCCGACTCTATCCTGGCGCATAATAGCGATGTCTACTCCATCTTTTATATTCGTAAAGACGATTCCCTTTCCTATACCCCTGTTTTCAGACTGCCGGCTGTTCATTATCTGGATGATAATGGCAATATAGACAGCGTATATGATCCTATATCGGGTCTGATGGCGTTGCCCAATCAACTGAGCATGACCCAGTTTGTACAGAATTTCCGTCCGTCCTGGGCAAATGCCTTATTGCCCTACCACCCGGAATATTGTAAACTCCAGGCTTTGCAGGCACAGCAGCCGAGTAACATCTGGGACCGGCAGATGGAACAGATAGACGACTATCCGACGGCCTATGCACAGGGATATCTGAACCCTACGGGAAATACCGCTTTCAATATTTACGGCATCAATACCAGCAACATCGACCCCCTCTCTAAGGAGTCCACTACTATAAAAAATGCACTGGAAGACAAATTAAGGACCTGGCTGCCTGCCCAGGGGCAAAACCCCATCATGAGCATGTGGGCGCTTGCCTGTGTGATGGTGAAATGCGATAGCTCGGATACCAAATGTGTTGCATCCTTTGCAAATACCCCGTCAAAGAATTTCGATCCTGCCACGATGTGTGACGGCGACAGGGACATGGCATGGCGCAATTTCCGGCAGATGTACCTGGGCGCGAAACAGGATGTCATGTATGACCAGGTTATTAATAAGGTTTCCTGTACTCCGGTGAACCTGGCGTATAACAATGAGCCTACAGAGGGCGAACTGTATTCTACAAAACACCATCCTGAATTCAGCGATGCGACTTTCACCATATCCAACAACGACGATCTGAAAAACGTGATGGGTATAAACAGTCCGTCTAAGGGTAGCGATGTTGTCACCGATCAGTTGAAGAACCTCGATAGCTATTTTGACCAGAATTGTAATGCGCTGGTTTCTCAATGGGCGCAGCAATTGTCGGCTTGTACCCTTGATAGCATTTATACCACGGCAGCGCTTAACGATACGATCCTGCCCCGGCTGAAGGTATTTTGCCGCTCCGTTTGCGACAATACCCATCCGTATGGCGCCAGCACACTGCCTGCGGGACACGCTCCTATTGTCATCGATGGTGTGTCATACAGCAGCTTCCAGCAAATCATCGATACGTATAACCAGTCCACTGGAAAATCCGCTAGCCTGTCTTGCAATGCCGAGATGATCACCACTCCTCAGCCGTATGATAAACAGCCGGTCTACAGTTCAATGCCGGTTTATTCCCGCCCCAGCGATTGCCAGTGCTCGCTGATAGCAGATCTGTACAACGTATATCTGCTTGCAGGAAAACAGGACGGCTCTTTCTCCGCCTATCTGAAAAGGGTGCAGCAGATAGACATGAGCGATGCCGACCTTTCACAGTTGCGCACCCTTTGCGGCAGATCGGCCAGTGCCGCCGCCGGTTGTACCTATCTGTCCAAGCCTATCTATCTGCCGCCTGCCATGCAATGTAATTCGGGCCCTTCTTGTGCGAGTTGCACGCTGGTGTCCTCCCTCTATAATGCCTATCTTCAGCAATATCCCGCCGATACGCCGTCCTTCTCCAACGATGCCGACTCCCTGCAGGCACAGAAAAACCAATTGTTCCAGAATTATATGAACAACCGGCTGGGCTTTAACAAACAGGCCTGGGAATATCTGCAATTCATGGATACCTGCGCCGCACATGCCGGCGAGATATCCAATACGACGCAATGTGTCGACCGGAATACGGCAAACCTGTTTGTATCCGTCGGCGCCGACCGGTTGACGGATATACAGATCGCGGGGGATAATGGCTATATCATGGCGGGCAGCAGTACCGCCGGTGGTACCGGCGGCGCCGACGCCTACCTGGTAAAAACGGATCATTTCGGAAGTGTACAGTGGGCTAAGACCTATGGCGGAGCAAGAGACGATAAATTTACGCGTGTCAGACCGGTATCAGGGGGCAATGGCTTTATAGCCATCGGCACCACCCGGTCGGCTGCTTATAGCAAAGGCGAGATGATGATCGTCAGGACCGACGCCTCCGGAACAGTGAAATGGACAAAGACCATTGGTTTTAATACGCCTTATGGCGAAGCAGGATACGATATCATTGAGACCAGCGACGGAGGATTCGCCGCGCTTGGCAATTACGACCAGCACAATGGCAATGGCGATCTGCTGCTGGCCCGTCTCGATACCGGCGGGAATACCATCTGGACACATCGCTTCGGCACCAGCATGCGCGACAATTCCGGTTGTATTATTGACGTAACGGATACGGCTGCATTCGCCGGCAATCCTACCTATGGTCTTCTGGAAAAGGGGGGTACACTGTTCATTACAGGCACCGCTTATGATAACAACATGGGATCAGCCTATTTTGGATCTGTATACCGGGTTGCCGAGGCTACGGGTAATATCCTGGGCTCCTGGCAATACAAAGAGGACAGTGTCCAGAGCTCGCGCAGCAGCTGGCTGGGCGATATTTATCCGACGAGCGCGGGTTACCTGGTGTCCGTGACCAGCGCATGGTCCTACGGTGTTGATAGTTCCCAGGCGGCCGTAATGAGGCTTTCTCCAGATGGAACAGTCCTTTCCTACACTCGTTTCAACCGGCCGGCGGGTAGTGACAGGATCACCAATACCAGCGCATTTCCGACTTCCGATGGTGGTTACATCGTCGCTCAGTCGGCAAATAATTCGCCGCATATTTATTGGCAGCGGATGTCAGCGGCTGGCAGCCTCTTATGGACGAATGAGACGGTGTTGCTTGGCAGCCAGTCCATCGGCCGGCTGATCCAGAACAACGATAGCAGTTACGCCGCCGTCATCAATAATGGAGACGGGCACGCCATGCTGGTCAATCTGCTGGCAACTCCGGTAAAGGACTGTTACGACGATACCGCCAGTCTTGGTTTCAGCAATCCGCCGCTGGTGAAGGTCGGCCTGTTTGTCATGGGTGATCAGTTCCTGGCAGACGGTGTTACAGCCACCGCCTTTGCATCGACGGTCGTTAACCCTACCGACTCCACCATCCTCTGTCCGGGTGGCGGCGCCTGTTATAATATTTATACAGGTCCCACTCTTTGTGGTAAAGCTCAACCGCTGACCACTCCCGCAGATATGGCGCCCGTGACCAGTTGCACGGACAGCACCTTTTTTGCGGTGAGCAAGGCTACGGAACTATTCAAAGCCTATTCCGACTCTCTGACCGGCGATTTCGAAAAACAATACAACAGCATTTGTCTGCAGGGGTACAAGAATGAGACCTTCACCGTCACCCATCGCGACCGTGAATATCATTATACTTTATACTATTATGACCAGGCCGGTAATCTGCTGAAAACAGTCCCTCCTGCCGGCGTGGTAAAAAATACGGATACGGTCTGGCTCAAACAGGTGGACTCCGCCCGTGCGCATGGGCAGGACCTGCCTGCCATCCATAGCCTGGTGACGAATTACCGCTACAATACGCTGAACCAGGTGGTCATCCAGCGCAGCCCCGATGGCGGAACCAGCAATTTCTGGTATGACCGTCTGGGGCGGCTGGCGTTGTCACAGAACGCACGCCAGAGGCCGGGCGCTCAATACAGCTATACTGATTACGATTCCATCGGCCGTATCGTCCAGGTGGGCCAATTGATGAGTAGCACGGCTATCTCGGACACCATCAGCCGCAATGCAGGACTTTTGTCGCAATGGCAGGCGGATGCGATGGCCACCGCCGACCAGATCACATTAACGACCTATGATACAGTCAATGACCTGATCGAGCCCGAGTTGGCCCAACGCAATGTCCGCAACCGCGTATCCTGGACGGCGCTGTTCAACAAGGCGGCCGATCTGGCCAATGGGAGCCCCAATGCGGCCGCAGCCACCTATTACAGCTATGATATTCTGGGCAATGTAGACACGCTGGTTCAGGATTATGGGAATCCTCAACATAATGCGGATGTCATGAACGTCACCGGCAACCGTTTCAAAAAGATCGTCTATGACTTCGATCTGGTGAGCGGTAAGGTCAACCTGGTAAGCTACCAGCATGGCTATGCAGACGCTTTCTATCATAACTATCTATACGACGCCGAGAATCGTATCACCAATGTGCAGAGCAGCACGGATAGCGTCAACTGGGACAACGACGCTTTCTACAGCTATTACGCCCATGGTCCGCTGGCTCGTACCGTCCTTGGCCAGCAGCAGGTACAAGGTGTCAACTATGCCTATACTCTGCAGGGCTGGCTTAAATCCATCAACCCTGCGCCTTACACCGGGGGCGCCTTTACGTTGCGCCCGGACAGCGCCGGTACGGTAGTCGCCAACAGTGCGTATAATTTATTACTTAACTACTTTGACGGCGACTACAAACCCATCAGCACCGCCGCCAGCCCCGACAGCGGAGTGAGTGCATCCCTCGGCGGCACCAGCGGCACATACCGGCCGCTGTACAATGGCAACATCACCAGCATGGGCGTGAACATCGGCAAGCTGAGTGCGCCGCTATTGTACAACTACCAATACGACCAGCTCAACCGCCTGGTGCATATGGATGCCTGGAAGCGTACGGCCACGGCCTGGAGTGCGCTCAGTCCGACCACCGACTACCAGGAGAATATTGCGTATGATCCCAATGGAAACATCAAGGACTATCGGCGTAATTCCGACAGCTCTGCTTCCGGCAACCAGATGGACCGGCTTCACTATGTGTATATCGACGGTACCAACAGGCTGGACCATATTGCCGATACGGTGCCATATGTTGCACATAACGATATTTCAGATCAGTCATCAGGCAACTATAAATATGACTCCATCGGCCAGCTCACCTCCGATGACGCCTCCCGCATCACCAATATCACCTGGACCGTCTACGGCAAAATCGCCAGCATCACAAAAGCCGGCGATACAACGATTTCATACACCTACGACGCCGGCGGCAACCGGATCAGCAAGACCCTCCTGCACGCCGGTAACAAGGAGGTCACCTGGTATGTACGCGATGCCCAAGGCAACGTCGTTAGCGTATACACCAGTGGCGACGCCCTCGTCAACGGCGGCAACCTCGCCCAGACCGAACTCCATCTTTACGGCAGCAGCCGCCTGGGCATTTGGAAACGGTCGGTTGACGTAGAACATATCCAGCCGACGACCACCAGCTCCTATCCGTTGTCGGGAGATAGTGTTATCTTTACGCGTGGCAACAAGCTCTTTGAGTTAACGAATCATCTTGGTAACGTACTTGCGACCGTCAGCGACAAGCGGTATGGGGTTTCTGTCGATGACAGTACTGTCGGTTACTTCAATCCTGAGGTTGTCAGTGCCAATGACTATTATCCTTTTGGGATGCTTCAGCCGGGGCGGTCGTATGCGGAGACTCATGTGGGGAACTACCGGTATGGGTTCAATGGGAAGGAGAATGATAACGAGGTTAAAGGCGTGGGCGACCAGATCGATTATGGGAATAGAATTTATGACCCAAGAATAGGTAAGTTCCAAAGCATAGATCCCTTGCAAAAGAAATATCCTTGGTATACCCCTTATCAGTTTGCAGGGAATATGCCAATCTGGGCTATGGATATAGATGGATTGGAAGAAACATATTATACCGCACAGTGGAATGCAAAAACAGGGAAGTTAGAATTTGCCTTTGTTAAGAAAGTTGACCAAAAATCTATACTTGGAATTAAGTATAAACCTAGTGAAGAAATCAATGTTGTGCTTATTCGCTCAACAGGAGATAAAACGAGTTATAGTTTCACCCCTGAAGGTCATCTTGTTCGGAATGATGGAATGGGAGAGCGTGTTAATAAGATTTCTTCTTTTGAGGCATTTAAAACATCTTCAAGTGAACTAATATTTAATAATGAACAAGATGCTGTTTTAGCTTTTGGTGGGTATAAAGGGGCAGGGTTTTATAGCGAAGGCGCACTTGCATGGAATTTCTGGGGTAACGCTGGTAAAGATTTTTATGATCATGGGGGAGCGTATACTCTCAATCCTGGTACCTCTATAAATAATCAAGCGACTTCGGCTAATAACGGAAATGACGAGGCTGCTTCCTCAAATCGAGGCGTTGGAACAGCACTCGAGGATGTTTCAAAGAGAAATGCAGCCGCACAGGCTTATGAAGATGGTACGACTGGAGCAGCCTCCGATATAGAGTCAAAGAAAAGGATAGTTCCCTCGCTTAAGTATGATAATCCCAATCCAAATGGTAGAAATATTGTCAAGTTTGATGGCTATGATGTTGAAAATAATGAATTAATAGATAGGAAGTGGAATGTCACTACTTATCCCAAATCCTTAGATCAATTGCAGCGGATGTCAGAAGCACTTAAACAAAATCCATCTTATAAAGGGATTATTGAAGTTCCTGATCAAAAGGCATACAATAGTGCAACTAGAGCATTAACCAAAGCAAGAGTAACAAACATAAATGTGCGAATAGCAAAACCTAATAATCAATGAAATATCTCTTTGAAATAGCTTCTAGAACAACTTTGGATCAATCAGTCGAGAAAAAACATAAAACTCTTATAGAAGGGTTAAAACAAGTCCCTGACCCGTGGGGGGTAGCTGATAAAAGTAAAGATTATGATGTTTCCGCATTTGGAAATCAGCTTATTTCCGTTTTCAAATTGAACAAAATTTTAGGTAAAAATATCAAAGGAGAGATAATTTATAGATATAGAAGGTTGTTAGCAGATGACTCATCTAACGATGACCACATCCATATTGAATTTGATCCAAGTAAAATTAAATATATTGAATTGATCGATGTTGTATTAAAACAGTATGTATCATCATTTGATGCGTATAGCGCGTCTATTTTTAATGAGGATCTTATATTTGAAGATTTTGAAAAATCAAGAAATAAAAATTTTAGAGATACAATACTCCGCTTTTATCCTGTATGCTTTTTTGATGAGGAATTGAGTCTTCGAGCTTTAAAGCTTGCTCCCCAAGAAGTAATAACTAGATTGACTGGGCAAGTAGAAAAAGTTGAAATTTTTAGAGGCGGTGTTGTTATTATTGCCACTAATCACTTGATGTCAAGGGAACAGGCAAATGATTTTGATTTGAAAATAGCTTCTCTTTTGGGCGTGCCGCGGTAGTGTAACCAATTGTCTAATAATCATCCAAAGGCATTTCGATCAAATACAATCGTTGAATGAAATCGCTGACTTTTAATCCGAAGAGGCGAAAGATTAAGTGCTTTAAATTTACCTGAAATTAAAAATATTGAAAACGTTTTATTATTATAATAGTTGCAGCGAAACATGAAGGGCAGGAAATGGAGTGAAGAATTGACAGTTCTTTCGGCACGACAGGTATTCTGGGAACGGAAACTTCTCCTGGGATGGGAAATCAAAACACCTGCCGGCTGGAAACGCTCCGCATTGCCCAGTTTTTAGTAAATTGATTCGTGCAGGCCAGCCCAAAACCGGTCGCGGAGGATCAAATGCCCCCAAATTTAAATATCCAGCGGCTTTTATCCCCTTTGACAATTTGTTCGCGCACGATTATTTCCTTCCAGGGTTGGTTGCAGGCCTAATACCGGACCCCCAGCATTTGGTTCACCTTGTCCAGGCTGGAGACGGCGAAATAATTCTCCCTGTCGGCAGCATAGGTCACCGGAAATAACCGGCCCCCATCAACATCAAATCTGCAAAGAGTGTATTCAAAGCGTTGAAGAAATTGGAGGAGGTCGTCGATCGATACGCCCGAATTTCTAACAGTGCCATTGATCTCGAGCTGCAGAATATCGACCCTTTTCTCTGACAACAATTGGCTGCCGCCTTTCAATACTGAATACTCGAAGCCTTCGACATCGATCTTCATATAGGCAATTCGGCCTATGCCCTGCTCCTGCACATAAGTATCCAGTTTTTTCGAGGGTATGACCACAACATTCCCTTCGCCGGACCCGGCAATATGGTTCTCGCCGTCGAGATTTGTAGTGAAGCGCAGCTCCCCATCCACGTCGGAGACGGCAAAATTATTCGCAGCTATACGGTCTGCTGCCTTGTTAAGGGCGATATTCGTCTGCAACATCGCGAAATTGCGTTTGTCCGGCTCGAATGAATGGATACGTCCCTTCTCGCCGATGATCCGTGACATCCAGATAGTATATGAACCCATATTCGTGCCTATGTCGAAAACCACATCGCCGGGCTGCACATATCGTGTGATCAAATTGAATTCTTCCCAGTCCACCCAATAGTTATACATAATCCACATGCTTTGCTGTGAATCATAGTTAAGCAGCAGTACACGGCCGTCCCAGAGTCCATATCGCAGATTCTTCAACTTCAGTAGCCGGATAAACTTCCAATAAACGAACCGTCGTAATGCAAAAAATGGCTTCTTTCTATTATAAGGGGCCCCGTATAAGGTACGTAACGAGCTAATCATATCGAATAATTAATCAGAAGAGAGTTAAACTTGACACCCGAAGATAGTACTTGTAGATGATATTCACACTCTACATTGAGGAACACTCTGCATTCATGAGGTTTTTAGTAAATTAGCCACAAGCCAGCCCAGCAAAAAACCGGCCACAGCAAACAAACATGAATAAAAAAATCAGCCTCCAACAAGGCGACATCACAAAGTGTAACGTAGACGCCATCGTCAACGCCGCGAATAGTTCCCTCCTCGGCGGCGGCGGCGTAGACGGCGCCATCCACCGCGCCGGCGGCCCCGCCATCCTCGACGAATGCAGAACCATCCGCGCCCGTCAGGGCGGCTGCAAGACAGGCGAAGCCGTCATCACCACCGGCGGCAACCTCCCCGCCCGTTATGTCATTCATACCGTCGGCCCCGTATGGAACGGCGGCCATAACAACGAAGAAGAATTGCTTGCCGGCTGCTATCGAAACAGCCTGCAGCTCGCTGTAAAAAACGACATCAAAACCATCGCCTTCCCCAGCATCAGCACCGGCATCTATCACTTCCCCAAAGACAAGGCGGCAGCCATCGCCGTAAGTACGGTCAGCGGTTTTTTAAACACCGATCCCGACAGCCTCGACAGCGTAGTTTTCGTCTGTTTCGACCAGGAGAATTACCAATTGTACCAGGCCCTTTTAAATAAATAAAACCCTATATTCGCGCACAGCATATTATCGGTAAACCTTATATTAAAGAATGGATATATCGGACTATTCATATGTAGTCGTCGGCAGCGGATTGTCCGGTGCGGTCATCGCCGAACGCATCGCCAGCCAGCTTCATCAACCCGTACTCGTCATTGAAAAACGGAACCACATCGGCGGCAACTGCTATTCTGCCAATGACGCGGCCACCGGTATCGAATATCACTGTTATGGCACCCATATCTTCCACACTTCCAACGAAAAGGTATGGAATTATGTCCGCCAGTTCACGGCCTTTAACAACTACCAACACCGGGTACTCAGTTCCCACGAGGGCCGCATCTTCCAATTCCCCATCAATCTTGGGACGATCAATCATTTTTATAATGTCAATCTCAAACCCTACGAAGTAGACGATTTCATGTCCACCATCCGGGACAACTCCATCACCGAACCGGCCAATTTCGAGGAAAAAGCGCTCTCCCTCCTCGGACGCGACCTCTACGAAGCATTTTTTAAACACTATACCATCAAACAATGGCAGGTCGACCCCCGTGACCTCCCCGCATCCATTTTCAACCGCCTGCCCTTTCGCACCAACTATGTCGACAACTATTTTTTCGACACCTGGCAGGGGATACCCGAAAAAGGATATACTCATCTCTTCCAGAACCTCCTGGCCGATAAAAAGATCAAAGTACTGTTGAACACGGATTTCTTCGATATACGCGACAGCCTGAAAAAAGAGGCGATCCTCATCTACAGCGGACCGATAGATCGCTTTTTCGACTATAAATACGGAAAACTCAGCTGGCGTACCCTCCGCTTCGAACAAGAGACGCTGGACCAGGAAGACTACCAGGGCAATTCCGTTATCAATTATCCCGGACCCGATGCGCCTTTTACCCGTATCCACGAACCACGGCACCTGCACCCGGAAAGACAGTTTACCAAAGAAAAGACCATCATCTTCCGGGAATATTCCCTGTTCGACCAGGGCGATAACCCCTACTATCCCATCGCTTCCACAAAAAACCAGTACCTCCTGGCCTTATATCAACAGGAGGCCGCGGCACTACAAAATGTTTTTATCACCGGCAGGCTGGGAGATTATAAGTATTATGACATGCATCATACCATCGACCGGTCGCTGGAAATTTTTGAGACCGGCGTCTTACCCCTAATCACCGCTAATCATGCCGTATAACCCCGTACTTGCCATAGTCATACCCGTATATAATGAAGAAGATACCCTTGCTGAACTGCTCCGCGACTGGAAGGCTATTTTCGACACGACAAACACAGCGTACAAAATAATCCTCATCGACGATGGATCAAAGGACAATAGTCTGGTACTCCTAAAAACCCTGGCCGAAAATGATCCCAATCTGGAAGTCCATACTCAAACGAACGCCGGTCATGGCCCTGCGATCATCAAAGGATACCGACATGCCGTACAAAACGCGCGCTGGGTCTTCCAGATCGACTCCGACCACCAGCTCGATACCGCAGCCTTTGCAAACCTGTGGATGAATAGAGAGAACTATGATCTTCTCGTTGCCGAAAGGACCAACAAGAACGCTACCGCCGGACGGCGGCGCATCAGTGCCCTTTCGAGACTTATCGTGCGACTGCTTTTCGGCAACCTGGTCAGAGATGTGAACTGTCCCTACCGGCTGATGCGGGCAGATCAGCTACAGACGGCGCTGAACCAGGTACCGCCTGATTCCTTTGCTCCCAACTTATTGCTGACCTCCTGGTTTGTCCTGAAAAAAAAGCGGATATTTACCGGCATAGTGCATATCCGGAAGGAAGGTATCCTTCGACAAAGTAAAGTAAGCCGTCACATCTTCCGCGGAGCATTCAGATCTGCCGTTCAGACCATATTATTCAGGATAAGATTATGAATAAAAACCGGCTAAGCCTGCTGTTCGTTATAGTGGCCTGCATCCTGCTCAGCCTTCAGTTTTGCCCGCCCTATGATCTGATGAGCGATGATAAGGATGTGTTTCGTTATGCGGGTATGCTGATGCAGAAAGGCCTGGTGCCTTACCGGGATATGTTCGATCATAAGCCGCCGCTGATATTTTTTTTGAATTTTGCCGCTCTTGCTCTCGGGTCATGGGGGCTCTGGCTGATCGATCTTGGACTGGCTCTTTTGACAACGATCGTTTTTTTCAATCTTTGCCGCAAACGCCGCCTGCCTTTCCCCTGGCTTCTGCCCCTGCTTTTCAACCTGATGATAAGGGATTTTCTCGTCTCACCAGGTATCGGCATGACCAGGGAGTATACCTGTTTTTTTCAGCTGCTCTTTTTTTGTGTATTGCTGGGCAGTCAGCGGCAGCGGCATTTTTGGCTGGGCAGCCTGATCGCGCTGACCTTTTTCATGCAACAGGATCAGTTGCTGCCCCTGATCCCATTTATCATTTATGCTCTTTGGACGATTGATACGCTTCCCATCGCTAAAAGAATACTTCGAATGGCAGCGGGTTTTGCGACAGTCACGGTGCCGGTCGTGGGCTATTTCGCTTTGCATCGTACACTTGGAGCGTTTTTCGAAGAAGCATTTCTTTTCAACTTTTCCGTTTATACCACTGAAAAGCAATCTTTGGACGGCGTTTTCAGGACGCTCAAGTACAAGATAGACGCCGGCAATTTTGAACTTCCGTTCATGGTAGCGCTTGTGCTGGGACTTTGCTCTTTATTGCTGCCGCACAAAAAGAAAGGACTGGTGATGGCCGCATTGGCCGCACTGTTCTTATCCGTCTGCCAGGAATACATGAACGTGCAGGCGGTCCACAGTAATTTTATCTATTACATTGTACCCCTGTCGGCAAGTGTCTGCTGTCTGCTTTTCAGCGTTTTCGCGTATTCGGAAGAGCCTCTGCTGGGGCATTGGAAAGCGCAGCTCACTTATGGCGTCCTGCTCTGCACCAGCCTGGCCTACACCGCCTTGCAGCATGCCACCCATCTGCGTCGTGCGGAAATAGATGCAACGCCCATTTACAGCTATCTCCGCCAGCACCCGGCCCGCGACTACCAGCTATATGCGTTTGGCAACAGCGACGATCTCTTTATCTACAATGAGCTCAATGTCCTGGCGCCGTCCAAATGGATATATCATCATTTTTGGAAATGGTATCCCGCATGGGATACGACCAATGATGTGCTTCGATCGATAGGAGCCGATCTCATTCGCCATCGCACGACCTATATGATAGTGGATAGCACGGAACTGGCTACCTTCCTTCACCCCGCCAGCCGCAGCTGGTGGATGTCCTTTACTCACAAATGGTATGAACCTGTAACCCCGGCTGACAGCACAGGACGCAGGCTGTGGCGGTTAAAAAATATTTCGGAATGAAGCACCTGAAGACACCGGATCACGGATCCCTGCTGGTCATAGGCTTTTCCCTGCTGCTGAGCCTGTTTTATATACCCTCTTACAATATTCTTTGTGGGGATAAGGAAGTATATCGCTATGTCGGGCGGGTGATACTGGAAGGAGGCGTGCCTTATCGCGACGTGTTCGATCATAAACCTCCGCTGATCTTCTTTCTCAACTATGCGGCGCTGCTGCTGGGGGGAGACTGGGGTCAGTGGGTTCTCGATGCCATACTGGCGGCATTGGCAAGCACGATGTTCTACCGGCTATGCAAGAAATACCAGTTGTCCTGTCCCTGGCTGTTACCGTTGCTTTTCAACCTGATGCTTCGGGACTATGCGATGTGTCTGGGTATGGGCATGACAAGGGAATATACCAGCCTGCTCTTTCTGATCTTCTTTTGCGTGCTGATGGATAGAAGCTCTTACCGGTACTATCTTTTAGGATTACTCAGCGGTCTCATCTTTTTTATGCAGCAGGACCAGGTGCTGGCGCTTGCCCCTTTCTTTGTCTATTCCCTGTTGCCAAAAGAGGATGTATCATCGCGTCTAACCCGTATCCTGAGAATAGCACTGGGTTTCCTGACAGTGGCCGCGCCGATACTTCTCTATTTCGCCTGGCACCGCGCGCTGACCCCTTTCTGGCAGCAGGCTTTCCTGTTCAATCTGGGCTGGTATACTACCACACTGAAAGAATCGTTTGGCGATCATCTCAGGAAAATGAAACTGGTCCTGGATGAAGGCTGGTATGAAGTGACATTCCTGGTATCTTTTACGCTGGGCGTATGCTCCCTGTTTTTCAGCAACAGGAACAAAAGGCTGATAGCTGCCTCCCTGGCGGCCGTGGTGCTGTCCGTCATTCCGGAATTTCTGGGTGGACGCGACGTCCTTGGCAACTCGTCTAAAATGACCTTTACGCATTATTATCTGCCGCTGTCCGCGAGCCTTTGCATCCTTTTGTTTAATGTGTTTGCCTTTGCAGAGGAGCCCTTTTTGCTGGGATGGAAAGCACAGGCCGTCTATGGAGCCCTTGTTCTTGCAAGTCTTTCTTATACGACCCTCCGGTATGGTACGCACCTTCCTGCTCTTAAAAATAGCGAGGAAGCAAGCCGGCCCGAGCTCGACTATCTGCGGAAACACCGCCCCGGGAACTATGAACTTTTCGTGTTCGGGAATACCGATGCGGTATATGCCTACAACGAGTTTGGGATCATAGGGCCTTCTCAATGGGTCTACCAGCATTTCTATTTTCTATATGACAACTGGGACAAGGATCATCGTTTCCTCGGCGCTATCTTTCAGGACCTTCTGCGACACAAGACTACATATATCATGGATTTCAGCAACTCCGTCGATAAATTCCGTGATCCGGCGGTGAGCACGCTTTGGCGCGACTTTCTCTCCGGTCATTATAAGCAGGTAACGCTGCCTGGGTCACGCCAATCTGTATTGTATAAGATAATTGACTAGAGCTCAGCCAGCCGGAATCCCTTTCCGCTACGGATACCCTTTTCGGTTCTCTCCGGCACGGCACATTCATTCACCGGATCGTGCTCGAAGAAAAGCACATAATTCCCCGCTGCCGCCTCTTCCAGGAAAGATCGTTTCTCCTGCAGGGTCGTCAGCGGGAACATATCATAGGCCATCACATATGGAATAGGCATATGTGCTACGGAAGGCAGCAGATCGGCCATGAACACCAGCGTCTGGCCTTTATACTGCAGCTGGGGCAACATCATCGCATCCGTATGACCAAAAGCCAGCCGGACGGAAAGCCCCGGGATAATGACGTCGTCCAGTTTTGGCAGCCGGTACCCCGCGCCCAAACCGGTGCCCGCGTCTGTATCAGCCGCCACGCCTTCAACCGGCGTCCCCCCCGCGCCCGCATCCACGAATTTCAGCTGCCCGCTGGCCTGGATAGGAAGTATATTTTCTTTTAAAAAAGAAGCTTTCTCCCGCTCATTCGGCTCCGTCGCCCATTTCCAATGCCGCGAATGGCTCCAGTATACCGCGTTCTTAAACGCCGGCACCAGCCGCTCGCCTTCCCGCACGATACTTCCGCCACAATGGTCGAAATGCAGATGGGTCAGCAGGACATCGGTGATATCATCGCGATGAAAACCCAGCGCCGACAAAGACCGGTCCAGTGTATCGTCTCCATGTAAGTAATAGTGACTGAAAAATTTCTCATCCTGTTTGTTCCCGATGCCATTATCCACCAGGATCAGCCTGCCGCCCTCTTCGATGAGCAGACAACGCATGGCCCAGGTGCAGAGATTGTTCTCATCCGCGGGCTGGATCTTATTCCACATAGTCTTGGGCACCACACCGAACATGGCGCCGCCATCGAGTTTGAACAGGCCGGTGTGGATGGTATGTAATTTCATATGGCGAGCTTCTTTTGCTTTAACAGCGTCGAATATAACCAGATCATTCCGATGACGAAAAAGAAGATCAGGAATAATATCGCATTCTTCATGCTGCCGGTCATATCGCTGATGAACCCAAAACTAAACATTCCGATCACGATGGCGAATTTTTCCGTCAGGTCGTAATAACTGAAATAGGAGGCCGTGTCTTTTGTCTCCGGCATCAGCCGGGAATAGGTAGACCGGCTCAGGGATTGGATGCCGCCCATGACCAGACCCACGGCCTATGCCAGGGCGTAAAAAGAATATTCTATAGGTTCCTGGTGGGGCGCCAGGTCATGTTTCCAGCGGGACAGTTCCCCCTCCACTTTAGCATCCTCGATGTCAAAGGTGGCAGCGGACATTTGCGTTTTCCGGGCGAGAAGGTCTTCTTTCTGCTGTTGCAGTTCGGCTATCTTTTCATGGAAAGGTTTCAGTGTCTCCGCCCTGCCGGCTGTAACAAAGGCCGACACGCAGATCAATACCCAGAAAGCGACAACCCCCATCAATACGCGGATATTGCCATAACGGGCAGAAAGTTTGCTCATCCAGGTGGCCCCGATGATCGCTACCAGCTGTATGAGCACGACGGTAACGATGAGCTTGGTGTCATCGAGCTTTAGTAATACGCTGCCAAACAAGGTAGCCGCCATCATCACCGTCTGAACGCCCATGCTGTAGAAGAAAAATCCCCGCAGAAAACGTTTCAGCACGACCATCTTTTTCACTTCGTTGTATACTTTCCGGACTTCCGCAAAACCCGCTGTAAAGACATTGGTCCTTTTGACATCCGGGCGACCCACCTTCGGCAATATGGCAAAAGTCATTTGCGCAAAACCAGCCCACCAGATACCTACCAGCAAAAAAGTCAGACGGGGTCCTAAAAAGGGATCTTTATTCTCGAGGACTAACACCAGCAAAAATCCAATAAGCTGCAGGATCACGCTCCCAATATATCCATAGGCATACCCTTTGGCGCTGACCCTGTCCTGGTCCTCCGGTGCAGCGATCTCCGGCAGATAGGAATTATAAAAGACCAGGCTGCCCACATACCCCATCGAGGCCAGGATAAAACAAAGGATCCCCAGACTGAGGTTCGAGCCGTCAAAAAAATACAGCGCACTACAGCCCAGCGCTCCCATATAACAAAAGAAGCGCATGAAGTTTTTCTTATTTCCCCGCGTATCGGCGATAGAGGTCAGGATAGGGTAGAAGATGGCTATGATCAGATACGCTGCCGCCAGCGAATAGCTATACAGAGATGAATTGACGAAGGTATGCCCAAGGAAAGGGATGGACTCGCTTTTAAAATGGTGACGGGTAGCGGCGTTAAAATAGATGGGGAAGAAGGTCGTCGTGATTACCAGGTTGTAGACAGAATTGGCCCAGTCATACATCGCCCAGCCATTGATGACTTTTTTGGGCGCTGTTTGTATCATACTATGATTCCCCTCCAGAGTAAAAGCAGCATCACCGTTCCGATGATGATCCGGTAATATCCCCAGACTTTAAAACCGTGTTTTTGGAGGAAACCGATGAAAAAGCGGATCACGATGATGGCCACGACAAAGGTGATCACGCTGCTGATCCCGAGAAGAGAGAGACTGTCTTTGGTGAGGGCGTCGGGATGTTCTTTGTGTACGTCCCAAAAGCTTTTGACAGAGGCGGCCAGCATCGTCGGCACGGCCAGGAAGAAAGAGAATTCAGCGGCGGCCTTGCGGGTCAGCGACTGGCTCATCCCGCCCAATATCGTAGCTGCACTCCGGCTGAGACCGGGTAACAGGATCGATAACACCTGGAAACAGCCGATCCGGAAGGCGATGCCATTGCTCACCTGCCGTTCGTCATCTATTTTGGGAGATTTGAATGCGCGGTCGACAAACAGGAAGAGCACACCGCCTGAGACCATCACGACGGCAATAATATAGAGATTGCTAAGAGCAGCATCGATGTGTTTCTTTAGCAGCGCGCCAAATATAAGGGCGGGTATAACGGCGATCACCAGCTTGATATAGAAGGCAAGCCGCGAAAAGTCAAAGAATTTCTTATAATAGACCACTACTACGGCGAGGATGGCTGCCAGCTGGATCACGATCTCGAACATATCCGAGAAGGGGGTAGAAGAAACGCCGATGATGGGATTGGTAAACTTCATGTGCGCCGTAGAGGATATGGGAAGAAATTCCGTCAGTCCTTCGACGATGGCGAGGATAATTGCCTGAATGGTAGTCATGAAAAGGGTTATTGGCTGCTTTTCTTTTCTTTACGAAAGATGGCGAAGATCTCTATCACAAAACCGCCCAGGATGAGAATAGGGGCGACTGTTATCCGGGTAAAACTATAAACTTCCTTGGGATCAAAAACATTCGGGTCCTTGCTTTTTCCGCCGCCCATACATATCAGCCCCAGGGCGATAAGGACGATCCCGATCAACATCCATTTGTAATTCTCTTTCCCGAATAAAGGGGTATCTTGGCGGGGGGCCGTGGTCGTAGCCCGGGAAGTAGCAGTAGAAGTGGAGGTTGCCTTTTTGATCGTTGCCATGGATGAAATTAGATTAATAATTGGGTCTGCAAGATAAGAGAATCCCGATATCTGCCCAAACGCCCATTAATATAAGTCGTCGAGCTTCATTTTCAAGTACTTAACCACACTTCTGTGGGTACTGATGAACGAAATACAGATCCCGAGCAGCACGATCACCACGAACAGCACGGACAACAAAGTATAGTCCCGGAGAGCCCTGATCTCGGGCAGCCATTTTTCGGCGCCGACGATAACCCCCAGGATCCCGCCTATCGCGATCAGCCCGCTGAGGGCTCCATTGGCCAATGCCCGCATGTCCATGGGTTTGGCGATAAACCACCGGGTGGCGCCCACCATCTGCATGGTTTTAATGAGAAACCGGTTGCTGAACATCGCCAGCCGGATCGTATTGTCGATCAAAACAATGACCAATATGGAAATGATGACGGCGACACCCAGTAAAATAAAGCTCACCCGGCGGATCATATCATTCAGATTGGACACCAGTTTCTGGTTGTACTGCACCTCGCTGACCGCAATATTCTGGCTGAGATCGGCCTTGATCCTGGTGAGGGAGTCCGGGTTGGCGTATTCGCTCCGGATGGTAAAATTCACGCTCGCAGGCAGGGGATTCTTATCCAGCACCGTACCCCAGTCCGAATTCCCATCGGACATGAAATGCTGTTTTGCCAGTTCCTTGGTCAGGTAGGCATATGATTTGGTATAGGGTTGGCCCGCTATATACTGTACCAGGGCCGCGCTATCTTTTGCAGACACATTTTCCCGCACGTATACCTGCACTTCCACATTTTCCCGGAAATTCTCGCCCAGCTTATTGGCATTGATCACGATCCAGCCCAGTAGCCCCAGCAGGAATAAGACAAGGGAGACACCGACGATGGACATAAAATAGGAAGGGGTAGAACGCTTGGCATATCCTTTTCCAAATTGCGCCATGATTTAACTTTAGTTTTTTGGGTTAGTAAGCCACACCTGATTCACAAAAATAACGGATTTGAGGCCATGTTCACGCTGTTTAAAGGGTAAATTCACGGCCAATTTCGTATTTTTGCCACCCCTTAACAGAAGGGGCCGCAATTCATATAACGATGGTTTGCCCGCATTATTTCGGCTGACAAAACCCTTTTAACTTTTTTCCAACGTTTGGGTGAAGATTTTCCCCCGCATTACGAAAAGCTTATGGAATATAATTTCAGTGATATTGAAAAGAAATGGCAGTTGCATTGGGCCGGCAACGGTAGTTATAAAGTGGCCAACGACGCCACCAGACCGAAGTTCTATGTCCTGGATATGTTCCCTTATCCCAGCGGCGTCGGTCTTCATGTAGGCCATCCTTTGGGTTACATCGCAAGCGATATCTATGCGCGGTATAAAAGACTGAAAGGTTTTAATGTGCTGCATCCAATGGGCTATGACGCCTTTGGATTGCCCGCCGAGCAATATGCGATCGATCATGGCATTCATCCCGCTGTCTCCACGGAGAACAATATCGCCAATTTCCGTCGCCAGATGGATAATATCGGTTTTTGCTTCGACTGGAGCCGCGAGTTCCGGACTTCCGATCCCCAATACTATAAATGGACCCAGTGGATCTTTCTTCAGTTGTTCAAAAGCTGGTACGATCGCAGGAAAAATAAGGCGATGCCCATAGAGGACCTGGTTTCCGTTTTTGAAAAGGAAGGCAATGCGACACATCCCTGTCCCGGTGACGTCTCCATCCGTTTCACCGCGGCTGAATGGAAAGGTTTCGATCGCCGCCGCCGCGAGGAGATATTGATGAACTATCGCCTGGCCTATTGCGGTTACGGGGAGGTCAACTGGTGCGAAGCGCTGGGCACGGTATTGGCGAATGACGAAGTGATCAATGGCGTCAGCGAGCGCGGCGGTCATCCTGTCGTAAAAAAGAAACTCCGCCAGTGGTATCTCCGTATCACCGATTACGCCGATCGTTTGCTGGAGGGCCTGGAAACAGTTGACTTCAGCGATGCCATGAAAGAAATGCAAGCCAACTGGATCGGCAA
>Ga0105237_10000187_pt1 | contig 87895 bp, 82 predicted proteins | sample KBSC24metaG_FD_81520 | JGI IMG/M metagenome (GOLD analysis project Ga0105237, IMG submission 81520) | Corn rhizosphere microbial communities from Kellogg Biological Station, Michigan, USA - KBS C2-4 metaG | ecosystem: Host-associated > Plants > Roots > Rhizosphere > Soil | place: Michigan, USA...
ACGCCTGCTCAAATCTATATCCAAGACAAGCCGATTGCCTGCTCACCAACCATAGGAAGCAAGCAGACACAATAATCCTTAAAAAGAGGCTCGAAACTGTCTTGACAAATAGGACCACCGTAAACGTCAAGGTCATCAATCACCCCGTCAACACCAATAATACTTGCCACTACAATGTCCACGAAGGTGTCTTATTCCGTTTGCCTGCGGGTAACCATGAGTGAAGAGAATGCTTCGAATGCTTACGCCTCAGGATGTTTTCTTATGAACAAAGTGGCATCAAAACAATAACTATCGAAGCTCACAAATGCCCCCTTAGCCAGACGGATACACTCTCACCCTTACTTGATAACTGCCTGAATGATACGGTTGGTTCTTTTTGTTGATGGTAAGTAGTAACGTTCCTTCTTTTTCTATGGTAGCCGTAGTAGTTGACCCGCAGAGTCGCCACGCCTGTTCGCCTCTCACTTTCCAGAGCAGAGCACCATACTGAAACTGCTGACCGCCAGGCGCTTTGAACGGTCCCATGCGATTAAGCAACATGTCCTTACCATCGGGACCTATTTCGCCAGCGTGCCCTTCGGTTACCGACCCTGTGTCAATCGTTCCTTCGGCACTGATATCCACCTTGTCCGCTGGACGAACCGCAATGCCCGTGTCAACTTCACTCGTTACGTCGATCGTTTTTTCGATAGGTTTAGGCAGAGGAGAAGGCGTCGGCGAAGGAGACAAGGGTGGCGTAGGGATTGGTCGAAGTTCAATATACTTAGTTGTCTCTGAGGGTGCTACCGCAATGCGCCTTACCTTATATCCATCAGCGATAATCTCAATCTGGACTACATCCGCAAGATCGCCGAGCGGAAAATAGAACTCGCCGTTATCCTCAGTCTCGCCGTCACGGGGAACGCCCGTACCAATTAGAGTAACATGCGCGTTCGCTACGGGCAGATGGGTGGTTGCATTGACCACATGGCCTGTGAAGAGCGGCTCGACTGTACGAGGCGTTGGCTTTGGATCCACTCCACCAGTCTCTGTCGGCAGATCTACTATGGGCTTTGAACTGTGTTTCAGACCAGTCGTTACCATGGTACATATCGCGATCACTACTGCTGCTGTGGCACCTGAAACAACCACTTTACGTCTGTCCATCGATTGGAAACTCCAATACTTGCAAATCTTGGTTAACGAGCAAATGATTACCAACCACTAGGTTATGGGATAGCGCGTCTGCCATGCGGTCTCTGTGGACCTTAACCGCCTATTATCCAACAGACTATGAACCAGGTGTTTTGGGTTTGGTCCGCACAGCATTCTTACTTATAGTATATAAATATAGAACTGCAAATTTAGGGCCAACTTAGCGTAAGTAAACCCAAGTATTGGGTTGAGTTTTAGATAACTTGTGCGTGACATAAGTTAAACCGGAATGGGCTTCCCGTCAATGATGTAGAACTTCTCGTCAGAAGCGCCTCTGGCAAAAGCGGCTTGAATTAATCGTTCTACAATCGCTCCCAACGCATGCAGGCGTGCGATCTACTGTGGGTACGAGCACAGATACGGGAAAGCGGCTGAAAAGCAAGAGGCAACGATCTGATAAGCTTTCTTCAAGGTGGCGCATCCGAAAACGCCTTGCATCAGTGCGATGGTAATGACCTCGGCATCCGTGAAGGCGGGACAGTTATTAAGGATTGGCGAAGCGGCGGGCGGGGCTGCTATAGTGCATGCAACATAACTTCACGCCGAACCATGGCCGCCCCATATCTGCCGCCCTCGGTGTCGCCCAGTTCAGCCGAGCTCTGATCGACCTTGTGGAAAAGGTGTCGGACGAGGCCCGCAAGGGAAAGCTCGACCGACAGAGCCTGGCGGAGATCGCCGAGAAGGCCACCGACCTAAGGCTCGCCTCCAGCCGCCTAGTTAACGAGAACGAGGACCTAAGGGAGGCGCTCAAGCACAAGGGCACGCTCGTATTCATGCGCAATGCCTTCTGGGAGATGAACGAGAACGGGCTTGAGGTGCGGCAGGCCTAGGTATTTTTCCCGGGATAGCCCCTGGGGCATGCTCCTCGACTGGGTAGACGCGTTCCCCACCTTCGGCCTTGCGGGCGCGACGAGCAGCCACGGACGATTTTGCGTCCGCCATGGTTGTCCTTCCCGGCTTCGCCTTCGGACGGGAGAAGCGTAGCAGCTAGGCTGCGCAAGTTGGCAGACATTATGCTGAACAAGCATATAGGCTTCCAGGCCCGGTTAGATCGTGCGACTTGGATCGCGTGCCGGACGACACCGCTTCGCGGATATGGAGAGGAGCGTGCTTTTGAACCCATCCCCCCCCAGCTTTCCTTGGGCGGCATGCATCGCGCTTGCCGCATTGAGCTCGCTGTCCTGCCAAGCCGCTCCTCATAGGGTGGGAGCAGCCGGCAACGTAAGTGCGGCCAACGGCAACGCGAGCGCCACGTCCGCCACGTCGACGTACGGCAACGCCACTGCCACGACGAACAACAAGGTCTATAGGATCACGCGCATAAGCCACGGCCGTACGTACACGTACTACACCAAGGCGGACGCCATGGGCGCGGTCGCCATCGGAAGTGTCAATAGCCTCACCATTGTTCAGCCGATCCAGGCAGGGCAATCCCCCGCAGAGAAGAGGCAACGCGCGCTGGACGAGCGCCTGCTCGGTATCTGCGACCAAGCGGACCAATCCTCCGCAGCGTTGCTCCCACGCCTCCAAGACGCCCTGAAGGCAGGGGCGAACCCGAATGCCTCGAACGCGCAACGCACCGTGCTTACGTACGCGGCAGACCATGGTGATCTGTCGATCGCCAAGCTAGCCGTAGCCTACGGTGCCGACATCAATCGCCATGACGGCAGCCTTCAGACCCCGCTGATGTATGCCGCCGCGTCCAACCAGTTTGAGGTAGTGCGCTATCTAGTGGACAAGGGAGCCCGCGTCAACACGGAAGGCGAAGGCAATGAGACGGCACTCTCTTTGGCGGTTGAAGCTGGCAACGTGGACATCGTCACTTTTCTGCTGAGCCGGGGGGCTTCCTGCAATACGGCCACTAGGTCCAACATAACCCCCTTATCAACCGCCGTGACGAAGAGAGATGACGCCATGGTAGACGTACTCCTGCCGCACGTCACGAAAGCGAACCTCAACATGAGGGATTTCTTAGGCAACACGGTGCTGGGATACGCCATCATGCCAAATCAACGAGACATCACCCTTAAGCTGCTCAAGGCGGGGGCTGATCCAAATATAAAGTTTTCAGGGAAATACCTCCTGGAATGGGCAGTGTCATATGAGGACGTCCCGTTTGCCCGGGCGCTCATCGCGGCCGGCGCGAAGCCGACGCTGTGCTCACCTCCCGGAACCCTCGAAGCCTTAGCGCTGACCGATGACATGAGGCAATTCGTGCGGAGTATTCTGGCCAAATAGCAGGTCCTGCCGGACCGGCGAAAACACCGCGACAAGTCGTTCAAGACTATCTCGACACGAACGCGGCATCAGACATACGGATCGCAGCCTTACCGGCTTATGCGCCCGAACTCAATCCCACAAAAGGCCTATGGAGTTATTGCTCTGGGCGACACAGCATACTCCGATTTAGATCAACTACAACATGATGTCAGACGGACGACTAAACAAATTCAGAACAAGCCACAAATTGTCAGATCGTTTTTTGAGTAGGCAGGGCTTTATAAGTGAACATGAACGTCAATAACTCGCGGACAGTCAGAAGAATCAGCGCCGCCGTTGTTATCCTGATGGCAAGCGCCGCAGGCCTGATCATTAAGCATCCTTCGGCCTTCCGCGCCCCCGAGAAGGCCGACAAGCAGTTTACAGGGCAAGTTGTCGACAAGCACACGAGGCTTCCGATCGCCAACGTGGACATCACGCTCCTGGGCAGCGGCGTGCCGCCGTTGCGCGTCACCGACAATAACGGCGCCTTCAACTTCCCTCTCGACAAGCTCACGAGCGTCATACAGATCGAGGCGGTGGCCGACGGCTACCAGGTGGAGCGCCTAACCGTGTCACCGTCAGAGACCACATGCTACATCGAGCTGCCGCCGGTCTCACAGGGCGAGGACCGGGTGAAGGGGCAGACGAGCCCCCACTCTCGCGGAAGCACGCCGCCAGAAGATGCCTCGCATCCGCCCAAGGATGCGCCGGTGCATGTCACGGCGACGGACGGCAACGCGTCGAACACGGAGAGTTCATCGGTATACGGCAACGCCACGGCGACCACGACTAACGGCAACTAGAAGGCGCGGGAGGGAACTATGACACGCGAAAGGACGCCCAGGGTGATGGCTGCTGCCGTCGCCGCGCTCCTAGCACTCGCTGCCTCGGTGGCCCCGGCGGCGGGGGACGCTTCCGCCACCCATGGGAACGCGAGCGCCACGTCCGCCACGTCCACGTACGGCAACGCCACCGCCACGACGAACAACAAGGTCTACAGGATCACACGCATAAGCCAGGGACGCAAAATTTACTCCTACGCCAAGGCTGACGCGAACGGCGCGGTCGCCATTGTCAACAACGGTAAGGTCACCATCGTCCAGCCGCTCGCTGACCCGTCGGCGGCCACCGATCGCAGGCGACGGATGTTGGACGACCGCCTGCTCGCCGTTTGGGACCAGGCCGACCAGTCCCCCGAAGCCCTACTCCAGGGCGTCAAGGTCGCCCTGACGAGCGGCGCCAATCCTAACGCGGCCGACGCCCACGGGACCTCGCTGACGCACGCGGCCGACCTTGGCAACCTCGCGATCGCGAGCTTCCTGCTTTCGAAGGGGGCCAGCGTCAACTTCCAGCGTGACGGTATCGAGACGCCGCTGATGCATGCGGCAAGATCCGGGCAGACGGAGGTCGTACGGTTGCTGCTCAGCAAGGGAGCCCAGGCAAACGTGGTCAGCGCGGACGATAAAACGGCATTGGCGCTTGCTGTCAGCGGCTCCCATCCTGGCGTAGTCTCCTTGCTGCTCAAGCGCGGCGCGGATGCTAATAGGACGGACGAGGACGGCTTCACGCCGCTAATGCGGGCCATCATGTCGCAAGACACGGCCTTGATAGATGCCCTGCTGCCTTTCACGAGCAATATCAATGCGAGAAATGTGGCAGGAGAAACCGCTCTCATGATAGCTGTCGTGAACGATGGGAGCGACGCGGCTGTGAAGCTGATCCACAAAGGCGCGGATATAGGCGGGAAGATAGGATGGCAGTCAATCTTATCCATGGCTGTAATGCAGAATGATGTCGGTTTAGTCAAGGCACTGATCGATGCCGGGGCAGACGTACACCAAGATGGGCTGAACGGCTTGACGCCGGAGATGCGGGCCCTGCTGGACCGGGCTCGGTCTAAGTAGCCGATGCCACCTGAAACTCTAAATGACGCTCACCCGCAGCAAGCTGCGGGGTATCTGAAAGACAAGACTCCAGATTGCGCTTTAGCGCGCTTTCGGAGTAACAGGGTACGGAGCTAGCTCCGAGGTATTGACATCCTGTTGGAATAAAAGTTGCACATACTGATAGGTTGATCGTGATCAATTGCAGCGGAAACTCCAAATCTGAGTTGTTAGCGACAGCATAGACATAAGTATTGCCGCCGCCACTCTTTGCGAGTGACCGCGGCAATGTCAAAATTCACGCAAGCCTACCACTGTAAGGTCTTCGGGAAGTATTCGGCGATCAGCTCTTCGTAGTAAGGGCGCAGCGCGGCGACATCCGGGCGGACCGGCGTTTTTGAGTAGAGGTCATACGGGTTGAACTTGCGAACCCAGGCGAACATCTCCCGGTCCTTATCGTTCATCAGGTTCGTATACGCTCCCTCGCGATGGGCTGCATAGAAGGAATGATACCGGATCATATAGAGGCTCTCTTCGGGCATATGATCTTTGACAACGTTGTAAAGGTACTCGTCGTGCCCCCAGGAGATATGCACTTTGTCGAGGCCACAGCCTGGCTCGTAGATCCCATCGGGAGTCTGATATTCCGGCACTTTCGAGTCGGGATTGAGTTCGAAGAACTCCGAGAACACAACTTTGTCGCTGTAGGCGCAGCCGACTGGGAAGGTATCGCCTACGACAGCCCACTGCGGCTCATCCCAGAGGCAGAGGATCTTGCCGAGGTCGTGAATGAGACCGGTGAGGATAAACCAGCGCGGATGCCCATCGGCGCGGATCGCCTCCGCGGTCTGCATGAGGTGCTCGATCTGTGTCAGGTCCGTGTCGGGATCGCTGTCGTCGACGAGGTTGTTGAGAAACTCCATCGCTTCCCATATGCTCATCGGCTTGCGGTTTAAGGAAAGGTACTGCGCCTTCTTCTGCTGCACAAAATCGAATGATTGGTTGGCGTGGTTGAGGCGGTAGAATTCCTTGACCGTGGAACGCGCCTCAGCCTCGTAGTCGCGATACTGCTCCTTGGCTTTCGTTTCCGCGTCGGCATTCGTGTTCGCGTAACGCGCCTTCTGGAATTCTTCCACGGCCTCTTCGATCTCGACTGCATTCGTCATATAAAGTCCCTCCTGCTCCTATTTCTGCATGAATTATCTGGGTCTGAACGGCATAATGATCAGCGCTTATCGAAGCGCCGTAGGTAATTGTATCCCGCAACGCGCCGTTTGTCGGTTGAAGTGTGGCGGCGTGAACGGTTCACCCGCTATTTCCGCGTGACTGCAGTTTATGTACACGTTTTCACCACTGACATCTGCTAATCCTTCTAGTCACTCGCAAGACCTAACTATGCCAGCCTCTGAGCACGCCAATCACATCGAGTCGGCATAGACAGCGCTTCGAAGTTGTGTACAGAACATGCGTTTGGTGTATAATAACACCAGCATTTGCACCGTGCGTTGCAGTCGGGAGGATGGCATTCAATGGAGACAAAAGCGGAAGTCATGAAAGCGGTCGCCGCTGTGGGCCTGAACGAATTTGCGGCGGAGATTGAGGCGCAGATCTGCCCATCGATCAGGATCTCGTATCCCGAGCAGCCTGCGCCGGCGTCAGGCATAGGTCAGTCGCGCATCGGCGGCCTTCCAGATCTTCCCATCGGTGTGGAATGGCCAACGGCGTCCGGCTATGACCGTCACCATTTTGATCGTGTGGATCCTTTGCTCTTTCTTGCCCAGATAAACCTTGCAGATGTGACGCCGTACGATATCCACAGCCTGCTGCCCCACTCCGGCCTTCTCTTGTTCTTTGCCGCCTCCTGGGTGAATGTTCTCTCAGAATACAGGGTGTCACAGGGACTGTGGAAGGTAATTTACACAGAGGACCTTGAAAACCTACGGCCGGCATCTCCTCCCGAACTTCCCGAAGGACTCAACGACGATGAAGACTATCCCGATAACGCGCCTACTGGCCACGCTTTCAGGTCGAGCGCACTTGCGTTTTCTCTGGAGATGACGATTCCACAAGCCTTCGAGCATCCGACCATAGAGCGAATACGATCCACAGAGAAGGACAACGAGGCATTCTGGGATCTCAAAAAGCTGCTCTATCCGGAAACAGAGGACGATTTACCGATCAATCACCCTCCCACGCACAGGATGCTCGGGCATGCACAGCTGGATCAGGTGTTTTCGCCAAATTCGAATTCGATACTTCTACTCCAGCTTGGCTCGGAAATTCGCAGCCCCAGGCCAGCGGATGCGTCCGATATATACTGGGAGTTCGGCGGAACAGGATGTTTCTTCATTGAGCCCGATGCCCTTCGAAACCGTGATTTTTCAGATATAGAGTTTGTCTACGAAACGGATTGAAGGACAAAAGATATCTATTGCGATAAGCGTAAACAGGATCTGGCATATCATTGTGCCTGATCCTGTTTACAGAGGCTTGTTAATGTTCCCGCAGGGGCGAGAACCAGTAAGGCTGGCCGTCGTTGGTGTTCGGATTGTCGTCGAGGGAGATTTTAGTCGGCGGGATCCACTTTGCGTGCCCGTCCGCCAGGACGTAGTTAGCGCCCTTTGCATGGCGTGAGACGGCATTATACTGTGCTAACGCTCCTCCATTTATGGCGTAGTTCTGCATCAACCAGCGGAAGTCTTCCGAACTGATGGATCTGGGAGTATCCCAGGGCACCCACTCGAAGACAAGCAAACAATTGGCAGGCGCCACAATCTGCGTCATGTTGCCGTTCACATTCCAATTGCCGTTCCAGACCTGGTTGTTGCGAATGATGTCTGCATTGAAGACATAGCACTGGTTGTTGTTAGGGCCGATCGTCATGCCGTTCACATCGGCGGATGGGCACCCCAGCACACCTGTATTCTTAATGTACGGAAATAGCGCAGGCCACCATTGCACCCGGGATGCATCCTGCGAAGCGCCCCAGTCAGTGCCGACCATGATAAACGGCATAATCTTTTCGTCATTGTCCTGCTCATACTGCAGGATGGCGAGTCCGATCTGCTTCTGATTGCTCAGGCAGGCGGTAGCGCGGGCCTTGTCGCGGACCTGGGCGAAGACAGGGAAGAGAATAGCCGCAAGGATTGCTATTATAGCTATAACAACTAGTAATTCGATAAGCGTAAACGCCTTGCGCTTACGAGACATCCGCGACATCTTGATGGACGTAACGTCCGGCATCAGTTTCATGACCTTCTCCTTTACGAGAACTGTAACGCTGCAAGAAACGAAGTCTGGATCATCTTTACCAACCCCTTACTGCTTGCAACGGCGATAGATGTGTAGCGAGACAGTCAATTATACTACAGTGTTAATCGGCTGTCAACATGAATCTAGAGTTCATTCTATGCGATTATGTGGGTGAATTCGGGCAAAAACTCACCTTCTAGCTAAAGAAGATTCGAATAATCATAGAAAATACTATGTACTAATCCGACATAAGAATGGACAATCCCCATCATCAACGGAAGTACAGGCTCGGACTTTCCGGCGACGACTACGTTCGGGCTCCGTGCAACTTTCTTCATGCCCACATGTCCCATAGAACATGGCAAGCAATCGCGGAAACGGCTGCCCAAGCAGGGTGCTGCCGGCTTAGTGGCGCATGCATACCGTGGAGCTATAGTGGGGACGTATGCGAAAGTACTCAGTCACTCAGACGGAAGAGCAATTAATTATTAGCCGCAACCGGGCAATCGATATCCTATCTTTCTGCGCAAACTTCGCGACAACATTAGCACTTGTCTGTTTCTTGTTTTGGATCCATGCCAGACATCATGACATTCCCACATCTATGCCGCTTACTGTCTTCAGTCTACTGATATTTGATTTCGTGGGTGTTAGAGCATTATATTTAGCCCTGCGCCGCCGGGAGTTCATTCTCGATCGCACTACCAGTAAGGTGATGGTGAACGGCTTTCACGTCTATTATCTAGAAGACCTTCAAAGCGTTTGCTTAGAGCGTAGTTTTTACAGACGTGGCAGTACCACCTATTTATCGCTGCAGACAAAAAGCAAAGTAAAAATCGATGTTGCGCTGAGCGGTGTATACGGTGTAAGCGTTTCGGAGATGCGAAGCCTCGCAGAGACGATAGCAAACTTCGCCAACATCGATTTGATAGCGCCCGATGAGTTCATATCAGCAGATCCAGAGGGCGACGAACAATATTATGAAGATAAACTAAATGGACATCAGCATGCCGAATAAGCCCAAGCCGGCAATCGACTGGAGACTACTTCCAAGCCATTACGCTCGCTACCGCCGCCTTGAAACAGTTAAGCGGTTATGCTTCCGCTCGATCCAAGAACGCCGACGACGGGAGGAAGATCGGAGCAACCTTACGGTCACGCTCGACGGAACCTGGGTCACAGACATTCCAAGCTTCTGGCTGTCACTTGGCGAAGCGATCAACGGCCTGCATGGCTACTTTGGCTGGAACCTCGACGCGCTGAGTGATTGCCTCTGTGGTGGATTTGGCGCCTTGCCCCCGCTGACCATCCATTTGACTCACTACGAGAAGGTACGTGAAGCCCTTGATTATCACGCATGGATTCGCTTCCTAGCTGAGGGAATTCGAGATTTTCTGGAGGATTTTAACGAATACACGGTCGAGGAGCTAGCTCGCATGGGATATTTTGGTGACGGCTCGGAGGCCGACATAGCCAAATGGAGATTCATTTATACCGCAGCACTCAATGATCAGCCGTTTGAATGCGGAGGGAATGGTCGTCCATTCTGCGACGTCCTCCTCGAAATTCTAAGCGCTCGCGGCGCCATCCTCTTGCCTGGTGACGCCACCTAGCGGTATTCAATCACGCAGGAACTTTTAATGGGTCAAGCGATCAACCGTCCACGTTATCGCAAGTAAATTCGTCACTCCTCATCGGTATCGACAACTACGTTGCGCGTCGATACCGATATCTCTTCCACTATTCCGATGTTCGCAATCTTTCTCTTACCCGTCTCACACATAGATACCCGTGCCAATCAAGCAGCCGTCTAGCGTATAATAAGGCTACAACTGTCATGTAAGGGATCATTGATGCTAGCCACCGTCGAGTCCAGCGCGCTGCTCGGCATCGACGCGTACATTGTGCGCGTCGAGACCGATATTTCGTCTACCGTTCCCATGTTCGCCATCGTCGGCCTCCCCGACACAGCCGTGCAGGAATCCCGCGAACGTGTCCGCAGCGCCATCAAGAACTCAGGCTTAGAGTTTCCGATGCGTCGGATAACAATTAACCTTGCGCCGGCGGATACCCGCAAGCAAGGCCCGGGTTTCGACCTCCCAATCGCCATCGGAATCCTCGCCGCCACCGAGCAAGTCCTGATGGCGCACCTTGCCGACGGTGTGTTCGTCGGCGAACTCGCCCTCGACGGCGGCCTGAGCAGTGTCCCCGGTATCCTGCCCATCGCACTCGCCGCGAAAGCCGCAGGCAAGAAGTTCCTCGTCGTCCCTGAAGCTAATGCCCGCGAAGCCGCCGTTGTCGACGGCCTCGACGTCTACGGCGCGCGTTCCCTCACCGACACCGTTCAGCTTCTCAACGATTTCGATTCCGTCCAGCCCATCCCGTCCGATCCCTACTCTATGCTCAAGACGAGCCACTTCGAAATCGACTTCAGCGATGTCAAAGGGCAGGATGTCGTGAAGCGCGCATTGGAGGTGGCAGCTGCCGGTGGTCATAATATGCTCATGGTGGGCGCCCCTGGCTCCGGCAAGACCATGCTGGCTCGCCGAATGCCTACCATTCTGCCGCCGCTCAACCTCGATGAGGCGCTCGACATCACGAAAGTGTACAGTGTCGCAGGCCTTATGGGCAGCGATAAGGCGCTCGTCACCACACGCCCGTTCCGCAGTCCACACCACAGCGTCAGCAATGCCGCTCTTGCCGGTGGCGGCACAAACCCGCGCCCCGGCGAGATCTCCCTCTCCCACCACGGTGTGCTTTTTCTTGATGAACTCCCCGAGTTCAGAAGAGACGTCCTTGAAGTCCTGCGCGGTCCCCTCGAAGACGGCCACGTCACCATCAGTCGCGTTGCCGCCACGATGACCTATCCGGCCCGCATCATGCTGATCGCCGCCATGAACCCCTGCCCCTGCGGCTACTACGGCGATCCCATCAAGCAATGCGCCTGCAGCCAGGCCAACATCCAGAAGTACCTCCAGCGCATCTCCGGTCCCCTGCTCGATCGCATCGACATCCATATGGAAGTCCCGCGCCTGCCTCAGGACGAAATGCTCCAGTCGCGCGGCGACGGCGAAAGCTCACAAACGATCCGTGATCGCGTGGTCGCAGCGCGAGATATCCAGAAGCAGCGTTACGACGGCACCGACCTGCAATGCAACGCCCACATGGGCAGCAAGCAGATCCGTCACTACTGCGAGGTCGGCAAGGACGTCAAGGATCTGCTCAAACAGGCCATCTCGGCGCTGGGGTTAAGCGCCAGGGCTTACGATCGGATATTGAAGCTGTCGAGGACGGTTGCGGATCTTGAAGGCGCACAGGATATTGGGCTGGCGCATGTGGCGGAGGCGATACAGTATCGCGCGCTTGATCGGAAGCTATGGGGATAGATGAGCGCCATAGCAACCAGTGAGAAGGCAATTGTGTGACGACATGCATTGAGGTTCATGCTCAGCCCTGATCGATGGAGTTAAAATAGCCATGCCAAACGCGAATGAAGAATGGCCACCTCCTTATCTGCGTTTCACTCCTGATGATTCTCCCCCACCAAAGCAGGCGCCATCCCATTTGCTGCCTATAGCTTGCAGCCTTTTTGGTGGTTTTATGGGAGCATTCGTCGGCATGTTTGAGGCGGCCAAAATTCATGCACAGCCGAATGATGATATGGACTATGGTGCGGTTATCGGTTCTGTATTGACAGTCGTTGGGTGCATAATATTTGGTGTCATCATAGGAGCTTTTGCAGGCGTTATTGCGGACAAAATCGAAAATTGCAACGAAAGATAACGCAATACTGGGGTTGAGTAAACGATAGAATGAACGGCACCTTTTTGAAAGAGTTGTTTTGGGATCGATACAACGTCTGGAAACCCGATGAAGGAAGCTTTCCGTTCGAGCAATTCGAGGAGATGATCAACTCCGTCAAAGGCTCGCTCATTTAGTTCAAGGATCTCTGTAATAATCTCTCACAAAAGAAGGTTAATAAATGAGTTTAACAGACAATAAGCAATTTATGGCGCACTTTGTCGAAGAAGTGCTCAACAAGAAAAATTTGAGTGCTATCGACGACATCGTTGCAGAAAATTTCCTGGAGCACATTCCATTTCCCGGCCAGGGACCTGGGCGCGAAGGCCTGCGCGACATCGTCGTCGTCTTCATTACAGCATTTCCCGACTTGCATTGGGACATTGATGAACAAATTGCCGAAGGAGAAAAAGTCGTCACACGCTTCACGATGACTGGTACCCATCACGGCGACTTTATGGGCATTCCTCCCACGGGAAGATCCGTCAATGTATGGGGCATAGTTATCGACGTCGTACGGAACGGACTGTTTAGCGAAAGCCGCATCATACTCGACTCCCCTGCGCTTATACAGCAGTTGACAGCATAACCCGTTTCCACATATTTCAGGAGGTTCCTACAATGTCCCGCAACTTAACATTTGCAGCAGTGATTGCCGTTGGTCTTCTGACCGGAATGAAGGCGATGGCTGCCGATCCAATACCGGCTGCAGCAGCAAAACCTAACGATAAGCTGAGCCGGATTCTCGGCCCGATCAAGACCGTCGACACAACGGCCAAAACGATCACCCTGGGCGGGTTTGGCGGCGGCGACCAGACGGTCGCTTACAACGACGATACCAAGTATATGTTGGATATCCCCGCCGCCGTTACGGACATCAAAGTGGGCGACACGCTCCGTGCGTTCAGCCTTGGCGGGGGAAACGACGTCGGCGCGACTTCGATCAGTCCAGACTTTTTGAATATCATCCCGACGGTTGATCTCAACGGTCCCCCATTCACCGGGCCGTTCACCCCGGTGGACGGAGTCGTCGCAACGCTGAAGCCGCTGACCATCGTCACGGCGGACAAAAAGACGATCACCGTCAATATAATCGCCAAAACTCTCCTCAGCAAGAGCAAGGATGCAACTGCCGCAGACGTTAAGACGGATAAGTTCGGCTCTGCAATCGTGAAGGGAGACGGCGCGGGCCGTATCCTCACCGAGCTTCACATCATTCAGCCGCCGGACAATAACTAGGTAGAAGCCGAATCAAGGCTGGATTATTCCAGGATCGGGAAGCGGGAATTTCATGGCGCTTCCCATCAACGATTGACCGAGAGGATTTCAATATGGACAGCCAGCCTGCCGGTGAAGAGACTTGTACGCAGTATGAGTTCAGTGGGGCGATCTGGTACTGGCGAGGACCGTCTCCCTTTCACTTTTTGACGCTGCCCGAAGCGCAATCAAAAGAGTTGAAGGCGATTCTCCATCTTCTGACCTACGGCTGGGGAATGATCCCTGTCCAGGCCCAGATAGGCCAAACGAGATTCACCACATCGATGTTCCACAAGGATGGGCTGTATGTCATGCCCATTAAGGACAGCGTTCGAAAAGCGGAAGACGTAGAAGAAGGCGATCATATTACTGCCCGTATCGAAGTCAAACTTCGGGCCTGAGCAAACACATTGAGGACAAACTGATGGAAAAACTCCTGGCCTTTAACTTCTCTAGCAACCGCGCTCTTCTGTTCGACGGCCACCGGTACGAGTTCGATCCAGATTACTTCGCATTGGCAGGCGAGGAACTCGAACAGTCATACCAATCGGTCTTTGCAGGATGTGTTCGTCAGTGGCGTATCGCAATCGAAGCCTTGAAGGAATTGGGAGACGCCGCCTATTTGCCGGTTGGCGTTTACGACCAATCTCTTGAATGCTTTGTGGCAACAATGAAAGACAGTAGTGTCGTAATGCTGCACAGTGTTTGGCTGCTTGAGGATGGCCACGCCCTATTTCTGAATGATATAGGAGGCTTCGTTAACGACAAGCACGAAATCGTAAATACAGGACCAAATATTCCTCGGTGGATCGGCAATTATGATCGGGGCGACCTTATTGCTGCATTGAATCATTTCGAAGGGCAGACATACTCTCCGTAGTGTAAGCTTTGGCGCATAATGCCTAATATGAACGGCAATTTAGGAGGTAATATCGTGTCCAAGATCGCTGCGAAGGTTGCGAGACTTCATTCCGACGCGTCAATTGTGGCGAGGTCTTTGCCGCAGGCCGCCATTCCACAGAACACAATCAAGTTCTATCGCGAAATATTGACAGAAGCACGAGAAGATGACCAAATTGCTGCCACCCTTCGAGGATTTCCCGATGTTACGGAGCAAACTCAGTATAGAGACTTCCTCGTGATGGTGGGCCAACTTCTCGTGATCCTCAGCTAGTAATGAGCCTTCCTGTTCGCAGGAAGGCTCATCTATCTCAGAGACTCAGCCGTCTGAGCTGCCCCGCGGTCGGCATTGACTCGTCCGGAAGATTGAGCCTGCAACTTCCTGGCTGATTTCGGGTCCTTATAATAAAGAAGTACATTCTGACGTAAGGCAATTCAATGACAATACAAGTACCCAATCGACGGCCGCCTTATCGACGCTGGGGCGCATGGCTGCTGATGGCAGCGGTTGCTTCGACCGTCTGCACGTATGTTTCGATGTCACGGTCACTGGATCAGGCTCTCCAAAATCAGGACTACGAAACCGCCGCCAGTCTTTTGAAGTATGGCGTTCATGTGGCCCCTTCCGTATTGCGCAGTGCAATCAATGATGGCAACGCCCTGAAAGTTCAATGGCTGCTGAATCATGGGCTGACTGTCAACAGCCGGTCCCCTGAAGATTCTATTCCCGTTCTCGATAGGGCTATCTCTCTCGACGAACCAGAATCCACCGCGATTGCAAAGATCCTTCTAGATCACGGCGCAGATCCGAATGGAACAGGAATGTGGGGAGAGCCGCTGATATACAGTGCACTCACAAAACCCAACACACTTGAACTTTTGCTGGACCACGGAGCGCGAGTCGATGCGCTCTATGGAACAGGAGAAACTCCAATTCAAATGGCCGCTCTCTGGGGCCGGGCGTCGGCAATTCCTGTCCTTGCCAAACACGGAGCGGACCTGAATGCGCCCGATTTAGATGGTGTAACGCCTCTCACGCTTGCGCATCATGTATGGTCGAGCCGAACTCCAAATGATTATAAGGAGACGTACTATGCTCTGCTCACTGTCGGAGCCAATCCCAATGCCTGGAGCTCCGATGTATTTGTTACAGGAGTCCCACAAACCTGGTATGGTTCACCGCCATTGCACAACAAATTAGAAGGTCCGCCGATTCAGATCAACGGCTACGGCGCCAACTTTCCCGTAAACTGGAAGCGCCCAAATACACCGATAAAATGGTGGTCCGTTCGCGAGCAAGCAGGAACGTTTCGAGCAACGTCTAGCAATCCACAGGGCGTAATCGTTTCTGCAGACGCATCCGATAACATGACGATCAAATTGCCCAGTTCGGCTAAACATTGGAATTACGATGTAACCATTTGCACGGAACATGAACGTGCCATTGGATCGCTGAATTTATGACCGGCCTGAGACACTACGAATCGTATTTAAAGCAAGCCGGCCGTGCTGAAGAGTTCGAGGCAATCCGCGCAAAATTCAGCGGACATTCCCGCTCCGGCCATAGTCGTGGCGCCGAATGGCTTCAGGACCGCATTCCGGCCTTTCGGCGCGACATTGAAGCCATCGGCATACATGCCGCGCCATCGTTTGACATGTTCTCAGGCTCACAAATACAATCCGCCTCCTGAAACGCACAGGAGAGTACCAGGGCATTCAGGACACCGCCTCACACATTCTCACATATCTTCAGGCCGAATGGCCCGAAGTGGAAATGCCGCTCTATCCCGCGCTACGTGTGTCCTGACACCGGATCACAAATAGGCAGACCGCTCCTCTATCCCGCACGGCTGCAGTGATCTCTGTAAGCAGGCACGAAAACGGCTTGAATTCCGTAAAAAAACGGGACAGTCTTCCAAATCCTATCAATTCACACCATGTGAACGGGATTCACTATCAATACAGTTAGGCGGACTGTGACTTTCAAAGGAATATCCCAGCTATGCCCCCTCAATCGCCAGTGTCTCCGGAACCCACCGACATTATCTCCGTCACCATCACACGCCGTGAGGACCTCCACGCAAACAGGGCGAGACTGCATATTCGCGTGAAGGGAATGTCTCTGGTCTCCGCAAAGATGGCTGTCACCAAAGCGCGTGAAGTCGCCGCCATGGTCGCCCAGCTACAGGCTGTCGGAGTCACGGTTGCGGAAATCGAAGTCGCGGGCGTAGGGATCGATGTCTCAGCGGGCATTGTAATGAAGACATCCGAGGTGACTTATGCGCTGTGTATCGCTTGCGGGTCACTGGAGATGATGCCTGACGTCCTCGGTGTGATCGCCGCTCAAAAGACAGCGAAGCTGAGCAGTATCGAATGGCAATACCCCGACGAAACCGCATTGCGAGCACAATGGCTTGACGAAGCGATAGAGGAAGCCAATATCAAAGCGCGGCGCATCGCCGCCTCCCTCGGCGTCCAACTGGCCGGTATTCGGCAGTTCACGGATACGTTTCACGATGCCGAGAGGCCGGATACCTTCTCCGATTCACTTAGCATAGGCAGAGCGCGCAGAATGTCTGAGCCGGATTATTCACAGGGACCGGCTCCGCTCAACATTGGCGTCAACATTATCCACAGCAAGTCCGTTGCCTTGCAAATCCACGTAGACTATCGGATCAGCGGATACAGGTCTGCTGAATAATTATAACTAAACTTTAACACTGTCAATAGACTTCACCAAATTGGCAGTATTCTTGCCGGAATCGGAACCAGGAGACCACAGGGATGAATATATATCGAATTGCAACCAGGACCGCAATCCTGCCCTTGTTGTCAGTGCCTCTTTTGCTTCAAACGGCTTATGCAAAAGTTGCAAACGATGTCGAACCTGCAGATGCGATATCTTCAGCAAGCTCCGATGCATCTTCTGCCAAGCTGGATTTCACTCTCGTTTTGCCAAGCCGTCTGCCTGACGGATTTGAGGCTCTGACGACGCAGACGATGAATTCCACTGCCGACTCCTCACCGGCATCCGGCTGCTTCTTTGCCTATTATTTACGAAACAACTCACTGGCAATGACGCTGGCTGAGACGAACTCACGCAGTGAATGGCGTGACATGTTCCAATCAGGTTTTGCCGGTAAGTCCATATCCAACGTTCAGGCAGGTGGAAGGAAATTGTATTTCGGTAAACAAGCAGATGGGCATGAAACCTGTGTGGCATGGACCGAGAGCGGTGTCGACTGCCTGATTCTCAACAACGCTGATTTGCCCCATTCAACCCTGCTTCAGATTATTGCATCGATACCAAAGCTATCGCGGGCATCCACAGCGGACAAATCGCCGATGGTAGATATCGGAGCTGAAATGCTCAATCCACGCAATCGCTATTTGTATCCGACAATGAATCAGAAGCCATTTCGTGGCGACGTTATTACGCCGGAGCCGACGGTGTTTCCCCATCGATAGACATCACTGACGGCGCAGGCAGCCGTCAGTGATTTGGCATTGATTGAAGCTACTGTGGCCATACGCGAGCGAAGCGGTCGCCGACGATCACTTCGCCGTCTGGCACGGTAATGAATTGCTTCATCGGATGATTGCCGGCTGCCACAAAGCGCGTGTCGTTTCCCATGTAATGCAGGGCGATTGCACGGCGGGGGCGGCCGCTCGTGTTGGCCGACGAGCCGTGCCAGGTCAGCGCGTGATGGAAGTGGACGCATCCCTTCTTGACCGGGCAAACATGTACCTTGAGTTCATGGCCTTCAAAAGTCTCCGGCATATCGTCGAACGACTTGAGTGTGTGCAGGAAATCGATATTGTTGCCCCACAGGTGCGAGCCCGGCACCATGCTCATACAGCCGTTATCCAGGTCCACGTCGTCCAGCGCAATCCAGGCTGTTACCTGCGTCATCGGCGTGATCGTCGGCCAGTAAGGCGCGTCCTGGTGCCACATGTTAACGCCGCCCGTGCTTGCCGGCTTGAACTGGATCTGATCATGCCACAATCGCACTTCGGCAGTGTCTATAAGTTCGGCAATCGTCTTCGCAATCTCCGGATGATGCACTAGTTTGGAAAACGGCGCGCTGGCATCTGAGATATTGACAATCTGCCATACCGGCGTTTCCGGCTTGCTCATATTCGACAGCATCACCGGCTGGGGCGCGGAAGCGTTGTCGCGGTCATCGATGACACGCTGCATTTCCGCCCGCAGCGTCTCGACCTCTGCGTCGTCCAACACCTGCCCGCCCAGCACAAAACCGTCACGGCAAAACTGTTCTTTCTGATCTTGAGATAGCATATCAGCCCTCCACTTGCTTGAAATGATGCGCTATTCTAACTCATACAGTTCTGGTCATCAATGGAAAATCGGCCAATCTGTTGTCAATCGAGAGCCTCTTCTTCCGGCTCGGCCGAATGACCGTACAACACGGCTGTGCGGAATTGCGTGGGAGTCAACCCGTCCACGCGCCGGAAGACCTTGCTGAAATAGTAACGATCCTCGAACCCGGTCATCGCCGCGATCTGTTTGATCTGCAAGCCGGGGTCGGCGAGAAGGCGGCGCGCTTCAGCAATCCGCTTGCCCTGTATATATTGCTGAGGTGAGCCGCCGGTCGCCTCCCGAAACAACATCACGAACCGGCTGCGGCTAACGTCAGCCACATGAGCCAGTTCCTCCAGGGCCAGAGTTCCGGCCAGGTTCGCCGCGATATGCGCAAGGACGCGCGCCATACGTTCGTGATTCATGCGCGCGCTGCTCCCAGCAGACCCATTTTCTTCCGAGCGGGCTCCCCAGCGAAGCATCTGCGCCGCCACTCTGGCCACCCGACAGCTCGCCTCGATCGCGGCCAGCGGATCAGTTTCATTTGCCTGCCAATCCACCACTTCCCGCAGGGTCTGCTCGATCCAATGCCCCGGCGCAATCGTATGGAATGAGGGAAGACGGACGCTTCCCGGCCAGGCGATCTCGTATGGTTCCCTGCCCGTAGAGCTGTCCAGAGGCGGTGGAGACTCCGGCGAGAAGTCAAAGTGGATGGCGATGTGCGCACAGCGTACGCCTGTTGGCGTGTGAAAGGAATGGGGCGTGAACGGAGGAATCAGCAGAAGCGTGCCTGCCTCAGTCATGAAATCTTGTCCAGCCGATGTGAAGACCGACGCGCCTTGCAGTATCAGCACAAGTTCATGGTCGTACAGAATACGCTCCGCGATCTTCAATACACCCTCTTGTATATGGGCGATCCGAACAACAGGATGAATCTGCTCAAAGCGCAGAAATAGCTTGCGTTTCGGTTCAATTGACCCAAACGGCGAGGCGCGCTGAACGGCGGAATGATCGAGCGTGCGTGGGACGGTCATTGACCTCCATTCCCCGCCCCGCGCGCGATTCCCTCCCCCTCTTGCCGCAGTTCCCGAGCACACATTTTGTTTCAGGAAGGAATGGTATACTCAGATTGGCTGCACGACGTTAATCGCCAATATACTTAGGACTCGTTCAGCAATAAGCGCTTCGCAAATGCATGGCAACAGGGGTGCAACTTGCCCGACTGCCATGCAGTCGCATGGAGAAGGCGCCTTGCCCTTGAAATGAAGCGATAAATGCCGCGGGCGGCCTTAGGCCGTCATTCAAACTGCACAATAAAATACAAAGCAAGGAATCAATACCATTGCTCAGAAAAAGTCTCTATACAGGACTCGTGTTTGCGGGATTGTTGGTATCTGCCGGCTGCGGTGGGGGCGGCGGCGGTGGTTCGGCCGTTAGCGGCGGCGGCAATCCTCCTCCGGTAACTCCGTCTTCATCTGACAACGCAACAGCTCTCTTCCACGTTAACGTGGTTACCGGCAACGTTTCGATCCAAGCCCTTAACCAGCAAACATCAAACGCGACAGGACTTCAGCCGCATGCCGTTTTTACCGGCAGCGCAATCACTTTTTCATCAACTCCTCTGCTCGATCAGGGAGGAGATGCCGGTCTAAAGGTTCTTAGCGTCACTCTCAAGAATAACTGGGGCGTTCCCATCGGGCAGCGGCCGGACGGATCTCCTACCGGGCTAAAAGTACGGTTCAGCAACTTTACAAACGTCAACGCATTCTCCGACCTTCGGCCAAAGACGACGGTCAGTAAAATCGCCGGAACCGGAACAGCCGCAAGCATCGACGGCGCTGCCGGCTCCGCAACCTTCAATGGCCCGGCCGGCGTTGCTTATGCTGGCAATGGCGTCCTATATGTAACGGACTACGCCGGGCAATATATCCGTAAAATCGCAAATGGATATGTCAGCACGCTTGCCGGTAACGGAACTGCCGGGGCAGCAAACGGCACGGGAACTTCGGCAAGCTTTAACAATCCCTATGGCATAGCTGTCAACCCGGTCGATGGAGCCGTGTTTGTTGCAGACTACACCGGCAACCGCATACGCCGCATCACTCCCGACGGCCAGGTCTCGACGGTGGCCGGAACCGGAGTGGCGGGTAACGCCCAGGGAACGGGAGCGGCTGCAACATTCAACCATCCCATCGGGATAGCTTTCGGCTTCGGCGGAGCCGCCTATGTCACCGAAACAGGCGGAGAAGACATCCGCAAGATCGTTCTAACCGGCGTCGATCCAAAGGTTCCGGCCAGTTATACGGTAAGCAGGCTCGTCGGAAGCGGCACAGCGGCGTCGACCGACGGAACCGGCTCATTGGCCAGCTTCAACAATCCGACAGGAATCGCCTCCGGTCCGGACGGAACTCTCTATGTTGCCGACCGCACCGGCAATAAAATTCGACGGATCGATACTAGCGGCAACGTTTCTACTATTGCCGGTACCGGAGTTGCAAGCTCAGTTGACGGAAGCGGCAAAACAGCGACATTCAACGCCCCGCGCGGCATTGCCTATGTCAATGGCGCTCTGGTCGTATCCGAAGCCTTAAAAATCCGTCAGTTGACACTTAATCAGGGAGGCTCACCCAATACTCCGGCCAGCTGGACAGTGGCCACACTGGCAGGCTCCGGAGCTACCGGTAAAACGGATGGATCGGGAGACGTTGCAAGCTTCACCGCTCCCCAGTTAATTACCGCCGACCTGAGCGGCAACATCGTGGAAGCTGATTCAAGCAATGTGATCCGCAGGATCACGCCGAATGGCGGAGTATTTCCAATCGGCATTCCCAGCGGCACACCGCCCGCCGAGCTTGTACAACTGTCCAACGCCGACGGCACGATCCCAAATCCCGGCGACGTCACAAACTTGCCGTACATTCAGTACGCCGGCGCCCTGGCAGCCGGAGCGACATCTGCCGCAAAAAACTGGACATTTGTCATACCCAACGGCGTGACTGCCTTTGAGTTCACGACAACGGTTGAGGCCGATTCGAGTATTCTCGCGCCGCCCGGAGCGGTGGACAATGGACCGACACCGACCGCGCCTAAGAACGTCGGCTCTCCCGATGTCGAAATCCGTACTCTCGCAGGTGGTGGATCGTCCCTTGGGTATCTGGATGGAAGTGTGGTCAATGCCCGTTTCAACGGTCCGGAGTACATTGCGACAGACCAGGCCGGTAATGTCTTTGTGGCGGATCAGTATAATGCAGCCATCCGCCGCATCAGTCTTTCCGGAAACGTCAGCACCATCGCAGGGCATGTCGGAGGAACGCCGGGACTCGCGAACGGCCCCGGCAATGTCGCGGCTTTCAGTTATCCCAGCGGAATAGCCGTAACTCCTGATGGATCTACCGTTTACGTCTGCGACACCGTTAATAACCAGATTCGCCGAATTGCGCTCTCCTACTCGGGCGCGGACCCGACCCTGTCCACAAATTGGTATGTAAATACAATTGCAGGCACAGGTTCAGCAGGAGGAACATACAGCACTGCGCCAGGTTCCACAGCGACGTTCAACAGCCCGGTCGGCATCACCCTCGATCCAGGAGGCAACCTGTACGTCACGGAGTCTGCCGGAAATCGTGTTCGCCGTCTTCAGTTCGCTGGTGGCGACCCCACATCTTCCACGAACTGGCGTGTAATGCATTTGGCAGGCGACCTATCCGGAACAGCGGGACTAACAGGAACGACTGACGGCTTAGGCGCCATCGCACGGTTCAGCAATCCAACCGGTATAGCCTGCGATCGATCCGGCATACTCTATGTTGCTGACACTGCAAATCACCGGATACGTCAGATCACACCTGATGGCAAGGTGTCCACACTTGCAGGCGGCCTGAGCGGCGATACACCGGTGGCAGCATACGCCGACGGCCCCGCCGTTTCTGCCGGAGCACCGGTTGCCCGATTGAGCAGTCCGACCGCAATTTGTGTGGACTCGGCTGGATATGTGTATGTTGGGGACAGCTTTAACGTGCGTATTCGACGAATCAGTCCGACCGGCTACGTGATGACAGTCGCCGGAACGGGAGCTACCGGACCTAAGGACGGCGCCGGAAATGTAGCGCAGTTCAGCGGTCTTGCATCACTTGCAGTAGCGCCATCCGGAACCATCTACATTGGAGAGGTCAACAACAATGGAGTAAGATTACTCCAACGTATCTTGAAAACCGGAACGCAGTAGGCTGCGATCAAACTCATCAACAAAAGAAAGGGCTCAGGCGAGAAATTGCCTGAGCCCATTTTATTGATCTGCAAGATGCAAGCAATTTGCTATTGCCTCAATTTAAATAGATACAGATTGCTTATCCCAACTCTTCCGCGAGCGCGGTTTTAGTGCGCTCCCAAGAATCGTCGCGCGTTGCTTCATCGAAGGTATCCCGCTCGTTGCAGAAAAAACCATGCTGGACGTTGGGGTAGACAACTATTTCATGGCGAACACCGGCTCCGCTCAGAGCTTCCTTGAGAGGAGTAATCTGGTCGGCTGAGATCGCATGATCCAATCCCCCAATGAAATAGAGTACGCGGCCGTCATGTTCGGCAATTCCAGGAGTCAATGCCACCGGAGGTTCAGGCTGGCTCAGCGGAATGTCGCTATTGACGATCCATCCGCCGTAGAACGACACCGCAATTGCAAGGTCGAACTGCGTAGCTGCGAGATACGCCATGTGACCACCAAGGCTAAATCCAACGATTCCCACCATCGAAGTTGTATCCGGTCTGGCTCGCAGATACTCGATGGCAGCCCGAACATCATCCAGAACCTCCGAGCGTCGCAACTGTCTTAAAAGGGCAAAACCCTGTTCGCGACCTTCCGGAGTATACGCCAGGTGAACATTCGGCGACGTCCGGTGATAGAAGTCCGGCGCCAGCGCGACATACCCAAGCCGCGCGATGCGCTCGGTGACATCGCGAATATGTGAAGTTAAACCGAATAGTTCCCCGCATACGATGCAAGACGGATAAGTGCCCGGCTCCGTGGGCCAGGCAACATGGACGTTCATCGCAGATGATCCGCCCTCAATCGCAAGTTCAAGACTTTCCGTGGCAATCTGATGATCCATGTGTTCTCCATTGGCACGATATTACGTTAGGCCATTGTGGTGACACAGAATCAGTGAGGAAAGTACCGCCGCCGAATGATAGTTGCGCACGATGATTGCCTATACGCAAGCGCTTTTCGAACCCGAATACGCTGCGCATGGAACGATTTGTCACAGTCTGATTAGGCTGCCATCGAATACGCCTTAGAACGCGATGAAGTGCGTTCTATTTGATTCCTGAAGGCGGAGGCGGCCAATGGCTCTCGGTCCCGGGATTAGCCGCCTGTACAATGATTACAGGTTTCTTCGTTCCAGGCAAAACACCGGCTATTGTTCCGGCGACTGCTGCCGCAAGAGCTGCAAGGAAAATCCAAATACCATATTGCTGCATAAACGCCACGGACGCATTCAGTCCCGCGTTGTAGGCTGCCGAATTATTGCCCTGGTATTCCGGTTGTGATCCGATTTGGCTTCCTGCCATACTGCCCACAATACCGCCGATTACCATCCTCGCCACCACCAAGATAACGAAGAACCAGAGCACACCGAATAGCGCGCGCTTTATCTCTGTTTTCCATGTCCGCGGAGCGGGCATAGTCTGAGGCTTCACAACTGGCTGTGCGACGTTCTTGCCGAGCGGCTTGCCATCAACTTCATAACCACTACATAGAGTACGCCAACTGCCCCGCCTGCAATGGCCCCCGTCAGCGCTCCGCCAATTACATCACCTGCCATATCGTAGCCTATTTCCTCTCCTGAACAGAAGTGCGACACTATAATTGGATCATTGTTGAATGCTATTTCTCAGCCGGCTTTTTCAACCAGAACTTAAGGCGTATGGTACCATCTAGTACTCCGCTTGTGTCCTATAGCTTGTGCCTGAGCCTGCAGTTTGTAAGGCTGCATATGCCTGCAGTTTGTAAGGCTGCATATGCCTGCAGTTTGTAAGGCTGCATATGCCTGCAGTCTGGCGAGCGAGCTTAACTTACGGTACAATTCTGATAGAATATGTGATCGTCCTCTTGACGATCAACTTCACGAAAGCGGCCGCCAAGAGCCGCAGACGCAAAAGAGAGAGAATTGAAAGCACGAAGGCGAGATGCTCTTCAGAAACCGGGCAGGACGGGATCCGTGCTACGAAAGCCGCGGATCGGCTTCGGCGCTCGTCCCAGGCGAGCCGTGGATCAGTCCGAAGAGAGCAGCCGGGAAGCGCTCCGTCGCAGTGAGGCGCGTCTCGCCGAAGCCCAGCGTGACGCCCATGTCGGCAGCTGGGAATTCGATCTCGCCACCGGCGAAAGAACCTGGTCGGATGAACTGTTCCGAATCTGCGGTCTCGATCCTGCCAAAGGTCCCCCTGATTCCGCCGGAAATCGAGAATGTTACCACCCCGATGACCGTGAGCAGTACGATGCAAACCGCGCGGATCTGATCTCTACGGGAAAGCATAAAGACACTGACGTTCGAATTTTACGTCCAACCGGCGAGGTTCGCTGGTGCCGCGTAACTGCGAGAGCCGTCTTCGGTGAAGACGGCCAGATCATTCGCATTATGGGTACGGCGACCGATATCACCGACCGCAAAGCTCTGGAGGCGGAGCGCGAGGCTCTGCTCGCCAATAGAGAGCGTCTTCTCTTTGAGGCGCAGCAGAGGGCCGATCGCGATCCGTTAACTAATCTCCTTAACCATCGTGCATTCCATAGTCACCTGAAAGCTATCTCTAACGTTTTGCCAACTGGAGAGGCGAATCTGGCAGTGGCTGTGATCGATCTCGACAACTTCAAGTATTTCAATGACGCATACGGCCATGCTGTGGGCGACGATGTGCTGCGACTGATTGCCCGAAGGCTGCTCGACCGCCGCCCGGCAGATGATGTCATCGCAAGGTTCGGCGGAGATGAGTTTGCAATACTTATGGTCGGAATCGGCCATGCCCGGGCTGCGTCGCTGGAGGCGCGGCTAATGGCAGATCTTGCGGGCCTCGTTTATGAACCCGGTGGATCATCGAACGCCATTCCGCTGACGGTGTCTGTCGGCGCGGCGCTCGTGACCGGCGGACAGGATATATTGGAAGCGCTGACGAATGCTGATGAGCGGCTGCATCGAGCAAAAACCGGAGGCGATACCGACACGGAAGCTGCGCACGTACGCGCGGCTGCCGCCGGTTCCGTGCAGGGTTTCTCAATGCTCGATGCTCTTGTGACGGCTGTGGATAATAAAGACAGGTACACGCGCAGTCACTCAGAAGACGTTATGACGTACAGCCTGATGATTGCAGATGAGATGAGTCTATCGGAGCAGGAGCGCCGGACCATCGCCGTCGCGGCCCTGCTGCATGATGTCGGAAAAATCGGTGTGCCCGATGCAATCCTTCGCAAACCCGGACAGCTGACGGCTGAAGAGTTTGAGGCAGTTAAACAGCACCCGCAGATGGGCGCAATCATGGTAACATGCGTTGCCGGTTTGGAAGACACCATCGATGCTATCCGCCACCATCACGAACGCTGGGACGGCGGAGGCTATCCTTTCGGCCTGAAGGGCGAAGAGACACCATTCATTGCCCGCCTGATGGCTGTTTCCGATGCCTTCAGCGCCATGACCACAGATCGTCCCTATCATAAGGGGATGGACAGCCAGCAGGCATTGCTCATTCTGGAAGAAGGCGCCGGCGCACAATGGGACCCACAGTGCGTCTCTGCCTTCCTCGCAGCCCAAAAATCGAAACCGCTATAAGGATTTCTATGTTCCCAACCGATCACACCGCATGGATGAGCCGCTGCAGGCTGCTCGCGGAACAAGCGCGAGAGCGCGGCAATGCTGCCGTTGGAGCGCTCGTCGTGCAAAATATGGATATTATCGCCGAAGCATTCGAGCTGGTTACGTCGCAAAACGACATCGCCGCTCATGCCGAGTTAATTGCAATACGATTGGCATGCCGGTCTCTTGGAACATCCACCCTGAGCGACTGCGTACTGTACACCAATGTCGAACCATGCTGGATGTGTTCCTATGCAATCCGTGAATCAGGTCTCGCAAAAGTCGTAATCGGCCGTTCAATCGAAGATATTGGAGGCGTGACATCGCGCTATCCAATACTTTCCGACCCCGCCATTGAAGGCTGGGGACCGCCTCCAATCATAGAGTGGTTTAGTCTTTCAGAGGCCTAATCGACAGGACGCCAAATACGAACCAGGAAACGACGAACGTCTCAAGGCAACATCCTGATCGCTCTAAGAGGCTTTTCATGACATTTAATCCTGAAGCCGGCGGTTCCGCAATGGCGGTCCTTCGATCGCGCGATGCCGCGCAAGCCGCACTGCAAATGGCTATGCGCGGCGAAACCGATACCGCTCTTGACGTGCTCATTTCTCTCGCTGATGCCGGCGACGATTCTCTGTACGCGCCTATTGCCGAGCTATTCGCATTTCGTGGCCGCTGGATCGATGCCGCATTATGGGCCGGCAGGCGTCTTGCTGGAACTGTATCCCTGGATGACGTCACATTGAACCTGATCGGCATTGTCGTTCGAGCAGGCCAGGTCACAAACGACTGGCCGCACATCGTCGATATTTCTCGTAGCGGGCTTGCTGGTATCGCTCAGCTATCCCAGAAGTTGGGCAACCACGGATTGAACGGCATGCGATTGAAAACTCTCATCGCATCGATTACGGCCGATGCGCCCCCGGAAGGCTACCTGAAGCCGATCCACCCTGTAAATGTGTTTGCAACACCCGGCAGTTCCAATCACTTCGAAAGCGCCATGGCTCAGTTGAAGAATGTCGGCTTCGACTTTGAGAAAAACCAGCGTCAAGTTCTCGCCATTGCCATTAACTGCAACTCAACGTCCGATATAATCCGTCTTTATGAAAGTGGAGTTGAGGTGACGATGTGGCGCGATATCCTTGCAATATCGAGGGCATACGCGGCTATGAGCGTTGAAAAGGCATGGGATGTCATTGCTGGTCATGCGCAGGTTTGGTGGCCGGGAAACGAAGGAATCGCGGCGCCGATCAATCTCCTCGTAGAAGAGCCATTCGTGCAGATGATGACGCCCGAACGCTGCTCATTTATCGTCGATAATCCACGCGGCCCAGCAGCCCGTCCATCCGGCGAGACAACCATGGCAAAACGCTGGTTCACAGCGCCCACAGGGCGCAGCCGCCAGCCTGCGGTAGCGGAGTGGGAAGATCTGCTCGTTGAGTTTAGCCAGCAATTTTTGAGCAACGACCTGAAGCATGGTCCATTTGAGCCGACGGAGCTGCATGAAACCGGATACCTTGGCCGCCCTGGCGCTTCCGAGGATGAAGTGCGCGAAGCGGAATTGAGACTGGGCCACGCACTACCACCGTCTTACTGCGCCTTCATGAAAGCCTCTAACGGCTGGCACGACATGGGGGCATCCTTCCCTGGCGAAATGTGGCCGGTTGCGGAGATCAAGACATTTGCTGAAGCCGTTCGTGGTTCGCTGGATGACTACAAGGAGTGCTTGCAATACGAAATCGAGGACTATCTTGAGGAGTTGAAGGAAAGAACAGGCCGGGCCATTTCCGCCAGGCAGATACTCTCCAACTCCATTCAGATCACTGATTGGGGCGATGCCTGCGTCCTGATGCTTTCACCCGACATCATTGCTGAGGACGGCGAGTGGCTCTGCCTTGAGTACGCCAGTTGGAACCCCGGCTTCGATATTTTCGCCAACTTCGGAGCCTGGTTCAAAGGGCGTTTCGAAAACCTTTAGGACTCTGGAATTGAACACGATTCCCATGTCAAACTCTGTAATTGTCGTTCCATATGACCCTGTATGGCCTGCCCTCTTCGCACAGCTTCGTGACAACGTCGCAGGCGCGCTTGGCAGCCTTGCCGTTGCGATCGAACATGTCGGCAGCACATCTGTGGTTGGCCTTGCCGCAAAGCCGATTATCGATATCGACGTGGTCGTGCCATCGCACAACGAAATTCCGGAGGCCATAATTCTCCTGGCAGCTCTGGGGTACGTCCATCAAGGAGACTGCGGTATTCAGGGACGAGAGGCATTCAAGTCGCCGCAAGGAACCCCAGCCCATCATCTGTATGTCTGCGCCCAGGACAACGAAGAGCTGCATCGGCATATTGCGTTCCGGAACTACCTCCGGCGGCATTCGGACAAAGCGAGCGAATATGGAACGCTGAAATTGTCACTCGCAAAAGTTTACCACCAGGATCGCAATGCCTACATGGACGGCAAGGACTCGCTCGTCAAGGAATTGCTGGCACAGTCCCTGAAAGAACTCGAAAACGATCAAGGCGCCTATCGCTTTTAGCTGGCATGAACTTGTATCGTGGTAACTTGCAAGTCACGACGCAATGCAAGAAGCCGGCTCAGCTCATCGTCGTTAAGTCCTGAATTGCGCAGAGTAACTTCGCGCACACCTGAAAAGGAAGGCGCGTCGAAGAGCTGGGCGTATTCTTCATACGGAGCGATGACGTCGGGGTTTTCCGCTGATCTCGGATGAGCAACGCCGAAATCAACAACCTGAAGATTCGGAAATCCACATGTGTCTGCGAGGTTGGCCAGGAAGTCCAGCCGGTCATAACCAAAATCAACACGCAAGTGTGTAATGAGCCTCGGGCTCAGCTGAAATATATCGTACTGCGGTGCTGACGGCACAGTCAAATCCGTCAGATTTGGCATTCGAGCGATAAGTTTAGCCACTTGCGCTTCTTCGTCATAGCAGTAGCCTATGATTGAACCGTTATGGTCGCCGGGCGCTGATGGTTCTATATACAGGGTGCGCAGTTCCGGAAATGCTGCTGCGGTTTCAAGCAACGGTCGGAAATTCCACTCACGTGTTCCGTTTGCGCCTTCATCAGGGCCTTCGAAGATCAATCCGCTTAATGCTGAGGCTATATCAGGTTCAGAGAGCAACTGTTGAATTTCATCAAAGATTTCGTCGTCCGGCGACACATAGATCCTAAGGTCAATCAAGCCGTCGCGACGGACATTAAAAGTCACCACTTGCCTGTCGTCAGGAAGCCACAGTGGAGCATCATTGTCAAATTGCTTCCGAATATCAGTCAGAATTGTTAGCGCACTGTTCATAAATTCGATCCTCCGGCTTACGCTCGCCGCTTTCCATCCGGCAGCATTGTCTGGCTATCTACTGCCAATTTAGCTACGGTCACCCTGCCTTCCTCCAACACCAATTGAACTGCGTATGGATGATGTTTACGCACAAGAATAACGGCAATATACAATGCTGAGTCTCACAAAGGACTCTTCGCCCAACACGCCGAACAGCGTCACATGACAAACGACCGCCTATCCCGACGTCAACTTGTTGCAGGCGCGCTCGTGGGAGCCGCTGCCATGGTTCTACAGTCTTCTTCAGGCGCTGCCGAGGCTGATGCCGAAACACCTTCCCTAAAGACCGGCGCAATAGAAGGAGCCTTACTCACTGCGCTTGTGTCCGTGAATGTCGGGTATCAGCTTACGGAAACGCAAGCAAAAGAAGTCGCGGCGCAATTGAAGGACTATCCCGGAGGATTCGCAGCCGCACGCAAACGCGCAATCCCGGACGATGTTGCTCCCGCATTCATACCATCCCCTCCCCGCCCTCCGAAACGAGGCAAGAAGTGACCGACGCCGATATTGCGTTTGCCGATCTGACGGAACTGCGCGTTATGTTGGATTCGGGCAAGATTTCCTCAACGGAACTGACCAATCTCTATCTTGACCGGTTGGAGAAGCATGGCAAGGAGTTGGGCGCTCTCGTGCGCTCGACGCGCAGACTTGCCCTCTCTCAAGCCGCAATTGCCGATCTCGATCGCGACGCGGGAAACCCGCGAGGTCCACTCCATGGCATTCCCTTCGGCGTAAAGGATTTACTCGCCACGGACAGCATACCGACGGAATGGGGATCGCTGGCTCATGCCGGACAAACATTCCACTATGATGCGCACGTCGTGGACCGGTTGCAGAAAGCCGGCGCGGTATTGATCGGTAAATTGTCGATGGTGTCGCTGGCCGGCGGAGGGGGCTATCGATATGCGGCAGCATCGGCAACCGGCCCTGGACGAACGCCATGGAACCGCGATCACTGGGCAGGAGGATCGTCAAGCGGTCCCGGATCCGCCGTGAGCGCCGGACTGGTCGGTTTTGCCATCGGCTCTGAGACCTGGGGAAGTATCGTCTGCCCCGCCTCGTTTTGCGGTATCAGCGGACTACGGCCCACATTCGGCCGTGTCAGTCGACATGGCGCAATGGCTCTGTCATGGAGCATGGACAAGATCGGCCCTATGGCACGATCAGCAGCTGATTGTAGTTTGATACTTCAGGCGATCGCCGGCCCCGATGACCGGGATCCAACGACGTCAACGGATAGCGCGTTCGTGCCCACAATACGACGGTCCGTTAGGGGGATGAGGATTGGAATAGTCCGGCCGGACTATGCAACTGAAGATAAGCAGCGCCGGGCGCAGCCGGAAACGGAAAAGGCATTCGAGGAAGCCCTGGACGTGTTGAAGTCGTTAGGTGTCAAGATGAAAGAAGTCACGATGCCCGAACTTGACACCGATGCTGCCGCCGGAACGATCATTTCCGTGGAAGGTTCGGCAGCGTTTGAGGTAGTCATTCGAGACAAAGCGCGGCTCTCATCACTGCCAGATGACGAACAGCAGGGCGGACTGCTCGCCGGACTGGTCATTCCCGGCGTGGACTACATACGCAGCCTCCGCATCAGAACGATGGCTCAGCAGGCTATTCCGGATATGTTTGCGCACTGTGACGCCTTAGTCGCCCCCGGTATGCTGCAGGTGGCGCCGCCCGTCAGAGACAGCCTGGATGAGTACTTTGCCGGAAGTGATCGTGGGCTGAGCGGCTTCGGAAACCTGACCGGCCTCCCGGCATTATGCGTTCCCATGGGATTTGGCCCCGGAGCCCTGCCGCTGGGACTGCAGTTCGTGGCAGCGCCCTGGAATGAGGCCACGATCCTGACTCTCGGCGCTGCCTACCAGAAGGTGACCGATTGGCATCGCAAGCGCCCGCCGGCGTTTGCTTCGTAAGCCGGCGTCAACTGCCGTACCAGATAATCAGCGGGCGCAGCGTGCGGGAGGCGCACAGGAACTTCATGCGAGATCGCTCTGTGGGAATGTCCAGCATCGGCGAGATCCCATGCTGATGATCGACAATCATGATTGCTCGCTCAACACAATCCTTATCGAGCGTATCAAGTCCTTTTCCAGTTGCGTACGCGCGGGCAAACCAGCAAATCAAAGGATAGGTCAGCAAGAGCGCTTCCAGTCCGTCAAGGTAACTCCGATTGTAGAACGGCAGGCCAAAGAAACCCATACCTGCCAGATGAACATGGATATATCGCTCCAGAGCCGTGGCGGCCTCTCCGGCAGGAATGCCTTTACTCTTTTCAATGTCCGAAAATGAGACCTTCGGGAAATCCTCGCGCAGTTTGGGAACGGCGCCCTTGCCTGCGAGCATCTGGACCGCGGCCTTCATCCGCCAGCCCATCTGCGCTTTCTCCCCCACCCGATCATAACGGCTATAGATGCCCGCCAGCTGTCGCAGAGCGAGAAGCTCCGGTTCCCGTGGCGCTTCTCGATCGAATGGATTCTCGGCGGCATCTTCCTGCACCTCGGATGCTGCGGCATCCAGCAAGTCATTCAGCTTGTGCTCATCGAGGATGCCGGGCTGCCGCAATATTGCGGACAGATTGGCGCACGCCGCCACACGGCTTGTAATATCCAGTGACACATCTAATAAGATGCGCTCGAATGCAGCCGTCACACGCGTCAGTTCGTCCCACATAAGTTGTGTTGAGCCATGGAGCGGCGGTGGCGGCATCTTTGCAGCTTGTTCGGGTACTGCGATTTTAAGTAAACTCGTGAGGTCAGAGCGATGTTCAGCTATCGGCCGGCCAAGGTTGGTGGCTGTCGCAATGCAGTCAAAGCGCACATCCACGCGGACCTGGCTGCCGAGCGGAACAAAGCGGAATGGGTACATACGACAAGCAACCGGCTTGGCCGGCTCACCATGTTTGGCGTGGATTCGGCAGAGATTGTCTTCCTGCAGAAAAACACACGAACCGTCGGCGCGGTGTGCCAGAGCGAAGTCACTACCGTGAGGCGTGAAAAGCTTCTCGGGAGGTATCCCCAGATCCTCCGCAGTCCAACCTTGCTTTTCGATCCGATCACGGTCTTCTTTAGTAATGACGATGGCAAAGCGTCCACGACAGCATTCGCCGCAGCCTGTGCAGTCATAACGCTGAAGGCTGGGAGCTGTCACTAACTTCAGAGGTATTCTCAACGTACATCCTCAACGCTCTGCGGTAAAGGCCGGCGGTCTAGACCATCGAGTCTCAAATTAGCCGCAGTAAGCAGTCTATTGAGCATACCCTATGCCGATACAGGCTATTTCAAGCATAGAGGAATTGTCTGCCGCTGCCACGAATCCCGAAGCAACGATTTCGTCAGATAAACAAGCTGCAAGCGGTGACGCCGGCTGCATAATTTTAAGGAGAGCTGAAACATGGCTGAAGTTTTACCGAAACGACAGGACGTTCCGATTGAAAAGCGTTGGAATGTTGAAAGCGTCTTCTCGTCGGAAGCAGATTGGCAGGAGGCTTTCGCTAAAGTCGAAGCGGCAATTCCGGGTATCGCTCAGTATAAGGGGCGGCTTGGCGAGTCGGGGGCAGTGCTGCTTGAAGCGATGGAAACGCTGATCGACACGTCTATCCTTTACTGGCATGTTCACCTCTATGCGAGTATGCTGCGATCCGGCGATGCCGCAGATCAGGCGGCCGCGGCATTGGTGGGGCGTGTAACAGGCCTTGCATCGCGTTTCGGCGCGGCATCAGCTTACTTTGATCCCGAGATCTTGAGCATTCCTGACGAAAGGCTCGATCAGTTCTACATATCAGAGCCAAAGTTGGCGCTGTACAAGCACCAATTTGACAAACTGCGCCTCATCAAGCCGCATGTCCGGTCCGCGGAAGTCGAGGCCGTGCTTGCCGAAACCGGCACAATACGTTCAGGCCCGTCGCAACTATTTCGATCGCTTGTCGACGCCGATATGCAATTTGCCGAAGCCTCGTCGCCGGACGGCTCAACTCACAAAGTCGAGCAAGGAACGATCTCAGCACTGGTTGAGCAGCCGAACCGCGAATTGCGCAAGGCAGCATGGGAAGCGTATGCCGACGGCTACCTCGGCATGAAGAATACGCTAGCGGCCAGCCTGATACAGTCATTCCAGGGGTACGTATTCAACGCGCGCGTCCGCAATTATGACAACGTTCTCGCATCTCGCATGGCGCCGAACGGCATTCCGCGCGAGGTGTTCGACAACCTTATTTCCACATTTAAGGAAAATCTGCCGATCTGGCATCGGTACTGGAGGCTGATACAGAAGGCGCTGAAGGTCCCCTCGCTGCACGTCTACGACAGCCCGATCACCCACGGTCCGGCAGCGCTAACCGCAGTCCGCCGCAAGATCGAGTGGGCGGAAGGCATCGACATGATCTGTGACGGCATGGCGCCGCTTGGATCCGACTACGTGACCGCCATGCGTCGCGGACTTACGGAAGAGCGATGGGTGGATGCCTGGCCGAACCTCGGCAAGGGCAGCGGCGCATTCTCCAGCGGCGCTCCCGGCACGCATCCGTTCATCATGATGAACTACACCAACGACATCAACTCTGTCAGCACATTGGCCCATGAGCTCGGGCACTCCATGCATTCGTACCTGACCTGGCAGAACCAGCCCACAGTGTACAGCGACTACTCTTTGTTCGTCGCCGAAACGGCCTCCAACTTCGATCAGGCTCTCGTACGCGCGCATCTCCTCGCGACAACTGACGATCCCGCATTTCGCCTACAGATCCTGGAAGAAGCGTTTTCGAACTTCTTCCGCTATATGCTGGTCATGCCCACACTTGCCCGCTTCGAGCTCGACAGCTATACGAAGCTGGAGCAAGGCGAAGCTCTGACGGCGGACTCTATGTCGGCCACCATCGTGTCACTGTTCCGAGAAGCGTTCGGTGAATCCGTCGTCATCGATGAGCCGCGCGTGGGAATTACATGGGCGAAGTTCGGGCATCTCTACTCCAGCTACTATGTATACCAGTACGCTACCGGAATATCGGCGGCCAATGCCCTGGTGCAGCAGGTGCTAACCGAAGGGCAGCCAGCCGCTGAGCGCTATCTCAACTTCCTGAAAGCAGGCGGATCGGTCTATCCACTCGATGCATTGAAGACCGCAGGCATCGATATGACCACAACCGCGCCCATTACAGCCGCCTTCCAGGTGCTGAATGGATTTGTAGATGACCTGGAGGCTCTTGTAGGTTGATCGGAAGTGAGGCTGCTGCAAATCGCTCCTGAGGGTGTAAGCGGCAGCCAGCCATTATTTCTTGCCCAAACGACTTTCAGTCCCACCGCACAGTCAGCGATTTTAGACCACGGAATGTCAGGCCGTCTTGAAGAAACTCAGGGCGGCCGTCAAGCCGGAGGCGCGGGAAACGTTCCAATAGAGACGCAAACAGGATCTGCGCCTCTATGCGTGTCAATGCAGCTCCCAGGCAGAAATGTGGGCCGTGCCCAAAAGCTATATGGCGATTGTCCACGCGCATGACATTGAATCGATCAGGGTCGACAAACTGGACGGGATCCCGGTTGGCGGCCGCAATCCCGATCTGCACTTTTTGGCCGGCCTTAAGTGAGTGCCCCTCGATTTCAACATCTTCCAACACATGGCGCAGAGTCCACTGAACCGGACTGTCGAAGCGCAGCATCTCTTCAACCGCCGATCCGATCAATGAGGGATCTTTATGCAACAGGCTCATCTGATCCTGCCGTCGGACCAGAGCCAATAGTCCGGTCCCAATCAAGCGCGTTGTATTCTCGTGTCCCGTAGCGAGAAGAAGCAGGCAATTGGATATGACTTCATCGTCATGGATGCGCTCACCGTGTTCGTCAGGCTGCAGAAGCATCGATATCAAGTCGCCCTGGCCCTCTTGCAGGCGTTCCGGTATCAATGCCGCAAAGTATGTAACAGCTTCCCGCACACTCTGATATGCTGCCACATCTTGCGCCAGGTTGGATTCGAAGTTGAGATACGTGAAGAAGTCCGTTGACCACTTTTTGAAGCGCGCCAAATCGCACACAGGCAGCCCCAGCATGCTTACGATAATACGAAGGGGAAATGCGATCGCAAGGTCTGCCATCACATCCATTCGACCGGCCGGAGAGATGGCATCAATCATATCAGATGCGATACTTGTGATTGTCTGCCGCATTTCGTCGATGACTCGCGGAGTAAATCGCTTTGCCACGAGGGACCTCTGGCGAGGCTGGTGAGGCGCATCCAGAAAGAGCATCTGAAGGTCAAGGCTGCCCTGAAGATAGCGGAATTCGCGCTGCAAGACCGCAGATAAGTCGTTATGCGACCATGCCTCGGGAGCGAATATTCTCTGAGATAGACGGGGCTCCGCAAGCGCCGCAGCGACCTGTTTATATCCTGTCACAATCCAGCAATTCGCAATGGGGTCCCAGTAGAAAGGCTGCCGTCTCAAGTGTCTGTAGAATGCGTACGGCTCCCTGAGTGTGCGGCCTCTCACAAGCACATATTGCTTGTAAGGAACCCGCGCAGCCGCCACATGCGTCAGACGTTTCATCCGTCCAACCGTTAATCTGATCCCTATCGTCAATTTGCGAAGCCTCAACCCGGGAATATCGATCCCGGATGGAGAGACCGTACGACGACGCTGAAGACGAATTAACTCCTGGCTGCATTGTTTCCAGCCAATATCCACAGATGCCAGAGCGCGTCCGGCGTCCGTTTGATGGGGAAGCTTAGCCAGGGCCAGCAGCACATGCTCGCAGCCGATTGAATTGTCACCCAGCTCAGCGGCCAGGTTGTAGGCAGTGTCCACAGCAACGCGTGCCTGAACCGTCAGAGATCGGGGATCTCCGCCAACAGATGTCTCTACGGTAGGATTGGTTACAAGCATCGAGTGCAGCGCATCGATATTTCCCAGGATGCTCACGATCTGCGAACTTGTGGAACCCTGTTCGAGCATCATCTGCAAAATATGGCCCGTCGTGAGACTGGGAGCGCCGTCGCGTTCGGCGAGCGCTGCCGCTCGACGCAATGCTCCTCTAAGATCATCATTGAAACGGTGCCACATCGATAGCTACCCTAGAAATTTGTTTCTGCAACAGTATTTTAAGTCACTGCGGCTGGCGCGCGCTTAACGGATGGGTTGTGCATACCGTCAGCGTGTATCTTGATGTAGATCGCTTGAAGCGAAGTTATTCGATCGGCGATTTGCGCATTGATGTCATCTTTGCTCATGCCCAAAGCGGAAAAAGACTTTCCAAACGCCACCGTGACTTTACTGCCGGCTCGCCAGCTTTCACTGCCGACGATGCAAGCGGGAAGAATTTGCAGTTTATGCTTGAGGGCAAGATGAGCAGCCCCCATGTCAAGCCTCACATCGGACTGGGAACCACCGATCATCGGAAATATCAAAATCGGATCATGCCGGCTAACCGTTTGGTCTATGGCTTTCAGAAATCGCCGTTGGTAAGCGCCGGGCTGCTTCTCAACGGCGATATAACCTGGCATCGCTTCCATCTGGCCTCGCGCAAACGGCTGGCCGATTCGCTGTTGTATCCAACGCCGCAGCGGACGCGGCGATATCCATGCTGCGCCGCAAATCGCAACAGTCTGGATTGTTCGCCCTGTGTAATGTGACACGATCCTATCGAAAACGAAACTGTCCGTGGAATGGTGGTACTGGCGAAAGTAAGGCAGATGGGCAAGTGGCCACAACTCAGACCGGCTGGCGGCTATGTGGTTTGAGACAAGCAGGAACGATGTATCTGTTGATATTTCCACCAGATGTTCCGTCCCAAATGCCGTGACATCAAATCCCAAAGCGCGACCGCGGTACCAGGCAAGTGGTTTTACTAACACGCGCTTGCCCACAATGTGGCCAAGCTCATACGATAATGCTTCTAGATTCATGACACCAATGATTTTGCAATGCTCGATCGTAGTAATTATTTATGATGATAAAGTAATAATCGCGCACGCGGTTAAGCGCGGTGATGCCGTTACGGTCTATCATCACAATACTTCTTGCCGAATCATGACTGCGTCATTGTGTGTTGTAGGAACTCTGACTTTGCAAGCGCCAGCAGAACCGAGCGGCTTCTGCTGTGACGTCGCGGAGCGGGGAGGATTCAGAGGTGTCACGAATATTTGGGAAGTAATACTTCACTATTCCCTATTTGCGCAAAAATATCACTGGGGTTCAAGGTAGAACCGGACCATGCGTCGCCATGCGCTCGCCCTGTGCGCTCCGCCATCCCAGACATAAAACTCGTGCTCGATTCGTTTTTCGTGGAGAGCGCGGCTCAGGGCAACGTTGCTGTCAAAAAAAGGATCCTCTCTGCCAACGGCAAGGAGGATCTTCATACTTCTCAGCTGGTCCAGCAGAACCTCATCGGACATATTTGGAATAAAGTGGTTGGGAGTGTGAAAGTATATGTCATCGTTGTAGTAGCCGTCGAAGAGATCGTCAAATGGCCCGATCTGCTGGGTCAAATCGTATCGGCCGCTCAGCGCGACCACTTCCCGGAAAATGTGTGGGTGTCTGAATGCAATATTGATTGAATGGTATGCGCCGATACTGCATCCATGGGCAATCAGCCTTGGACTGTTATTCTTGAGGCTCGTAAACGGGAGGACTTCCTCCAGGATATACGATTCGTACTCTTTGTGGCGGCCAATTCGATGATGCGGGTGCGTATGCTTGTTGTAGAGTGTCTCCGAATCTGCGCTATCAACACAGAATAGCTGCATGGCGCCGCCTTCGATACGGTCTCGCAGGCTGCCCACCATGCCGAAGTTCTCATAGTCAAAAAAACGACCCTGGCGAGTTGGAAAAACTACGATTCTTGGTCCGGAGTGACCAAAAACGAGCAGTTCCATGTCGCGGTTCAGACGACGGCTGAACCATTTGTGATATTCCCTAAACATAAATCGCGGTAGACTACTCCCCGTGATGAGTTTTGCTGAATTCCTCGGTGAATATCCGGCTTCGGTACTTCGATACGGCCTCGGTCCATAACCGGTAGCCGCCTGGACTCATATGGAGCCCATCGCTCTGATAGAGATCGGCGCGCGACCGTCCATCTGCGCCAAGCATGGATTTGTAAATATCGATGAAGTAGGCGTTTTCCAGCGTCGATATCTCGTTCGCAATGCTTTCATTGGCTTTTTGAATGCGGGCGGAGATAGAAGCGCGCGCAGGACTGGGTTTTATGGAAATGAAGCCGAACGAAATCCCCGGCAGGTAAATCTTCATTTTTCGCGCCAGCGCCCGAAAGGAATCCATAACCTGTTCAGGACTTCTGCCGTCTCCCAGGTCGTTGTCGCCGGCATAGACGACTATCGAACATGGCTGTGCGGGGACTACAAGTCGCTCAAAAAAGTACGCGCATGCCTCCAGCGTAGATCCGCCAAAACCCAAATTCAGCACATGGGGCGTCCCGATATCTTCGGCCAGTGTCGTCCACATCCGGATGCTTGAACTGCCATAAAACACGATTGGACACGTCTCTTCGCTTGCTGCGACACGGCGTTCCAGGTCTCGAACTTCAGCCTCATACCATTCCACGGAGGGATTATAGCTCAGCTATCGTCGTTTTCATGTGCGGCAGCTTGAATAAACTTACAAATTTCCATATGACGCAGAAAATGCGATCATTCTAGGCCACGTGATTGGGTGATCATCAAATAAAATAACATTATAATTATCTAATGATTCATCCTGGCATTGGATTTGGCACGAGCGATGCGAACAAGCGATTATAACGAAGCGCTCAATGCGCAGACAGAGGCCATGCCAGGAAAGTCCGCCTCTTCGGTTGCGGCACAGTTAATGCCTGGCTGCGAAGCCTATTCAGATTTCGTTTCCGAAAGAACAGGAGATCAAAATTGTTCACATCTACAAAGAAGTACGCTGTCGCTGCAGGTATTACAGCATTCATTGCTATTTATGCCGCAGGATCGTCGCCGGCCCTTGCGGCTGATACGCCTGTCAAAGTCACCAACACGACAGCGAATCCCGTCCCCACAACCGTGACCAATTCAGCGGCAAATCCTGTACAGACAGTCATCACGAATTCCCCGGCAAACTTGATCAACACGAAAGTCTGGAATACGCTCAACGTAAAGGTGGGAAACACTGCGGCCGCTCCTGTGATAGCGCAAGTGACGAATACGACGGCAAACCCGGTTGGAGTGCAGGTATCCAATACAAAGCTGCCTGTATCCGATGTCAATAAGCCGGCGCACGTGCCGTTCTCCAAGAGGCTTGACATCGTATTTTCGAGTGGGTTCGGCTCCCAAACAATCGCCGTTCCGGCAGGAAAGCGGCTCGTGATCAAGTACATATCCGCGGACGGCGGCGTAACCCCTGGCGCGCATATATTATTCGACGTTGCCGTGGTGAATCAAGGCGAGGAAGTGGAAGCTCACCTTCCGATGATATCTCAGGGACAAATCCTGGGACAGGAGGTCTATTCAATGAGTGAACAGACTCTTATGTTTGCCGATGCGGGATCGAACGTCACAATAGCTTGTCTTGACTCGGACTCGACGAAAGGCGGCGGATTGATCGTGGGGGTATTCGGCTATCTGATCGATGCTTCTGCTCCATCTTACGAATAATTTTTCGTATCTGAACAATTTCCGAAGGGGCTTCGTCGTTGATATGACGAAGTCCCTTTGCAAATTCATAGGTGGGCAATCTCCTCGAAGCAAAAATCTCGGCATTCGGACAACCAATCGCTTTATCCGAATATTTTTATGGAAGGCAACCATATAATCGCAAGTATGGCATGATCTGTGCTGTCAGGAATATGAGTACTAACAAGTATATAGACGTGCGAACCATCTGCGGGTAGCATATCACAGTACTGGCGTTCACGGAATTATATTGAGAGGCGCGCCTGCAGCATGGCAGAGTTTCCTGCAGCGCATGGCGCGGGAGCAAGATTCGCTTGAACGTAACAATGGTAAACAAGCTGTACCCTCCGTGGAACGGAGGTATGGAGCGTCATGTTGCCGATCTGTCGCGGCAGCTCATGGATGCTGATTCTTCTCTTAAAGTCTCCGTACTCGTAGGGCAGCAAGGCCGTGCTCATCCCGTTAGCGAAAATGACGGCGGCGCTGCAATCACACGCGTGCGCACTTTGGCGCGCGTTGCGCGGACTCCCATTACGACAGGCCTCACCGGAGCCATGATGTCGTCCAATGCGGATGTCTTCCACTTCCATTTCCCCTATCCTGGTGGTGAAATGGCTGCATTGCGAGCCAACATCAAAACACCGATAGTCGTGACTTACCACCATGACATCGTTCGCCAGAAAAAGCTTCTCAAGGTTTACCGGCCCTTTCTCGATAAGTTTTTAGCCAGAGCGGACCGTATCGTCGTATGGTCTCCTCAACTGGCTGCGAATTCGCCGTTTCTGCGCGATCATCAGCATAAGATCACGGTAATACCGGGCGGGATAGATACCTCACGCTTTAGGAGGACTGAAGCAACCACCGTTGCAGCCGCAGAATTGAGGAAGTCAGTCTCCGCAGAAGGCCCGGTGATTTTATTTGTGGGCCGTCTCGTCTACTACAAGGGTGTCAACTATCTTCTGGATGCGATGGCGCGCGTTGACGGAACCCTCGTTTTGATCGGCGACGGCGCTGAAATGGAAGCCTTAAAGGAGCAGGCGCGCAACTTAGGACTGGCGGATCGTGTCCGCTTCTTCCCGGACGTGAACGATGCGCAGCTTACTCTCTTCTATCAGGCCAGTGATCTTCTGGTTCTTCCCTCTTGTGAACGCACTGAAGCGTTTGGTCTCGTTCAACTGGAAGCCCATGCAAGCGGAATTCCCACGATCTGCACCGACCTCCCAACCGGTGTGACATTCGTAAACCGGCACCAAGAAACCGGTCTCATTGTCCCGACAGCCAATGCCGGCGCACTCAGTGAATCCATTGAAAAACTGACGCGCGACCAAGAACTCCGTTTTCGCTTTGCCTCAGCAGCGCGCACAAGGGCGATTGAAGAGTTCGACATTGCAGTTTGCGCCCGACGAATAAAAACGGTGTATGAACAAGTCTGTAACAGCGCAGGGAAATGATCCTAGAATGACGGTAAAAGAAGTATTAAAACGGCCGGTGATCGATATGTTCGATCATCGTATTGCTGCGGAGCGGCTTGAAACCATGCAGCCCCAGTTATTCATCAAGAGAAGCTTAGACCTCTTACTATCTTTGTCGCTACTTTTGCTGTTTTCTCCATTACTGCTGGTTACCGCAGTGGCCATACGAATAACATCTCCCGGTCCGATCTTGTTCGTACAGTGGCGGTGTGGTTATCGAGGTTCGAAATTCCCTTGTTATAAGTTCCGGTCTATGGCAGCAGAGCGCGCCGGAGACCACAGCGCTATTCAAACAGAGGAATTGAATAAAGCAGGCGTACTCGCGAAATCTTCAAATGATCGCCGCGTTACCCGCGTCGGCAGGCTCATTCGAAAAACAAGTATAGATGAGCTTCCGCAGCTGCTCAATGTGTTCAAAGGCGAAATGAGTATTGTCGGACCTCGCCCCCTGATGCCGCACATGCTTGAGCCGTTTCCGGAGTTCCGTGAAGTGAGAGGGCTTGTTCGGCCCGGCATTACGGGCCTCTGGCAGATCCGCGACAGAAAGAACAATACGAGCGCTACCTTCATGATTCCCCATGATACGGAATATATCCACAGATTGAGCCTGCTGCTCGATCTGCAGATTGTCTGCGCCACCATTCCCGCCGTCCTCCGGCAGGAAGGCGCCATATAATAATGCAGCAGCCGCACTACCTTATCGTCGGTTCGGGACTGACGGGCGCTGTTTTTGCGCGCCAATTGACCGATGCAGGTTATCGCGTGGTCGTCATAGAAAGCCGGGAGCATACCGCCGGAAATGTTTTCGACTATGACCATTCATCCGGAATTCGAGTGCATAAATACGGTCCACACTATTTTCGCACAGTAAGCGACCGTGTGTGGCAGTTCGTAAACAGGTTTGGAACGTTCATGCCCTATGAGGCACGTATTAAGTCCAACATCGGCGGGAAACTGGAAAACTGGCCAATCGGGTCTGAGTATCTGAAGCGAGAAATAGGAGAAAAGTGGAAGCCGCAGTTCACAGGCGAGCCAAGTAATTTCGAAGAAGCGGCGTTGTCGATCATGCCAGATCGTGTTTACCGGCAGTTTGTAAAAGAGTATACGGAGAAGCAATGGGGTGTGCCGGCTACTGAGCTGGATGCCGCATTGTGCAAGCGATTCGATGTTCGTCATGACAACGATCCCCGGCTTACGCCCAAAGCAAAGCATCAGGGCATTCCCATACGTGGCTACGATCATCTTGTCCAGGGGATGCTCAACGGCATTGAAGTCATAACGAACTGCGCTTATAAAAACTCTCACGAAATCGCAACGCCGTCGGTCATGACGATCTATACTGGACCGATCGACGCATACTTCGACCACTGTTTAGGCAAACTGCGATATCGGGGCCAGCGCCGCGAGGTAACTTATCTGGAGGAAACTGCCAGGTATCAGCCCGTTGCGCAGGTCAATGAGCCTCTGCACGATGGCGGCCGTCATATCCGTACGATCGAGTGGAAGCACTTGATGCCGGCAGAGAAGGCCGAGAGAGTGAGGGGAACGGTCATTACCCGTGAGTTCCCGATCGACGCCAGGAACTGGGAAGATGCCGAGTATCCATTTCCAGACTCGCAAAATGCAGAGCTTTACAAGAAGTACCGGCGGCTTGCTGATGGACTTGATGACGTCCTCATATGCGGCCGCCTTGGAGAGTACAAGTACTTCGATATGGACCATGCGATTGCCCGGGCCATGACTCTGGCAGATAGGATTCTCGCCGGCGCATCGCCGTCTCAGGCTATCGCAGGCGATGCCAATAATGCCGCCGGGTGATCTCAGGCGTCTCGCTCGCCATTCTTCGAAGGCAGTCTCGGCATGACAAACAACAACGGCACGAGAATATCTGTGATAACTTCCCCGGCACCTAACATTTCCACATCCGCAGCGCCAGAGCCATCAAAGAATAAGCATGGAGATCTGCCAAGGAATGCGTCAATCGATGGCTTGAGAGGGTTTGCGGCTCTCGTTGTTGCAGCGTTTCACATCTACAAACAGTCTGTAAAGGGGAACCTGATCCATGAGGTATCGCCAAGATCGGCATGGCTCATTGTTGAGGCGATCGGACCGTTCGCAGTGGTTCTGTTCTTCTTCATTTCAGGTTATTTGATCGTCCAAACGCTCGTCAAACATGGAAACGTATCCACATTTCTCAAGAACCGTTTCGTTCGCATCTATCCCCTGTTTCTCATTTTGACGGCGTTTATCTTCCTGACCGGCCCGATCACGGGCTTCAACTGGATGGGCTCGATCAATCATTCGGCCGTTGATTACGCCCGTGCGCTCGTCACCAACTTGCTGCTTCTACCAGGAATATTCGACCTTCCCATCGCTCACCCTTACGCATGGTCGCTCAGCTACGAGTTCGCATTCTACTTCCTTGCGTGCGGCTTCTATGCGGCGATCCGCCTGTCCCCCGAAAAAAAAGCAGGCAAATGGACGGCGCTGCTGGCATTGACCGCGAGCACAGTCACTCTAATCGCGTTTCGGAATCTTGCGTTTTATTTTCTTGTCGGCGTGGCTGCGTATTTCCTGGAAAGCCGGAATAAACTAAAGAGATCGCCGCTTCTGGCAGTATGCGCGGCGCTTGCTCCCATATTCTTGGTATTGTCTTTCAGCGCACTCAGGATCAATATGCTGCTCTGCGCGGGGTTTGGCCTGCTCTTTTTCTTGACCATTGTCGCTCAGCAAGGCCCGATGTCAAAGCTGCTGCAAACCAGATTTTTCCGTTTTACGGGAAAGGTCAGCTATAGTCTTTACCTGGTTCATCCCTTTGTCTACGATCCGATTCGCATCGTCTTTGCAAAACTGCGCGATCACTTCGGCCATGGGGAAGTCTTCGTTGCCGTATTCTATGCGGTAGGGCTTCCCCTCGCAATTGCAGCCGCTGCTGTAAGCTATAATCTGATAGAGAATAAACTCACTAATAAGTATATTAGGCCACTCTTGCGGTCAAAATCGGTCACAACCGAAAAAGATTGAAGTCAGTCGTTCCAATCCATGATCGGCATAACGCCATCGAATCGCTTGGAGAATATGTGAGCGGCCAGAAACGGGTTGTATGACGGCTCGGCGGATTTAAGCGTCAGACCATCGGAAACCGGCGGTGTCTGCTTAAAGAAAAAGGCGTGCTGCTTACAGTGCCTTACCATGGCATCCCGTTCAGTCTGATCTTTCATTTTGAAGCCTTCCGCCGTATGAGCTTCTTCAGCGAACCCCAGAAGGGGGGTACGACTGTTCGATGTGCCACTTGCCTTGAACAACAGCACCCTTGAGGCGGATTATGCCGGTAGGTTCCCCCTCTTCCTCATCGTCTTCTTCATCAGCTTCTGCGCCGGCCCATCCAGCTTCTACAATGCTTCCGTCCGGCAGGGTCTCTAACAGAGCTCCGACAATACTCATATGACCGAAGGGACTCTAGCGCGCATTCATGCCTTCGATCTCAATGAGCCACGAATCGTCGATTTTCGTTTCTTGAATACCATTCAAGAATCCCGGCCATTCAGGGTTCCAGGCTCCATTCGGCGTAACGCGCAGTTCAGGATGCGTCTCGCCGGCCATCCAAGCGATCCAATGGACAAGCACTACGTTCTTAACAGGGATTGTCACCGGGCCTCCGGCCACCGGTTCCATTTGGGCGCTGATAAGCGATTCGAAAACGTGAAAGCGATAAATGAGCGCCACTTGCTTTGGTTCGACCGTTTTGCCGGCAAGACGCTTTGCAATAAGACCAAGGGGGCACTTGGCAGGCCGCTTTTTTTACATCGTCAGGAACCCATCCGTCTTCGCCGAGTGGGATGGGATTCGGTCCAAGGTGGTTCCTGATCCGCAGATGTAAGACAAAACTGATGTAGTTTGTCTCGTCATCTTCATCGGCAATCCAGCGTGGCAGCGTTTTTCCCGGCCGAGTTTTAGTAAAATACTCCGCCATATTCTCCTCGAAAATTGCGACGTTAGGACCGTGGTAATATGTGAGGACCGTAACTGAATAGTTTCCAGGCGGAATTTTCACGACCTGGCCATACTCTTCGATGTAGTCGGCGCTCGGCTCCTCGACATATTCGCTGCCGCCGATTACGAGGAGTCTGCCGTCCGGCACTGAGAGTATAGCGGCGAAATGATCGTAGGCTTCCTCCCTTTCTGCCTCTGACAGGTCTTCGTCGAGAATGACGCGAACATTGATGCTGTCGTCCTGCACCAGAGATATAGGGATTAGCGTCCCCCTGGCGATCTCATCGTTCCAATCGCTCGTATCCTGAGAAAATGGCTTTTTCAGCCTTCCATTGAGACCCTTTGACGTGATGACAAACCCGGTCGCCTCATTGTAGATAGAGAGATCTTTTCGCATTTGCGGCTCCTAAACGACTACGTTCATTCTCCGATGCAGTTGCGCTCTTGATGTAATTGCTTAATCGCTTGCTTTCAATTTTTCAAAATGCAAATAGCCTGCCATGTGACGAGGCAGGCGAGACGAGAAAAATTAACATTAGAAATATCTAATACACTAACGTACCGGTTTCCTGTCTCAATTCGTTATTTCGCACTGCATGGCCGTGTCCTTTGACGTTATTGGAAGTCCGGACACCCACGCGAAGGCGACTTGGCAGGTGCAAAGAGGCTAACATTCCAGGTAATATTTCATCCGTTGTTCGGATTTATGTTTGCAGAGTCAGTGAATGACTATCTGCCAAACTTCGGTCCTTACGAATCACTTTGCGCAAGATGACTATGGCGCTGCAGTGGCCGGTCTTCGCAGACGCGGAAACTGCTGTTCAAAAGGGAGATAATGTGAGGAAGTTTCTTCAGTTTTTGCTTAGTGTGGGCAAGTTTCTGCTCAAGGTTGTAGCGGTGCTCGCCGTAACCGGCGCCTATGATGTGGCGCGAAACAAGCCGGCCGATAAACCCGTCCTGAAGCGGTACTTTACCGGGAATGGGATTCTGACCTGGCTTTTGTCGCCGCTGAACACACTGTTGGATCTATTGGCGCTGCCGTTCGTCAACAAAGGCGTATACGAGCTGGCAGATCTGCCCAAAGACTATCAGGAAGAGATCAAGCGCATGCTCGATGCCGCCATCCAGGAAGATCTGGTCGGCAAGCTCGAAGAGACGGCCAAGGACCGCCAGCGCACAATGATCTTCTTCAAGTGGTATGGTGAGAATGTCGACAATATTATCGACATCCCGGCATTCCATGAAGAGTTCAAATACGTCCAGACGATCGGCGTGTCGATTTTCAGCAAGAAGCAGTCGACATCCAAGCACTTCGGGCCGTTCCGCGCCACACTGCGTCTTCTGTACAATATCAACGATATGAACGATGACTCCGCGTACATCACGGTCGGCGACAAGACCAGCTACTGGCGCACCAACAAGCTGTTCATCTTTGACGATACGCTGATGCACCAGTCGTTCAACGAGACCGAGCAGACGCGGTACTGCCTGTTCGTTGACATTATTCGCCCGTCGCTGTTCCCACGGCTATTCAAGAGCATCGTCGGAACCGTCCGTTACTTCTTGCGAAGCTATAACTATGTCTTCTACAAGAATTGGGACGTCATCAAGAACTAGGCCGCTCGCGGCATTTGTCGCTTCTTTCGAGAGCGGATTACCTTCTCAATGCGCCCTGCAGCAATCGATTGCCGCAGGGCGCTTTTGCGTTGTCGGCCTATTCATGGCCATCATCACGGCTGTCGTGAAATCGTATGGAACTATCATGCCGTTCCTATTTGTCCTTGGAGCAAGAAGAAGTCTGCGAGGTAAGCGGGATGAATAAAGTGATAGGAATAGCGGCCATAGGCGCCGTGTTGATATTTGCGGCAAATGCATTCACCGGCGGCATTCCATGGATTGAGACGATGGCCAATGCGAAATCTCTCAATGTTCAACGCACCAAAGTAATGACAAGCAACAGTGTCAGTCCGGTTGTCGTAGAGTTATTCACATCGGAAGGCTGCTCCAGCTGCCCTCCTGCCGACCGTGTATTGTCGTCACTGCGCGGAGATAAATCGCTGGGTAAGGCGGGCGTCATTATCCTGTCGGAGCATGTGGATTACTGGAACCGGCTTGGTTGGAGAGACCGGTGGTCGGACTCCAAGTTCAGTGAGCGTCAATCCGAATATGCAAATCGTTTGCATCTGGATAGCGTCTACACGCCTCAGATGGTCGTGGACGGCCAAACTGAATTTGTCGGAAGCGATTCCCGGCGCGCTGCCAATACCATTGCAAACGCCGCGAAATCAGCGAAAGTCGGCGTGACGCTGGAGGCAGCGGATGCGGCCAATGGACAGGTTAGCCTGAAAGCCCATGTTGATCGATTGCCTGCAGGCGCCGAGCCGGCCGATGTCATCGTAGCGGTCACGGAAGATGGACTGCAGTCTCATGTAACCTCCGGAGAGAACTCAGGTAATACACTCGTTCACAACGGAGTGGTCCATACGCTTGACAGCATCGGCCAGGTCAAAGGAGCGTCAAGCTTCGACGGGAAGACGCTCGTGAAGCTTGGCTCAGACTGGCATCGCAACAAGCTCACGGCAGTGGCCTTCGTACAGTTCCGTCAAAGCCGCAAGATCATTGGAGCGGCTGCAGTTCCGCTTTAGGAGTCTTCCCTACTCCCTATCGATCCCTGCCCGCCGGAACGCCACTTCGGCGGCAGCGGCCCAATCTTTGTCGCCGTCGCCGTGAGCAATAGCGTCAATGTGGTTGTCCCTTAGCACGCTTGCAAATGGCATGGGCACATGTGCGCTTTCTCCGGCAGCCAGCGCCAGATTGACATCTTTGAGACCCAGCACAAGCCGAAATGCAGCCGGCTCGAATTGCCGGTTGGCAATGAGCGCGCCATAATTTTGATACACTCGCGTGGGAAATAACGTGCCCGTGAGGACATCGAGTAGTTCAGCTTCGGGTATCCCGTAGCCCTTTGCAAGCGCCATAGCCTCCGCCATCGATTCTATTGCTGCCGCGAGCATGAAGTTTCCTGAAATCTTAACGACGTTGGCCTGCTCCGGCGCTTCGCCAAGCCGCCATGTTTTCTGCCCCATGACATCGAACAGAGGCTGAACGCGTTCGATCCATTTGGGATTTCCTGCCGCAAGAATGTGCAGATTGCCTGCAACCGCCACCTCGGTGCGGCCAAAGACGGGCGCGGCGACATACGGGACCAATGCCTTTTCATGCAGGGCTGACAGCTCTTTGACATATGCGATGGAAACCGTTGCCATATTTACATGGACGGTATCCTTGGGCGCGTTCTCAAGCAGCTTTTCATCAATGACAGCCCGCATGGCTTTGTCATCCGCAAGCATGGTGATAACGGCGTCGCCTGAGAAGGCAGCGCTCGGGTTCTCCACGATCTCAGCGCCAAGAGCGGTAAGTTCTTGCGCGGGACCGGCGCTGCGGTTCCAAACACGCACGTGGTGCCCAGCCTTCAACAAGTTGGCGGCCATCGCCTTACCCATAGATCCTAATCCGATAAATCCGACTTCCATACTCACCTCCGAAAAGATCCTTGATTACGCGTGAATTATAGCAGACGCAGCAGATCACGCCTTCGAGATAATGCTGCTCAAGAAACCATACGTTAGGGAAGCGCCATCTCAGTTGGTTGTTATGGGTCCAAACATCCTTCCACGGAGGAATGTAGCTGCCAAGCGCGGAATGTTGAGATATCAGCCAGTTTTCGAATTTCGAAGGAGCAAGAAGACGCATGCGCTTCAAAATACCGGCATGCAATCGCATTCTGCCTTTTATAGTCATACCGCTCATGTGCGGATGCTCATCACAACCGGAACACGCCGGCGACAACAACAGCGAACTCACTCTGGGCCAGGCTCGTGTTGGATACACAACGCGGTTAACGAGTCAAACAAAGACACCTGATGCCGTTGAGACGCCTCCTCCCGATCTTTTTGAGCTGGTCACCTACCCTGATCCCCTGGGAAATCTGCCTGCCTACATAAGCCGCGCTCCTGAAACGGGAAAGAGGTTCCCTGCGATCATATGGCTTACCGGCGGATTCAGCAACAGCATCGGCGATACGGCATGGGCGCCTGCCACTCCGGACAACGACCAATCAGCAAGCGCATTTCGCAAGGCCGGGGTCATCACGATGTATCCCTCGCTAAGGGGCGGCAATAACAATCCAGGATATATCGAAGGATTTTATGGAGAGGTTACCGACGTCATGGCGGCAGCCAATTACCTGGCGAAACGTCCTGATGTAGACCCGAAACGGATCTATTTGGGCGGACACAGCACGGGCGGCACACTGGCTCTGCTCATCGCGGAATCTTCCAACCAATTCCGGGCCATATTCTCGTTTGGCCCCGTAAGCGACGCTTCGAACTATGGATCTGACAGCGTTCCATTTGATGTCAACGATGCCAAGGAATGTGAGCTTCGCGCTCCGATCAAATGGCTGCACTCGATCAAAAACCCCACATTTGTGATTGAAGGGACAGAGGAACCCGGCAACATTTCCGAGCTGCGCCTGCTATCTAACGCCTCGCAGAATCCTCTCATTCACTTCATCGAAGTCCCAGGGCAGAATCACTTTAGCGAGCTAGCTCAAACAACGCCTGTCGTTGCCGACGCCATCATTAAAGACACAGCGTTACAGGTGAATATCAATATCTCATCGGATCAGTTCGGTAAGATGTAGATGCTCCGGCGTGAATGTGTTTCTTTGATACTGAGAAAGCTCTTCCCTTAACCCATGGCAGGCTGCATATGGTACACTTTCCTATCAGCTATATCTGACGACTACTTATCGAAATTCGTATCCTTTCGGCAGAACATCGATACGTTTTGTCCGATTATTCACCGTCGACGATGACACCCCCTCAGGAATTGAACCACGCGTCACAGACGACGCGAACAACCACGTGCCGCTGTGCGCGAAGCGGCGCAAATCTACGCCAATACAGGTCCTGCAATCATGCAAGAACATAAACACCCTCAAGGTAGCCAGACAGGCTCTCCACTACGCGCCGGCTGGCGCGACCGCGCCGCGCGCCTGGACCATTATTATCATCTCATCGGCAAGGTCATCCTGAGCCGCCAACATCCCATAACGGGCCTCATGCCGGCAAGCACCGCCGTGAATGCGCACGGCGACTATACCGATGCCTGGGTTCGAGACAACGTCTACAGCATCATGGCGGTGTGGGGGTTGGCGCTTGCCTATCGCAAGCTTGACTGGGACCGGGGCCGCACTTACGAACTGGAGCAAAGCGTTGTCAAGCTGATGCGCGGTCTCCTGTTTGCGATGATGCGCCAGGCTGAAAAAGTAGAACGCTTTAAGCAGACGCAAGCGCCAATGGATGCCCTCCATGCCAAATACGATACCCGCACGGCAAGCACGGTCGTGGGCGACGGCGAATGGGGACACCTGCAAATCGATGCCACTTCCCTATTCCTCCTCATGCTTGGCCAGATGACAGCTTCCGGCCTTTCGATCGTCTTTACAATCGACGAGGTGAACTTCGTCCAGAACCTCATTTACTATATTGGCCGCGCCTACCGCACACCGGATTATGGTATCTGGGAACGTGGAAACAAGATCAACCATGGCAGCGCCGAACTGAACGCCAGCTCGATCGGAATGGCCAAGGCAGCCCTTGAGGCCCTGAACGGCCTCGACTTGTTTGGGGTTCGCGGCAGTCAGGCATCCGTCCTGCACGTCCTTGCCGATGAAATTGCGCGTTCAAGGATCACCCTGGAATCGCTTTTGCCGTGGGAATCCAGTTCCAAAGAAGTGGATTCGGCGCTCCTCAGTATCGTGGGTTTTCCGGCATTCGCCGTTGAAGACGCCAGTTTGGCGGAGCTGACGCGAGACCGGATTATCGACCAGCTCTTAGGCAATTACGGGTGCAAGCGCTTCCTCCGCGACGGCCATCAGACTGTGATCGAGGATGCCAGCCGCCTCCATTACGAGCCCTGGGAGTTAAAACAGTTCGAGCATATCGAATCCGAATGGCCCCTCTTTTACGTTTATCTGATGCTGGACGGGTTGTTTCGGGGCGATGACGCAGCCGTACAGGAATACCGTTCCAAGCTTGCCGGCGTGCTGGTCAATCGTGATGGCGTAGATCTACTGCCGGAGCTTTACATCGTTCCTAAGGATAAGGTCGAAGCGGAACGGAAATCGCCAAAAAGCCAGAAGCGAGAGCCCAATGCCAACGTTCCGCTCGTCTGGGCTCAAAGCCTTTATTATTTGGCGCTGATGCTGGACGAAGATCTGCTGGACACCAGCGAAGTGGACCCTCTGGGACGCCGGCTACGGCTGGGCTCGATCCGTGAACCGGTGGTGCAGGTGGCGCTCCTGGCCGAGGATGAGACGCTACAGTTTGAACTTGCCGCACACGGCGTTTCAACGCAGACACCCGAACAGATCGAACCAATTCAAGTACGCCATGCCGGCGAGCTTGCCGCGGCGTATAACTACGTCGGAAGAAACGACAAACTTGGCCTGACGGGCCGCCCATACCGTCGCCTGCGCACGCTGACGACCTCAAAGGTCTTCTTGATCCGTGGCCAATTGACAGTATTTCTGCCCTCTTTCCTCGACCCTCAGAAGTTCTATCTGATGGTGGATCAGCACTTTCTGATTACTCAGTTAAAGAGCGAATTGGCGTATATTGAGCGCCATTGGCGGCAGCTCGGCCGGCCTACCATTACACTGCTTTTGACCCGTACTGTGCTGGAAACCGGCCAGGATGCCCTGTTATCGTTGATTCAGGAGCTAAAGACAGGTGAGTGCGACGGCATTCATGTGCGTCTGGGCAGGATAGGAGAGCTGCGACAGACGGCAGGACTTGAACGTATCGACTACCTCCACGAATTTGAATTCTCAGGCGCTCCCGTTCGAGACGCGCAGCCCGGGAATTTCCTGCTGGCTGTCGAGATGGATCAGTGCGCGCCTTTAAGCCAGGTAGATGCATTGTGGATGGAGCAGGAGGCGAAGACAGCGGATCTGCTCGATCGTCTGTCTTCGTCATTGAACATTTATGAGCAAGTCGAACTGCTTCAGACACTAATTCGAAAGCATGGAATGGAGTATCGCGCGTCCATCGCTGTAAATCGCGGCTCTGGGGATGACGAGGCTGCCGACAGGACAGAATTTACAGTACAGGAGCTTCTGGAGGACGTCTATGCGCGAGCGACTCGTGGCAACAAAGGCCGGCCGTTCTGGAACGTAATACGCAGGGCGGCCGGATTGCTCGGCAAGTCCGATGTAGCCCTTTCCGATTCCGTCACCGATATTATCGTGCGCCAGAAGCAGATTACCGTGGGCAAGTCTTACTCAGATGATTCGCTAATCGCGCGGCCGCTTCCGCCCAGCGAGATCCGGGATAAGATCCGTCAGTTCGGCGGCGCTGACATACGAGAACGCGTTTTAACCCAGGAGATTCTGATCTATCTCGGCCTATTAATCCGTGCTGAACCTCAGCTGTTCCAGGGATTGATGACGCTTCGAGTTGGTTATCTGATCATTCTGATCACCGGCGAGCTGGCTCAGGAACAGCAAATGCGGCGTGAAGAAGCCTATGAACGACTGATGCACCTCAGTCCGACGGAGATACAAAAGCGTCTGCGCAACGTTCTCGGCGATTACGATGACAAGGCCCGCCTGGTGCAGAGCCAGGAATCTCTGCCGCTTCAGAACGGCGTTGTCGAAGTGGTGGATCCGGCGCCACCAGCGGCCATTCCCACCGGCGGTTGGTTGCGTTACCGGCAGAGGGAGGGGGCGCTGAACCGCGTCCCTGCCGGTTTCTATCCGCAGGTCTGGAAGCTGCTCCGGCACTGCAAAGGTCTCATCATCGGAGACAAGCTTGAGCTCAGGAACCGGATCGACAGCTCCTGGATCCTTTCGGAAACGACGGCAGGCGAAAAGAACTTCGCTTTGTTGATCGAGCGTCTGCTCAACAAAATGGACGCCTCCAAGTATCGGCAGGTGAATATCGAAACGATGATGACACTCGCTGCCCTTGCCGACCGTACACCGGAACTCGTAATTGATGATTATCTGGTGCTGGATGTCGTGATCGGCCATGCCGTGCGACTAGCATGGCTGGCCGGTCATCCCGATCGAGAACCCATGTACCACGAAGACACGGCAAACGCCTGGCAGGCATTCTATGAGACGTCGCCGAATGAATGCGGCGTCTATGTCGTCAGGGCTCTGCAGTTCCTGACGCGCGGATAAATCGACCATTCATAGCGCCTAAAAATAGTTTTCTAGAAGAGTTGACATATCTCAGGATCTCTGATATGATGTATTCAACTCTTCTAGCAGAGTGAAAATGAGGCAGCTGGTGACTACGGTAGAAACTGCAACAAAGAAATATCGTGAAGTTGAGCAAGTCCTACGCCGTGAGATAGCATCCGGCGATTGGCTTGCAGGAGCGCAAATACCGGCCGCTCAAGAGTTGGCCAAGCGCTTTGGCGTTGCCAATATGACGGTTCGGCAAGCCATTACCGCCCTCGTTGATGATGGGATACTGGTGCGCGTTCAGGGTAAAGGAACGTTTGTCGTTGACAGGGATCGCTCTCAACCGGAAACGAGCACCCGATATCCCATGGCAATGCTGTTCCCGGTCGAATGGCAGCGCCGGGACGCCTACTATTTCGGCGATCTGCTCGACGGTTTCCAGCGAGTTATGGAAGCGGAAGGCCATCGCGTTCCCAGATATGACTACGATGTTGCCGAGACGCCCGGGCTGCTTGAGCCCGGTACGGCTGTAGCCTGTCTCCTCCTTGAAGAACCTCATCTGGAGTTGATCGAGAGGCTGCGAGACACGGGCTATCGTGTGTTCGCCATCAACAATTATTCCGGCCGCCGGTCAATTCCCTGTATCAGGGTTAATGATGCCGGTGGTGTCGAGGATGCTGTGGATCATCTCGTTTCACGAGGTCACGAGCGGATTGCCTTCCTCCGTGGCGTCTCCGTTAACCTCGACGCCATGGATCGCCAGCGCGGTTTCCGAGCAGCGGTAAAGAAGCATGAGCTTCGAAACGTTGTGGAGATTGGCGACGACTTTATCGAGTCTGCCGGCTACGATGCCGCACAGAGACTGCTCTCTTCGCCTAACCCTCCTACCGCAATAATATGCGCAAGCGATCTCTCCGCACTTGGCGCGGTAAGAGCTGTGCGCGATCGCGGCCTTTCAGTGCCACATGACCTTTCCGTAGTCGGCTACGGAGATTTTTCGGTGGCAGACTATGTCATCCCTCGTCTCACGACGATCCGTCAGCCCAGACATGAACTGGGCGCCGGAGCGGCTGAGATGTTGATCAAACTGGCAAACGGCGAGGATATCGCCGATCGCCTGCTCGACGCTGAGCTCATAATTCGCGAATCGACGGCGCGGCACGTTTCCGCACTTGCCGCTGCAGTATAAGCGTCACCAATTCAGGAACGCATTCGCCATCGTGAACCGGGCTCTTCAGTGTCGTTGCGCCTGAACACCTACGAACGACGCCGTATCGATCGTCACTTTGTCGTGGCATTACCGTCATCATCAAGAACTGCAAAATCATTACTGCAGCGCTTGTTTCCGAAGGTTGGCATTGAAGAAAGGTCCGTCATGAAAAGAGTTAATTTCAAATCAGCATTCACATTGATTGAGCTGCTCGTCGTCATAGCAATTATAGCGATTCTCGCAGCGATTCTATTCCCTGTCTTCGCACAGGTTCGAGAGAAGGCGCGTCAGACCACATGCGTCTCAAACGAGAAGCAGCTTGGGCTTGGGCTGATGCAGTACATACAGGATAATGACGAATCATATCCGATGTCTCAGTATTTCGACGCCGGCGGCAATCCGAATGACTGGGGCAATGCGATCTATCCGTATATCAAAAATGGTAACGGCGTCGCCTACTCACCCACCGTTACACTCCACAACGGCCAGGGAGGCATCTTCAATTGCCCATCCTTCCCCAATCAGGCGATCGTGGCGCAATATGGTATCAATCTTTGCTTGAGCCATCCATTTTATGCCAATCAGCCCACCGGCGGCGCCACCCTTGCGCAGATTGATAATCCCAGCGAGCGTGTTGCTGTTGTCGAGAAGGGCGCTCCTGCTGATCCTAACGCAAGTTATCCTACCTTCGAAGTTGGTCAGTGGAACTGGGCCGGCGGCTTAGGCGGCATTGTAGACGGTTCAGTACCCGAGGCGCACCACGATCTGGAATTCGATTTTGACGGAGCAGGCGGTTATCCCGGCCCCGGCGGCATGCCGAGATATCGGCACCAGGGCCACTGCAACATGCTGTTCGCGGATGGTCATGTGAAATCGATGACGCGTGGAAGCGTGAGTTGGGCGAAGAACATCTACATACCAGGCGCTTACGAGGCAATCCCGACGGGCGTTCCCAGCACATACGGTGGTGTGTACTAGAGGGTATCTTGATGAAGGTGACAGCGCCACTAATGCTTGCAATCGCCTGCCTCATTGCCGGCGGTGGATGCGGCAATTCCAAAACTGGCAGCCAGCAGGTCGTAAAGCAAAAAACTACCGCTCAATCCGTGGCGGATGATCCGAACATTCCGCCGGAGAGACGCGCGGAGATACAGAAAATCATTGCGCAGCAAGAAGCTACGCACGCCGCTCCTCCAACGGCGTCCCATTAGGTAACCAGCTCATATGCCATCTCGTCTGGGGTTGAATGTCCCTCCAAGAACGTTCAATCCCAGACGAATCCAGTGCCAGTGCCCCCGTCGACGTATGGCATCAAATTGCCCGTTCCACATTCCGTTCCTCACCTACAGGAAATACCATGTCGATCAATACCATTGCTTCCGTGACAATCTTGACCGTTGCTCTGAGTTCGGCGATTGTTGTCAATACACCCAATATGAGTATTGCCGATGCTCTGGTTCCAAATAGGGCTGCAGCAGCGATTCGCCCCTTATGGATCAGCGCTTACTATGCGATCTGGGTGCAGCAGTCAGGCGAGTTGACACCGCAGCAGATCGACTTTACGGCGATGTCCCATATCATGCATTTTCACATAACGCCTGAGGCCGACGGCACGATCGATCCGGTCAAGGGTGGTATCACAGCGGCGGAATCGGAAGCCCTTCTCACACCGGCGCATGCGGCAAAGCGTAAAGTGTTGATATGTGTGGGCGGTGGGGACACGGCAGGAAAGTTTCGTCCAGCGATATCCGATGCAGTCCGTCCAACGTTTATCGCAAACCTCATGGAGTTCGTAAAGACCCGTGGTTACGACGGGATCGATATAGACATGGAGCCCGTCGAGGAGAGCGATGTGCCTGATTACAGCAAGTTCATTCGGGAACTGCGGACAGCTATCAATGCAGATGGTTCCAAGCTGCTGCTGACTGCGGCTGTTTCCTCGCAGCCGACCATGTTCGCCACTCTCGCGCCACAATTCGATCAGGTCAATATCATGACTTACGATCTGAGTGGAACCTGGACCGGCTGGAAGACCTGGCATAACTCACCACTCTATGACGGCGGCTCGGATCGCCTCACGGCAGCGCGCCCCTACCCATCCGTTCAGGCAAACGTCCAGCAGTACCTTGATGCCGGCCTTCCCGCCTCCAAAACCGGCATTGGCGCGGCTTTTTATGGCTACATATGGAACGGCGCGGATGCGCCTGGCCAGGGTATCCAGGGAGTGACATACGCCGCAAGCGAATACCATACGATTATGGATCAGTACGGCACTCCTGACCATTACCATTGGGATAAGCAGGCCCATGCGCCTTACCTGAGCATTTCCGCGCCAAATGCGGCAGATCGTAAGTTCATTTCTTACGACAACGAGAAGCTGCTTGCTGAAAAGGTTGCATTCGCGCGCCAGCGCCGGCTTGGCGGCTTGATCCTTTGGGAGCTCGGCAGCGGCTATAGAAACAGCCAGCCGGACGGCAAGAAGGACGGGCTTCTCCAGGCTGTCAAACGCGCCTGGCTCACACCGGCAACGAAGTAATGCTTCTAGTAACTTTCCTGATTCAACAGTCTTGATGCAGCTCGTTGTGTGTCTGCGCCGCCCGGATTCCCGGCCCATGTGACGGAAATTTTGCCTCTGTTTCCCACATTATTTGCGGTCTATTGCAAGGGTACGCATACTTAAGGTATGTTGCATAGCGATGTACCTAAAAGAGCTCTGCGTGACTACGCAACCATCCATCGCCTGCGTTGATCGGGCGACAGCCCGAAGGCTGTCGTCCATTCTCCTCATGATGCCGGTCTTGTTTTTGCCCGCAGAAACCCGGGCCGCAAAGTCGAAAGCCAATGCTGCTGGACGAACCTATTATGTAAGCATCACTGGAAGCAATGCTGCATCAGGAACGTCGCCGGGTTCTCCGTTCTTCACAATTCAGCGCGCTGCGGATGCCATGTCGCCCGGCGACACCTGTGTAATCGGCGCCGGAACATACCGGGAGACGATCATCCCTGCGCATAGCGGGCTACCTGGGCGGCCGATCACATTTAAGCCCGCCAAGGGCGCATTCGTCACGATCAGCGGGATGGAAAGAGCTCTTGCATGGCGGCCATATCAAGGCGCCGTCTACCAAACGCCGCTCGCGTGGACTCTCGGTCCCGAAAATCAGGTATTGATCGTTCGCGGAAACACCGTAACTCCGCTGCAGGAAGCGCGATGGCCCAAGGCGCCGGACGATACCCTGACCACAGCGCATTCCGCAATGGCGTACGCGACCGGCGGATCAGGATCGACCCTTACCGATCCCAAAATCAAGCAAACAGCCAGTTCATGTATCGGCTCAACGATCTGGTGTCGCGGCGGCACAGGCGGCTGGCTCGTACAAACAAGCGTCGTTCGCAAATACGATCCTTCAACGCATACCCTTACGTTCGATCCTGTTCCGGATACCAGTTCTCCGGTCGTTCCCGGAGCAGGCACGCAGTACTTCCTCACAGGGTCCATAGGTCTTCTAACACAAGATCGCGAATGGGTGATCGATCCTGAGGATCACCGGCTGTTTCTGCAATCTCCGGGCGGCGCGACGCCTGCTAATATCGAAGTCAAGAAACGTATCACCGGCATCGATCTTAGCGGGAAATCTTATATCACAGTGAGTGGCCTGCGGCTTCTGGGCTGCAATCTCCGCATGGCGAACGCAAACCACTGTACCATCGATAAGTTAAACGCCTCTTATATCTACAATTCGACGCGATCAATCGGATATCAGGACGACGCCCAGTTTGGAAACGGGATAACGATTTCCGGCAGCGACAACATTATCAGTAACTGCTCACTCACTCATTGCAGTGGAACAGCCCTCAACATCAACGGCAACCGAAACACAATCGTCAATAACGAGATCCGTGACGTCAACCGCTGCGGCGGATATTCAGCGCCGATTTTTCTCGGCGGCGGCGCAGCCAACGTAGTAGCTCACAACACGCTGCATGATACAGGCCGGTACGGCATCCTCGTTCACACCGGCAACGCCGAGATCGCTTACAATTCCATATACGACTACGATTGGCTGACAAAGGATTCCGGCGCGATCTACTGCTGGGGGGTGGATTTACAGAACAGCCACATCCATCATAATGTCATTCACGACGGACGCGCTTATGAGAACGATGCCGGCATCTATCTCGATAACTTCACGGAGAATGCGATTGTAGATCACAACCTCGTCTATGGAATCGACCGGGCCGGAATCAGGTTTAACACTCCCGGCCAGTACCGCCTTCTCTACAACAATACAGTTGCGGGATGTGTGGTGTCGTTTGATCACTGGGGCGAATCTCCTTACGGCGAGGAACTCTACGGGACGCGAACACTGAACAACATATTCACGTCACGAGCCGACCAGACGCCGGACATGATGGCAGCGCACAATCTCGAGAGCAGCCCGGGGCTCAGTTTCGTCGATGCCGCGCATGGCGATTACCACCTCGCATCGAACTCGGCGGGCCGTCAGGCTGGCGCAGCCGTGCCGGGGATTACGGCGCCAAAGAGCAAGGATACTCCGGACTGCGGCGCATTCGAGGGGCCGGCATGGAAAGCCGGTTGCGATCTCTCCCACCCCGTTTCACTTCAGAACCTGCCCAGTACAAAGGCAGCAATTGTGTCTGTTCCCGGGCTAAACATACTTTTCAACGGTGGCTTTGAAGCCGGATGGAATGGTTGGAGCGCCGAAGATAAATCTGCCGTATCCGTTATCCCCGTGCCCGATACAAAATTGATGAAGCGCGGCAAGAACAGCAAGCTCAAGCTTGGGCCGGCTCAGACCGCCTTAAGTCAAAACGTAACCGGTCTAACGCCAGGCGCGCCGTATCGCCTTTCCGGATGGGTCTATGTGGATCGCGGAGAAACTGCCCTTATCCAGGTTACTTTTCCGAACGGGGAATCGAAAAGGATTGCAGTTACCGACACGCAGTATGTCCAGGCAACACTTCATTTCACGGGTTCGCCAAAGCCGTCTTCGGTGACTGTCAGCATCTCCAAAACGTCCGACGGCCCGGGCTGCATTTACGCCGACGATTTCGGTCTCGTTAAGCTAATGGGAGACGAGCCGGACAACAACGCCATGGCCATCGCCGGAGATTCAACACCATAGCGCCTATTTCGCCTTGATGGACAGATTATCTTCGCCGGCGAAAGCGCAGGCGATCTTTAAGGCCGTCCCAGACATTGAACACGATGGGGCAGGCAGCGGCGTTATCAATCATTGAGAATGTTCGCTGCCTGAACCCGTCGCGATGCAGGTAAGGGTATCCCCGGCAGTCATCCGGCCTATCTTCATAGACCGCGCAGAGATTATCTTCACCGAGAAAGACACAAGGCTGCGAGCGCAGCATCCGCGTGTGTGGCTCAGGTTCTTCAACGTAACGCTCGACAAACTCTCCTGGAGTGATTTCGAAGCGCGCGGCGAGCCTCGTAATGTCGTCGTCGTTCACTTCAATCTGGAGTGTCCTGCAGCAGTTGGCGCAGATCTTACAGTCAATTTGCGACCAAACCTCATCCGTTACCTCCCGGACCGTCGCGTCCAATTTTTCGTCCTTCATATTCAGACGGATCTTAAGGAAATTGCGAAATCTCAAGTCTTCATTTACGTGCTTGGCGCTCCGCCTTCGTATTACCGCCAAATCGCGTATAAGACCATCAGACATATTCAGATCCTCATCTCTGGCATGCGCGCTTGTCTACCGCTGAAACTCCAACAAGAAGCGCTTCTCACTTTATACATTACCTTTCGATGAACCGATAAGCTACAATGACGGTGAAGACCTTATGCATTGGAGCAGCCATGGATTCACGTTCCTTTCTCACTCGAAAATTACTGCATTTCTCAGCGGCAGTTATAACGATATCATCGTATTGCCTGCTGGCAACCACGGCGCATTCTGCGCCAGTAAAGGTTCGCTGGCACAAGCTGCATCAGTCAAAACCAGGCCTTTACGACATTGCCGTATCATATCCTGAATTCCGCGGCAGCAGCCCGCTTGCGCGCGCCGCAAGCGCCGCCTTCAAGCTGGAAGCGCTCAAGGATCTGGGCGAATTCCGCAAGGCGGCCGCCGATGACGCCCACGAGTTTGGAAAGCTGCGCAGCGAATATGGCGTGGATCGGACAACTCAGCTTGGCGTCGTTTCGGACACTGTCATTTCCGGTTACCTGGTTAACTATGACTACTCCGGCGGCGCACACCCAAACACGATATACGTACCGATTACGTATGGGTTAGTCGACGGCAAACCTGCTCGATTGAGCGTTCGGCAGATTGCGTCTCCATCCATATCGCCGGCAGAGGTACTTGCAAAGGCCGTCATTCCCAAGATAAATGCGATAAAGAAGCAGAATGAGGGCGATCCCATCGGTTCGATCGATATGAAGTACGCGAACCGCTTCATCGTCACAAAAAGTGGCATTACCTGGGTATTCTCGCCATACGACATCGGCGCATATGCTGAAGGACCGTTCATTATCGACGTGCCCTGGTCGGACCTTCGTGGCCTGCTGCGGACCGCCGGACCTCTAGCGGCCTACTCAAAATGATGCCGGGAGCCAGTTGATGAATGATAGCGCTCAGAATTGGATAAGCAGTCTTAACCTGTTACCGCATCCCGAAGGCGGGTATTACAGAGAGACATATCGGTCCGGCGTAAGCGTTACGGTTTGCAGCGCCGATGATCACAACGATGTGAAGACCGCAGACAGAGCCATTCGCTCCATCTCCACAGCCATCTATTTTCTGCTGGAGGGCGATCAGATCTCCACGCTTCATCGCATCCGTTCCGACGAAGCCTGGCACTTTTACGCCGGATCGTCCCTATCCGTTGAAGGTATTCTGCCGGACGGAGAAAGGCAGACATGGCGATTAGGGCTGGATCTCGCATCAGGCGAACGCCCTCAATGCGTCGTACCGGCCGGAACGTGGTTCGGCGCTCACCTCAAACATTCAAGCGCATATGCGCTTGTGGGCTGCACGGTTTCGCCCGGCTTCGATTTCGCAGATTTTGAACTTGCCGAACGCGCGGAGCTTATCGCAATGCACCCACAGCACACGGATATCATAGAACGACTGACGCATCCATAGCGTTCTTTGCCCTTTACGAGGTCACATCAATGACACTGACACCGGAACTCAATACGAAGCTCGACGAGCTTGCCGATCAATATTCTCTGAGCCGTTCGGCTATCGATACTCTTCTCGCGGCAGTCGCTGCCGGCAACGGGAAGATGGCGCAGTTCAACCATCCTGACCTTGGCGGCTCCGGTCAATGGATGGCAGGCGGCATGACAATGGTCGGAGACATGTTCAACCATGGTCTGCGAGCCCGCGTTGCAGCCGTGTGCGAGGTTCTCGCGGGTTTGATCGGCCGCATTCCTGCTGCTGCAAAGGAAAACGTCTGGCATAGCTTTTCGTCGGGGACAGCCTGGTGGCCGGATGAGCTGGGTACGCCCACTCAAACAGGCGGACAGAATGCATCGCGCTACGCGATATTTCCCTCCGCTCGCAGGATCGCCATCCTCGAAAATGGCCAGTGCATTGTCTACGATACTCTCGACTATACCGTCACAGGAGTCTCGCAGCAGCAGGGCGGCGACGCAAGCATGACACTGGGCACGGACCGTGGATCTATTGCCCTTTCTGCGCTACCTGTCGTTACGTCGGCGCAAAGCAGCGCTGCAAAACCGGATGCAGCCCCAAGGGGCGATTCACAGTCACCGAGCACAACGCCATCAGGCAATTCGCAGTCATGGTCGCATTCGTTCGCCTCCTCTTCGACAAACTCTGCCGAGCCGGTTAGCGCTGACAAAGTTCCGCAAAATACCGGCGCAACGGCATCAAAATCAAGCCGGGCGGCATCGAATTCCGACGAAGCCGAAATTATTTTAAGGACAATCGAAAGACTGGCCGAACTGCGGGACAAGAGTGTCATCACGGAAGACGAGTTCTCTGCAAAGAAGACTGAATTGTTGTCGGCATTGTAAGAGAAGGAAAGGCGCTGCCTGCCAGCGAATGTCATTTCAAATGGCAGTTCTATCGCCACAATCATTTAAGTCCGGGTTCACGTTGATCGAGCTGCTCATCGTGATCGCCATCATCTCCGTCCTCGCCGCGATTCTATTCCCGGCATTTATGTCGGCGCGCGAAAAGGCTCGTCAGGCTGTGTGCCTTGCCAACCAGCGCCAACTGGGAGCGGCTCTGGTGATTTACGCCAACGAGAACGATGATAAGTTCATGCCGGGTAATAAGCTGCCTGCCCCCGACGCTGAGGGTGTCAGCCGTGCCGGTTGGGGAGGCGTCATTTACCCACAGGTCTCAGCCACTGGCGTATTCCGCTGCCCTGACGACGACACGCAATCGGGGATAGTCCTCGGCGAAACGGCTTTTCCGATCTCGTATTTTATGAACCAGAACCTGTCGGGCGATGCTTACCCCACGGGGATGGCGCTCTCTGAGTTAGTCGCGCCGGCGTCGACGGTCGTTATCGCTGAAAACACGGGGATGCTCACCCACCTTATTGCCCGGCTTAGGCGGCAGGACGAGATTGAGTCGCCGTTCGCCAATCACTTCATTCGAAGCGGTAAGTCACCCTACGAGAGGCATACCGATGGCCGCACGTACCTGCTCGCCGACGGCCATGCCAAATGGTTCAAGCCGAACAGCGTATCGGTTGGCGCAAACCTTGTAGCCGTATCGCCGGAGCATCTCACAAGCCCGCTGACAGTCACGTTTGCCATTAAGTAATGACGGTTAGAGCTTGCTCCGCCGGCGTTTTACGCGCATCAAATTTTCAACACGAGGAACAATCTTGATCATTAAGAGCGACGAGTGGGTCGATATCGAAACGGCCACCGGTCCGATGCGAACCTATATCTTCCGCCCGGTCGCGGCGGGGCGTTACCCCGGCCTGGTGCTCTATTCCGAGATCTTCCAGGTCACCGGCCCAATTCGCCGGACAGCCGCGATACTGGCGGGACAGGGGTTCGTCGTAGCCGTGCCCGAGATCTATCATGAGCTTGAGCCGGCAGGAACCGTTCTCGCCTATGATGAAGCCGGCGCTGAGCGCGGGAATGCCCACAAGATCGCCAAGGAGCTTTCCAGCTATGATGACGATGCCCGGGCAGCACTGCAATATCTCGCATCGGATCCTCATTGCACCGGCAAGTTAGGAGTTATCGGGATCTGCATCGGCGGGCATCTTGCATTCCGGGCTGCTATGAACCCTGAAGTTCTCGCGGCTGCATGCTTTTATGCAACGGACATTCACAAGCGAAGCCTTGCCACAGGCATGAACGACGATAGTTTGGACCGTATCCCGGAAATCAAAGGCGAATTGTTGATGATATTTGGCCGACAGGATCCGCACGTGCCGCGTGAGGGACGAGCCATCATCTACAATGCCCTGGCGGATGCAGGATCGAACTTCCAGTGGCATGAGTTCAATGCCGCGCACGCCTTCATGCGCGACGAAGGGCCTCGATATAATCCGGCGCTCGCTGCCATCTGCTACGGAATGACTTTCGAGATGTTCAAGCGTAAACTCGGCGAGGGTGATCTGTCTTAAGCCGTAGTTTGCAGCTTAGAACAGGATTTCCAGCCGATTTGGCGAACTTAAAGGGGCGGCGGTCACAGATACGGCCAGCAATTTCCATCATGAAGACGGGATCAGATTTATGACACTCATCGAACGCAGCGGCGAAGCTTTTGAAGAGGGATTTCAACTTACCGTAGTCGGTAGCAAACTGGGCGTCGGAGACACCGCTCCGGATTTCAGCCTCGTGAACTTCGACGGCGCAACCAATGCGATGTCCGATGTCAGCCTTGCGGATGCGCCAGGCAAGGTCCGGCTCCTCAACATCATCAACTCGCTGGACACGCCCGTATGCCATATCGAGACGCGGCGGTGGAACGATCTTGCCAAGGATCTGCCGGGCGTGGAAGTATACACGGTCAGCATGGATCTTCCCTTCGCCATGGCCCGCTGGCAGGCGACAGAGGGAGTCGGCCACAAGATGCTGTCGTCGCATAACAACGAGAAATTTGCGACGGACTACGGCGTCCTGTTAAAGGAGTGGCGATTGCTACAGCGCGCAGTCATCGTCATCGATCCGGACAACAAGGTCATCCATGCCGAATATGTTGACGATCAAATGCTGGAACCTGACTACGATGCTGCTGTGGAAGCTGCCAAGAAGTAGCTGCTCGTAAATTTGTCGTAGCAAAAAGGCACTCCCATTCGGGAGTGCCTTTTTGCTACCACGCAGCGCAAGAGAGTTACTGAGCAGAGAACATATGTTGGACGACTTCAGGCTTTGGCCTGCTCTAAGCCAATGCGCCGTTTTTTGTCTTTGTTCGAGCCCGATCGATGAACATCCAAATTATCCCCAGGACCATATAACCCGCGAATACCTGTGGCAGATAGTTGTCGGGAGCTACAGGCCATGGCATAATGCTGCCCTTTACGGCAATCCCCATAAATGCTATCCCGACGACCGCAGCGAAGACGAGCCAAGGGGAAATCGTCTTGTCTTTCGCCGCCGATACGACTGCGCCAATGGCAATCAAGATATACGCCAGCAGAAAGCCGTACGTGGCGATGGTGCCGTTCATATTGTATATATCAAGAACGGCGATCCCCTTGGCGCTAAGCCCGAACAGAACGATCAGCATTATTACCGCACACGCCGTCGCCGCAATGTGTGGTGTGGCATTGGTATCGTGCGACTTTCCGAGATGCGCATGGATTAAACCGTCACGCGACATCGACATTACAATCCGCGACGTTGCCGTAACGCAGGCCAGGGAACATGCAAAAAGGCTGACAATCGCCCCTATCGATACCAGCACTCCCAGAAACGGGGCATGCGCGATATCGGCCATCGCAGACAACGCCAGGAGACTCGGATCGTTCAACGCAGTCTTGTAGCCGTGAAACGCGGAGACCATAATGAACGACATCACGATAAAGAACGATCCTGCGATTGCCGTACTCATAAACACTGCTCGCGGTATGCTGGCTTTTGGATTCTTCGCCTCTGCCCCAAGAGCAGTGGCGCTCTCAAATCCGACATATGAGAAAATTCCAAGCACCATTCCCCCTTGCAACCCCGAGAGTGTCATTCCCTTCAATGAAAGCTGGTCGCCCAAATGCAGACCAGTATGCGCGACCATCGCAATTCCGAGACTGAAGATCAACGCAATGGAGACGCCTTCCATAAGAAGCATCATCTTTGCCGACAGTCTGACGTCCCGATAAGCTACAAACCAGACAAGCGCTACAACCAGCCCAAACATAACAGTTGCCGGAATGGTCGTATGCAGGTCCTTTAAGAGAGATTGCATATAGGGAGCCGTGTAAGACGATACAGCGATTCCGGTCGCCAGATATGCCAGGATCAGCGCCCATCCGGTGATAAATCCGGCTGTTGGGCCAAGGCTCTTTGTCACGTAGGAGTAAAGCGCCCCGGGGGTGGACGATTTGCTGGCGAACTGCTGGATGCATACGCCAATAAGCAATAGCCCCAGAGTCGCGAGGAGATATGTAAACCAGGTGCCGTTTCCGGATGAAGCGAATACCAATTGCAGATTTACAGCCGGCGTTAGGGTCGGCGCAATGTTAGCAATCGATTGCGCAAGGGTCTCCGTAAAACTCAGTGCGTCGCGACGCAATCCGACGGCGTGGTGATTATGCTCTCCAAGGTCAAGGTGGTCACCCGGTGAGACTTCGATCGTTGCCATTTGCTAATATCCTTCCCTGGCGGCTTTTGACCGCCGGTCAAAACCGGAATAATGCAGCCCCGGCAGAGGTAGCTGCATGTTCTGATAGAAGAAGCCAGCGTTGACTTTGCAATGGGCGAGTATTGCCGTATCCAAGCCATTCAGCCGCGCGCCCGATAAATTGACGCGACAGGGCACAGCAGGACCGTACAATGGGTCTGCGAGAATCGCAGCGGTAGTGCAACCGATCGGAAATGTGGCTTAGGGTGAGGTACCCCATACGGGGCAGGGAGTGCTCAAATCGATGAACACTAGAAGTCACGGGATGGCATAAAATACCCCAGGCGTGTTTCAAAGTCAACAACTTATTCGGCGATTTGGATTTACAAAGATTATCGTTTCTGCTATAATTGCCTCAAACCAATTTGTGATTTATTTTTACCAATTTGGAAAAATTGGTATCACCACAGCGTCATCCGGCATGAACAACTTGTGGAATTCATCGTCTAGGAACTACTATATTTAAAGCGATAATTGCTATTTTAGCAATTCCATATGCGCATAAGGCAATCTCCGCCGATGATCAAAATCAAGATGCACTCCCCCATTGTCCCCGCTGCGGTATCTCTGAGCGCCCTGTACCTGGGCTTGCCTGTTCGGGCTGCTGGCGATATATCCACTACTGTTAAAACATCCGAAACACCTCGCGAAATCGTCGTGGACAATGGCGCGCTTACCGTTGTGTTCTCCAAAGTGAAGGGTCAGGTTACGGCGATCCGCTATCACCACGACGGCCGGGAAACCGAGATGGCGAACACCATGTATTACTCGTACAGCGCGGGACCAACCGGCAAGGGAGCGCCAAAGGGAGGCGGCGTCACTGCCCCCAGCCCGCCAGTTCATATCGTAAAAAACGATGCCGGCGGCGCTGAAATTGCCATGGAGTATGGCCCCACGCCCACCTACCCTTTCCAAACCGAAATCCATTACGTTATCCCGCGCGGCGAGAGCGGTTTCTACGTTTATCAGATCTATAAGCACACATCGGATATGCCGGCGGCGACGATCGGCGAAGCGCGTTTTGTCATCAAGGGCAAGCCAGGCACGGATCTTTATACGAATCACGTTGTCGATGCGAAACGGATGGGACCTTTTCCTGCATCGCCCGTCGTCAAAAAAGTCATGGACGCCACCTTCCTTCACGAAGATGGGACGATCTACACGAAATACAACAATAGCGCCTTTATGGCCGATCACTTCGTACATGGCATGGCCGGACATGGCCTGGCGATCTGGATGATCAATGCCAGTAACGAATACGTGAACGGCGGCCCCATAAAACAAGAACTCACAGTCCATGAAGACAACACCTTGCTCAATATGCTGGAGGGGGCGCACTTCGGCTCAGGCGTCTTGAACTTTAACGATGCCGAAAACTGGACCAAATTCTACGGGCCGTTCTTCGTCTATATGAACCACGGAGATTCGGTTCCGGATATGTATGCTGATGCCCTCCGGCGTGCGGCGCCCGAGCGACAAAAGTGGCCTTATAACTGGGTCCGCGATCCCAATTTCCCAACAAACCGAGGCACGGTGAACGGACGCATTGTGCTTTCCGATGGATCGTCGACAAACGGAGCGTGGATCATTCTGGCCGGTCCTGGCGGCGACTGGCCCCTCCAGGGTAAAGGATATGAGTTCTGGACTCAGGCCGACAGTGGCGGCCGTTTCTTAATTCCAAAAGTTCGCCCCGGCCGATACACACTGTATGCGTATGGAGCAAACCAATTCGAGCAATATTCACAGGATGATATCGTTGTGGACGAAGGCAAATCCTCTGATCTCGGCACACTCACCTGGAAGCCTATCAGACATGGTCAGACGCTCTGGCAGATTGGCAAGCCTGATCGTTCCACACAGGAGTTTCGGGAAGGCGCCGATGTCCGCCACTGGGCGAACTACATGCGATATCCGGCGGATTTCCCCGACGATGTCACATACACCATCGGCAAGAGTCATGAGGATAAGGATTGGAACTTCGCACAGTGGACATGGTACAGCAAGAAGCCGAACTGGACCATTCGATTTGACACCCCAAAGCCGCTTACGGGCACATGTATTCTCACGTTTGGAATAGCCTCATCAAACCCGGTGCGCGGAAACCATGCGAATGTGATCGTGAGCGTAAACGGCAAGCAGGTTTCTGTGCTGCGTCTTCCGAAGTCCGGCCCGGCCGCATATCGGAGCGGTGGGCAGGACAGCCTCTATCAGGTGCTGTACATGACTTTCGACGCTGAATTACTCAAATCCGGAATGAACGAGATCACCCTCGGGCACGAGGAAGCTGCCCCATTCCCCACCCCGGAAATTCAAATGCATGGTCAGGTCGGCGAGGTCATGTATGATGCCATCCGCCTTGAAGTTGAGGATATGAAATGAGCGCTTTCAAGACCATTCCTGCATTGATTGTCATGCTTATCGTGACTGCATTGAGCCAGGCCATGGCTCAAACGCATCCTACACTCTATATCATCGGCGATTCGACGGTAAAGAACCATACAGCCGGCCTTCAGGGCTGGGGCGATCCCATAGCGGCTCTTTTCAACCCTGCGAAGATCACGGTTGAAAACGATGCCCTTGGCGGCCGCAGCAGCCGAACGTTTCTCACGGAAGGTCTCTGGGACAAAGTTGCGCCCCGGATCAAACCCGGAGATTTCGTGTTGATGCAGTTCGGCCACAATGACGGCGGTTCGGTAACAAAGGGATATCGCGCTTCGCTGAAAGGAACCGGCGATGAAACACAGGATGTCGTGAATGAGAAGTCCGGCAAACCGGAAACGGTTCACACCTATGGCTGGTATCTACGCAAATATGTTGACGACACGAAGTCCAAAGGCGCAACGCCGATCGTAATCTCTCCCATCCCGCGCAACATGTGGAACGCAGAAAACAAGGTAGGCCGCAACAGCAACGACTATGGCAAATGGGCCAGCGAAGTCGCTCATAACGAATCGGCGCTATTCATCGATCTCAACGCAATCGTGGCCGACAAATACGATGCCCTTGGCCCAGACAAAGTAAAGGCATACTTCCCGGAAGACCACACCCACACGAACGACGCCGGCGCGACGTTAAATGCCGAATCGGTCGTCGATGGCATTAAGGCGCTGAAGGAATGCAATTTACGGGATTATTTGGTGGCAAAACAGCAATGAGCATAGAGAATTCCTGGCCGGAAATTACGACATCAATGCGTCCTTGGACACGCTGGTGGTGGCACGGAAGCGCTGTCGATCCCGAAAACCTGAGCCGCCTTCTTCGCGAATACCATCAAGCCGGACTCGGCGGCGTCGAGATCACGCCGATTTATGGTGTAAAAGGCGCAGAGGATCGCGAGATACGGTTTCTGTCGGACGATTGGCTGGATATGCTGCGTCATACGATCACCGAAGCGCACAACCTCGGCCTTGGCGTGGACATGAACACCGGCACCGGCTGGCCCTTCGGCGGCCCGCATGTAACGGACAGCGATGCCGACGATAAGCTGGTGATTGAATGCAGCCAGGTGGCGGGCGAAGATACATGGACCGGCGCATCCGGCATTGAACAGCCGCAGGCGGCCACAGCGTATGGCACAGATGGGTCGATTATTCACCTGGAATTGGCGCGATCCGAAGACGGTTCATTCTCTTGGACCGCGCCGGCTGGCGACTGGACCGTCTACTGCGCCGGCATAAAATGGGCAGGCCGGATGGTCAAACGGGCAGCGCCGGGCGGCGAGGGAAAGTGTGCTAACCCTTTCTCTCAGCAGAGCGTATTGAACTACCTGCAAGTTTTCGATTCCGCGCTGGCCTCGCTGCCGTCCAATGCCATACGGTGCCAATTTCACGACTCCTTTGAATACCTGGCAGACTGGTCCCCGGATTTCTTTGCGGAGTTCGAGAGGCGGCGGGGCTATGATCTCAGCCATTACCTGCGAGAACTTGCCGGCAGCGGCGACGGCGACACGATAGCGCGTGTAAAGACTGACTATCGCGAGACTCTGAGCGATATGCTGCGTGAGAACTTCACGCAAACGTGGACATCGTGGGTGAACGGCAAGGGAAGCCTGAGCAGAAACCAGGCGCATGGTTCTCCGGGCAACCTCCTTGACCTGTACGGAACCGCAGATATCCCCGAGACAGAGATCTTCGGCAATCGAACAGATCCACGCGTCAACAGGTTCGCATCTTCCCCGGCGCACATTTTGGGAAAACCACTGGTTTCATCGGAAACGTGCACGTGGCTCGGTGAACACTTCAATGTCAGTCTGGCATTGGCGAAAGAAGCTATCGACGGCCTCTATCTCGCCGGCATCAACCATATCCTATACCATGGAATAGCGTACTCGCCCGAAGATGCCCGGTGGCCGGGCTGGCTCTTCTATGCATCAACGACATTCGCGCCGCAGGATCCGATCTGGACAGATCTGCCTCAGCTTAACGCCTACATCACCCGCTGCCAGTCTCTCCTGCAATCCGGCGCGCCCGACAATGATGTCCTACTTTACTGGCCCCTTCACGACCTCTGGCAAAAGCGCATTGATGCCTACATGTTTGAGATCGGCGGCAAATGGTTTGTAACGGAGGCTATCGCGGATACCGCGCAGCAGCTATTGGATATGGGGTATGGCTACGACTATATCTCCGATAGACAGCTAACCCTGGCGCATTTTGAAGATGGGCGCATTCACGTTCCAGGCGGTGGATATCGCGCGATTGTCGTTCCGCCCTGCGAATTTATGCCCGTCGCGACATTCGAATTGCTGGTGAATTTAGCCAGGTCCGGAGCATATATCCTGTTCCAGGATCACATGCCTTCCAATGTGCCAGGGCTTTACGACCTTGTTGCGCGTCAGACGAGACTGCGCAACATGGTCGCATCGGCTGAAGCGGCCGGCTGCCGTACAGGATCAGGTCTGAAGTCATTGCTTGAGCAGACGCAAGCGCGACAGGAATTGATGACTTCCGAATACGGTGTCGATTGCATTCGGCGGCGGACAGATTCAGGATGCGATTACTTCCTGGTTAACCGCGGGAAGGCAAGTATCGACCGATGGGTTCCGATTGCGACACCAGCCGCATCCGCTAAGATCTTGGATCCAATGACAGGCCAGTCAGGAAAAGCCGCGTTGCGACGCTTGCAAAACGAGTTTGAAGTCTATTTGCAGATGCAGTCCGGCGAGTCGTTATTCCTTCGCACGTGGGTAGAAGAACGGCCGGATCTGGAATTCTGGCCGTATTATGAAACGGTAGGCGAAGCCATATCCATCGAAGGCGGCTGGAATATTGAGTTCACAGGTGGAGGACCAAAGCTTCCGGCGGCATTGCAGATCCGCGACCTGAAGTCCTGGACGGATCTCGGTATCGAAGGAGGCGATAGCTTTGCCGGTACGGCGAGGTATACGATTACGTTCGATGCGCCCGATGCCGGCGAGCTGTGGATGCTGGACCTCGGGCAGGTTTGCGAAAGCGCAAGCATTACCCTGAACGGCGTTAAATTGAGCACTCTCATTGCGCCGCCTTACCAGGTTAAAATCGCCGAGCTAAATCCCAAGGGCAATGTGCTTGAGATCGATGTCACGAATCTTGCCGCCAATCGCATTCGCGATATGGACCGCAAAGGCGCTCCGTGGAAGATATTCCACGACATCAATATAGTAAATCTCGATTACAAGCCGTTCGATGCGTCGGATTGGCCGGTCCGTCCATCGGGCCTCCTTGGTCCCGTTCGATTGACGCCTGTTAAAACGCATAACGAACACGGCAGTAGGGCAGCTTCTTAGCAAGAATTGCCTTAAAATCTTCCAGCATACGGCCTTTGTATCCATGGCGATAGCGCACATTGATGCCGCCGTATTCAGAGGCTTTCGTTTCCTGAATTTGTGGCTGCCAGAGCAATTCTTCGCCACGAGGGTGCCACTGCATATTGAGATTATGCAGTGGTTCATTATGCGTCAAAAATATGATCTCTGCCGCAAGCTGCTTTCTTGCGCGTCCCGACAATGCTGCGTCGATCTGCTCGAACAGCTCTTCATAGAGTTTGAGCCAGCCTTCCGAGATGATGACGGGCGATAGGTTGATGTGTACTTCGTAGCCCGCATCGACAAAGTCGTTGATCGCCGCGATCCGCGCGGCAACAGACGATGTTCGCACATCCACCACTTTTGCCACGGAAACCGGCATCAAGCTGAACCTTATGCGTGATTTGAGCTGGGGATCGTAGTCGAGCAGTTCACGGTTCACGAACTTCGTGGCCCAAGTCGCCTTGGCATTGGGCAGCTCTTTGAACAGCGCTACCAGATCCCGGATGTTATGCGAGAGGACGGCGTCGGCAGAGCAGTCGCTGTTCTCTCCAATGTCATAAGTCCAGAACTGCGGGTCACATTGGTTCGGCTCAGCTTTGGGGCCAACCTTGCCTGTATGCGCGCGAATTGCCCTCTCGAAATCATGAATGTTTACGAACAGGCTGATGGGATTGGCAAACCCTTTATGGCGCGGCACATAGCAATAAACGCATGCCATGGCGCAGCCGTTTGCTTGACCGGGAGCAATGAAGTCTGCGCTGCGTCCATTGGGGCGCATGGGCATTGTCTTGCGGACGCCTAAGACGAGAACACGGCGCTTGATGGAAATCCAGTCGTGAATGTTGCCTTCATTGCCGAAGAGGCCCGGAATATCCCTGTGCGAAGGCACCTCGATCAATTCGGCATCAGGGAACTTGGCAAGGATCTGCTGGCCGCGCGGCTGATACGGAACGGACGGCTCATGATAGATCGTCCGGATATCGAAAAGCCGCTCGGCCGGAGTTCGAGAAATATTACCTTCGGCCATGAGGCCCGCAATTCTAAGCCGCAGAGCGGCGGAGCGCATTTGCAGATAGAACGAGAACGCCTAAACAGACACGGTCGTTCCTGCTCTAAATCAGGGTCGAAAGTTCTCGTGGAGAGGTCTCGTAAGTTTTCAAGTCCGGCGTCTGCCAGACGTAGCATCGATCGCGCTGGCTGGAGTATGCCGTAGGATTGCCGTCGCGGTCTATTGCAACCAGGCTCATAACCGGTTCGAATCCAGGCGGCAACGGTATCGTTCGCAGATCTTCCATGGCGTCCCGGCATGCCCGGTCGAGATCGAGCCCATATCGCATATTCGTAACCACCGAACGCGCCGTACCGCCTCGGATAGCCAACTCACCGATCCCCGTGCAAGCGCACGCTCCGTACCGGTTATCGCAATAGTTGCCTGCGCCGATGATTGGGCTGTCCCCCACCCGTCCCGGGAATTTGAATGACCAGCCGGAGGTGCTCACCGCCGACGCGATATTGCCATGCGCATCTTGAGCGAGGAAGTTGACAGTGCCGGATGTCCGCCGCGGATCTGTGAGCGCGCGCGCCAGGGCGATCATATCCCGTTCTTCCGAACTCTTCTGGGCATTCGCATCATCTTCAGTCAGGGAGCATTGGCGCTGCCATACTGCTTCCGCCGCAGGTGTAAGCAGGTTCGCCGCCTCAAAGCCCCGGTCGCGCGCAAACCTCTCGGCCCCGGCTCCCACCAGCAGGACATGCTGCGGCAGATATTCCATTACGGCTCGCGCCACGCTGATAGCATGTATGTAATTCTGCAGTGCGGCCACTGCTCCGGAGCGCCGTGTGGCGCCTTCCATAATCGATGCATCAAGTTCGACGACGCCTTCCGCATTGGGATATCCGCCCAGTCCTACTGAGTGGTCTTCCACGTTGGCTTCAACAACTCTGGCAGCCGCTTCCACGGCATCCAGAGCGCTGCCTCCGGCGCGGAGGATATCCATCGCGACTTCAAGGCCGATTGCGCCATTTTCACTTGCAACGACGATCATAAATCATTCCTTTTACAGCCCTTAAAGCCTACCAGGGACAGGGAGCGTAGTCTTTGAGGAACTTGCCGAAATACGGCTCATCTTCCAGCGTTACGCCATGCGCGACCGGGTGATAGATACGGGCCATGCCGTCGATGATGTCGAGCGGCGCGAAGAACCCTCGCTCTTCCTGATTGCGCAGCCGCTTTGGCGTGGGGTTCTCATCCGTTACCCAACCGGTGTCTACACTGTTCATGTAGATGCCGTCTTTAGCGTAATCATCGCCTGAGGTGCGCGTCATCATATTCAGCGCTGCCTTGGCCATATTGGTGTGAGGATGGAATACCGTCTTATGGCGAGAGAACTGGCCTTCCATGGCGGATACGTTTACGATGAACCGGCGCTCGAACGGCGATCGCATCATGAGCGCTTTAAGACGGCTGTTCAGCAGGAACGGCGCCACCGAGTTTACCAGCTGCACTTCCAGCATCTCCGGCGCGCCCACTTCGTCGAGGCGCAGGAGCCAGGAGTTCATATTTCGAGAGTCGGCGCGCTCTTCGTTATCTTCCAGGCTATCGGTGGGAAGCACGTCGCCGAGGACGAGTTCCGCCTCAGTGCCGCCGTCGCCGATGCCTTTAATGACCGACGGCAGCAGTGCGGAGCTGTCAGAGATGTGAAGGGTGGACGGCGCGCCATGGACAACCAGGCGGCGCGCCTCGGCAACGACTGTATCAGCCGGGTTCTGCTCCTGATCCATCAATGCATTGTAGAACCCATGAGGTCTTCTAATCGTTTGCGCCGCATTGTGGATCATGATATCAAGCGACGGCTCCGTATCGAGGAGGTATCGCGCAAAGGTCTCCACGGCCGGAATGTTGCGCAGATCCAGCCCGTAGCAGTGAACACGGTCGATCCAGTCTGCCGAGTCCGGCTCGCCGTGCAATCGCTTGGCCGCAGCATGCGGGAAGCGCGTTACGACGATGACCTTCGCTCCGTCGCGCAGCAAGCGCAACACCATCTCATGGCCGATCTTTACTCTGCCTCCGGTAACAAGGGCTGTCCGCCCCTTTAAATCCGAGCTCAAACTGCGCATTTCGAAGTTGTATGCTGCGCACTTGGGACAGAGAAGATGGTAGAAGAAGTGAACTTCCGTGTAGGAAGCCTTGCAGATATAGCAGCATTCAGGCTGATTGAGTGTTCGGACAATCGTGTGTTCCGGTGGCGGCAGCGCTGCTGCAGACACGGCATCGCGCTGGATCTGAACCATACCGGTCGCGGCAAGAACAGCGCGGTCCTCGGACTCCTGCCGCTGCTTTTCAGCCTGCTGGTCATACTTGCGGCCTTCTCGATAAACCTTCGAGATCAGGCTATTAAAGCGCTGACTGCGGTTCGCGGTCCCGTTGGAGCTGGCGACCTGCTGTAAAACCTTGAGGCAGATATCCATCTCCTCCGGTGCAATTTCCATTTACAAATCCTTCAAAACGTGACGCGCTATTGATGCGCGTCGATCAGACAACAAACCATTTTACCTCATGCTTGTTGTCCTGCGGGATTTTTGAAGCATCGGGGAACTATACCGCTTTATATGGGTATTCACCTGTTAGTGTCCCGCCGCTCGCAGGAACGCATTCATGCAGTGGCGACCTAACTATTTCACAATCGAGGATAGATAATGAAGAAACTATACACCGCGGTTTCGACCGCTGTCGGCGGCCGATCAGGGCATGTCGAGTCATCGGATGGCAAGGTATCTCTTGACCTGTCCATTCCCAGCGAAATTGGCGGCCCTGGCGGAGCCGGCACAAATCCTGAGCAGCTTTTTGCCTCTGGATACGCAGCCTGTTTCGGAAGCGCGGTGGAGTATCTCGCAAAGCAGCAGAAACTGCCTGCAGGAGCGGTGAAGGTTACAGCATCCGTCAGCATCGGCCCAAACGACAGCGGCGGCTTTGCACTCGAAACGGCATTGGACGTAACCATTCCGGGGCTTAACCAGGCTGCGGCCGAAAAGCTTGTCAATGAAGCGCATCAGGTATGCCCCTATTCCAACGCCACTCGCGGCAATATGCCGGTAACTCTTACGGTAACCGGCAGTGCAGCCGACTAACGTTGACGAAACGAAAGCGGCCGCCTCCGATCAGAGGCGGCCGCTTTGTTTCATCCCTACTAAAAACCCGCTGGCGGGCTGGCGGCTTACTTGATGAAGAGCATCTCCTGGTAGGTCGGGAGCGGCCACAGTTCGTCCGCAACCATGCCTTCGAGGGCGTCGGCGGCTTCGCGGATCTGAAGCATCGCCGGGATGACGTCATCGCGATAGTGCTTCGCGTGGATCAGCGGCTCGTCTTCCTCGATACCTTCCGGATCGATCTCCGTTGTCAGGTCGTCTGCGTCATCGTGCTCCAGGGCATGCTCAAGCGCGGCAATGCCGGCTTCAAGCTTGGTGGTGTAGCCAATGACTTCGTCGAGGAGTGACGTGCTAGGTGTCTTCCCGAGTGTCTGCAGCTGGATGGCCAGAGTGGCCAGCTGTCCCTGGTAGGACAGAGCCGCTGGGAGGATCTTTGTCTTGGCGATTTCAAGAGCAAGCATGGCCTCGGTATTGATATCGAGGCAGTACTTCTCAAGAGCAATGGTGTAGCGGCTGCGAACTTCGCGCTCGGACAGAACGTCGAACTTGCCGAGGACGGAGATGTTGTCCGGATAGACCATTGCCGGCAGAGCATCGATGGTATTGCGGAGGTTGGGCAGTCCCCTCTTTGCCGCTTCCTCGTGCCACTCCTGCGAATATCCGTTGCCGCCGAAGACGACAGCGCTGTGCTCCAACGCAATCGATTGCAGGGTCTTCTGGATGGCGTCGTTGAGTTTTTCCGGGTCGCCTGCCATCTCCGCTTCGACCTGATCCGCAAACCAGTCGAGCGACTCGGCCAGAATGCAGTTCATGACGACCAGCGGGAATGCAATCGACTGGTTTGAGCCGACAGCGCGGAACTCGAAGCGGTTGCCCGTGAAGGCAAACGGGCTGGTTCGGTTGCGGTCTCCGGCGTGTCGCGGTAGAACAGGCAGGCTGTCTACGCCGATCTGCAGGGTGCCGGACGTCTTCGAGGTGCTCGGCTTGCCTTCCTTCAGCTGATTGAAGACATCCTCAAGCTGATCGCCGAGGAAGACCGACATAATGGCCGGCGGGGCCTCGTTCGCGCCGAGCCGGTGGTCGTTGCCGGCCGACGCCACGGATGCGCGGAGCAGCGTCGAATACTTATGCACGGCGCGGATCGTGGCGAGGCAGAAGATGAGGAAGCGTGTGTTCTCATGCGGGCTGTCGCCGGGATCGAGCAGGTTGCCGAGCTTGCAGCCGAGGGACCAGTTGACGTGCTTACCTGAGCCGTTGATGCCGGCGAACGGCTTTTCGGCCAGCAGACAGGCCATGCCGTACTTCGCAGCGACCCGCTGAAGCTGCTGCATAACGATATGCTGATGGTCATGCCCGAGGTTCGCATTCTCGTAGACAGGAGCGATCTCGAACTGGCCGGGAGCGACTTCGTTATGGCGCGTCTTGATCGGAATGCCCAGCTTGTAGAACTCATGCTCGGCTTCCATCATGAACGAGAGAACGCGCTCGGGGATCGCGCCGAAGTAATGATCTTCGAACTCCTGTCCCTTGGGCGGCTTGGCGCCGAAAAGCGTGCGGCCAGCGTTGAGCAGGTCGGGGCGAGCAAAGAAGAAGTTTCGGTCAATCAGAAAGTATTCCTGTTCCGGCCCGGCTGATGCGGTTACCATGCCGAAATCCTTGTAACCAAGAAGGTTCAAGATACGGGTTGCCTGACCGTTCAATGCCTGCATGGAACGAAGCAGCGGTGTCTTGTGGTCAAGCGCCTCGCCCGTCCATGAAAGGAACGCGGTGGGAATGCAGAGCGTATTGCCGTTCGGGTTCTCGTAGATGTAAGCGGGGCTGGTGATGTCCCAGGCCGTGTAACCGCGAGCTTCGAAGGTTGCTCGAATTCCGCCCGACGGGAAGCTGGAGGCGTCCGGCTCGCCCTGGATGAGAGCGCTGCCCGAGAACTGGGCGATCGTGCCGCCTTCGCCATCCGGGTCGAAGAAGCTGTCGTGCTTTTCTGCGGTCAGGCTTGTCAGAGGGAAGAACACGTGCGTAAAGTGCGTCGCGCCCTTCTCAAGAGCCCACGATTTCATTGCCGACGCCACTTCATTTGCCATCGCCGGGTCAAGCTTCGCGCCCAATTCGATCGTGCGCTTCAGCGACTTGTAAACGGGCTTGGAAAGCATCTCCCGCATAACTTTGTCGTTGAAGACGTTGGTGCCGTACAGCGAGTGTGACGTCTCGCCCTCAAGATCAATTGCGTTTACGAGAGGTTTGTAATTAATGACTGCTGAGATGGCTTCTTGACGGCCGGTAGTTGACTTCATTGCGATGGGATTCTCCTTTAAGGCGCGGACAGAATTGATCGGCGGTACGGGGCCAGCCGAAATTTGACGTCAACTTGTCTCGCATCTTTGCGCAACCGGCGACGCATAGAAAAAGCCACGTATGCGGATCACAGTCGCCGGCAGTCATTGCCGGAACAGATCACACAGACGTGGCTACACAGCCGAAATCTAACAGCGTTGTCAGGTTGATTATAGTAGCCCGCAACGGAAGATAAAGTCAAGTCGCTGCATCAAGTTTGGTCTAATTAGAATCATCTTATTGTTGAGTTCAGGTATTTCGGCTACAATCTTCGCTGCCAGGCGCTATAAGCAGTGGCAAGATGCTGTAAACTGTTATTGATGAATAGGTACATCATCTTAAGACTTTGTCTTGCAGGATCAATGATCCTGTGCAGCGCTCCTATACTTCGCGCGGCCACAATCGGCGACATGAATATTGCCGATCAACCCGTGAGCGCCCTTACTGGCGTCAAGTCGGCAAGCGATGTCCTGGATCATCTCCTCGTCCAGGTAAAGCTTGTTCAGCATACGGACGGGTCCAAGGTGTATGCATGCGCAGCGCCGAACGCGCCTGGCCTCTCAGTGAAATTTAAGTGGAAGGCGCATGAGATCGACAACGAGCGTGAACTAAAGTACGATCCTGCGAAACTGCCGGATGCCGGTAAGTACTCGACAAACGGCACACTGGTTTGCTGGCCGCCGGATGAGGCAACAAATGAGACATCAGTGGATATGGTTGTCTCATACAAAGGCACAACAGCCAGCCATTCGAAGGTATGCCCATCCTTCGAAAACGATGACAATGTGGTCCCTGACGTGGCGCAAACAAGCGATACGCTGACACATATTGTCATCACCAGAGTGGACTTTCAGATGAGCGCAAACTACAGCGCCATACAGCCTATAGTCCATTACCGCAATGACGGCGATCACCTTGCTGAACAATTTTATATACAGGGTATATCAGTCGATAACATACCTGGCGGCAATGCTGTGGTGGGACCGATCAGCGACCTCAAACCCAACAAAAAAGGGGACTACTTTTGGGGCGGCCTTCAAATTATGCCCCCCGGCACATATGCGATGACATTCTATGTCATTCCCATCAACGCATTCAAACCGACGGCGCATATGCTTTCCAGGCAAAGGCGCGGCCCATCGCTCACATGCACTTTCACGATCCCTGCGCCGGCCAGCGAGAACTAAAACTCGGCAACTTTATCGGCAACCAGAAATTTCCATCCGTCTCCATGTTTTCCAGGGCCAACTGTATACTGTCCGAACTCTGCAGACCATCCCTGGCTGTGCGCGAAGTTCATTACACGCGTATACGTGTCGGCACCTTCAATTTGAGGTGGAATTTCGAGAACTGCCTCAATCCCATTTGCTTCCACAATATAATATTTGCAATTCGTTCTAAATGCGTGATTTATGGATGCAGATAGGGAATCAGACATTTTCGGTCCCAATATATAGTCTAAATCAAAGAGCTTGTTCAGACTTTGTATTCAGCCTGCAAAATGGGGATTTTGCAGGCTGAATATTTTTTGAATTGAGGTCTTTGGTTAAGGCCGCGCCAGGACATTCGAGCTGATGACGGTTCCATTAGGATTAACCACATCTACCAGCGCTCCTGCCGCTCCGGCGAACAATGCACGATAGTTACCGTCCGCCCCCACCCCAAAGCCGACCGGCTGCCAATCGGCGCCCTCTTGAATGAACACGCTTCGATCGACAACACCCGTGGATGGCACCTTCCAGATGCGCATGCTATGCTTGGCACTGGTCCACAGCACCCGTGCCACATTGTCAGATCCGACTGTAATGGACTTGGGCGTCCAACCCGGCATGGGGCTGATTGTCCGCGTGCTCAAGACGTTGCCTCCGCCATCCAGTGTCCAGACCTGAGGAATGCCGTTATCGGCGCTCCACAACAGTCGCTGCGAATTGTCCGGAGCGCTTGCCAGAGACAATGCCTTCAGACCTGATACAGGCCCCTGACGCCTATCCGTCATATAAGGACCGTCGGTCCGCAGGGTCCAAACACTTGCCTGTCCGTCAGTCCGTTTCCAGAGCAGGTGTCCTTGCCAATTGGGCCCGATACCAAGTCCAATGGGATCCCAACCGTCGTATGGCCCATTGACCTGCGATTTGATTGTATTGCCGTTGGCATCCAGGAATTGGAGCGTGTCGGTATTGCCTATGCCCCGAAGCAAAATTGTGCGGAGCTTAGTATCCGTTACCAAACCTATAATAGGCATTGTATCCGGCTTTACATTTGCCGACTTCTCAAAGCTGCCTGCAGCATCGAGTGTGTAGAGTTTCGCGCCTCCGTCCGGCGTCTGCCACAGGAGCCTTGTTTCGTTGTTTGGCAGTACAGAGAGACCGATGACACGCGGTGCTAATTCCGTACGGATATGGCCATCTGCCATCATGACATTGACAGTGCCGTCCTGGTTTGGCGCAGCATCGCGAAGATACCATGTGGTAGCCGGCGATTCAAGACTGGCCAGGGTCACACCATTCAGAGCAGGATTGAGCTCGTAATTCAATCCTGTATCAGGACATTGGAACAACGACTTGTTCTTAACATATGGGAGCACCTGTGCTGTAAACTGAGCGTAGGTTTTGTAAGTTGGATAATATTCGTCATTATCCTGAGCGTACTGGATCACTCCGAGAGCAAGTTGCCTCTCATAGGAATTGCAAACGCTCATCGACCCATTAGGAGGCGTCTTGCTCGGATGATAGTTTCCGTGCAAGACATGTCCATCCGCATATCCAACGGTCTTAATTCCGTCATCATGGGCATCGGGATCCGAAAATGCAACGGTGCTTGCCGGATCAGCAATGCTGGCAAGAGAGACGCCGGATAGGCTTGCGTTTGGAACGAACGGCTTGTGGGTCGTAGGGCAAACGAAATCCTGATTGTCTTTTACGTAGGGAATGACAGCAGCTTCGAATTCCGCCGGCGTATGCATTGGCGGATAGATCTCGTCGTTGTCTTGGATGTATTGCTGAAGGCCAAGTCCAACCTGAAATGCGCGATCGACGCACACCTGGTTGACGTCTTCGTTTGAAGGCGAACCATCCGATACCGATCCATCCACGTAAGCGACAATCGTCTTGCCGCCGATATGCGGGGCTGCATCCTGAAATACTGCAGTGGTATGGCTATTTGCAACATTCCATACGAGAACCCCACTTACAGCCGGGTTCGGAGCGTAATCCAGATGCGTTGCCGGACAAACGAATACGGAAGGGTTAGACACATAAGGCAGCAAAGCCGCATGGAATGATGCAACGGAGTCAGTGGGAGGCAAATGCTGCCCATTGTTCTGCTCGTATTGCAGAACAGCCTGAGACAGAAGTTTAGCGTTGCCGATGCAGGCAGCATCGGGATCGAACTGGGCAGCACCTGTAAAGGCGTATGCGACAGCGCTAACGATCCCGACAATCGCTGCAGCGCTGATAAACGGAACAAGACGACGCATTGTTACCTCCTCTGGTAACTTGGACAAGGATTCGTGTGACGCTGGCGAATTACGACATTGAAATTGACAATGCTGCAATTGCCGGTTGAAACCGAAGACCAACGCAGCCTAAAGACAATTTAGTCTCAAGGCTGCGTTCCACTAAAGTCGATGGTTTCTAATTATGGTCGCGGCAGCACGTTCGAGCTGATGACGGTTCCATTAGGACTGACCACATCCACCAGCGCTCCTGCAGCTCCGGCGAACAATGCCCGGTAATTGCCGTCTGCCCCTACCCCAAAACCAACAGGCTGCCAGTCGCCGCCCGCCTGGATGTACACCGTTCGATCGACAACGCCAGCAGCCGGAACCTTCCAGATCCGCATGCTATGCTTCGCGCTCGTCCACATTACACGCGCCACGTTGTCCGAACCCACGGCGATTGACTTGAGTGTCCAGCCGGGCATCGGGCTGATCGCCCGAGAGCTGAGCACGTTGCCACCGCCGTCGAGGACTTCAACCTGAGGAATGCCGTTGTCGGCTATCCACAACAAGCGCTGTGAGTTGTCCGGCGCGCTTGCCAGCGAGATGGCATTGAGCCCTGAGATCGGTCCCTGTTTCACATCCGCCATGTAAGGTCCGTCGGTGCGAAGCGTCCAGACGCTTGCCGTACCATCATATTTCTTCCAGAGAAGATGCCCCTGCCAGTTAGGTCCGATACCGATGCCGATAGGATCCCAGCCGTCGTATGGCCCGTTGACCTGCGACTTGATGAGTGTGCCCTTCGAATCAAAGAACTGAAGCGTGTCGGTATTTCCTGATGAACGCAAAATGAGCGTCCTCAGTTTTGTATCCGTTGTCATGCCAGCGATAGGTGTCAGATCTTGCTTAACCGTTACTGATTTCTCAAAAGCGCCCGCAGCATCGATTGTTGAAAGAACAGTCCTACCATCCCCTGCGTACCAAAGGAGTTTAGCCTCATTAGTGGGCAGCATCGAAATCGCGATAGGAATCGTTCCAAACTGGAATCGAGTATGGCCATCTGCCCAGAGAATATGTATCGAACCGTCGCTGTTCGGGGCGGCGTCGCGCAAGTACCATACTGAGGCTGGATCGTTTACATACGCTAGGTTCACACCGTTTAATGCAGGGTTAAGCACATAGTTCAAGCCTGTATCGGGGCACTTGAATATCGCAGCCTTTTTCGCATAAGGCATTAATTGAGCAACAAATTGCGCGTAGGATTTATACGCAGGAAAAGTCTCATCGTTGTCCTGTATATACTGCGTCAGCGCCAGGGCAATCTGCCTTACATTGGATCCGCATGCGTTGAACGGCGTAGCAGGTCCTCTACCTCCCGGTCGGTAATTGCCATGAACGATATGCCCATCCGCATAGGCAACAGTCTTAATCCCGTCAGGATGTGCATCAGGATCCGAGAACAGAACCGTCGTTTGACTGTCGACAATACTATTCAGGGGAACGTTTGAGAGGTTCGGATTTGGAACGAATAGCTTGTTCGTCGCCGGACATATAAAGTCTCGCGGATTTCGAACATACGGACTCACAGCCGCTTCGAAAGCAGCCTGCGTGTTCATTGGCGGGAATGTCTCATCGTAATCCTGTACATACTGCTCTACGCCGATTGCGAGGTCATGAGCTCTGTCTACACATATCTGGTTGACGTCGCCGACTTCCTTGCCGTCATAAAGAACCGAACCATCCACATAGGCGACAGTCGTCTTCCCATCCGTATGCTGCACTGTGTCCTGAAAAAGCACGGTGGAATGAATGTCGCTGACTGCGGCAATCGATTCGCCGCTTATTGCCTGATTGGGCTGATAGTCGGCATGGGTTTCCGGACAGACGAACACGGAGGAGCTGGAAACATAGGGAAGCAGGGCTGCATGGAAAGCGGCGGCCGTATTTGTAGGCGGCAGATGCTCATCGTTGTCCAGCTCATATTGTTGAATAGCCTTAACCAGCAATTTCGCATTGCCAAGACAGGCCGCGTTCGGATCGAATTGGGCGGCCCCCGTAAAAGCATAGGCGACTGCGCTGACGATCCCGACAATCGCTGCAGCGCTGATAAATGGAACGAGACGGCGCATAGTTACCTCCTCTGGTAACTCACAGTGTTCACGAACCGGATACAAAACAGCGTGTCAGCGGCAAGTTAAAAACCAGGATAAAACGGACGTGTTGACTCGCGCGATGGATGCCAGTGGTCAGACACATATCGGCAACTTGCCGGCGCAGCCACGGCTATTTACGATGGGTTAAGCCGCACCGGCGGCTGGAGTTGCACGGCAAAGAGAGACTCATAGAGGCTGAGCATCCCAGCGCCGGTACTTCAGGGGAGAGGTTCACGGGTAAGTTTTGCAACTTATTCTCAGAGGGCGATGCGAACTAGAAACAACATACTTGTTAATTTTACTCGATCCGATAAGCGAACTAATCAAACGTTCAAAAAATCATAAGATTTTTCATCTTTCGTTTTGCTTTAAGATGTCACAACAGGTGATGGCGTTGATTGCGCCTCAAGTCTCCCGAAATCCATGCAGGAAATACCGGATAGGAAAGTAAACCTGCATTTTGTTCAGAGAGGGAATACATGCATATACGAATCTTATTGGCGTGTTTTGGACTGGCGATACTTACTGGTTGCAACCACACTACACCGGTATACGAGTGGGTTCCGGTTTCATTGAGTGATGGGGGGGCATCATTTTCAATGCCTGGCAAGCCTTATGCTGTTAGCGAAGCGGGTTTTCAAGGATACAAATATGAGGATAAACCTGTAGCAGGATATTCACTCGGCTACGCAGACATCCCTGAAGCGTCCACGGTCGATCCTGTCAAGTTTCTTGACAGTGTGAGCGCGAAGTATATCGCATCCTTTAATGGACAGGTCGACCGCGAGGAGAGGACAACAGCCAATGGGTATCCCGCGCTTGACATTGACCTGACCGCGCAGGACGGTACGCATCTCTTCACGCGTTATTGCATCGTAAGCCAGCGATACTATATTCTGCGGACCGCATTTATTAAGGCTGCTCGAAAGCCAGGTATTAACGAGCAAACAAAACGTTTCTTCAATTCGTTCAAGCCAGTTGCAATAAAATAAAGTTCACTTTTAGGAGAACCATTTGGTTCACTGCGTAGAGCTGATGGATATCAGCTACGCTATCGCTGTCGACTATTCCGGCACCCCAAACATCCAGTTCAACTTACCACCTCGTCATACGTACCCGCTACATAGGGTATAAGAAAACTCATAGTTCATGATGCTATTGCGAAATGCGTCGCAGGATTAGCCTTTGAAATTTTAAAGGCGGAAGGCAAAGCTTCGGCTCCATACAATCGTATTTACAGTATCCGATTTGTCGCATCATCTCTCGCCAGCATCCCAGGCTAACTGTCGTTCTAGTTGGTATCCAAATGACCAACCACCGCCAGACTTGCTATCTATGGGATCAGTGTCACGGATACCAGAATGCCCTACGGATTCATAAATACCGTCTTTTGGAAAATCTTCGGGATAACACCAGTGAATATACGGTTCATTTTCAAATTTATGATGGTTAAGCAGTAACCAATCGCGTTTTTCGAATACTTCTTGGCAAGGCTTATGTATTCCCTTATAAGCGAGAAGGCCTACTAAGTTTAATCCGCCAGTCCTGTTATATGCTTCAGCCAGCACAAAAGCGGCACCATATTCTCCATCAGAAAGACGGATAGCAAGACATTCCCCTGCGCGAAAGATAGCTCTGGGCTTAGGGAAACGATTCCGTTTACGAGGTTTAGGATTGCCGGCCTCCAATTGTTCTAAGAATACTTCAAGTGCATTGGCACGCGCCTGGTAGTTCGCATTTTCTTCCCACCGCTCCAAATTGATGCCGCTATGGACAATATGAGCAATCTTCGTGATCATCTCCGGATCGCGGTAGCCACACTCCCATTGTGAGTAGGCAAGAGCCAGGGTGATAACAGGTCCATCGTCTTCGTCGTTTAGAGAGTCATGAAATCGTTTTTCGGCAGCGAATCGAATAGCCTGGTGCCGTTGTCCGTGATCGTAAAGCTCCAAATAGAACTGACTTACATCAGCTGCGTCATCGTCATCTAATATTCCAGTATCCCAAACTCCCATTTCAATACTCTCATATATTATGAAATACAAGAACAAGCCAACTTGCATTCATTCGTCCTCAATCGTAGTTCCATCAAATAAATTATTCTTTATCAATTGAGTTGTAATTACCTCAATGGCTTTTTCGCGATCAAGAACCTGACAGAAAACGCTCATAGATCCGGAACCAATTTCTCCACCCGAGCAATGTCCATTACCAAACCAACCAAGAGTGTAATCGAGTACGCTTTCGATTTCGTGACGTTTAGAAAGATCATCTTTAGTTCCAAAACCGATTACCGGATAATTAATAATGATATCTCGATATTGATCTGGGTGGATCTCTACAAAACCAAGCCTACGAGCATTCAATGCCAATTCGCTCAGCAGTGTATCTACATGCTTCCCTTTAAGAGAATGGATTGTATGTTCACCCACATCACCTACAGTTCCCCAGTGAACAATCAATTCATCGTCATCTTTCTGGAGTTTGGACCTTTTCAGGCCACATAGCAGGCCATGTCCTGAAGGGATGCCAGCAGATGTCGCGAAATTAGGCATTGGTCATCGTCAAGAGACGCCCCATCTCTATTATTTTGCCCTCCC